>ERZ780012.127-NODE-127-length-34066-cov-8.31275_pt1 | contig 34066 bp, 31 predicted proteins | sample MGYA00511869_ERZ780012 | MGnify/ENA primary metagenome ERZ780012 (study PRJEB29588, sample SAMEA2161608) | human gut metagenome | biome: human gut; feature: human-associated habitat; material: faeces | place: Denmark | collected 2008/2010 ... | reverse complement strand
GGTAGGGAGAGCCGCCCCCGCGTCGGTTGTGGGCGCTACAAAACAGTACCGCCGCTGAAGTAATCCTGAGTGCTTTCTTCATATCGCTTGAATTATCGTTGTGAAAAAATCATTCAAAGATACTAAATTTGCAGACCTATGAGTGAGAAAAAATTAGTGATATTCGACCTGGACGGCACCCTGCTCTACACCGTCCCCGACATCGCGGCGGCAACCAACCAGGCCCTTGCAGCCTGCGGCTATCCCGTCCATAGCGAAAAGGAAATAGCATCATATATCGGAAACGGCATCAACAAGCTGTTCGAGAGAGCATTGCCGGAAGAAGCCCGCAACAAGGAAGAAGTCCTGCGCATCAGGAGCCTCTTCCTGCCTTACTACGGCGAGCACTGCGCCGACATGACCAGGCCCTTCGACGGCATCCCGGAACTTCTCGCCGCAATCTGCCGCCGCGGCATCAAAGTAGCCGTAGCCTCGAACAAATACCATCCCGCGACAGTCAAGCTCATGCAGCATTTCTTCCCTGAGATACCTTTCTGCGCCGTATTCGGAGAAAGGGAGGGTGTGCCCCGCAAGCCGGAGCCGGTGATAGTATGGGACATTCTCCGTGAAGCAGGAATACATTGCCCCGCTGCAGACGGTCCAGGACGGAATTTCCCCGACGAACGCCCGTCCGTCCTGTACATCGGAGACTCCGGCGTGGACATGCAGACCGCCGCCAACGCCGGCCTCGAGGCCGTCGCCGTCACCTGGGGCTGCCGCACCCGGGAGGAACTCGCCTCCTACTCCCCCGCCCACATCGTAGACAGGCCTTCTCAGATAGCGGATATTCTATTCTGATTTACTGAAGCAATTGATTTACCGCAGCATCCGGCAAGTACCGGGACGGAGAGAGCCGTCGGACTCGCGCAGATGCATCGAACCTCCGAGACAGTACCGGAAATACTTGCAGTGACCGCATTCATCTCCGCGCTCCCGCATCCAGCTGCGGTCCCGGAATACCTGATAGCGGTTCTCCCAGACATCGATGAAATCGTCTCCCCGGTAGATATTGCCCTGGGCGTAGTCGCTGCGGATGCTGGCGCAGGCCGCAATGTCTCCGTTGGCGAGGATGGAAGAGCAGGAAAGACCGGCGTTACAGCTGAAGAAATTGTCCCGGACAAGGCCCTCGTAGCCTCCTAGGAAATTCTCGCAGCCGTAATTGAGCCTTATACGCCCTTCTTTCCTGGTATTCACGATGAATTCCATCAGAGAGTCGAACTGTTCCGGAGAAAGCTGCATTTCCGGGTCATCGGCAGCCCGGCCTGACGGAAAGACCGTGAATATCCTCCATCGCTTGAGGCCAAGGGATATAAGAAACTCCTTGAACTCGGGCAGCGATGCCAGGTTGCGCCGGTTGGCACATGTTACGACATCAAACTTCAAGTCATCTACTTCCGTGAACATACGTACACCTGCTGTCGCTTTCTTGAAACTGCCCTGGACACCGCGCATCCAGTCGTGATCGGCCTCGAACCCGTCCACACTTATCGTCGCACTGTGGATACCGGCCTTGAGCAGAGAGTCAAACCGCCTGCGGTCCAGCAGCATACCGTTTGTGACAATACCCCACGGAAAGCCCATGTCGTAGATGGCCCTTCCGCACGAGGCTATGTCGGGACGCATCAACGGCTCTCCGCCGGTAATGATGACGAAAACTTTGTGCGGATCGTATTTTTCGGATATGCGGCGCAGGACTCTGGCGAAATCCTCGAACGGCATGTCCTTCACAGAGGCTGTAGTGTGACAGTCACTGCCGCAGTGACGGCAGCGCAGGGAGCATCTTAGAGTACATTCCCAGAACAGGTCGCGGAGAACGTGCTTTTCAGCCAACTCCCTGTGCAACGGACGGACCAGCTCAAGGGCAAGTTTCTGCCTGAGTGACAAAGAGCGCATACAGACAGTTACTCTCCGCTCTCCGTTTTATGATACAAGGTAACTTCCACCTCTCCTGGAACGGCATAATCTCCGCTGTCCCAGCCGTTTTCACCTTCTTTGACCAGTTCAGCGCGGACAGTGACGGTATCACTTTCGAACAGTCCGCCTCCGGCCTCACCGTCTATATCAGTAAAAAGAATATCAAACGTACTGTTATTGAAAGGATGCGTGCCGTGATTCACATGAAAACGGCCATCTACATCCGTAACAGCCACGGAATCAACCCGATTCTCCTCACCTATGCTTACCCTGACACCTGATATCGGAGTTCCCTCAGCATCCGATACCCGACCCTTGACCTCGTATTCAGCGTAGGGTGTTCCATACTCTACCGTCCCCTGCCACACTTCCACGTCGCAAGCCGTCAACGATTTAAAACCCAAGCATATAAGCAGAAGCTTGATAATTCTTCCCATAACTGTTATGATTTTAAAAGTGAGTGGCTGCAAGTTAAATATTAAAATCCGTTTTTGCAAATATTCTCCTGTGAATCACGTTATTTCTTGCGGGCAGCCAGGGCCAGGAGCACGCCGAGGGCGACCCCGAGCAGGGCGGCGCAGAGAACACGGCAGGAGGGCGGCAGCAGGAAGGTCACCGTATGGGCCGGGAACCAGAACAAGGGAATGGTCTTCTTGAAGACGAAGCCCCACTGGGCCTTCCAGTTGACGCGGCAGAAGAGCTCGCCCATCTTCCAGGGCCGTATCAGGGCCAGGGCCGAGCCGTTGTAATCCGCTATATGGATGTCGCATATCTTGTGCAGGGTCATGAATACCGGAGCGAATATCGAGTTCATGGCCACCGAGACGCAGAAGGCCCCCAGCACCTTCTGCCAGCACATCGGCCCGGCGAGGAACTCCGTGGCGCCGGTCAGTCCCATGTACTCCAGGAATGCCGGAGTGCCGGACGAGAAGATGATCATCGCCATGTTGATGCCCATGCCGAGGATGCCCCAGACGAGCATCTTGGATATCAGGCCGAAGCCTTTGTAGTAGTAATGTCCGGTGGTGATACGCGCCCCCAGCATCTCGCCGGCGGTCGAGAGCACAGCGAACTTGATGAAGCTCACGATCATCCCGTGAGCGGCATTGAAACTCTTATAGGCCTCGTAGACAGGCTCCGAAAGCACGAAGGGCAGGAACACCGCCACCACCGCGCAAGCAAATACTATATCCGCTTTTTTCATGCGGCGAATATAGCACAATTATTTCTTATTTCTGCTCCGCGACGAAGGGCTTCAGGTCCTTGACGGCCTCCCCGACGGTGATGCGCCTGCCGCCGTTGTCCAGGTCGATGATGATATAGCGGTCATTGCCCATGCCGAGCTCCTTCATGTAGGAGAGCTGCCGCAGGCCGTGACGGGACTCGATGCGCTCCACCAGAGCGTGATGCTCCTCCTCGGTCATGGCATATACCATATCCACGCAGGCCTGGTCGATGGCCAGGATGTCGGTCGAGGCGAGGATACCCACATTGGGAGTCACTACCGGCTCGGCGGCCACACCCTCGCAGTCGCAGGAGACGGACATGTTGCGCATCACATTGACATACGTTATGTGCTTGCCGAAATAGTCCGTTATCGCCTTGCTGGACTCGGTCATGCGCTCCATGAACTCCTCCTCGGAGATATCCCACTGGTCGTCCTGACCGGGAGTGGTGTGGATCCAGGCCTTGCCAATGCGGCCGTCAGCGCAGCCGATGCCGATGTTCTTGCTGCTGCCGCCGAAACCACCCTTGGAATGTCCCTTGAAATGGGTGAGAACGACCATTGAGTTGTAGTAGGTGATGTGGCTGCCCATCGACATGCGGTCGAACCACTTGCCGCCTCTAACAGGCAGGGTCAGGGTGTCCTCCTCGTCCATGATGTCCACGGGACAGAAAGTCCATCCATTGACTTCCAGCGTCTTGCGGTGCTGCTCAGTGGTGTAGCGGTCGCCTGTGTAGTAGGTATTTGTCTCGACAATAGTGGCGTCGGGGATATCTTTTTCAATCAGTTCCTTCACCCAGGAGCTCGGGATAATGTTAGGGCCGTTCTGCTCGCCGGTATGCAGCTTCACGGCTACACGGCCCACGATGTCGCCGCATACCGCCTCGTAGGCCTTCCTCAGTCCCTCCGGGCTGAGGTCACGGGTAAAATAAACAATCGACTCGTTCCCGGTACGCTCCTCATAGGGCACGTACTTGTTGCCGTCCTTTCCGGGCACGGGCTCAGCCTTCTGAGCATTCTGGGCACATGCCGCCGACCCTGCCGCCAGCACGCCCGTCATCATAGCTGTAATCATTGCGCGTCTCATATCTTGTATTTTAAACATTTCACCAGAATACGCCGCAAAAATAGCACTTCCAAACTTACCTACGGCTACCCGCATAACTGATAAATGTGCCTGAATTACCTGAACTTGGTTCTATGCTAACCGATTATAAACGATTATAGCCGTTTATAACCGTTTCGAGTATGGATAATCCCAGGCCGTCTTCTTATATTCGCGCATGGAAAACAAGGGAGAGATCATAATGTACCAGCCTGACGAGGAAGTAAGGCTGGAGGTGCGCATGGAGGATGAGACCGTGTGGCTGACACAGGCGCAGATGGTAGAGTTATTCAATTCCAGCAAACAAAATATCAGCCTACACATCAGCAACATATACAAAGAAGGTGAACTTTCGCAAAATTCAACTGTCAAGGAATACTTGACAGTTCAAAAAGAAGGGAGACGCACTGTCAAACGTAAAATCATTTGCTACAATCTTGATGTCATTATTTCTGTAGGTTACAGGGTAAAATCCATAAGAGGTACTCAGTTCCGTCAATGGGCAAATAAAGTGCTGAAGGAATATCTGCTGCAAAACAACTCCATGAATCATCGACTTACTGAACTGGAGCATACCGTAGCCGAACACTCGAAGAAAATCGATTTCTTTGTGCGGACATCCCTGCCTCCGGTCGAGGGCATCTTCTTCAACGGACAGATATTCGATGCCTATAAGTTCGCTACAGACCGAATACGCTCGGCCAGGCAGTCCATAGTTCTTATCGACAACTACATCGACGAGTCAGTCCTGCTGATGCTCAGCAAAAGGGACGTGGACGTCTCTGCGACCGTCTACACCGGACTCATAAGTCATCAGCTCCGGCTGGACATAGACCGGTTCAACTCGCAGTATCCACCCATCGAGGTCCGAACCTGCACGAAGTCCCATGACCGTTTCCTAATCATCGACGGCTCAGAAGTATACCACATAGGAGCATCCCTTAAAGACCTGGGCAAGAAACTCTTCGCCTTTTCGAAACTCGATATTCCGGCATCCGTTATTTTTGAATGGCTCCAGACTACCGTTCCCAATGCTCCAGCACCGGAGGAGTAGGTGCCAGGTCGTAATAGTCTACAGCTATGACAGGCAGACGGAAATACACCATTGTCTTGTAGCCGGGATAGAGGCGCCGCAGGACTTCATTCCCCTCGTATATACGGCGGGCTGTGTCGTCCGGCACATCGAAGCATGCGCGGCCGGTCACGCGGACCGAGATGTCGCCGTCCATTGCCAGCAGCTCGACATTCGGGTTCTGCTGCAGCTGACGGTATACCTCTTTCTTCGCCGAAGTAGCAAAATACAAAGTCGTGCCCTCCTGCAGCATAATCTGAAACACGCGGATCTTCGGACGGTCTCCCTCGACAGTCGCCAGCGCCACGTCCCTGTGCGTTTTGAGAAATTCCAATGCTTTTTCCATTTTTATTTTTTCAAGACTATCGGGCAAATATAACAATTCTCCAGGAAGCAGGAGGGCACTGAAATGGGCTGACTCAAAAGGCACGGCGGGAAAGTGACTTTCCACAACGGCACCGAATCACGGGAAAGGCTGCCGTTGTGGCATCGGGACAGAAGGGCAATGCCGTCCAGAAGGCCTGCAGGAAGGGTACTGCTGAAAAGGACTTTCCACAACGGCACCGAATCGCGGAATTTGCTGCCGTTGTGGCAAGCAGACAGCTGCTCGGGCTATTTGAGGTCCTTCGAGGCGCGGAGGATGGTGTCGACCGCCCCGTCGATGCCCACGCGGTCAGTGTTGACCACCAGGTCGTACTCGCCGATGTCGGTCCATTGGCGGCCGGTGTAGCGGCGGTAGTGGTTGGCACGGCCTGAATTGATCCGCTCGACTTTCCGGGCAGCCTCTTCCCCGGAGATATTGAACCGGGAAGCGACACGGGATGCCGCTGAACCGGGGCCGGAAGTGACGAAGACGCGGAGAACATGAGGATTGTCCCGGAGAATCCAGTTGCCTAGACGGCCTATGATGACGCACGGGCCGTGATGGGCCAGCTCCCGTATCGTCCGGCTCTGACTGACGTAGATAGCGTCATCCTTCGACGGATTCATCGAGACAGGTATGCCGCTGTCCTCGAATATCATCTCCCAGAGTTTGCCGGTGGAGATATTCTGCTCGTTCTCTGCCACGAACTCGGGTGTGCGTCCCATCTGCTCGGCGGTCCGGTCTATGAGCTGGCGGCTGTAGCAGGGGCAGCCCAGACGGCGGGCCACTTTCTCGCCCACTTCATTGCCACCGCTGCCGTATGTACGGGCGATGGTAATCACGCGGTGAGAAGCCCAGAGGGCAGCCTGCTGAGCCTGCGCTGAAGCCCGGGCCGCACGCTCGGACCGGGGAATGAATATACGGTCCAGCCACCCGATCCGGGGCGAGAACACCCGCACCATAAAGCCCACATAGAACATTGACACGAGAGTTCCGGGCCCGATCATCTTCCAGTCCCAGTACCCGAAGAAGATGAGCATGAAGACCGCACCTATGGTCACTAACGAAGTGTCGCTGAATATCTTGACCTTACCGAAATCCTTCTTCAGAAACTTCGCTATCGCCAGCGGAAATCCCTCACCGGCCAGCATCAGCGAGTCGCAGCGTACCTCGCACGCGATACCGAAGGCTAAGATGGCACCGCCGAGCAGCAGCTCCGCAAACCTGAGCGGATACCCCACCGCCGGATTGATGTCGAAAGGCACCTGCAGGAAACCGGTCAGCCACATAGTCACATCGGTGTACAGCCCGAAGAGGAACGAGACAAGTATCTGAGTCAGCTGCCGCTTCTCGAAGTCCTTGCGCAGCAGCAGTATCTGGGACAGAATAAAGAACACGTGCATGCATATCGTGAGCTGTCCCATGGTGAGGCTCATCCCGGGCACTAATGACAGCACGTATGGAGGCGCCGAGATAGGCGACGAACCGAGATTGGCCCTGATGGACAGGGATGTACCGAATGCTATAACGAACAGGATCACCACGAAACTCAAGTAGCGCCGGAACCACTCCGCCCTGCTTCTCCTGATATTGCTCATGTCTTTCAACTCTTCGATTAAACCGGGCGCAAAATTACTCAGAATGTCGTATCTTCGTACTGCAAATAATATGGAAACAGCTACCGTCATCGAAACCCCACGCCTGCTTCTGCGCAGGATGACCCCTGCCGACCGGCCCGCCCTGTGCCGCATCCTGCAGGACAGCGAAGTCATGTACGCCTACAACGGCCCGTTCTCGGATGAGGAAGTGGATGAATGGCTGGAGCGGCAGCTCGCCCGCTACCGGCAGTACGGCTACGGCCTCTGGGCAGTGGTGCTCAAGGCCACCGGAGAGATGATAGGCCAATGCGGTCTGACCCTCCAGCAGTGGAACGGCCGGGAAATGCTGGAGGCCGGCTACCTCTTCCAGCGCTCCCACTGGCATCAGGGCTACGCCACGGAGGCCGCCCGCGCCTGCATGGACTACGCCTTCGGCACCCTGAACTCCCCCCTGGTCTGCTCCATCATCCGGGACAATAACCACCCTTCGCAGCAGGTGGCCCTCCGCAACGGCATGACCCGTCAGGCAGGGGTAATGGTCAAGCACTACCGAGGAGTAGAGATGCCCCACTGGCTCTTCGTCAGGCCCAGAACAATTCGGACTGTCCGGTACCATGCGCCGTGCGGGGAAATGATGCTGGGGGCTGTCGGCGACCGGCTCTGCCTCTGCAACTGGGCTCAGGAGCTGCATCCTGGAAGGGTGGAGCAGCGGCTCAGGACCATCCTCAAAGCGGAATTCGAGGAGTGCGGGCAGGTACAATCCGAAGGCGGCATTATCCCGGAACAATGCCGGACCTCCATGCCCGAGGTTCTACGGCGGACCGTCCGGGAACTGGACGAATACTTCCGCGGAGAGCGCAGGGACTTCGACATCCCCCTCCTGCTGGCCGGCTCCGACTTCCAGAAGCGCGTCTGGCAGCAGCTCCCCAGCATCCCCTACGGGCAGACCGCATCATACGGAGAACTGGCCGCCGCCATCGGATCCCCCAGGTCCGTCCGTGCAGTGGCCAATGCCAATGGCGCCAACGCCATCTCGATCATCCTCCCCTGCCACCGCATCATCGGCAGCGACGGCCGCCTGACCGGCTACGGCGGAGGCCTCAGAGCCAAGCAATTCCTTCTGGAACTGGAACAGAGAAAATAAAACACTGCATTATGGATATACTGAACGACATCACGGTGATATGCTTCTCACCGACACACACTTCAAGGACAATAGCAGAGGCTGTTGCAGCCGGAATGAACACAGCCCATATCCGGACCGTCGACCTGACCCTCGACCGCTCGGACTCCCCGATAACTGTCGGGGCCGGAGAGACCGTAGTGCTCGGTGTCCCGGTCTATGCCGGCAGGGTGGCTCCCGAGGCTGTACGGCGGCTCAGGCGGATACAGGTGGCGGCGGGAGCCTCCGTCCCCGCGGTGCTGACCGTCACCTACGGCAACCGCGACTACGAGGATGCCCTCGTCGAACTTTACGACCTGGCCGCCTCGCTGGGCCTCAGTCCTTTCGCAGCCGGAGCCTTCATCGGGGAGCACAGCTACAGCACCCCGGAGATGCCCGTGGCCGAGGGGCGTCCCGACACATTGGACCTGGCCGATGCCCGTATTTTCGGAGGAGAATGTGCCCGGAAATTGGACAGCTCCGGAGCATTTGCCCCCTTTCACATCAAGGGCAACCGGCCTTACAAGGAAGTTAAACACTCCGGAAATCAAACCGTTCCAGAAACTGCCGACGGCTGCCCCCTCTGCGGAGAATGTGCGAGGGTCTGCCCGACCGGAGCCGTCAGCATTGACCTTAATGCCCGGAAGGTGCTGACTGACCCGGCCCTCTGCATCCGCTGCTGCGCCTGCGTCAGGGCCTGCCCCGCCGGACTGCGCACCTACACCACTCCATTCACCGCCTTCCTCCACGAGCACTGCTCCGCCCGCCGGGACCCCGAGACATTTCTGTAACGGTAAGCAGTGCAGCAGGGGTGTTTTGCAATCACTCACTGATCAGCGGGTTAGCAATGTAGAGTGATCTTTTGGAGGCGTCCGAACCGGCCAAAAAGCACACATTGCCTTGGTAACATCCTGATCAGCGAGTGATTACATTTTATGGGTGTGCGCGTACTTACCGTTAATCCAGAGCGCAGTAGAAAAAGCCGCGGCTGTCGTGACGGATTCCGACCAGACCCCAGTGGACGAAAAGCGAGAGCAGGTGCACGACCCGGCGTCGGGGGATGGTCACGCGGCGGCATATCTGAGACAGGGTAAGGCTGCCGGCGGAGGTCAGGACATCGAGCAGTTCGCGTTCCTGAGAGGTGAAGCTGACGGCCTCGGAGGGCACGGCATCAGCAGCGCACCGCCATACCCCGATATGCACCGGCGAGGCCAGGATGTTCTCGTCGGCGATACGCACGTAGGCCAGTCTGCGCCCGTCTTCCTCCTTCACCAGCACCGGCTTGCGGACAGCCGGCCCGACCGAGGCGACCAGCACCGAACGGCCCTCGGGTCGGTACACCCGCATGTCCACCTCTACCGCCGGAGTGCAGTAGACCTGAGCCGCAGCCTCGACCATGTACATCTCCTCCTCGCTGCGCACCCCGGCGATGCGGCCATTGTCCTTGACCCCTATCAGCAGCCGGCCTCCCTCAGTGTTGGCAAACGCCGACAGCGACCGCGCAATCTTCCGCGAGTCCGAAATCTCGAACTTGAAATCCTGCCGGACATGCTCGCCCTCCGAGATAAGGGCCCGTATGTACGCCGTATCGTACTGTACTTTCATGTCCGCAAATTTACTACATTTGCCGGCATGATAGAGCAAATACTTAGACCATACATCCCGGAGAGATTCGTCAGCGATGCCCGGTACCGCAGGGGGCACATCCGCGTAATCAACCCGCTGCCGGGCACACGGGTGCTCGGGCTGCACATTCCCGACATGAGGAAGGCCGCTGCGGAGCTGACATCTTCAGCCGACCGTGCGGCGGAACTCATAAGGCAGTTCGAGGCCGCCCCGGAGCGGAGCCTGTACTACGAGGAGTACATGGTCTGGGGCATGATGCTCAACCGGATGAAGATGCCTTTGGAAGCGCGTCTCGACAGACTGCGGGCATTCGTTCCCCATATCGACAACTGGGCCGTGTGCGACCATGTCTGCGCCGGTGCGAAGTGGACCCGCCCGGGAGACCGTCCGACATGGACATTTACCCTGGAGCACCTCGCCTCGCACAGGGAGTTCGAGGTGCGCTACGGCTTGATCCTGTACATGTCCCGCATGATGGAGGAGAGCACGCTGCCGGAAATATTCCGGTTGATGGAGGGGCTGGACCTGGAGCACATCCATTCCGACTACAGACAGGGGAAAGCCGACCGAGACAGCCCCGACCTCTGCCCCGGAACCGCCACCGGCCGCCCGCCCTACTACGTCCGCATGGCCATGGCCTGGCTGATGGCCACCGCCCTCGCCAAATACCCCGATACGGTCCGCTCCCTGCTCTCCCGGACCCGCCTGCCCGAAGACGTCCTCCGCCTCTACGTCCGCAAGGCCCGGGAGTCCTTCCGCACCCGGGACGTATCTCCTTTCTAATTTTATTGCGGTAATTCCGCCATTTTTCCCTAAGTTTGCAGCCGAAATGAAAGTACGGGCGAAAAAACGGTTAGGGCAGCATTTTCTCAACGACGAGGGCATCGCGCACAGGATAGTGGAGTCTCTCTTAGAGATGGATCCGCGCGGGGCGGAATGCTCTGTCCTGGAGGTCGGTCCCGGCATGGGCGTGCTGACCAAATACCTGCTGCAGGAGGACGGCCTGGATTTCAGGGCCGTGGAGATAGACGAGGAGTCGGTCGAATACCTCATCCAGAACTATCCTTCCATCCGGCCGCGGCTCTACGAGGAGGACTTCCTGCGGATGGACCTCGGGAAAATATTCCCCGGCAGGCTCGCAGTCATCGGCAATTTCCCCTACAACATCTCCTCCCAGATATTTTTCAAAATCCTCGACCATAAGGACAATATCCCCTTCGCAGTGGGAATGATCCAGAAGGAGGTGGCGGACCGTCTCGCCTCACCTCCGGGCAACAAGGCCTACGGCATCCTCTCGGTACTGCTGCAAGCGTGGTACGATATCGAATACCTGTTCAGCGTGGAACCCGGCTCGTTCACCCCTCCCCCTAAGGTGCGCTCGGCGGTAATCCGGATAAGGCGCAATGACCGGACGTCCCTCGGCTGCGACGAAAAACTCTTCAAGGCGGTCGTCAAGACCTGCTTCAACATGAGGCGCAAGACCATCCGCAACTCCATCAAGCCCCTCCTCGGGGGCGGCCTTGCACTGGCGGACCCCGCCTCCCCGCTGCTGGATATGAGGCCGGAGCAGCTGTCGGTGGAGGCCTTCACGGCACTGACGAATTTACTTACCAATACCAAACAATAAATTATTCAGACATGAGATTCAGACTAAGTTACCTCGCACTGGCACTGACCGCCGCATTCGCAGCCGCTACATCCTGCGACTCGGTCCAGCACTGCGACAGTTCCATTCCCTATGACATTCAGAATGGGAAGATAGTATTCCAGGTACCACCCAGGGTTGACGGCCAGAAATCCGTTCTCGGACTGACCACCGAGCCCATGGAAGTAGTGCGCGTAGGCTTCATCGGCCTGGGCATGAGAGGCCCCGGTGCAGTGGAGCGTTTTACCCACATCGAGGGCACGGAGATCAAGGCCCTCTGCGACCTCTATCCCGAGAGAGCCGCCGCCGCTCAGGAGATCCTGAAAAAGGCCGGCCGTCCCCATGCCCAGGAGTACAGCGGTGAGGAAGGCTGGAAGGAGCTCTGCCAGAGAGACGACATCGACCTCGTCTACATCGTGACCCCCTGGCAGAATCACGTAGAGATGGCAGTCTTCGCCATGGAGCAGGGCAAGCACGTGGCCATCGAGGTGCCCGCAGCCACCTCCCTCGCCGAGTGCTGGGCTCTGGTCAACACCGCCGAGCGCACCCAGAGACACTGCATGATGCTCGAGAACTGCGTCTACGACTTCTTCGAGATGACCGCCCTCAACATGGCCCAGCAGGGTCTCTTCGGTGAGGTCCTCCACGGTGCCGGCGGATACATCCACAACCTCGAGCCCTACTGGGACGAGTACCAGGGCAACTGGCGCCTCGACTTCAACCAGGACCACCGCGGTGACGTCTACGCCACCCATGGCTTCGGCCCTATCTGCCAGGCCATGAACATCCACCGCGGCGACAGGCTCCAGACCCTCGTGGCCTTCGACACCAAGTCGGTCAACGGCCTCAAGCTCGTGCAGGAGAAGATGGGCCTCGATGAGTGCGCCAACGGTGACTACACCATCACTCTCATGCGCACCGCAAACGGCAAGATGATCGAAATCCACCACAACGTCATGACCCCCCGCCCCTACGACCGCAAGTACCAGCTGACCGGTACCGAGGGCTTCGCCAACAAGTACCCCGTCGAGGGCTTCGCATTCGAGCCTGAGAACATCAGCTCGGACGAGGTGCCTGACCACGAGGACCTCAGTTCCCACAGCTTCGTACCTGAGGCAGCCCGCAAGGCTCTCATGGAGAAATACATGCACCCGATTCACCGCGAGGTGGGTGAGATAGCCAAGAAGGTCGGCGGCCACGGCGGCATGGACTTCGTGATGGACTACCGCCTGGTTTACTGCCTCCGCAACGGCCTGCCCCTCGACATGGACGTCTATGACGCAGCCGAGTGGTCCTGCGTCGGCGAGCTCGGAGCAGTCTCCATGTTCCACGGCAACATGCCCGTAGAAGTGCCCGACTTCACCCGCGGCGACTGGGACAAGACCGACGGCTTCCACTTCGCCTACAAGAAATAACAGGCATCCCGCCTGAACACACACGTCAAGGCCGGTCCCGCGCTGTCAGGGCCGGCCTTTTCTTCAGTACAACAGCCCGAACGCCCATAGCGGAACGACATTGGCATAACCGTACTCGATGTCGTCCTTCACTATGAAAGCATTGTCTATTCCGCTGATCTGATGCTGTTTCTTGTTCCGGCCTCCGACTTCAAAGGTGTATTTGCCTATCTTAAAATCAGCCGACGGAGCAGATGTTATGTCAAACAGAGGGCGCATCATGGACAGGAACACCGTCTCCCGGGCATTACCTGTATCCAGAGAATCTCCGGCCAGGGCGTATGCAAGATTTGTGTTGTCAAGATAGACCTTATCCACTTTTCCCAATGCGCTTATACCTCCGGTACTGTCCCGCAGTATACTCACCAGCTGCGCTTTCTCAAGGTAAACCAGCAGATCGGACACAAGCTGCCTGTTAAGACCTAAGTTCATCGCTATCTTGCTTATATTCGGCTTGAACGGAGCTGACTGCGATATGATGTACATCAGTTTTTTCAAGGCTCTCGCCGTGGAGACTGACATCCCGGAAAAATCCCTGATATCATTCTCCAGAACACGGTTGATGACAGACTGAAGACGGAGGGTGTAACCAGTCTGTTGAAAATAGGGATAGTAACCCTCCTTAATATATGCATTGAACATAGCCACAGGACGCAGACGGCCGTATGGAAATTCCACTTTATGGCTCAGCACCTGCTCAAGCGTATGTACTGGAATATCAGCATTTCCGGACAAAGCGAGATACTCTCTGAAGGAAAGTCCGGGCAGCCTGTATTCCAGTTTTCTTCTGCTGAGGTCTCCGCCGCCTTTCTCCAACTCGAGTATAGAGGAGCCGGAATACACAATCCGCAGTCCCGAATAGATATCGCATATATTCTTCACCTCAGTCGACCAACCCTTATACTGATGTATCTCATCTATGTACAATGCCTTGCCGCCACGGACGTAAAACTCGTGGGCCAGTTCCGTCAGATTATGGCTGCTGAAATAGATATCATCAGCCGACACATACAATGTCAAGCCGATATCCTCATGCATTCTGATATGCTGCAGCATCAGCGTAGACTTTCCTACACCACGCGCCCCAAGTATCGCCACTAACTGCGATTCCCAGGCAATGCCGTCATGCAGATAACGTACAAAACCGGCCGGTGTCTCATTCAGCCTCTGGTGAAATGTTCTTAACAGTGTCTCCATCAATAATTTTTTGCAAATATATCAAATTTGCAATATAAATCTTGCATTTTTTTGAAAATTTGCAATATTCTGACGTCAATCACGCATACTCTCTTCACAGTACGTCGTCCGCTATCGAATAAAAATAGAATTTGGGGAAGGTCTTGACCACGCTGCCGGTGGCCAGCCGGAAAAGGATGTCAGTGCACATCCCGGCGAGCATGCTCGAGGCTACGGACAGCTGGGGAGGCGGAAGGACACCGCCCTCCTCCTCGTATTTCCACAGGATGCGGTCCAGGTACAGCTTCGGCTCGGCGATCCGGTCAAAATGCCGGATTACATGCTCCACGGCCCTCTTCTCGAAGCCCGCCGGCGAGGCCCCCTCCCGCAGCAGTTCCCGGAGCGTCGGAGAGCCGAGATTAAGCACCATGACGCAGGAAGAGAATCCGATATTGTAGGGATGCAGTACCGGTATGCCGCGGCCCAAGCACACGTCGTCGAACTCTAACGGAATGTCAGTCGTGAAATCCAGCGCATTGACCGCTGCGTCACATCCGTCTATAAGTTCCCGCACGTTATCGTGCGTCATCGCCGTATTCTTAACTACGATATCCGCATCCGGGTTGATGGCCTTGAGCCTGCCGCCTATTGCCTCCGCTGAGTCCATATCCACGACGGTGATATGCTCGAAGCCGAGCCTGAGCGCACACTCCGCCACGAGGCTGCCGATACCGGCCCCTCCTATGAACACCCGGTAACTGCGGATTCTCTCCTGCTGTCCGGCGGAGATATAGATCCGGTTCCTGTCATAACGTCCCATGATTTCCGATTTTTTCGCAAAGGTCGGCAGCATCCGGAATCCGGACAAGACACAAAAGTGTTGAATTGTACCTGGGAAAATGTTTCTAAAGCATCCTGCGGGACTTCGCGCAGGCGATGGCCTCCGAGATATTCGTCACGTCCAGTTTCTGGAACAGGACCTTGCGGTAGCCCTTGACCGTATCCACCGCCTTGCACAGCCGGTCGGCGATCTCACCTATGGTCATCCCGCGGTTCGAATACGAAATGATGGCCTTCTCGATGTCCGTCAGCACATCCTCCTCACCCTCCTTCCAGCGGCGGCCCTCAAAGCTGTAGTCCCATACCTTGGGGCTGTTCTCGCAGACGATACGGGCCTGGAGTTCCGAGCCGTCCGAGGCCAGCGACACCGAGCACAGGGCCAGCCACATCTCCCCCTGCGGAGTCAGGCGCATCGGGGACAGCTTGTGATGTATCAGGCGGGACTTCCCGCTGACGGTGTCGCGGATATGAAAATTGTACGAGATGCTGTAGGCCGTGCGGTCCGCCACCGGCAGCCGGTTGTAAAAGCGGAAGGCCGCCTCGTTGATCTCCACCAGAGCCGCCAGTTCCGACTGCTCGCACACCTCGAAATAGAAGTCATACCCCTTGGCCAGCACCTCCTCCCGTGTCCGCCCACAGAGAAACAGCGGATTATCCGACACATACAGAAAATTCTTCTTCCAGTAGTCTATCACATATATCGACTGGTACGTCAGCCGCGACATGCACTCGAGCATCTCCACGTACGACTCCACCCGGGCATACTCGCTGTCGGGCACGGGGCTCACCGCGTTACTGGAGGTGAAGAAATCGGACTTTCTGACTTCGGCGGTATCTGACATAAACTACAGACTCAAATGTTGATACATTACAAATATAAGATATCCCCCCCTTAACCAAATATTTAAAATAAAAAAGACACAAAAGTGTTTCATCAGGCCTTAGCCAATTACACACTAAAGTGTCGAAATCACTCACACTCAGCACATAGACACTTTTGTGTCTTGCCCGCACCGCCGGTAGTGGCGACCTTTGCACCAGAAGAAAAACAGAAAGCCATGAAAACGTTCATCACATCCATCGCCCTCATGATACTCCTGATCGCAATACCCGCCGCAGCCCAGAACATCACCGTCACCGGAAAGGTGACCGACACCCGCCGGGAACCCGTGCCGTTCGCATCGGTAGTGCTCCGCAGCCTGCCCGACTCGGCCGTCGTAGCCGGAAGTATGACAGGAGACGACGGAGGCTTCTCTCTCAGCGCTCCCGAGGGCAGCAGCTACCTGCTCACGGTATCATTCATCGGCTACCTGCCACACGAGCAAGTTTGCGGAACTTCCTCCGACCTCGGGGACATAATCCTCGAAGACGACGTGCAGATGCTCGAGGAGGCCGTAGTCGTGGCACACAGGGTCGAGCACAGGCCCAACGGCTACCACATCAACCTCCGCAACGACCCCATCGCCAAAGGACGCCAGGCCACCGAGATGCTCTCGTTCCTCCCCGGAGTCAGCACCGATGACGAGTCCGTACAGATACTCTCGCGCACCACACACGCAATATACATCGACGGCATCAAAATCCAGGACTACTCCGAGCTCAAGGCCCTCCAGGCCTCGCAGATAGAGTCCGTCGACATCGACTACATGAGCGGAGTGGAGGAGGCGGCCGACGCCCAGGGAGGAGTCATACGGATAAAGTTGAAAAAACAGGCCGACGGAGGATTCTCCGGCTACCTGCAGGCCTCAGCGGGCGCCATCATGTACGGCTACGGAGGTGAGTCCGCCCGCAGCATCTTCAGGGCCAGGACCGGCAACCTCAGCATCTACAACACCCTCGCATACGTAAGGCAACGCTACTTCAGCGACAATGTGAGCGAATACCTCTTCAAGGAAACCGGCTCGGACATCCTCTCCAGGGAGGAGTACCGCAGTTGGGGAGGATACCTCTCCGACAGGCTCAATCTCTCATACGAGATAAACCCGAATCACTCCCTCGGAGTCTCCGGCTACATCCACACCTACCGCAACAGTCCATATACCAACACTTTCTACACCGGCTCCGACAGCACCTCGCAGCTCTACGCCCCCTCCCGCACCGACAAGTACCAGGGAGTGTTCAACTACACCTGGAATATCAACGACAAGGGCGGCAAGCTGGCCGTCACTGCCGACTACCTCCGCACCAACAATACCGTAGACCAGTTCCTCACCCTTGAAGGAGGGCCTGAGGAAGACCACGGCCACACCTTCCAGACCACGGACATGGTGCGCGTGCGCCCTACCCTCAACTATCCCGCAGGCAAGGGCATGATCTCCGCCGGAGCCGACGTCCAGTACGTCTACTTCCGCGACCTCTCCACCACACAGATGCAACCCGCTGGACTGCACACGGTCATGACCGGATGGCAGCCGGCCGTATTCGCCGAGTACTCCGGTTCCGTCAAGAACTTCAGCTACGAGGCCGGACTCCGGGCCCAGATCAACTGGATGGACGTGACGGCGGAATCCGTGCACAACCGCAACCTGCAATGGGGCATCCTGCCCATGGCCAGCCTCATGTACCTGATCAATCCTCAGAAAGGGCATAAGATAGCCCTCCAGTACAAGCGCACGATGAACGACCTGCCGTACAGCGCCATATCCTCATTCAGGCAGTATTCCTCTCCCCACTCCTACGTGGTCGGAAATCCCGAGCTCGTGCCCGAGACACAGGACGAGGTCATGCTCATGGCCGGATTCTTCAACAAACTGACCGTCATGGCCGGATACATCCACCTCAGCAACCCCATCATCTACATGACATACGTAGACCCGGAACAGCCCGACGTCAGCTACAACATGCCGGAGAACGGAAAATACAACTCCCTCGCAGTATTCGGAGTAGAGGGCAACCTCAAGCCCTTCAAGTGGTGGACCGTCAAGCCCATGGTGAGCCTGCTGCTGCAGTACGCCCAGACCAGCCGGTACACGGTCAGCAACCAGGCCATGTGGAAATTCTCCCTCAGCAACAACTTCTCCTTCTCCCCCACCTTCGGAGGCACCCTCAACGCCTACTACGAGCCCGAGAGCCGCATGCTCGACGCCCTCTGGAAACCGGTAGCCCAGGTCAACGGCTCCTTATACAAGACATTCCTCGACGACCGCCTCGAGCTGCGTCTTGACTTCACCCTCTGGCGCTACGGACGCAGGACCATCATCGAGACGCCGGTCTACATGCAGTCCGTCTGGAACAGGATCAAGGAGACCCGCGCCGAACTCACGCTCACATGGAACTTCTCCGGAGGAAAGAAAGTCAACGTCCGCCGCAGCGCCGACAGCATCCAGGATTACAAGCAGATTACGGACCAGAGATAATATACTATTCAAACAATGCACTCAAATCCCAGGACAGGAACTCCTCAAGCGGCACTCCTCCGGTACCTACGACGAGTGAATGAACCGGGTGGAAGGCGGCAGCAAACTTCGGGAGGCCGCGGCCGGCAGTCCGGCTGCCGCTCTTTACCTCTACCGCGACACAACGGCGGCGGCTGTCGATGACAAAGTCGACTTCGTCATCCCGCTCCCGCCAATAATAAACCTTATAGTCCAGTTCCTCGGCGGCATTGAGGATATGCGCCCCTACGGCACTCTCTACCCAGCGTCCCCATAGAGCAGGAGACGTGTACACTTTCTCAAAGCTCATCCCGGCAAGGGCACTCAGCAGGGCAGTGTTGTAGACCATCAGCTTCGGCACGGAATTGTACTTTCTCGCACTGTCGCTGGCATATTTTTGCAGACCCGTCAGCATCTGAGCTTCCGAGAGAGTGGTAAGATAACTGGCCAAAGTGGTCACATTGCCGGCGTCCTGAAGCTGCCCGAGCAGTTTGGTCAGTGAAATCTCCTCGCCGGAATAAGTGCATCCAAGTTCGAAAAGCTGTTTCATCAGTTCCGGCTTATAGACAGTCCGGGTCATCAGTACATCCTGTTCTATGGCCGGAGCGATGATACTGTCCTTGATATACCGACGCCAACGGGACTCGTCTCCGATAAACTTGGCCGCTCCCGGATATCCGCCGAAGTAGATATACTGAGACAGATCCAGCCCGAATGCCCCGTGCATCTCCTTCCAGCTCCAGTGCGGCATCCTGATCAGCTCATAACGTCCGGCCAGGGACTCCGTCAGCCCGTCTTTCAGCAGCAGACGGGAAGAGCCGAGAATCACCACCTTCAGATTGACATCATTGAAGGTATCCGCATCCCACTGTTTCTTCACTTCCTCGCTCCAGTTGTCTATCTTATGCACCTCGTCTATCACTAACAGATATTCCCTGTGTCCGCCCAGCCGCATCCTGGCCCTCGCCGTATCCCACACCTCTCCTATCCACGCGGTATTTTCCTTCGGGATACCGTCAGCCGACACCATCATGTTGGGGACTTCGGTCTCCTGGAGCACCTGTTTGACCAGAGTGGATTTACCCACCTGACGCGGGCCCACCATGGCCTGAAGCTTGTTGCGGTCTTCCGATATGCGGGATGCAAGTTCTTTGAATTGCGGTCTTTTGAACATAACTGCCTGTTTATTTTGAGACAAAGATATACAAAATACTCAAATCTTGATTACAAAATATTCAATTTATGCCGACAAAATGTTCAAATCTATCCCGCAAAATGTTCAAATCTTCCCCATTAATGGCGCGGACTGGCCCTCTGCTAAGAAGCGGACATTCAGTTTTTAAGACATCCGAGCAGAAAACAGGAGAAGTCAAGGAATGAAACTACATACCCCTAAAGCCGTTTACGTCCGCCGGCGTCATCACTTTACATTTTAGTTATATCGCAACTATTTGATTAACAAGATGTTGTATTTTTGAAAAAATGTAAAGTGGTGACAAAAGCACCTAATTTTGCCTATATTCGCCCCACCTAACATATTGACAAATGGATAAAGTGCTTATAATCTGAAGTATGCGTCTTAACTAAAATGTAAAGTGAGAAATAATCATTGCCGGCAAATTGCTGATTATATGTACAACTATGCTGAATAACATTCCATGTTTTATTCTTGCGTATCCATATAATATGGAGCCGGGAATCTTGGCACAAGCATAACAAACAACATACAACCACTGTGACACATCTAAAGTCTGATGGCTGTAATTAACTATATGCAACATAGCGAAAAGGATTGCTGTTGAATAGAAGAAATCCTTGAATCGTACTTGCAGAAGCCATTTGCCCCAAATGAGGTTTATGACAGCTGATGAAATTATTGCAAATACTATCCGGCATAATAGATGTTCCGAATAGAGTCCTCCTGCGAAAATTACCTTAGAAAAGATAAAGGCTATTACGGCTACCGATATGTATAGATTAAATCTGCTTCTTTTCAATGGTAATCTGAATCCAAGTTCTTCAATTATTGGGGGTATAATAATCAGAAAGCATAGAGGCAAAACAGATTTATCAGATGTCATTGCAGGCAAATCAACTCCTGCAATGACAAATACGGATGCAGTCAGAACTTCAAAGAACAGTGGTACTGACAGACACAGCATGACTGACAACAGCATCACCCTTATGCTGAAATCATAAGGACAATTCTCCTGAGGATTCTTGATGTATTGCCACAACTGCTTCATGAAATAACATCTAAAAATTCTACAAAAGTAATAAAACTCTTTCCCCTAAGTACCTCTAATCAATCGTTTAAGCAATCCGACCAATCGATTTATTTTAAGCGAGTTATCTTTTCTTGCTCACCCATTGATAGCGCGGACGGGATCGACCGTAGCGGCCTTCCAGGCAGGGATGAGGCCGGAGAGGATGCCGAGGACGACGGCTATGAGCATGCCGGCAAGGGCGTTGTCGGGGGAGAGGGTGATGGTGAAGTATTCCGAGGCGGCATTGACCGGAATGGAAATGAGGAAGACTAAGAGAATGCCCACCAGGCCGCCGGCCAGGGAGAGGAAGGAGGCCTCCACCATGAACTGGGTCAGGATCACATAGCGCTTGGCTCCGAGGGCCTTCTGGATGCCGATCTGGCTCATGCGCTCCTGGACGGAGACGAACATGATGTTGGCGATGCCGAAGCCGCCGATGATGAGGGAGAATGCTCCGATGATCCAGCCCGCCTTACTGATGCCGCGGAAGACAGAGTCGAGCATGTCGAGCAGGAAGGTCATCTCGTTGATGGCGAAGTCATCCCGCTCCGAGGGGGAGAGGCCGCGGCAGGAACGCAGCAGCAGGCGCAGCTCGTCTATGAAGGCCTCGCGGGAGACACCCTCAGCCGGAGCGGCCATCATCATCCCAGAGCCCCACGCGGAGACCAGCACCGTCTTGCCGAACTGCAGCGGGAGGACCACCGCATCGTCCGTATTGACGATGGAGGCCATGCTCTCACCTTGCTTTTCCAGGACGCCGATGACTATTGCACTGCCTCCCTTGACCTTGACCTTCTTGCCGATGGGGTAGGAGTCCCCGAAGAGCTCCCGGGCGACATTGTACCCGAGAATAGCCACATTGGACCCTCCGCGGATCTCCATCTGGGAGAAGTCGCGGCCCTCGGCGAGGGAGTAGCTCATCACATTCTCCAGCCCGTCGGTGGTGATGACCAGGAAGGCGTTGGAATAATTGTTGCGGCGGTAAGAGGCATTGCCGTTGCCGAGGATTACATAGACCACGCTCTCGGCCAGAGTGGCGTTGCGGGCGACATATTCGAAATTCTCCTCAGTAATCTCCGGCCGCTGAAGATAGTCCCACCACTGCAGCGGCTCTCCGTCCTCCCCCTCTTCCTGAGTCATGGGGAAACGGTCGATGTAGACGATGTCGCTCCCGAAGGACCGGACACCTTCCATGATATTGGACTTGAGCGAGTCCACGGCGCAGAACACCGCCACTATCGAGAAGATGCCGACAGTGACTCCGAACAGCGAGAGAAAAGTCCTGAGCTTGTCAGACTTGATGGAGAAAAAAGCGAAAGAGGCGCTCTCCGCGATCAACCCCACAACTATCCTCAGCTCTTTCACGAATTTTTTCATAAGACGTCTGAACTATAGTTATTTGTTTATACCTACCTTGCGCTGGAGCTCCCGCAGCGTGTCGAATGCGTCCATCGGCGTCATCGAGTTGAGGTCCATCGCCTTGAGAGTGTCCCGGATGCTCACCAGGAGAGGGTCGTCGAGCTGGAAAATGGAAAGCTGTACTTCCTCCTGGGCGGCGCTGCGGTCCCGTTTCTTCTGCCTCAGGGACTGGACCCTGCCCTTGATGGACGAGTCCCCGGCCCCGGATGCCCCGGCCTCGAGCTTCTTGAGCACATTCTCGGCCGAGAGGACCACTTCCGGCGGCACCCCGGCCAGCCTCGCCACATGGATACCGAAGCTGTGGGCAACCCCGCCTTCGCAAAGTTTCCTCAAAAATAGGATTTTTCCGTCAGATTCCTTCACTGCGATGTGAAAGTTTTTTACCCTTTTGTAATTTTCCTCCAGCTCGTTCAGCTCGTGGTAGTGCGTCGCGAAGAGGGTCTTGGCCCCGCCGCCCCGCTCGTGGATGTACTCTACGATGGCCCAGGCTATGGACATGCCGTCGAATGTGCTGGTGCCGCGGCCTATCTCGTCGAGCAGAATCAGGGAGCGCGGGGTCATGTTGTTGAGGATGGCGGCGGTCTCGAGCATCTCGACCATGAAGGTGGACTCGCCGCGGGAGATGTTGTCGGAGGCACCGACGCGGGTAAATATCTTGTCGAACAGGCTGATGTGTGCGGACTTGGCAGGTACGAACGAGCCTATCTGGGCCATCACGGCTATCAGGGCGGTCTGCCTCAGAAGGGCGGACTTACCGGACATGTTCGGGCCGGTGAGGATGATGATCTGCTGCTTCTCGCTGTCCAGATACAGGTCGTTGGCCACGTACTCCTCTCCGGCGGGCATCATCCGCTCGATGACCGGGTGGCGGCCCTGCTCTATCTTCAGGATCTCGCCCTCGTCCACTAACGGGCGGCAGTAGCCGTAGTCGGCGGCGGCCTGGGCAAATGACAGGAGGCAGTCGAGGCGGGCTATCAGGGCGGCGTCCTTCTGCACGGCGGGTATTGCAGCCTGGATGCGAGATATCAGTTCGTTGAATATGCGGGACTCGATGGCGTATATCTTCTCCTCGGCCCCGCCTATCTTCTCCTCGTACTCCTTCAGCTCGGGGGTGATGTAGCGCTCGGCCGAGACGAGGGTCTGCTTGCGGATCCACTCGGGGGGCACCTTGTCCTTGTGGGCGTTGCGCACCTCGAGGTAGTAGCCGAAGACGTTGTTGTAGCTGATTCTTAAAGACGTGATGCCGGTGCGCTCTATCTCGCGCTGCTGGATGCCGGCGATGATGTCCTTGCCGTGGGTCACGATGCCGCGCAGCTCGTCCAGCTCGGCGTCCACCCCCTGGGCTATCACCTCGCCCTTGCCAATCTGGGCGGCCGGGTCCTTGCTCAGCGTCCGCGTCAGCTCGGCCTTCAGCTCCGGACAGTCGTCTATCTCCTTGGCCATACGGGCGAGCGGGCCTTTCTTATCGGTCTTCTCCGTCAGCAATACCTTCAGCGGCAGGAACTGGTCAATGCCCCGCCGCAGCTGCATCACCTCGCGGGGAGAGACGCGGCCCGAGGCGGCGCGGGAGAGGATGCGCTCGAGGTCGCCCATCGCGGCTATCCTCTGCGAGAGTTCCGAGGACAATTCCCTGTCGTTCAGCAGGGCCTCCACGCTGTCCTGCCGTGTGGATATCTCCGCTAAGTCCCTCGACGGCATGGTCAGCCACGAACGCAGCAGGCGGGCGCCCATCGGGGAGGAAGTCTTGTCAATCACGTCCAGCAGGGTCACGCCCCCCGGAGCAGCCGGCTCCACTAATTCGAGGTTACGGACGGTGAAGCGGTCCAGCCAGACAAAGCCTCCCTCGTCAATGCGGGATATGGTGCTTATCTGGGCCAATGTCCGGCCAGGTATGTATTCGGTGTCCTCCAGGCGGTTCGACTCCAGGTAGAACAGCAGGGCCCCGGCGGCAGTCACGCCTAATTTCAGACCCTCTACCCCGAACCCTTTCAGAGAATCGGTCTTGAAATGCTTGACCAGCTTGCGGTAGCCGGACTCGAACACGAAGGCCCAGCCCTCCATCGTGGAGATGTAGATATTCGAGGCGGGGGACGTGAACCTCTCTTTCACACCTTTTTCAAACCCTTTCTGCACCAGCAGCTCCTTGGGTGCGAAATCCGCTATCAGCAGGTCCAGATAGTCCAGATCTCCCTCTGCCACCTTGAACTCCCCGGTAGACACGTCCAGGAAAGCGATTCCGCCCTTGTCCTTGTAGAAGCACAGGGCCGCGATATAATTGTTCTCCTTCTGAGTCAGCACCTGGTCACTGTAGACCACACCGGGAGTCACTATCTCGGTCACACCCCTTTTGACCAGTTTCTTGGCAAACTTCGGATCCTCCAGCTGGTCGCACACCGCAACCTTGTACCCGGCCCTGACCAGCTTGGGCATGTAGCTCTGCAGAGAATGGTGCGGAAAACCGGCCAGCTCGATATAGCCCTGATCCCCGTTCGACTTGCGGGTCTGCACTATGCCCAGCACCTTGCTCGTAGTCACCGCATCCTCTCCGTAAGTCTCATAGAAATCCCCGACCCTCATCAGCAGCAGGGCCTCGGGGCAAGCCGCCTTGAATTTGTAATACTGCTTTATCAGCGGGGTATCCTCCTTTTCCTTTTTTTCCTTGTTTGCCATTTCGAGTCACTTCCGATTTAAGAGAGGCAAAAATACTAAAATCCGCGTAATCGCGATAGATGTTTTACGACAAAGCACATCCGGCCTTTTCATTTTGAAACTGCACACCTTCGGAAGGTGAGACGAAAAAGGGGGAAATCTGCGCACCTTCGGAAGGTGGGAAATGCACGGCGGCTGGAGAAACACGGACACAGGGCGCTCTCGAAGATGTGGCGACTCCACGCACCTTCGGAAGGTGGGACGAAAACACGGGAATTCTGCACACCTTCGGAAGGTGGGAAATGCACGGCGGCAGGAGAAACACTGGCACAGGGCGCTCTCGAAGCTGTGGCGACTCCACGCACCTTCGGAAGGTGAGACAAAAACACGGGTATTCTGCACACCTTCGGAAGGTGGAAGGAGGATAAGGTGTATGATGAGAGAGCCTGTGGCAAGGGGCCAAGCGGAATGCGATTCCGCAACGGCACTGAATCGCGGAATCTGCTGCCGTTGTGGAAACGGGACGGAGGGGCAATGCCGAAAACGGAAAACTTTTATTATTTTTACGGATAAAACACAAAAAAATGATGAAAAGACTTCTTTTGCTCGCATCAGCTCTTATCGCAGTCATCGGCTGCGGACAGAATCAGAACGGAAAGGGATACACAGTGGTGAAGGAATTCCCTGTGGAGGAGACTCTTGAGCCGGTCAAAGTCATCCACTACGACCCGGTCGAGAGCAATATCCTCGCGCTGTTCAGGGCCGGGGACTGGTGGATATCGCAGAACATACAGAACTACAGCGGGGAGTCGGGCAAATGCTTCTCGCTGCTGGACGGGGACTTCCGGACTGTGGTGCAATTCGGCACGTGGGGACGCGGACCGCAGGAGTTCATAAACGCCTCGTATCACGGATATGAAGGAATGAAGGGCGACTCAATAGTCATCACGGTGAGAGACTGGAGTATGGGCAGGCTGATACGGCTGACGGCCCACACCAGGGACGGAGGCTACCGCACTGAGCTCATCCAGGACTTCCACAAGAGCATGAGGGCCATCCATCCGCTCGGCCAGGGACGCTGGCTCTGCAATGCGGACAACAACCGCTACTACACTACCGACTCCCAAGGGACCGTCAAGACCTACCTCGAAGGCTGGGGCGAAGGCGTCAACGAAGCCCTCGAAGCCGAGATCACCTACCAGCCTCCGCAACTCACAAGCGAGACTGTCTCCCCCGACCGCTCCCGCCTGCTGATTTACAGCATCACATGGCCGGTCCTCTATCTGCACTCCCTCGACACCGGAGAGCGTCTGGCTGAAGTGTACGTGGACTACGGCCCCGACGACATCCATTCCAGCAACTATTCAGCCGACCTGTCCTACAACCCTGCCGAATATCTGGGCCACCATATCGTAGGTATGCTCAACGACAAAGGCGGATACAGCCCCGTCCCCTCGCGTATCGTCATATTCGACCTGGACCTGAAGCCCGAAGCATCCTACAGCATCGCCCCGGCCAATTATTCCGCCATCGACCCCGCCACCGGCATCCTCGCCACCATCTCCTACAACGAGGAGACCATCAGCCTCTACGACCTCTCCGAGTGGCTGAATTAATCTTAAAAATTAAGATATAATCGTTATTTTTGTACCCATCATGAGTAACTTGATTGAATTATCACATACAGAAATCGTTCTCGCCTTCGCTGCATTCTGCATTGAGAGTACTGCCAGACGGCTTGGGAAGTCTTATATGGAGATATACGAGCGGATGAAGAAAGTGAGGATGATAGACGATTTCATCATTCCGTGCTACGATGCGCTCCATACCCAAAGCCGTGAGCGTGTTACAGATGATATGATTGAGTATCTGAACAATAAAGAAACACAGAGATGATTACGGTATATCATGGAGGTACCCAGACCGTGGAGCGGCCGGTCTGCATGTTCGGCAGAGAGAACTTGGACTTTGGCCGTGGATTCTACATAACACCTCTGCTGAAACAGGCCTCCGACTGGGCTGCCGCTACTGCCAAACGCCGGAACAGCAGTGCTCTCATCAACGTCTACAGTTTAGACAGAGAAGCTGTTATCAAAGAAGGCAAATGCAGGATATTCAACGCATACGACCATGAATGGCTGGACTTCATAGTCGCCAGCCGCCGCGGCCTCAACCCTGCCGCCCCGTACGATTACATAGAGGGCGGAGTTGCAAACGACCGTGTCATAGACACGATAAACCTTTATATGGCCGGATTGATGGACTCCGATACAGCTCTGCGCAGACTTGCGATGCACCGGCCAAACAACCAAATCTGCCTGTTAAATCAGGTACTTACCGACAAATATCTCATCTATGAGCGGACAGAACACATTTAACGATCCCGTCAAGTCTCCTGAGATTCAGGAAACCATCCTGAGCAACCGCATAGGCATCATATCTGCGGAACTTTCCAAAAGGCTCAGGATATCCCCCTCCGAGGCTCTGCAGCTGTTCTACGGCAGCAAGACATGCGCCGACCTGCACGACAAAGAGACAGGCCTGTATCTCTACGGAGACCTGTATATCGCCGACGAATTCATCAGAGAATATCAGGATAAAATATGAACCGGGTACTGATCATAACCTACTACTGGCCGCCGACAGCCGGCTCGGGCGTACAGCGGTGGCTGAAGATGTCGAAATATCTGCCGCAGTACGGGTGGCAGCCGGTTATCTATACTCCTGAGAATCCGGAGGCGGGCATGACGGATGAATCCCTGCTTAGGGACATCGCTCCGGAAGCGGAGGTCATCAAGCGGCCCATCCTCGAACCGTATGCTGTATTCAATGCTCTGACAGGCAATAAGGGGAAAAATTCCGGGAAGGCTTCGGCCGGCTCGGGTGCCGTCAACCCCATCAACGCCGTCGGCCACAAGTCTCCCCTGATGCGCCTATCCCTATGGCTCAGGGCCAATGTCTTCGTCCCCGACCCCCGCTTCCTGTGGATCCGGTCCTCCGTCAGGTTCCTGAAACAATACCTCCGCGAGCATCCCGTCGACGCCATCGTCAGCACCGGCCCGCCCCATTCGATGCACCTGATAGCAAGGGCCCTGCACCGTTCGACCGGCATCCCCTGGACAGCCGATTTCCGCGACCCGTGGACCCGGATATTCTACTTCAAACACCTTCCGCTGACCCGCCGGAGCCGGAAGAGGTACGCCGCCATGGAGCTCTCGGTGCTGCGCGAGGCAGACCATGTGGTGGCCGTCACGGACAATATGGTACGGGACTTCCTGGAGGAACTGGAAGCAGATAAAAAGCGCGGCGCCTCAGGACGGCAGACTGCCGGTGACAGCTCTGTGACTGAGCAGAAAAACAAATTCCACGTCATCGAGAACGGCTACGACGAGGCAGATTTCACCGGCATCACTGCCGCAGAGCTCCCGGCAGGATTCAACCTCGTGCACACCGGCCTCTTCTCCGCGGAGGGCAATCCCCGCAGGCTCTGGAAGGTCCTCGCGGAGCTCTGCCGCGACCTCCCGGGCTTCGGCCGCGACCTGCATCTGACATTTGCCGGAAAGACTGACCCGGAGATCCTCGCCGCAGTGCGTGAGGCCGGTCTGGGCGACCGCCTGACCGACCGGGGCTACATCCCCCACCACGAGGCCAACCGCCTGCAGAAGGCCGCCGACCTGCTCCTGCTGCCCCTGCGCGAGGAGCCCGAGGCCGCCGGCATTCTCACAGGAAAATACTTCGAATACCTCGCCGCCGGCCGCCCCATAGCCGCATTCGGCCCTCACGGCAGCGTCCTCGAGCGTTCCCTCGCCGCCACCCGCACCGGACGGATATTCGACTGGGAGGAGGAGGGCCCGCTGAAGGAGTACCTTACAGCCCTGTACACCCGCACCCTCTCATTTGCCCCCGATGCCGGAGCCATCTCCGCCTACACCCGCCGCTCCCTCGCCGGCCGCTATGCAGAGATCCTGCTGTAGGAATGGAGTCTTTTTCGTCCCGCGTGACTATGCAAAAGCAAAGTTATTTGTAACATATTTTGTATATTAGCGTCATACATAGAAAGCATCACTATCACATAAAACCTGTAACAATGAAAAAACATCTGCCCATCATCCTGCTGGCGGCCGCAATGCTTGCCGCTTCCTGCGACAGAAATGCCGGAAGGACAGTAAACCTCGAAAACATTCCCGCTACGGAACCCTATACTGCCGGCCTTGAGAGCATCATGCAGAAAGTAGAGACAGTGGAGCTGAAGTGCGACAGCCTCTACGACATCAGAATCTTCGCGGACTATGACGGACGGCTGTTCGGCAGGACAGCCGACAACAAGCTGGTGATCTTCTCCGAGGATGGGACCCTGCTCCACGCCTACAACAAGGTCGGACGGGGACCTGGCGAGTACGTCTGGCCGGTATTCTCCTACGACCCTTACAATCATGAGATACTGGTCTATGACGGGCAGAACAAGGTCATACGTATGGACAGCGACGGCCGGTTCATAGACGAGGTGCGCAACAGCCTCACCGGCGTGCTGGGTGACATCATAGCCGTGTCCGAAGACCGCTACGCAGCCACAAAGATGTCAAACACGGAGCGGGACAGCAGCATCATATACCTGGACCGGGACCTGAACATCACTGGCAAGGCCCTGCCCATATACAACAAGAGCCAGCTCTCGACCAAAGGCCTCATCGCCATGGAGCCCGTCCTGCTCTACAACTCCACTCCGATGTTCAAGCCCATTGGTGGATTCACCTACTACACTTTGGACGGCGCACCCTACCTGCACGTCGAGCTGGGCCGGTACGCACAGCCTGAGGATGAGGCCACTGTCGTAGAAGCAGAGGAATCACAATACCTTCTCCCGGGCGTTGAGGACATCTGCGGAGACTGGTATCTCGCTGAATTCTACTACGAAAAGGGGATGTGCGTCTTCTACGAAGCCGTCAACACGCGCACGGGCGAACACGCCGTTCACAGCATCTACACCGCGGAAGACATGGAAAACGGGGAGGATCAGGGATTCCTCTTCCGCCACGGCGGAGAGACATACCGCATCATGCCCCAGTATGTCAAGGACAATGTCCTCTACTGGTCCCGCTTCTCCGAGGACGGCGCCACCACCCTCTTCAAGATAACATTGAGATAGAAAAATGAGAACACTCCTGATTGCCGCAGCGGCCGCAACGCTGCTCTGCTCCGCCTCCTGCTCTGACCGTCCGTCGCCGGTCAGAGCCATCCTCGACTCCGCAGATTCGCTGATGGCGGTTCAGCCTCAGTCAGCCCTGGACACCCTGCAGTCCCTGGACAGCACCGCACTCAGCCGGACAGGAAAAAGGGACAGGGCCGCATACACACTGCTCATGACAGAAGCCCGGTACAAATGCTGGCTGCCCGTGGACTCCGACACATCGATATTCCGGGCCGCTGACTTTTTCAGGAGAAAAGGCCCTGAGGAACTTTACGCCAGGGCACTCATGATGCAGGGAGCAGTACTGCAGGAAAGAGAGGATCCGGCAGCAGCCCTGGAGGCATTCAAAAAGGCAGAACCGCTGATTGCCAAGAAAGGAGACCTGGAACAGCTCGGCCTGCTTCACACCAGGATAGGGTCGCTGTACCAGATGACATTTGTCGACAGAGGACCGGCAATAAACAGATACCGGAAGGCTGTGGAATGTTTTGAGAAGGGTGGAGTAAACAACAGAAAAGCACTTGCATATATGGCTCTTGCAAGGATTTTACTAGTTGATTCTGCTGACTCTGCTCTACAATACATTACACTCGGCATTCAACAAGCCAAAAACAATAATGATCCACTGCAACTGGGTTCCGGTTATGAGTTACTTTCATGGTATTATCTCCAGACTCAACAGTACCAGGATGCCGTTCGTACATCTACTGACGCTCTCATTATATCGGACACACTTCTACAGTCCACAAAAACACAGCTCATTACCATTGCTTCATTAGGTTACGTTTCATTGAACAAACCTGATTCCGCCAGACTGCTGCTTCCATTTCTAGAAACACAAAATACAGGATTTTCAACCAATTATTTAACTATCAAATACAGACTGGCTGAACTCGAGCAAGACTGGGAAACTGCCTATAAATACAGAGACTCCTCCGCAAATTTGGAACAAACTCTTATCAAAAATGGCAAAGCCTTGGGCATGGAAAATTTGGAGAATTACTATGATGCACAGAACAGTAAATTAAAGGCCGAGAACCGCCGCAAAACCTCTGCTATACTGTATCTTTCTTTCATACTCATTCTTATAACCTGCAGCCTTGCCGTCACTTTACATTATCTTAAAGTCAATTCAAAACAAAAAAGAGAGCTCAAAGAATTAAGTTTGATGTTCCTAAAATTATCAGACAAACTGCTTACATCGTACAAAAGCCATAAGCTTCCTGAAAATTTTCAGGAGAAAGCCAGACAATTAATAAGTGAAATTTTCCAAGGAAAAGATATACGTTCGACAATCGTCAAATTATCTGAAATCTTACATCCAGGATTCATGGATGCGATACAGAAAAAGTACCCGATGCTGACCGAAGGAGATCTGTTCATTATTTCCCTTGAACTTTACGAATTATCTACAAAAAGTATTACCATAATAAGCAAACGGAGTGAGAGCGCAATATACACGGCAAAGAGCAGAATTGCTCAAAAGACGGGATGTGGAGAATCTTTTTCCGAATTCTTAAACACCGAATTATCTTCGTTTCACACGCTGAACTTAAAAAATAATCTTTCAGACAGCTATTTTGACTAACATAAATAATATGTGCATCAATATTTTTGTAAATGTAAGTTTATAAATTTTCTTACATCTGAGGATCAATATATTATAAACAAGTTGTAAGACTTCAAAACTTGTATAACTCATAAACATTATTTACATTTGCGTATATTAAAACCTAATAAAAACATAGCCGATATGAAAAAAACCATTAGTGTTATCATTGCTCTATTAACATCCTCATTGTTATTCGCTGACAATTATGAAATTCTTATTCAGCAGGCAGAGCACCTGACGCGCAGTACCTCACAATGCCCGGAAGCATACATTAATACAGATACTGATATATTGAGTATCTCATTCGACTACAACGGTCTCTACACCCTACATATTGAAAACAGCATGTCAGAGACCGTCTTCCAGTCAGCCCTGCCTGCCAACGGCATGGAATACTTCTACGACCTCTCCGGCATAGGAGAAGGATTCTTCACGCTGATAATAAACGGTCCGGGAGGAGAATACTATGGCGAGTTCACATTGTAACATCTCCGTCCTGTGGACGTGGCACTGCATCAGGGCAGTTCAACGTCCTGCACGGTACTGAGCTACCGTGCAGGAAAATCACAACCTCTATTTTGATATGGGACACTTTATATTAACTAAAATTACAATACAATGAAACATTTTATTTTTATAACAGCCGCTTCACTGCTGCTCTGCGCCGGAGGGGCAGTCCTCTGGGCACACGTCTCCTCGGATGAGTTCCTAGATGCGAATGCCGAGGCGCTCATAGAAACACGCGGAGTGGAAGACAGGATTGTTGACTGCTTCTCACAATCCGTATTCAGTTTCGGAGCTTCTTACTGGGATTGCGGTAATTGTCAAAGGTATAAAAACCATGCTGGGACAGGTAATACGCGCACCTGTCACCCAGATACTAATCAAGGATAACTATGAACACTAAATCCATATTAGGATTTTTCGTATCTCTGTCCGTACTATTCTCTTGTACGGACAGAGATTATAATGTCATTAAGTCCTTTCCAGAAGAATGTAACGCGTCACTGGTAAAAGAAGTCACATACGATCCCACTGAGTATTTTATAGGTAACATCACATGGACCAATGGATACTGGATATATGAACTTCAAGAAGAACCATTTTTCGTACTATTGGATAAGGATTATAATGAGATAACACGCTTTGGGAGAGAAGGCAATGGGCCAGGAGAATTCCTATTTCCCATACTGTCAAAAACAACTGCTCATACCAACACTGTGGATATTTACTTCTTAGACAGGGAGACAGGGCGGCTTTACAATGCCTCCATCAATAAAAATGACGGAAATCTGCATTTATCGGAATTAAAAGACTTTGGAAAGAACTTGCGTGAAGCACATCCTCTCGATGACGGGTGCTACATCTGCAATGGATTTAACAACAGATACTATTTTCTGGAAAAGGATGGAGAAGAACGCTATCTGGAAGGATGGGGAGAAGAAGTGAATGAAGCTGCGGAACTATCCTACACATACACCCCTAAACTCCAAACCCTCTCGGCTATTAGTCCAGACAACAATTTGCTTGCTATATATGGTATCACCCAACAGGCATTGATACTGCACAACATAGACGGGACGCACATCAAGACCGTATACATCGGTGAGGAGCCTAACCCTCAAATATATTTCAGCCAAACCGGGACATTCGGCGGCGTTGTTTTTATAGGAAACACAATCGTAGCACTCTACAACTCGGTGAAAGACGAATGCTCATACCTGATGGTATTCGATCGGGAACTGTCTCCATTAAAGCGGTACAGACTTCCCATCGACGGAAACATCCTTACCGGCAATCCTGAAGAAGGCGTTGTCACTGTACTCAGTTACGATGACGAGAAAATGTACTGCTACGACTTATCCGAATGGCTATGAGAACAATGTACTTTTGACTGCAGCGGCGGTAATCCTGCCGCTGCTTCTTTCCGGCTGCGGTTCCCGTCACGACGTGAAGAACATGATGCGTCAGATGAGGGAGTCCGAGCTGGTCATTCCCGCCGACCTGCGCCGGATTGACGGATATTCCATCTCCGAGGCCCCGCCAGAACGCAAGGACGCCGCCCTGGTTATCTACTATGACTCGCTGGTGTGCGGCAGCTGCAGGGTCGACAAGTTGGCTCAGCTGGATACGCTGTTCGGACTCGAAAGGACTTTCCCTGATTTCGAAGTGTTGGTGGTTTTCTCTCCGAAACCTGCCGAAGTAGAGGAGATACAGGTTCTGTTGATGAAGCGCAGGTACCCTCACCCGGTGTACCTGGACTACTCCGGCAGTTTCAGGGAGTCCAACTCTTTCATACCGGACGACAGCCGCTTCCACACTTTCCTGACAGGCAAG
>ERZ780012.122-NODE-122-length-34250-cov-13.9565_pt1 | contig 34250 bp, 22 predicted proteins | sample MGYA00511869_ERZ780012 | MGnify/ENA primary metagenome ERZ780012 (study PRJEB29588, sample SAMEA2161608) | human gut metagenome | biome: human gut; feature: human-associated habitat; material: faeces | place: Denmark | collected 2008/2010 ... | reverse complement strand
CAAACGAAAAATGGTCTTCAGCGACCTGTGCTTCAACTAAATTGCGGAAGAACCAAGTTTCTTTACAGTGGGTGTTAAATTTCTTTACACTTTTAGAAAAATGGTTAATCGCTAAAATATTAACAAATAATTAGTTGTATGGTTTGGCATGAACTCTGTTCGGCGAAAGTGTCGTTTCTGGGAAGAGACGGCGATAAGTTGCCGAGGGTTTGCCGGAAAATGAGAAGCTGTTTTTGAGATTAATTATTGGAGATAATATGTCAAGCACGTATCTGAAGTTCCTGTCGAGGAACAAGCTTTACACCTTCATCGAGGTTTTCGGACTTTCGGTGGCATTGGGATTTGTCATTCTGCTGGCTTCGTATGCCAGGACGGAGTTCAGTGTCGGAGCTAAGCAGCCGCTTTCCAAGCAGCTGTATGTTGTCGGTGCCGGCGACTCTTTCGGAATGACGCTCGGAACTTCCGATGAGTTTTTCCCGTCTATTCCGGAGATCAAGTCGTGGACTAAAATCTGCGATGGGGGAGATGTAGACATTATGGTCGGCGATGACTATTATAAGGCGGCAGAGGCTTCGATAGACACTAATTTCTTCAATCTCTTTGACTACCGCCTTGCCGGTTGCCCGAAGGACAGGGTTCTGGAGAACGAGGACGAGGTGATTCTGTCCGAGTCGTTCGCCAAGAAAGTGTTTGGAAATGAGGATCCTATAGGCAGGACATTGAGCGCAGGTAAAGATCAGTGGACTGTAGTCGGAGTCGTTGAGGATTTCGGGCCGACCGATGTGTTCAAGCAATATGATCTGTTCACAAGCATCAAATGTGCTCAGAAGCGGTTTGCGTGGATGGACAATTTCGGCAACACTATTCCGATTGTCCGGCTTGACGAAGGAACTGATGTGGAAAAGGTGCGTGATGATCTTCTTAAAAAGTATCTCGGGTACTGGAATTTCTATAAGGCTGACAATTCCGATAACGCCTTTTTGTGGGGGGCAAGCGTGACGAGACTGGACAAGGTCTATTTTTCGGATTTGAAGTCCTATAGTTGCATAAGAACGGGTGACAAAAAACAGGTTGGGTTACTATTCATTGTGGCTCTGGTGCTGCTTGTCTCCGCCATATTCAATTACATCAATCTGACTGTCGCGCAGACGGGAAAGCGTGCCAAGGAAATGGCCACCAGGCGGTTGCTTGGCGAAAGTTCAAGGAATATAGTTGCGAGGTACATCGCTGAGTCATTTGCCTTTACGACCGGGTGCTTCATCGTGGGCTGTTTGCTGGCATATTTATGCAAGCCTGTGTTTGACAGGATTTTGAGTACCGACATTGTGCTGACTCCTGATTTGACCACAGTGCTTTGGGCCGTTCTTGCGTTGGTTGTCATCTCCGTGGTTTCGGCGCTGCTCCCTGCGATGCTTGTCTCACGCTTCAAACCGATTGATGTCGTGAAAGGCGAGTTCCGTTTCAAGAACAAGATGATATTCGGCAAGGTGTTCATCGTGCTTCAGACCGTGTTCAGCGCCATCCTTATCACAATGGCCATCGTGATGACAGCGCAGGTGAGCTACCTCGTGAACCTTCCGGTGGGCTACGAGACAAAGGATGTCATTCAGGTCAATTCACGAGATGTAGGCTATAGGAGAGGACCTCAGGAGGCGCTTCGCACCAGATTGAAGGCTTTGCCTCAGGTGGTTGACGCAGGACTTGGAATCACTTCTCCGATTTCTTGCGGAGCGAACGGCCTTCACGATGAGAACAATCAGATAATCGGTTGGATGCGTATGGCCCAGTTGGACACGACTTCGCTTAGGATTCTGGGAATCAAGGTCTTGGAAAAATACAGCGAACTCTCTTCGCCAAAAGTGCTTTTGACGGAGACTTCCAAGAGAACCCTCGGTGTGACAGCGGAGCATCCTTACGCTGGCGGAAGCTACACCAATGGTGAATATGAAATCTGTGGCGTCATCCCGGATTTCCGCGCCAACAACGCTCTGTTCGAGCCGATGGAGAACGAGCGTAATTCCATAAGGATTATCGACGAGAATTATGATTATGCCTTCATTCAGCTTCTTAAGATAACGGGTGATCGCTCCGAGGCTATGGCCGCGGTCAGGAATGTCTGCAAAGAGTTTGCGAAGGAGACCACAGGCGTTCCTGTGGAGATGGAGGCTTACTATCTGGACGAGAAACTGGTAGATGATCTGAAGGGCACCAAGAACACGATGCTTCTCGTGATTTCGTTCATGGTCATGGCCATCCTGATCTCGGCTCTCGGCCTGTTTGCTATGTCGCTCTATTTCACTGAGCAGCAGAGCCGCCAGATCGCTGTCCGCAAGGTTTTCGGCGCGGAAGTCAGCTCGGCCGTATGGACATTGTCCAAGTCGTTCATGATCATGAGCCTTGTCGCCGTCGTGCTTGCCGTTCCGTTTGCGGTATGGGGCATAACCTATTATCTCCAAGGATTCTACACGAAGATCACTTACCCTTGGTGGGCGATTGTCCTCGCTGCCTTGATCTCACTCCTGATTTCGTTCCTCTCCGTTGTCGGCCAGACCTACGCCGCCGCCACCGAGAATCCGGTCAAGACTCTTGGTCGGGATTGATGAAGTTTCTTTGCAGGTAAAGTCGCTTCGACAGGCTCAGCGACCGAATGGATGTTCACTCAGTACCGATGACCGCTTTTCGTGGTCGCCGAGCCTGTCGAAGCGACATGAATAGGGGGGTAAAACCCGAACTTTTTATGTTTCTTATCAAAATTTACGTTTTTGTTCCCTATAATTGCGGAACATGAACTGTAAACTATGATAAGAAACGTTACCTTTAATGATGCTCTCACCGCCCTTGGTGACCTCATCATGCCCCGCGAGTGCATTGTCTGCGGACGACCTCTTGCCCTGCGCGAGCGCCATCTTTGCATCGGATGCCTTGCCGACATGCCCAGGACATATTTCTCGAATATGCCGCACAACCAACTTGCCGACAGGTTCAACTCCTTGATTCAGCTCGATCTGGACGCGACTGGCGTTTTTGAGGAATATTCCTACGCCACCGCCCTGTTCTTTTATCGCTCCCAGACCGGCTACAGGCTGATCACCCAGAGGCTGAAATATCATTCCGACTATGCCGCGGGGCGTTACTTTGCCTCGATGCTCGGCCGTGAGATGGCCTCATCGCCGGTTTACTCCGATGTGGATGCCGTGATTCCCGTGCCTCTGCATTGGACAAGGCTATGGTCCAGAGGCCATAATCAGGCCGAGATCATCGCCGAGGTCTTGGCCGAATGCCTAAAGGCTGATCTTCGCACCGACATTCTTTATCGGGCACGCCACACCCGTACACAGACCAAGCTCTCGATTGAAGGCAAAGCACACAATGTGGAGGGGGCTTTTCAGGTAAGGCGACGGAAAACGCCCATTGAATATTCTCACATCCTTTTGGTAGATGACGTTTTTACGACCGGAGCGACACTTCATTCCTGCCATAGGGCGTTGAGGACGGTATTCCCTCCTGATGCGCACATCAGTGTCGCCACCCTGGCGTGTGTCGGAATGTAAGATATGTTGCGTTTTGGTTACGAATCGTAAGAAGAAACGTTTTAAATTGCGGATTTGCCTGAATAGGATGCTTTTTATGCTCTGAGTCGTATGTCTATTAAAACCTATTAAAATTTCCCTTATTGTTTATAGGGCTGGAAATAAAACGGTTAAGCACGGAAATTTGTAAATTTTTGTAAAAAAATATTAAAAATGTTTGCAAGTATCAAAAAAAGCTGTATCTTTGTACTCGGGTTGAGCAAGGAGGTTCTCTCCCCGATCAACCTATTGGTTATTAGTTTTAGTGTTATTAATTATGTGGTTAGAGTGAGAGTCCACGCGCGATGCGTCGACGCTCATTTTTTTTTGTATATACCCCATCCTCAGATTTGTCTGGTCGCTTCGGCAAGCTCGGCGACTGGCCATTCCCCAGACACGGATGAGTGGCTTTGAGAGGGATGAGGGCATATTTGCGTGGCTGACCCTCGCTTTCGAAGATAGGGTCAGCCACGTAAGCACTTGACAAAGCCGTACCAGAGGCACATCACCGTGCCTGTGGTTTGTGGAACTCTATCAGACCATCGATTGGAGCTTTGATGATGTCGCCCATCTTCATTCCGAATTCCTCCGCGGTCTGGCCTAGTAGATCAGAATAGTGAAATGCCACTGAACCCACACAGTTGAACTTGTACTTTCTGTAGTCAGGGTAGAGACTCACTATATTTCTGAAAAAATCACGGAACGCTCCTAACATGAGGTCGTGGTAATAGGGATGCGAGTGCCGGTGATCTCCGACCCATTTGCAGAACTGGGCACAGTAACGATTGGCTTTCGGCTTCTGGTAAACCTGCTCGATGATTTCGTCCACTGACTTGCCTACCAAGGGTTTGACCTCCGCAAATACTTCCGGAGGCATATTCCCCCTCATGTAGTCCCTCAGCAGGGTTTTTCCTATGTAGCCGCCACTGCCTTCGTCCCCAAGAATGAAACCAAGGGAGTCGATGTTGAGTGTCACTTCCTCACCGTTGTACAAGCAGGTGTTACAACCTGTCCCGAGGATGGCAGCGAATCCGGACTCTTGACCGAGAAGCGCTCTGGCGGCCCCCGAGCAGATCCATTGCGACGAACACTGTCTCTGCAGCCACGAACACGCTCTTGAGTACATCCTGCATGAATCCGTACTCAAGTTCGCTGACTCCTGCCCCGTAGAAATAGACTTCCTTTACGTCTTTGACAGGGAATCCGGCGGGCAGGTTGGCGAGGATGTCATTCCGGATTTCCTCTCCTGAGATGTAATTCGGATTGTAGCCAAGGCTCTTGAAACGAATGACATTCCCTCCGTTCTCACTTGTGCACGCCCAGTCGGTTTTTGTGGATCCTGAATCCGCTATAAGTATCATGATATTTCTTATGATTTAGTAACATTCAAAAAATAACCTGCATCATCTTAAGGAATCTTTTCGGTCTAGATTTCTTTTCTCATCAGTCATGTGCCACCGGCACACTCCTTCTTCAAAAAAAAATCTATCCTCGAAAATCTTCTCTTAGAAGCTGTTTTGAATTGTTTGAAATGTTCTTTGAGGTGAAAAATCTTCATTTTCTTCCCGCTTCTTCAGTCAGATAGCACCGCTATCTTCCTTGGAAGAAGCGGTCGAAACTGAAGTTTTTCACTCTCAAACCTTCAAACAAACAATTCAAAACAGCTTCTTAATCTGAAGCAACTTATTTTTTTCATGTTCCTTAGTTATTTTCTGATTTTGTAGCCGATGTAGGCATAGTAGAATATAAACAGATAACAAGGCAGACAAATCCAATAGGCGGCCTGATTGCCGATGCCGTCTTTAAGGAAGCCGAAGATGAGAGGAATCAAAGCTCCTCCTCCGAATGAGGCCACCACAAGAGACGATCCGACTTTGGTGAAACGCCCAAGGTCGGTGATAGCGAGTGGCCAGATGGCGGGGTTCATCAGGGAGCATGCCAGTGCAATGAAGGCCACGCACCAGATGGAGACATTCGGAGGGGTCAGGACAATCAGTAGCGATCCCGAGACAGCGACCCAGCAGCAGATTCTGAGCGCCTGGACCTGGGAGACGAACTTAGGGATGAACAAAATTCCAAGAACATAGCCGACGGCCATCCCGATGCTTGGCCAAAGGGCATAGACCTGCGGATCCGGAAGGTGAAGATAGTTGGCGTAATCGACCACCGACGAAAGAGCCAGGGTCTCGACCCCGGTGTAGAAAAACATCGCCACTGCGCCAAGAATCAGATGCGGGAACTGCCAGACGGATGTCTTTCCCGCAGCATAAGGACAGTCAGCCGCGTCATCCTCGTCCTCTCCGGCCGCCTTCACCTCCTCCAGAGGCGCGAAGATGACCAGAACACCAAGTGCAAGGAATATTCCGATGATGATCAGGAATGGTTTTGTAACATCCGTCAAAACCGCCTCATCCAGGTTCTTGCCGATCACTGTCGCCAGAAACACCGGTGCCGCGGCCCAAGCGAGCGAATTGCATATCCCCATTAAACTCATTCTACGCGCTCCGCTCTCCATTGGCCCGAGGATTGTCACATAAGGGTTGATTGCCGCTTGAAGGACAGTGTTCGCTATGCCGCTGAGGAACGAAGCGAAGAGGAACAACCAAAGGCTGCCTGTTTTGGCCGAGGGTAAGAAAAGAATGAAGGCAAGGGCGAACAGAAAGAACGACAGGGACATTGTCTTCTTGTAGCCGATCTTTCCGATGACCTTGGCGGCCGGATAACTGAAGAACATGAAGGCGCAGAAGGTAGAGGCTATAAGCATGTAGGATTCTCCCGAGGACACCTCCAGGGTGGACTGCAACAGCGGAACCAGGTAACTGTTTATCCCGATGGCGAATCCCACGATGAAGAACATCAGCCCGATTATCGCCAAGGGCAGAGCGTATCTATTATTCATTGTCTGATTAATCCGTGTGATTAGAATGGCAGTTCGTTGTACAGTCCATTGAATGTCTGCATGCCTTTCCAGACAGGGCGTCCGAAAGCCGAGTTCTTGTTGGTGGCATCACAGATGAACCATTCCCCGTCCACGAAAATCTCAGGAATGACATGTCCGATGACAGATTTGGAGAAATAGCATTGACCATGAATATACCTTGCCGGCAGACCTGCGGCGCGGCTCATTGCGATGATCGCGTGAGCCATGTCGCAACAGTTGCCTCCTTTGGCGTTGATGGTTCCGACTGCCCCCTTTTTGGTGTTGTAATAGTCTTCCCAAGTCCAATTATCTCTGGCATAAGTGAATATGGCTTCGGCTTTTTCCCTGGCCGTTACCTTGCCGGAGATCGCCTCTTTCATGGTGGACAAGACGAGCGGGTCGTCAACAGGACAGTTAGAGGTGCTTCCAAGAAAGCCCGACCACCACGAGGATGTCTTCTCTGGAAGCATCAGGTTGTTTTTGTAGTGGTTCATGATCCTGCTCATGACCACCAGAGCCTGACGAAAGACAATATTCCCGACATATTCCTCTTTGTCAGACTTGTAGTTGAGTTCCACCGTGGAGTCTCCGCTTCTGTCGTCTTTCCATGTCCTTGTGCCGAAACTGCAATAGTTCGGGTACATCCCCTTGCCGGAGGCATATTCCCGCATTCTCCCGATCATCCATTTCACCGCGTCGAGGGAGATCTCATCCTGTTCGAAAGTGTTCCACTGCATGACACCGCCCGCTGAATATTTCGGGATCTCCACATCCGGTCTCTCCTGCCAGGTGTCGGGATAAGCCTCTATCAAATCCAGGATGCCGCATGCGGCGGAGAAATACTTGGCTTGTGAGTATGTGATGCCTTCCACATTGACGGAAACTGGCATCTCGTCCGTCTCGGAGAAGGTTTCATAGGCATCTGAGATGGCTTTCAGGAACTCCCCGTTCCACGATGTCGGTATGAATTCCTTGGGTGTGTCCTTTCCGCTGTCATCCTTGCTTTGCCCTGTGCAGGCACCGCACATAAGAGTGACAAGGCAGAAAAGCGCCTGAATAAGAGTCTTTTTCATTGTTTATGTGTTTGATTGGCAGGCATAGGAGCGGTCAGGCTCCTATGCCCGGATGAATAAACTATTTCTCGTCTCCGAACAGCTCGGTTCTGAAAATCTGGTCGGCGCTTATGCCTTTGGCGTCTTCCAGTTTGTTGTCAAGTATGTACTGGAAAAAGAAAGCGTAGGTGATCAGCGCCCTCATCGAGCAGGCACATCCATAATAGCCGTCAAGCCTGCCGACATAACCGCTGAGATTGGAGATCGCGTTATCGTTGCCGAATGCGAAATTGACATTTCTCATAGCGAAATTGTCAAGCCAGTCAATCTTTACCTGGCAGTGCTTCCCGTTCTCGTCGGAACCCATAACAAGATGTCCGCCGTTGTTCTTTGTCTCATTGTAAGGGCTGCTTCCCCACGTGAAATCATGTGTCTGAGGCAATTCTGTCTCGGACATCTTTACCTGGGCGCTGATCTGCGGGATGTTTCCCGCACCGTTCTTACCAGTCTGGTTTCCGTCATAGCCCCTGAGCAGAAGGTGACACCTCATCGCAAGCTCAAAGACATCGGCGGTGTTGTAGTCCTTGCCACCTATCGTTATCTTGGTGGTGGAAGGAATATAGTGGGCGTTCTGAACGTTGAACTCTTCGTACTCACTTCCTGTCTCCGCCGGAGTCTCTCCTGTTATCATGTTGATGGTTCCGGTGGTCTTTTCCCAGATGTCGATCAGTGTCACGTATTGTTCCGCGAAATCCTTGATTGTAGTTCCTGTCGGAGGGACATAGGCCGCCTGTTTCACCTTGACGGCAAGACCGTCCTTGACATTTCCTCCCTTGATGGTGACGGAACCTTCCCGGGCCTCGCCGGTGTTGGCCTTGACCGTGATCTGGATCTTTGCCGGAGATGCGGTCTCGCCAGAAGCCGGGCTTACGGTGATCCAGTCAGCGTCTGCAGTGGCTGTCCATGCTTTCTTGGCGACAAACTGAGCCTCAACCGTCTCTCCTTCGGCCTTTGCCGTCACCTCCTTGGTATTGAGTTCGATGTCTGGCATTTCGATTCCGTAGAAGTCGTAGTCAAGTTTGATGTCCTTCACTGCGTCATAGACATTCTCTGTGATTCCGTTGTCCAGCAGATGCTTGTAGAATCTGCACATGATGAGGAACGTCCTCATCGGGGAGATGATTCCGCGGTAAGGAGGCATGACGAGCGAGCCGTCAGGATCCTCGTCGTAGTTCAGGAAGTTGCCGATGCAACCCAGGTCCTGGGCTCTCTTCAGGAACCAAGGAAGAGTTCTGACCATGAAGCCAAGGTCACAAGGCACATTGTCCGAGAAGTTGATGACCCCGCAAGGCTCATCGGATTTCTCGTACCAAGGATATGATCCCCATGTCGCCCATTCGTCCGCGAGCGGAATCTTTTCGCTGAGACCTTTCCCGTTTCCAAGATTGTGGACAGGAGTGTTCCTTTCTGTCTGCTTCATGGCTGATCCTTCCTTGGTCACAAGATCAAGGAACCCTTTGGCGGCGATCACGAAACACTGCGCGGCTGTATATTCAGTGCCGGCCACAGTGATCGTGTGGTACGGCTGGTACTTAGGGTCGTACTGATCCTTTCCGTCAGAGTAGCCTCCGCTGTAAGGAATCGGGATGAAGTGCACGTTCTCCCATGCGCTGTTGTTGTCGGAGCAGTGACTGCCGTCTGCGCTGACCGTTCCGACGGTCTTTTGCCACACGTCAAGGTATGACACAAGCTGCTCGGCGAATCCCCTGAGCGTGGCAGAGGCGGAGAGATATTCAGTGGACACGGAGGACGGAAGCTTTCCGTCGCTCTTGTAGGCTGCCACCGTCCTTGCGAGAGTCACGGTCGCACGGTTGGTGGAGAAGGCGATGGCCTGGCCGTTTCTGGTGAACAGGGTCTGGTTGGGAACCTGTCCTTTCTCTTTCATGGCCTGCAGCATCTTTGTTGCGACTGTCGCGACGCTTTCCTCACCGGTGACTGCGATTGTCTCCGCGTCGTAGCTGTCCCTTTCAGGATGATCGGCTGGCTTGTAGTTAAGCACGTCGATGTCTCCGGAGGTCTTGCCGGAAGTGAGGTTCACGACCAAAGCGCAGAGTGCCTGCTGGTATTGAGGCTGGGTCAGGCTCTTGCCTGCCACATCGAGCGAGGACGGGATGGTCGTGGTTTTCTCCCATTCCGAATACAATGACGCGAAAGCGCCGGTCAGATCCTGTTGTGAGACGGTCGCGACCGGCTTCACGTCAGGATCATTGTCCTTGCTGTCCTTCTTGCAGGCTGAAAACAGCCCCGCGAAGATGGCCAAGGAAATCATGTAAATCCAAATCTTTTTCATAATGCTTTGATTATTAGTGTTATTTGTTAAAAAACTCATTAAGGTCAGGGAATTTGCCAAGGCCGTAGCGGAAGAGTACAAGTCCTTTGGCTCCACTGCCTCTGAAGACTTCACAGTCCTTAAGGATCCCATCCTCGTCCATTGGGTAGACCTTGCTGTCATCTCCTTTATAGGTGGTCAATCCCGCCCAGCATTCGGCGCCGCCGGTGTTGTCGGCGAATTTTTTTGCCGCCCTGCGGCAGGCCTCGTCATTGTAGCCGTAGGAGTATCGGTAGATCATCGGCATGAGGATGTGAATGTATTTTCCCATCTCATTCTGATCCTGTCCATAGTAGTAGTGCGATTCGTTGTCGTCAGGCATCAGGGCCGCTGATGTGACAAGACCCTCGTCATAACTGTCGCACAGCTCTCGCAGTTCCCGGCAGCATCTGGTCACGGCTCCCACAGCGTTCACCTCGGCTGAAGGATTGTGTTTGTAGGCGGTTCCGCCGAACCGTATGTAGTCCAGATGAATGCCTTTCACTCCGTAATCCTCAATATATTCTTTGGCGTTTCCGGAGATTTCCTCGAAGATTTCATCCTTGTACCGATTGTTCTCATCGTCAATCGGGTTGATCCATCCAGAGGAATTGTGGAAGCATTGGATCCATGCGTGTACTGTGATTCCGAGCCGTTCCGCGGCCTCGATGAACTCTGTTGTGGTCTTCCTTGAGGACGGATGGAAAGCCGCGTAGTTCAGGATTATATGGTCATAACCTTTGGCTTTCAGAGTCTTCATCATCGCATGGTCATCGGCCATAAGGCTTGGCAGATGCGCCTTCCATGCCAAAAAGCGAAATGACGTGTCTGTTCCAGATCGAAAATGACATTCTCCGTGGCTTTGCTTGAATATGTAAGATTCCTCCACCGCGTTCCTCCGTCCGGGATTCTCTGGTAGCTTCCTCTGTCGGTCTGGACCTTTGGACTCCCGAACGCTTCGCTCCTTACGAAACCATCAACCGCTTTCCCTGATGCTTTTCTGGCGAGTTTCAACTCGAACTCCGAATCCGAGGCGATCCCTGTGACCAGTGTCCCGTTTTCCGTTGACAGCACAAGTCTCTCTCCAGACTCCAGCACTGTGCCTGCCGGGGCGGTGTAGAGGCATTTGCAGGAAAAGTACTGATCGGTCAGGAACAACCCCAACCCTGAGACATCGACACTTTCCGCTCCTGTGTTGAGGATCTCCACCCATGATTCAGCATCTGTTGTCTGGTCATGGGCGGCGATCTCGTTGATCACCACTCCTTTGAAAGCGTTGACATCGTCCTTCCCATTTTCGGACTTGTCGCATCCTCCGCTGACAAACAGAGCTGTGATTAAGAATGAAATCATTATGCTGTATTCCATATGTTAATTGACTTCCGTTGGTTCTTTCTTCAGGATTCCTGCCTTGAGTAGCCCGGCTTCCGCTTCCGTAAGCCCTCCGTATTTTCTGATCGCGGTCTCGCAGGTGTCATATTCCAATGATGGATTACGCTCGACCATCGTGCGGGTTAGCCTGTCCACAACCTTGTTGTTGATCAGATGCGCGTGAATCATCCTGTTGCCCTCGACACGTCCGAGCCGACACATCACGGTCGTACTGATCATGTCACAGATAAGTTTCTGAGAGGTTCCGGACTTCATTCTGGTGCTCCCGGTGATGAATTCCGGGCCAGTGAGCACCTCCACCGGATAGTCAGCGTATTTTGAGATGGGGGAACCTGGATTGTTCACGAACGAGCCTGTCGGGATTCCATGCTCGTGACATGCTTTCAGTGTCGCCAACACATACGGTGTGTTCCCGCTGGCCGAGATTCCCACGACAATGTCCGCCGGAGAGATGTTCTTTTCAAGGAGGGTCTTCCAACCTTCCTCCACATCGTCTTCCTTCTCCTCAAGATCAAGCACCAGATTCTCCACACCTCCGGCAAGAACACATTGTATCATTTCCGGAGACACTCCGTAGGTGTTTGGAATCTCCAGCATGTCCAGGACGGCCAGCTTGCCTCCGGTGCCGGCTCCGCAGTAGAACATCCGGCCTCCGTTCCTGATCTGGCGCTCTATCGCGCTTACCAGTCTCTCAAGGTCAGGAAGCACCTTTTCGATCGCAAGAGGAACCTTCTTGTCCTCCTCATTGATTTCACGCAGCAGCTCGGCCACGCTTTTTTTCTCAAGATTGTCATGCAGCGACGGCTGCTCGGTAAGTCTTAATGTCATGATCATCAAATTTTATTAATATTTCTTGGTCTTTGATTCCCCAATGATTCTCCCGTCCCTGACAAGGACGGCTTTTACTGTCTGGGATCTGTTGATCACAAATGGTACGGAGTACAGCGGCGACTGTGGCCCCGGCTCGCTTCCATCAAGCGTGTACCGGATCTCGGAGTCAGGAAGGTCGGCGCTGATTGTGACCACTTTGTCGTGTGCGGTGTCCGGATGAAATTCTATGTATGGACAGAAAAAGTTCCGGCAAGCCTTGACACCCAGCAAGTCGAGTACCCTGAAATGACGTTCGAGCCGTCTGGTGAAGAAGTCCCAGTCTTTGTCAGCCTCGCTCCAGCCGCTTTCCGCGATCGCGCACATCCTTGGCCACGCCATGTATTCCACCCTTTCTGGAGTCGGCATATATTCAGTCCAGACGCAGCCCTCCACTCCTGTTACGTACCTGCCCTCGTCATTGGTGAGGACTTCCGGAACCGGATCGTAGTCATACACTGTTCTCAGCATTGTCGGTCCGCCCATGGCAAGATGCTCGCTGTCCGGGTCTCCCTGCCAATAGTCCAGATAGTATTTCGGATGTGGCGCCATCACCGCCTCATGGTGCATTCTGGCGGCCTTGACTCCACCTTCCTCTCCCAGCCATGACATCACTTTCGCTCCGGGAGCAAGTCCGCCTTGAAGAATCTCGTCCCATCCGATGATCTCCCGTCCCTTTGAGTTCACATATTTCCCGATCCTTTGGATGAACCAGCTCTGCAACTCAAACTCGTCCTTGAGTCCAAGGCGCTTTATCAGAGCCTGGCAATGCGGACATTCTTTCCAGCTTGCCTTGGGACATTCATCCCCTCCGATGTGTATCAGCTTTGACGGGAACAAATCCATGACCTCATCCAACACGTCCTGAAGAAACTCAAAAGTCTCTTCTTTGGGGCAATATACCTGACGGAACACTCCCCATCGTGTGGCCGTCTCGTATGTGCTGTCCAGCCCGCAACTGAGTGATGGATAGCATGCTATTGCCGCGAGAGCGTGTCCTGGCATCTCTATCTCCGGGATGATGGTGACATACCTTTGCGCGGCATATTCCACAAGATCACGGACCTGTTCCTGTGTGTAATACCCTCCGTAGGGCTTTCCGTCGTAGATTCCAGAAGCCAAAGAGCCTATGACGGTCTCTTTCCTCCACTGTCCTTTCTCTGTCAGCAACGGGTATTTCTTTATCTCCAGACGCCAACCCTGATCCTCGGTAAGGTGCCAATGGAACCTGTTCACCTTGTGCAGCGCCATCAAGTCGATGTACCTTTTCAGGAAGTCGATGTCGAAGTAATGCAGGCAGCAGTCCAGATGCATTCCACGATAACTGAACCTCGGTGAGTCCTCTATCACGCAGCAAGGAATATCCCAACGCTTCCTTCCGCTTTTTTCACTGGAGAATATCTCCTGAGGAAATAACTGGAACAGGGTCTGAAGTCCGTAGAACGCTCCGGCTCCGTCGCCATATTCGATGACAATCCTGCCGCTTTCGATCCGGAGAGAGTATGCCTCCGTCTTGAGTCCGGTGTTCAGGAAAAAGATTCCTTCTGTCTCGGTCAGGTCCATCGGCTTGGTCTTCAGGGTGTATCCGGAGACTTTGGACAGTCTTTCGTTGAGGAAACCTACGGTGCGCTGAATCTCGGAGTCCTCCTCCAGATGGACCACTGTGCCTTTCCAGAGGGAGAAATGTCCTTCTTCAGCTTGGACATGCGATGGCCAAGGAATGACGCTTATGGAATCATTCTCCGGTTTTTCGTCCGTGCATGCGACAGCGAGCGCCGCGACCAGCGATAGAATCAATCTATTCATAGTCAAAACTTCTTTTCAACTTCTTTTCCCACCTTCTTTCCGTCATGGGTGAATCCTTGCGTCCTCACCGTGGTACCTTTTTCAGGAGTGAATGCGCTCAGGAATATTCTTGAGTCCATGTCCGGCTCGCTACCGTCCGTGGTGTAGCGGATGGCGGCTCCTGGGTAGTCCAGCATCAGATCCGCCCGCTCCGGCCGTGGCAGATTCACACTGTCGTAGTCGAAGATCACATTCCAGTAGGCTTCGGAACAGTTCACCCCTGACATCCCAAGGCGTTTCAACTCTTTCTCCATCCTGACCCTGAAGGACTGCCAGTCCTTGTTCTGCCGCTTGGTCCATCCCACCTCCGACAGCGCGGATGTCCTCGGAAAAGCCCAGTACTCTGCCGTCCTGCTGTCCGGAATATATTCACCCCAGACACAACCCTCGACCCCGATGATGTACTTTGCGCTAAGTTCCGGAAGGGAATCCACCACAGGGAAATAACTGTAGGCTTTCTTAAGAGTAAGAAGCAGTGGCTGCGCTTTTGGTTCCGTCTCTGGATCTTCTTGGTAGTAATTGTAATAGCACCAGCGGTCAGGTGAGAGGATCACTTGGTGTCCTCTCCTGATTCCTTTCGCCGCCGGGGCATGGCCCCTGTACGATTGGGCGATCATCCCGTCCACGGCGCTTCCGTCCAGAATCTCGTCCCAGCCTATCACAGTCTTTCCATGATTCCTCAGGAATGTGCTGACACGGTTCACGAAATAAGACTGTATCTCGTCGTAACTCTTCATGCCTTTCTCTTTCATCAAGTCATGACAGACGGAACTCTCTTTCCAGGCTTTCTGCGGACATTCGTCTCCTCCGATGTGCCAGTACCTTGAAGGGAACAACGGCAGCATCTCCGTGAATACATCCTCAAGGAATTTGAACGTGAACTCACTCGGACAATATACATCGTCTTTGACACCCCAGCAGGTGGACACTTCATAAGTCTTTGTCGTGTCGCATGACAATTGCGGGTATGCCGCCAGAGCAGCTGTGGAATGCCCCGGAATCTCTATCTCTGGAATGACGGTCACATGTCTGAGCCTTGCATATTCAACAATCTCCTTGATGTCCTCCTGAGTGTAGAATCCGCCTTGTGGCTTCCCGTCAGGGTTCTTCCCGTCATAGTCCGCCGTGAAAGGCCTTTTCGATCCCACTTCGGTGAGCCGAGGGTACTTTTTTATCTCAATTCTCCAACCCTGATCCTCCGTCAGATGCCAATGGAACATGTTCAGTTTCCGCATCGACATCAGGTCTATGAACTTCTTCACGAATTCCTTAGGATAATAGTACCTTCCGCAGTCCAGCATCATGCCTCTGTAGGCGAACGCCGGTCTGTCGCTGATCTCGCAGCATGGCGCGCTCCATCTGACGCCGAAGACTTTATTCTGTGAATATATTTCCGGAGGAAGCAGTTGAAGGACTGTCTGCAAGGCATAGAACGCACCCGTGGAAGTGGTCGCCTCCAGAAGAACCTCTTTTGATGATATTATTACCTTATACTCTTCATTTTCAAGTCCTTTTACCTTGCGAAGGACAATCCGTCCACCTTTGCCGCTTCCTTTGTACAAGTCAATCCCGGCGGCACTCCTGATTCTGTCGATGAATATCCCCGCGGCCTCGGCGAATCCGCTGTCATCGCTTTCGACTTGGATTGATGTCTTTCCGCTTATGGTGAACTCTCCCGGTTTTGGAATCAAGGTTTCAGGAGCGGGAATCACTCCGTAGCCGGCCGCATCCTTAACGGGAGCCTCAGTCTCTGAACAGATCGCATCATCTATGATCTTTCTGACTCCTGCCAGATAGACTGCCGGAGCGGAACAGGAGAGAGGGTACGGGGCCTTGATGTAGATGTGCATCTGCTCGGTCTCATATTCATAACCCTTGCGCACCTTGTAGGCTCTTTCGGACGGAAGATAGGAATTCTGCCCGTTTGTGTAGCCGGCGAAGAAGATCGTCCTGTCAGGGAAATCCTTGCGGATGTCCATTTGGTACTCGCAGAAAGGCTCTCCGTCGCTGAATAAGAACATCACGCCGTCCAGATCCAAGACATGCAGGTGGTAACGTAGCCGGTTTGGAACCGGACCGTTCCTGAACCTTTCCAGAATCTCGCGTTCCCAGTTTCTGACATCCTCTCCGAAAGATGCCGAGACCTTGGAGGAGGTCCTGACGAGCGAATCAGCGTGGTGTCTGACCAGTTCCGCTGTGATCGAATCCTTCTGGTATGGAAGGTCCACGGCCTCATTCACAAACCGCATCAACCCTTTTCCCTTTACCTTCGTGAATGACATTCCGGCAAGGGAATCAGCCAACGCTTGCCCACATTCTTCCGCATAGGCGGCGTCCTGAGGCCCTCTTTCCGGGTCCATGTTGCCCGCCGCTCCTGTCAGCTGGAACACCTCCCCACCCCAAAGCCTGGAAAGTATTTCCCCGCATATTCCCGGATAGTCCGAAGACAACGCATGGCTGCCGGGTCCCATGCACACAGGGTGGCACGCCAGATTGACGACCGAGACCATAGGCTTCCCTTCTCTGATGAACCTTGCCACATAGACATCATGATCGACCGGTCCTCCTTTCTCGCATCTGTTGCCGTTGATTCCTGTTCTGGCGCGTCCTGTCTCAAGCTCGAATCTGGTGAAATCCCTGTCCGACGTGATTGTCCTCACGGCGTTGGTCACCAAAGAATCAATCATTCTGAACTTCCACGCTCTGTTCGTACCTCCTGTCCAAGTGCTTGAACCTCCTGATCTTGGTGCGGAATGAGTGTGGATGTTATGAATCAGGATGCGTTCTCTGTCCAGTCCGGACCGCTCAGAGACCAATGTCCGGAGTGTGTCGGTGATAGCTGGAGAAATCTCCATCAGGTCATTGGAAATGACGCATACCTTCCTGCCGGAACCGTCCTTGAAGACAAGGCAGTGGGTACGAAGTCTCTGGTGTATGCCATCTGACAGGCCATGCCTTGCGGCGAATCCGGCAAGGACCACATGCTCCCGGGGAGTCGTGGAGATGTCAGCCGAACCATAGTTCATCTTCAGGCGGTTCCCGCCGCAGGCGACAGCCAGCAGGGAGGACGCTATCGCTGCAAGTGCCTTTATCCTCATATTACTTCAACTTCCGTTATTATTCTAATATTCAATTTCATCGAACTCGCATTGGCTATACATTAATAACCAGGATTCTGTACTAATGTGCCATTGGCCTTTGTCATTTCGTTCGCAGGAATAGGCATAAGATAGTTAGGCCATTCTCCGTTCACTTTCCTGAAATGCTTCTGGGTAGGACTGACAGTGAGACGGCAGTCTCCGTAATCAACCCAGTAGTCCTTTCCGAGCCAACGGTACTTGATGCAGGAGCCGTTTACCTGAACCGCGCCGTCTGAATCCTTGCTGGCCTCCTCGAAAATGTCCCTTGTGTTGGCTTTCACGTAGTCCTTCCTTTCGTCCGAGTTCGGCCAATAGTAGCAAGTGTGAGTAAGGCTTTCATCGTAAGGATGTGCCACACGGTAGATGGTGTCGTTCCGGGATCCATTGCGAAGAACCATTGTTCTCATTCCCGCGAACGGAACGTTCTCGTAGAACTGCGCCGTCTTCCATCTTCTCACATCGAAATAGCGGATGGCCTCGAAAGCCAGCTCCACCCTACGCTCGTTTACCAGACGGTCCCAAAGAGCCTCTCCGGATTCCTTGATTTCCGGCATCCGGACGTCGGAACGAGAGCGCACCTTGTTGATGTACTGGCGGCAAAGAGCCTCATTCCCGGTCATGTAGGCACATTCAGCATAGTTCAGGTACATCTCCGCCAGCCTGAACCAAGGGTAAAGCACGGAGCCGGTTTCGGCCTCTGTGATCGGTGAGGTCGGGATGTACCATTTCATCATCTCCAGTCCCATTGTGCTGGTCGCGTCCAGAAGATGTTTGGCTTTCACGCTGTAGGAAGGCTCTTTCTTACCTTCGTCGAAATCGGATTTCTTGACATTGTCATAGTAAAGCGAAAGATCCAGGACATTGTCATGGTAGCCGGAGTTGTCCGTGTTAGGGTAATTGCAGAACGGTGACGCCACACTTTTGTAGAAACGAGGGTCACGTCCTTTGAACGGATGGTTGACATCGTAGCCTGAACCGTCCTCGAAGATCTTCTTCCCGTTGGTCATCTCATAGTCGAGGGTCATGGCCTGGGTTGGCTGGAACGCTGTCCACCCATTGAAATAAACCACAGAATAGAGCAGTTGCGCTTTCTTCATCGTGTTGTCGCTGGCATCGGCGCTTGAAATGAAATACTTGGCCCAGATGAGCTCCGGTGAGTCAGTGTTCTTCCACACTCCGTCGTAGGTGTCGTCCAATCTGTAGGATCCGTCCACATCGGCGCGGTCGATTATCCGTTTCGTGGCATCCAGAGCCCTTTTCCATTTGTCGGCGCTGTACTGACCTCTGAATATTCCACCTTCCGGACGGGCCGGGTCGTTGAACAGCGGAGATGCGGCTACCAGCGTGAGACGGCTTCTGAGTGCCAGAACGATGTCTTTGTTCGCCCTGCCTTTCGTGGCCTTGTCCTTTGCCGGAAGAAGCTCTTCCGCCTTGTCAAGATCCTCCAGAGCGAAGTTGACGCAATCATCGAAGTTGTCCCTTTTCGCATCATAAGTGTCGGTCAGGTCGTAGGCCTTTGTGATGATCGGCACTCCGGCATATCTCTGAATAAGGTTGTAGTACGCCCATGCACGGAGGAAATATACCTCGCCTTTAAGCCTGTTCACATCGTCTTCTGGAATATTCGTACCCTTTTCATCCACATAATTCAGGAAATAGTTCATTCTGTAGATGCGTTCATACGTGCGGTTCCAGATGTTCAGGAATGTGGTTCTTGTGCTGTGTGCCTGACCGCCTTCGTAGTTGTACATGACGTTGTCCGGGGTCATGTTGCCGGACGCGATGTATCTTGTGCTTGAACCTCCGTACCGGAAGTAACCCTCGTCGGTGATGCATCCGATGTTTCCTTCTTGGAATGGGTCGGGGAGGACTGTGTAGAGAGCGTTGATGTAACTCTCCGCCAAGGCTGTGCTGTTGAACACAGCGTCCTCCGAAAGCTTGTCAAGCGGAGTCTTGTTCAGGAAATCATTGTTGCAGGAGACCAGAAGGATCACTGCGGCGAGTATTACGGTTATCTTTTTCATGGTATTCATGTCTCTTCATTTAGAAAGTAAGTTTCACGCCTGTGTTGAAGATCCGCATCTGCGGATAGGTCTGGTAGGATTCATCGCTGGTCTCGGGATCCACATTCTTAAGACCGGAGAAGGTGAGAAGGTTGTAACCTGCGATGTAGAAGCGCAGACTCTTTATTTTCATTTTGTTGAACAGGATGTTGTCTGGAATGGTGTAACCGATTTCGACATTCTTCAGTCGAAGGAAGGCTGCGTTGCGGTAGTAGAATGACACTCTGTTCACACCTCCGTTGCTGACCGTGGAACCGATTCTCGGACGGCTTGCGGTCGGGTTGTCCAGAGTCCATGCGTTCAGAGCCGCCTCTCTCTCGATGTTTCCGGAGACCGGATCCGTGAGTGGGGAATAGTAGAATCTGGCCCTCGCCTGTCCCTGAAGCAGCAGGGAGAAATCGAGGTTCCTCCATGTGGCGTCGAAGTTCGCTCCGAACACGATCTCGGGCACAGGAGTCAGGTCGCACCTCTTTCTGTCATAGGAAGTGATCTTCCCGTCTCCGTCCAGATCCTCGAACATGAAGTCTCCGAGGGTGGCTCCGGCCATCTGCGGATTGTTCTCAAGGTCTTCCTGGGTGCGGTTGATTCCTTTCACCTGATAGTAAAGTTGGGCCCCCATCGGATGTCCTGTAAGGTTCATGTATTCATGACCTTCGCCCCAAGGTGTCTCGTCCATGAATTTTATGCGGTTGCGGACAAACATGAAGTTTCCGCTCGCATGGTAGATCAGGTCTCCGTTCTTCGATTTTCCCTCATGGTGCAGCTGAAGTTCGAATCCCTTGTTGTCCACGATGCCGATGTTCTCGTCCGGAAGACTGTCCGGAAGACCTGTGTAGTAAGGTATCGAGGCGTTTCTGGTGCAGAGGATGTTCGAACGTTCGGTCTTGAAGAACTCAAGCTCCCATCCTATCAATCCATTCTTTATGCTTCCGTCAAGACCGATGTTCCATGTCTTGGCCACTTCCCATGTGACATTCTTGTTCGGAACCTTCCCTGGGATTATGAAGTTGACATCCTTGTCATCGAATCTTAGTTTGTATGAGGAGGCGGACGTGTAGCCGTAGGTTGTCATGTACTGGAACGAATCGATCTGATCGTTGCCCTGCTCTCCGTAGGAGGCTCGTATCTTCAGGTTTGTCAACCAAGGCGCGTTCTTCTTGACGAACGGTTCCTCGGAGATTCTCCATCCGGCGGAGACTCCGGGGAAGAAACCCCAGCGTTTGTTCTCAGGGAAGTTCTCCGAACCGTCAAAACGTCCGATGACCTGAAGGAGGTAGCGACTCTTCCAGTCGTAGCCGAGTCTCCCGAACCAGCTTCTTCTGGCCGTCTCTCTCGCATAGCCTTTGATGCTGTACCAATTCTTGTCCGCCGACCCGGCGAAGAACTCGTCAAGGATGTCGGAGTCATACTTGTTTATTCCCGCGCCCATGTAGTCCAGACGGTAGGATGCCTGCTCGAATCCGGCCAAAGCGCTGACATGGTGTCCGTTGAAGTCCCTGTCGTAGTTGATGTTGGCATTGACGGTCAAGGTGTTGCTGTTCCTTTGATACTCATGAAGCACAGGGGTGCTCCAATAAGAATTGGTCCTTTCCTCGTAGAGTTCCGTCACCTCGTCATAGGTGTAGTATTGCCAGTTCTTCTGCCAGTTCTTCTGGAAGTTCCCGATCACATCGTAGGCCATCGTCCCACTCACGGACAGTCCCTTTGTGATGGAGCCGAGGTCCCAATTCGCCGTTAAAGTCGTGTTTATGGTGTTGATCGTGGTCCTGTCGTAACCGGTAAGGTCTTGAACCAGAACAGCAGGGTTGGTGCCTCCCCGCAGGTAGCCGTTTGGGAAATATGCCGCCCCGGTAGGTTTCAGCCTCGTTGTGATGTAGAAGATGCCATAGCTGTCGGACGGAAACGCCGAGTAGTTCTTGTGCTGTTGGCGCACGTTGAGATTGAGTCCGAGTTTCAGGGATTTGGTTACTTGGACATCGATGTTTGAACGGACATTGTACTGATCGTACTTTGTGGCGCTCTTCCGGTAGATTCCATCCTGATACTGACCGTTGAATTCCAGAAAGTAGGCTACTTTCTCCGCTCCTCCGCTTATGCTCGCGCCATACTTATGCTGCACGGAGACCGGCTTGATGATCTCGTCGAACCAGTTCGTGTTAGGGTAGTTTATCAGGTCGTCACCGTCTATGTAATGTTGGATCTGTGTCTCATTATACATCGGAGCCGCTCCTGTTATGGCCAGTTCGGCGTTGTATGCCTTTGTGTACTGGATGGCGTCCGCCATCTGGACCAGACGTGTCGGCTGCTGGAGGCCAAGATCGTAGTTGAATGTGACACTGGCCCCTTCGTTGTACTTGCCTCTCTTTGTTGTCACGAGTATGACACCGTTGGCCGACCGCGCCCCATAAATGGCTCCTGACGCATCCTTCAACACATTGACGCTTTCGATCTCGTCACCGGACAGCCTGCTGAATTCCTCATTCGTCCTTGGAACTCCGTCAATCACGATGAGCGGACTATTGTCTCCAAGAGTGCTTCGGCCTCGGATGAACATGGTCGCGTCATCCTTTCCAGGTTCTCCGGTGCGGTTGCTGACAATCACACCGGAGAGGCGGCCGGCCAGACCTTGCGAGATGTTGACCGAGGAGTTTTTCACAAGTTCGCGGCCAGAGGTCTGGGCCACGGATCCTGTAAGAGTCAGTTTGCTTTGCGTTCCATAGCCGATGACCACGGCATCATCAAGGATAGTGTTTTCCTGCTCCAGAATGAAGTTCACCACGTTTCTTCCGCCTATGGACTGCTCCTGTTCCTTGAAACCGAGAAGACTGGCCACGAGCACAGCGCCAGAAGGCGCGGAAAGTGAATATTCTCCATTCGCGTCAGTCATCGCGCTCGACGCGGTTGTGGTCGCTATGCCTTTCACATAGACCATGGCGCCGATCTGTGGCTCTCCATCAGTTCCTTTCACCGTTCCTTTGACGGTTACGGTCTTACCGTCTTGATCCGACACTGCGGCCGACGCCAAAGGTTTCGATAAGGAAACTGTCGCCGCGAGAATCAGGACTGTGGTGATAAAATGCTTGAAAATTACTCTCATATAGCAAATAATTTGTGGTTTACCCGTTAAATTGTGTTTTCCTGTTTTGTGCAAATGTATGTAAATATTTTGTTTTAGAAAATAAATTTGCGAAAAATGTTGTGATTTTTACTAAAAATATTTTGTTCGAAACTTGAAACGAAACTAATACAAGCCTGTGAATTGTATTAATCGAATAAAATACGTATATTGCAGTCATGAATTAAGTAAGCGTTAAAATATAAGTTGGTAAAGATTTGGCGGTATTTTCGAGGATAGATGTCTTTTGGAAGAAGGAGTGTGCCGGTGGCACATGACTGATGAGGAAAGACATATAGACCGAAAAGACAATCAAAGATTACCAAGTTGTTTTTTAAGGATTACTAAGTAAGCCGTGTTTTTAACGCTTGATAAACAAACGATAAAATTGTTTCTGGAATAATGGGAGGAATTCGTGAAAGAAGACAATTAATTCTCGACTCGATATTCGATCAAGGTCTTGTCAAGGTTTCGGTCTTGGCCGAGAGGTTCGGTGTGACCCAGACCACGATTAGAAAAGATTTGAATTACCTTGAATCAAAAGGTTTGCTGCACCGGTCGTATGGAAGCGCGATGCCGTCTTCCGCTCCGATAAAGGACATCAGCCTTGGAAAGAAAAAGTTGATAAACTACGATGCCAAGCTTCAGATCGCAAGGGCTGCCGCTGAACTCATTGAGGAGAATGATTCCATTCTCATGGCTTCCGGCTCCACAATCGCGGTTTTCGCCGAGAACCTGAAGCCGAAGGGGCGGCTCAATGTCGTGACGACGGCGGTCAACATCTCGACAATTCTTGGTGAAAACGACCGTATTTCAGTGATGCAGGTTGGAGGCATGTTGTACAGTAACACTTTGTCCGTCTATGGCAACGATGCAATTCAATCAGTGCGGAACATATTCTGTTCCAAATTGTTCTTTGGGATTGACGGCCTTGATGTCATTCATGGAATCACCTGTGCGACAAGGGAGGAAGCGGAACTGACCCAGCAGATGATGCAGTCGGCGGAGAGGAAAATTGTCCTTTGCGATTCCAGCAAGCTCGGGAAGCGCGGTTTCGCCCACATTTCGAAACTGTCGGATGTTGACATCCTGATCACGGATTCCGCCTTGCCGGATGAGACAAAAGGCCTGATAGAGGAACTCGGAGTCCAGGTCATAAGGGCATAATCTTGCAGACTCGGTTCAGTCGCTCGCTGTGCCTGTTTGGTCAATGGGTTTGTCGAAGCGCCCGGCTATTCGTAAATTTGTCAGAAGAAAAACAACGAATATGATAGAACTCGGAATCAAAGGCCGTCAGGAAGAGATCGTGACGGAGGAACTGACCGCCAGCCACATCGGCAGCGGGACTGTGAGGGTGTTCGCCACCCCGATGATGATCGCCCTCATGGAGCGCACAAGCAGACTAAGTGTAAAACCTTACCTTGAGGAAGGGCAGGAGACAGTGGGCACTAAGGTGAATGTGTCCCACGTTTCATCTACGCCGGTTGGACTGAAAGTGTGGTGCGAAAGCGAGGTCGTGGAGATAGACCGCCGCAGAATTGTCTTCAAGGTCGCTGCCTATGACGAAAAAGGGCTCATAGGTGAGGGCACCCATGAGCGCTTTGTGATTGATGTCGCCAAATTTCAGGCCAAGACTGAGGAGAAACTCCGTTAGCAGTTCATCGCGCCGCAGCAGTGGATGACCTGGCCGGAAACATAGCTGGAGAGGTCGCTGGCGAGGAAGACTGCCACGTTGGCGACATCCTCAGGAGTACCTCCGCGGCGGAGCGGAATCTGCTTGACCCAAGCGTCACGCACTTCCTCTGAGAGGGCGTTGGTCATGTCCGAGATGATGAATCCAGGGGCGATGCAGTTGGCTCTGATGCCGCGCGGACCCATCTCCTTGGCGATTGACTTGGCAAGGCCGATGAGACCTGCCTTGGATGCCGAGTAGTTGCACTGGCCGGCGTTGCCGGAGACACCGACTACAGAAGACATGTTGATGATGCTTCCGCCTCTCTGACGGGCCATAATCGGGGTCAGGGCGTGGATGAAGTTGAACGCTGACTTGAGGTTCACGTTGAGGACGGCGTCCCACTGGGCCTCGCTCATTCTGAGCATAAGTCCGTCCTTGGTGATTCCGGCGTTGTTCACAAGGATGTCGATCCTGCCGAAGTCGGCCAGAATCTGGTTCACCACATTGTGAGTCTCCTCGAAGTTCGCGGCGTTGGAGGCGTAGGCCTTTACCTTGTGGCCGAAGGCCTCGATGTCCTTCACTGTCTGTTCTCCAACCTCATTGATGACGAGGTCGGTGAAAGCCACATCCGCTCCTTCAGAGGCGAATTTCATTGCGATGGCCTTGCCGATTCCTCTTGCGGCGCCCGTTATGAGGGCTACCTTTCCGTCTAAAAGTCCCATAATATTCAGTAAACTCATCTTTCGCAAGTAGGCAATTACCTGCTGTAAAAAATATTATCTCACGTTCGAAGGTGATTGCCCACCCTTATCTATTCACGTTACCCCTACCCTAAATCCCTCCACTCGGGGGAGGGACTTGCCTCCACCTCATAGCGGTGGAGAATGGTAGTGTTTTGCAAATGCAGAACGTTAGTCAGTTAAATAACCTTCAAAAAAATAACATGCATCATCTTAAGGAATCTTTTCGGTCTATATCTCTTTTCTCATCAGTCATGTGCCACCGGCACACTCCTTCTTCGAAAATAGATCTATCCTCGAAAATATTCTCTTAATCTGAGGCAACTTATTTTTTTCATGTTACTAAATTAAAATTTTTCTGTCTAAAAAAGGCGTAAACAATGTCTGCCGCAAACTTTAGACCATAATAAACACCGCAAAAGTAATCTATCTTGCCGCGATGCGCAAGTCTTTAGGTCGCTATTTGGTGAAAGAATGGAAGATGTGGCGAAAGGCACGGATAAAATGGTTATCTTTGCCATGTTTAGACAATGATCTTAAAGAAATGAGTGAGATACGTAACCCTCAGCTCTGGGAAAGCGGGGAGCTGAAGATAGAATGGGTAAGGCATCATATGCCTCTGCTTGAAGGTCTGGAGAAGGAGTTTAAGGAGACTAAGCCGTTCAAGGGGTTGAAAGTGGCCCTTTCCGTGCATCTGGAGGCCAAGACGGCGCATCTTTGCGAGGTGCTGGCCGAGGGCGGGGCGGAGATGTATGTCACGGGCAGCAATCCTCTTTCTACGCAGGATGATGTGGCTGCCGCCCTTGTGCACGAGGGATTGAACGTCTTTGCTGTTCACGGGGCGACTCCCGAGGAATATGAGCACGGCATCAGGCGTGTCATCGAGTGCGGTCCGAACATCATCATCGATGATGGGGGAGATCTTGTGACTATGATCCACGAGAACTATCCTGAGCTGATCCCGAATGTCATCGGCGGGTGCGAGGAGACCACGACCGGAATCCTCCGTCTGGAGACGATGAACCGTGAAAGGAGGCTGAGATTCCCGATGATGCTTGTGAACAACGCCGCCTGCAAGCATTTCTTCGACAACCGTTATGGCACGGGCCAGTCCGTCTGGGATGGCATCAACAGGACCACCAACCTGATTGTGGCCGGGAAATATGTCGTTGTCGCCGGCTATGGCTGGTGCGGCAAGGGCGTGGCGATGAGAGCCAAGGGCCTTGGCGCGAAAGTGATTGTCACAGAGGTGGATCCGATCAAGGCGATGGAGGCCGTGATGGATGGTTTCCAGGTTATGAGTATGGCTCAGGCCGCATCTGAGGGCGACATATTCGTGACCGTCACTGGCTGCGACGATGTCATCACCAAGGAGCATTTCCTTGCGATGAAGGACGGTGCGATCTGCTGCAACGCCGGGCATTTCGACTGCGAGGTGAATGTCGCCCAGCTCAAGGAAATCGCTGTGAGTGAGAAGCCTGCGAGACAGAATATTCAGGAGTATGATCTCCCTGACGGTCGTAAGGTTTACATCATAGCGGAGGGTAGGCTTGTCAACCTTGCCGCCGGGGACGGACATCCGGCCGAGATTATGGATATGTCGTTCGCCATCCAGGCCTTGAGCGCCAAGTATTTGGCTGACAACAGGATGGTTCTCGCAAGGGATCTTGGGGATATGCTTCATTGCGTGCCTGAGTCCATCGACCGTGAGGTGGCTTTCAGAAAGCTGAAGGACTGGGGAATCACGATCGACACGCTGACCCCTGCCCAGCATAAGTATCTTTACGGAGAATAATCACATAAAAGTAATACTATGAGACTAATTCCTATCTACACCTGGACCAAAGGCATCCGGAACTTTGACCATAGAAGGAAGCAGTTTTCCCAGTTACCGTGGGCGCAGGGAGTCTTGTTGCTTTGCTGCGTCGTGGTGGCGATGCTTCTGGCCAATCTTCCGTTCACCAAAGAGTTTTACCATAACTTCCTGGAGACGGACATCTCGTTGAGATTCCAGAGTCCGGGAGGGGAGAGCATCCTGTTCCCTAACGGAATGACGGTCGAGAAGTTCATCAACGACATCCTGATGACGGTCTTCTTCTTCACGGTCGGTCTGGAGATCAGGCGCGAGATGAAGAACGGGGAACTTTCCAGCCTGAAGAAGGCGATGATGCCGGTGATCGCCGCATTCGGCGGAGTTGTGGCTCCGGCGTTGATATTTACTGCCATCAATCATGGCTCGGCGGCCGCTTCCGGCTGGGGTATTCCTACCGCCACTGACATCGCTTTTGCTGTCGGCATCCTGTCCATTCTGGGTGATCGTGTGCCCGTGTCGCTGAAGGTTTTCCTGACCGCGCTGGCCATTGCCGATGACCTCATCGCCATTCTCGTAGTGGCTTTGTTCTACGGCGGCACAATCAACTTCGGACTTCTGAGCATAGCGTTTGTGCTGATTGCTTTGGTGCTGTTGATGAATAAGTTGGGGGAGAAACGAGGCTGGTTCTATCTTGTTCCGGCCATCGCGATCTGGTCGCTTTTCTACTATGCCGGCATCCACTCCACGATGTCAGGTGTCGTTATGGCGTTCCTCGTGCCGATGACCCCAAGGTTCAACGAGGCCTACTTCCACCGCAAGCGTCTCCAGTACATCCGCAGACTTAATGAATATAATGGGATAGCCTCCACGTCCTCCGAGTTCCCTAACGGTCCGCAGAGGCATTGCCTGAGGAGGTTGTCAGCGATCTCCAGAGACTCCATCGGGATGAGCTACCGTCTTGAGCACGCTCTCGGCCCTTGGGTCAACTTCCTGATAATGCCGATCTTCGCCCTCGCCAACGCAGGAGTGGAGATTCCGGACGTGTCCTATTTCAACGTGTTCCAGTTCGATCAGGTTCTCGGCAGCGTCAGTATGGGTATATTCCTTGGCCTTGTCCTTGGAAAGCCTCTGGGAATCTCCCTCGCCAGCTTCATCGCCGTCAAGCTTCACGTGGGCGAGATGCCGGCTAAATCCACTTGGCCTATGCTGATAGCTGTGGCCTGTCTTGGAGGTATCGGCTTCACGATGTCCATCTTCGTGGACACCCTTTCGTTCGGTGACCAGACTCCTGAGGTGATGGCCCGCTTGCGTGATATGGGCAAGGTCGCCGTCCTGATGGGCTCCCTCTGCGCCGGCATCCTCGGCAGCGTCCTGATCAACATCATCCACGGCATCGAATCCAGAAAGGCCGTCAAGGCTTAAAGCCCAAGCTCGTCCTTCATCGAGCGGAGGAGGTCGAAGGCCTGGAGCGGGGTGATGTTGTTGAGGTCGGCTCCGGCGAGTTTGTCGCGCAAGGATTCGAGCGTAGGGTCGTCCAGCTGGAAGAACGAGAGCTGGAGGCTGCCGTCACTCTCAAGGGTGCCGGCCTTGGTCTGGACAGGCTTCTTGATCTCGCCTTTCCTGGCGCTTACAATGTGCTGGGAATCATTCATCTCCAGGGCCTTCAACGTGTTCTCGGCGCTCTGGATCACCTCTTTGGGCATCCCGGCCATCCTTGCGACGTGGATACCGAAACTGTGCGCGGTCCCGCCCTCCTTGAGCTTGCGCAGGAAGATCACCTGCGAGCCGACTTCCTTCACCGCGATGTGGAAGTTCCGGACCCTTGAATATATCTCCTCAAGGTCGTTAAGCTCGTGATAGTGAGTGGCGAAGAGTGTTTTCGCCCCACGGCCATATTCGTGAATATATTCGACTATCGCGCGTGCGATCGACATTCCATCGTAGGTTGAGGTGCCTCGGCCGATCTCGTCCAGCAGCACCAGCGATCGCTCGGAAAGGTTATGAAGGATCATTGAGGTCTCCAGCATCTCGACCATAAAGGTTGATTCTCCTCTGGAGATGTTGTCAGTGGCCCCGACCCTTGTGAATATCTTGTCGAAGTACCCGATCCGGGCGCTTTCGGCAGGCACGAACGATCCGATCTGGGCCAGCAGCACGATCAGCGCCGTCTGCCTCAGCAAAGCCGACTTACCGGCCATGTTCGGACCGGTCAGGATGATGATCTGCTGCTTCTTGTTGTCCAGGAATATGTCGTTGGGAACATATTCCTCTCCCGCCGGCATCAATGTCTCGATGACCGGATGGCGGCCGGCCTTGATGTCAAGGGTAAGATCCTTGGTCATCTCCGGACGGTTGTAGTGATTGTCCCGGGCCAGCTGGGCGAATCCGGCCAGCACGTCCAGACGTGCGATGATCCGGCAGTTGGTCTGGATCGCCGGGATGTTCCTCTGGATCTCGGCGACCAATTCACCGTAAATCCTTGTCTCAAGGGCGTATATACGGTCTTCCGCACTCAGGATCTTTTCTTCATATTCCTTGAGCTCCTGGGTGATGTAACGCTCGGCGTTTACAAGGGTCTGCTTGCGGATCCACTCCGGCGGAACCAGGTCCTTGAAGGAGTTGCGGACCTCGATGTAGTACCCGAAGACATTATTGTAACTTATTTTTAGCGAGGATATTCCTGTCCTTTCGGCCTCGGACTGCTGGAGCTTCAGAAGGTAGTCCTTGCCGCCTGAGGAGATATTCCTCAACTCATCCAGATCAGGATCCACTCCAGGGGCGATGACCTCGCCTTTGCCCACAGCGGCGGCCGGCTCGGCGGTCATCGTCTTCATAATGCGATCAAGCAGCTTCGAGCAGTTTTTCATCTTGCTGATGAGGGAGTCCAACGCCTTGACTCCGTGGTCTTTGCAGAGTGCGGCTATCGGCTCCGTCTGCGAAAGTCCACGCCCCAGCTGCATCACCTCGCGAGGGGCTATCCTGCCTGTGGCCGCCCTGGAGATGATCCTCTCAAGGTCCCCGATGTTGCCGATATATTCCTGAACCTTGTCCAGATCCTCGCCGGCCTCAAGGAAGTGCTGCACAACATCGTAGCGGCTGTTCAGCTCCTTGATGTCCATTATCGGCATCGCCAGCCAGCTTCGCAGAAGCCTCGCGCCCATCGGGGACGAGCATTTGTCGATGACGCTGACCAATGACACGCCCTCGCCGCCGACGGAGGAATTGAATATCTCCAAATTCCTCATCGTGAACTTGTCCATCCACACGAACTTGTCCTCGTCGATCCGGGAGATCGAGCAGATGTTCTTGAGACCCGTGTGCTGTGTCTGCTCCAGATAGACCATCAGCGCTCCGGCCGAGCATATTCCAAGAGGAAAACTGTCCACGGCGAAGCCTTTGAGTGATTCGACGTTGAACTGCTTCTTGAGCCTTTCGACCGCTGCGTCATAGACGAACGCCCACTCCTCGACCGTGGAGATGTATAGATTGTCCCCGTACTTTTCCTTGACACCTTTCTCGTAACCCCTCTGGACCACGATCTCCTTAGGATTCAGGGAGGCGATCAGGGTTCCGATGTAGTCCAGTGATCCCTGCGCAACCTGAAACGAGCCTGTGGAGACATCCAGGAAGGCGGCTCCGCACTGGTCCTTGTCGAAAGCCAGGCCGGCGAGGAAGTTGTTCTCTTTCTGGTCAAGCAGCTGGTCGTTGAAGGCCACTCCTGGTGTAACCAATTCTGTCACACCTCTTTTGACTAGTTTCTTGGCGAATTTGGGATCCTCAAGCTGGTCGCAGACGGCCACCTTGTAGCCTGCCCGGACAAGTTTCGGAAGATAGACATCAATGGCATGGTGCGGGAATCCGGCCATCTCGATATAGCCCTTGTCCCCGTTGGATTTCTTGGTCTGGACAATGCCAAGGACCTTGCTGACCAGCACCGCGTCATCTGAATAGGATTCGTAGAAGTCACCCACCCTGTAAAGCAGCACCGCCTCCGGATGCTGGGCCTTCACAGAGAAAAACTGTTTGATCAGCGGAGTGTCCTCCAGTACCTTACCTTTCGCCATATCAATGTCTTATGTTTGCCTAAAATATAAGTTCGAATGTCTCCTCTACCGAAGAGGCAAGATTACAAATTTACGAAAAACCTTGAATATGCAGAAAGAGATTTCGGAGTTATCCACCGTTTGGACAAAATACGCTTCCGAATAGTGTTGGGTAGCACTGTTGGGCGACAATAACGCACTATAGTGTCGCTGGAGAGTGCAAACAACACTGTCAGGACGCATTTTAGAAGCTGTTTTGAATTGTTTGTTTGAAGGTTTGAGAGTGAAAAACTTCAGTTTCGACCGCTTCTTCCAAGGAAGATAGCGGTGCTATCTGACTGAAGAAGCGGGAAGAAAATGAAGATTTTTCACCTCAAAGAACATTTCAAACAATTCAAAAACAGCTTCTTAGACCGAAAACGTTCCCTAAGAGGGCTCTATACATCCAGCCGGAGGATGTCGCGGGTGAGGCCGATGTACTTGGTCTTGGTCTCGGCGACATGGAAGCCTTCGGCGAGGAAATTGCGCTCGCTTGGGGTGTTCTGAGGATCCACGGTGGCGACTATGTATTTGACACTTAAACTTTTGGCTAATTCGATGGACCAGCCGATGAACGTGCGCTGGAAGCCTCTGCCACGATATTCATTGTCCACTGCCACGGCGTCGAAGGTGAACACTTCGGAAGGATTGAGGTGAAGGTCCGAGGCAAGGCTGCGCTCGCCGTCACGGTTGCTGACTATGACGCTGAAAGCTGCCAGCCGACCTTCCGGAGAGAATATTCCAGAAATATAGTCAAGCTGCATTGACTCAATCAGTTCCTCGCGGCTGAGAGGGTAGAAAAGATTCTTGTTCTCCATCCCGTCAACCACTTTCCGCTGAAGGTTTTCCACCGCGCTGAGGCTGTCGAAGCCAAGTCTTTTCATCGTGAACCCGTCTGGAAGATCTGAAATGACTTTGTTATATTCAGAAGTCCCGTAGTCAAAGAGATAGAGTTTGTTCTGCAGGTACTTATCCGGGAACATGAACCGGTGGCTCGGAATGTGACGCTGCCAGCCTTTCGTGCCGCTGTTCTCCTTCTCCCGGTACTTGATCCAGATCTTGTACAACTCGAAGACCTGCACGTAGGAGGACGATGTCGGCAGGATGTAGTTCTCCTGGATGTACGGATTGTTCATGAACAGGAAGAAACGGTAGCCGAAAAGGTCGTCAAGATCATCGATGCTGGCAATGTGGTGCCGGTAGAGCAGGTACAGGTTCTCGAAGAATGTGCAGTACTGCGCGACCTCAACGCTGGAGACATCCTTCCACCGCTCATAGCTATAGTCCCCATCGATTTCGGCATTCTCCAACACCTCATAGACCTTCATCAGGCGGTCGCTGTCGTGGAAATAATTGTTGAGGTTGATCAGCATCTCGCTGCACGTGACCTCCGACCCGTTCTTTAACTCAATTGCTATGAATATGGTACCGACCAGCGTCGCCGCCAACGAGAAAATCCCTACGGTCGCCTCCTCGCCCGTGCGGAACGTGTGCACGATCAGCAGGCACAGCAGCACCAGCAGAATGCTCGCGAGTACTATCAAAAGGGAAATGCTTGTCTTGTACTTTATCTTTTGCATGATCTATGAATATTTAGTGTCAGACTCAAAGATAGCTTTTTTTCTTCGATTGCGAAGGAAAAACGACTATCTTTGTAAACTTATGTAAGATACGGTTTTGATTGTGTGCGGAAGGATGTATGGTATAACAACTCTAAGTCAGGAGTGACATGAAAAGGGTGCTGATAGTGACATATTATTGGCCACCGTCCGGAGGATCCGGGGTGCAGCGGTGGGTCAAGTTTGCGAAATACCTTCCGGCGGCCGGTTGGCAGCCGGTTGTCTATACTCCTGAGAACCCTGAGTTGACGACTGTTGACAGGACCTTGGCGGCGGAGATTCCGCCGGAGGCCGAGGTCGTCAAGAATCACATTTTCGAGCCGTACGGGATCTACCGGAAACTGATGGGGAAGGGGAGCACGACCGACCTCAAGACGTTGACTGCCGCTAATGCCGTCAAAGACGAGGTCAATCCGATCAACGGACAGAAAAAGAACTGGAAGCAGAAACTGTCCCTGTTCATCAGGGGGAACTTCTTCATTCCGGATCCTCGTGTGATGTGGGTGCGTCCGTCGGTCCGTTTCCTGAAAAAATACCTTGAGGAGCATCCTGTTGACGCCATTGTCACGACCGGCCCGCCTCAATCCATGCACCTTATCGGATTGAGACTGTCACAGGCCACCGGGATCCCTTGGGTCGCCGATTTCCGCGATCCGTGGACCAAGATGTTCTATTTCAAGCATCTGGGATTGACCTCGTGGGCGGAGAAAAAGCATCATAGGCTCGAACAGTCTGTCCTGGACGGAGCCACGAGAGTGATCGCGGTCTCTCCGTTGGTGCAGGACGAGTTCAAGGCGATGACGAAGACTCCGGTCGAACTGATCACGAACGGTTACGATGAGGAGGACTTCAAGAAGGATGTGGAGTTGGACGAGAATTTCAACATAACGCACACCGGACTTTTCGCTTCGGACGGCAATCCGGAGACACTCTGGAAAGTGCTCGCCCAGAAGTGTGAGGAGGATGAGGAGTTCAGAATGTCGTTGAGGATCAGACTTGTGGGAAAGACGGACAGGGAAATCACGGATTCAATCGAGGCCGCGGGACTTGGCGGCAATCTCAAGGATTTCGGCTATCAGGATCATGAAATGGCTGTCAGAGAGCAGCTTAACGCCTCGATTCTGATCCTTCCGCTCAGAAAGGAACCTGAATATCGCGCCGTCCTTCCCGGAAAACTTTTTGAATATCTCGCATCGCGCCGCCCTATTCTGGGGATAGGTCAGACTGACGGGGCTATGGCGCGGATTGTCGGCGAGACCGGATCCGGGGTGGTCTATGACTGGGATGACGAGAAGAAGATCCGGGCCTGGATAGACTTCTGTTGGGATGAGTTCAAGAATGATGAGCTTCACGACAACACTTCAGACATCTCGCGGTTCACACGCCGCAACTTGACGGTGAAACTGGCTGAACTGCTGAATCAGATAACTGAAAAATAATATTCATAGATTATGGACAAGACTTTGATGAAGAAGATTGGAATATACGCCGGGATTGTGCTGCTGTTTCTGGTGCTGGCCTACGGCTTCGTGCCGGAGGTGCTGACCGGCAAGGTGGTCAACCAGAGCGATATAACCGGCTACAGGAGTATGTCGCAGGAGGCGGTGGCGTGGAACAAGGCTCATCCTGACGATCCGACCCATTGGACGGATTCGATGTTTGGAGGAATGCCGACCACCTCGTTTATGCCTTCCAGCGACGGTGACTGGACGCAGTCGCTGTACAATCTCCTTTTGAAAGGGAAAAGGCCGGCGAATTGGCTGTTCATTTCCTTGCTGGGAGCCTTTCTGCTGATGCTTTCGCTTGGTGTGGACAAGGTTCTGGCCATCGGCGGAGCGGTGGCGGTCACGTACTGCTCGTACAATTTCCAGATCATTCAGGTCGGGCACAACACCAAGATGCAGGCGATAGCGTTCCTGCCTTGGGTGCTTGCGGCGGTGATATTCACTTACCGCTCCGCCCTCCCCCCTCCTCCCTCGTCTTCCCCCCC
>ERZ780012.113-NODE-113-length-36049-cov-8.61555_pt1 | contig 36049 bp, 31 predicted proteins | sample MGYA00511869_ERZ780012 | MGnify/ENA primary metagenome ERZ780012 (study PRJEB29588, sample SAMEA2161608) | human gut metagenome | biome: human gut; feature: human-associated habitat; material: faeces | place: Denmark | collected 2008/2010 ... | reverse complement strand
CCGACGTAACCCTCCTGGCCAACGGCGGTATCTACACCGACAGCCGCAGGGCCCTCCAGGGAGCCTCCCCCTACCTGGGCAACGCCTTCATCACCTACGCCCCCGAGTTCGGCGAGGAATCATCCCTGTCCGTCTCCCTGCTCTACAACGTCCAGGGCCCCCGCATCCAGGCAGTGGGTATCTACGGACTCGGCAACATCATGCAGGCCCCCATCCACACCATTGACGCCAACATCGCCTACCAGATTACCAGGATATGGAGCGTAGAGCTCTCCCTGACCAACCTGCTCGACTCCGAGTACCGCTTCACCCAGAACGTTCCCGACCTCGGCACTGACATGCTGACCGAGAGCTACAGGCTCGGAAGAGGCATAGGAGTGGGAGTCAAACTCGATTTTTAAAAAAATTAAAAATTATAAACATTTCTAAATCTTTTAAAAATGAACAAAAAACTTTTCATTCTCGCCCTCGGAGCAGCTATGGTGGCTGTATCCTGCGAAGAGAAAAATCCCCAGATCATTGACCCTGAGGTAGACCTCATCGGCGACATCACCGAGAACCGCATCCTCGAAGAGGGTCAGACATACACCCTCACCGGAGGCCTCCACGTAAAGGCCGGCGCCACTCTGACCATCGAGCCCGGTGTGACCATCGTAGCCCAGGATGACGACCAGGTAGACTACATCCTCATAGAGCAGGGTGCAATGATTGACGCCCGCGGTACCGCAAGCGCTCCCATCGTGATGACCTCCACCCGTAAGGAAGCCGGTGCATGGGGCGGCCTCCACATCTGCGGCAAGGCCCCCATCAACGCCGGTACTGACGCCAAGTCCGAGATCGGTGACGCCTCCTACGGCGGAAACGAGCCTCACGACAACTCCGGTATCCTCCAGTACGTCCGCGTAGAGTACGGCGGATATGCCTTCTCCGAGGAGAAAGAGGCCAACGGCTTCACCTTCTACGGCGTGGGCGACGGCACCACAGTGGACCACCTCCAGGCCATCAACGGCTCTGACGACGGATTCGAGTGGTTCGGCGGTACTGTAAACGTGAAATACCTGATCTCCACCAACAACACCGACGACTCCTTCGACTGGACTGAGGGTTGGTGCGGAAAGGGCCAGTATATGATTGCCCAGCAGATCTCCGACGAGTGCGACGCTCTCATCGAGGCTGACAACAACGACAATGACAACTATGCCGAGCCCATCTCCCACCCCGTTCTCTCCAACCTCACCCTCGTGGGCAACGGAGCTGACGGACGCGGTGTACGTCTCCGCGCCGGTACTCAGGCTGAGCTCTACAACGCCATCGTAACCGGTAAGGGCCGCGCCCTGACCACTGAGACTGAAGGCACCGAGAAGGCCCTCGCCGACGGCACCTCCAAGCTCCAGTACGTATACCTCTCCTCCGGTGTCTCCAGCGACAGCGAGACTGTCCTCTACGACCAGAACGACTTCCTGGCCAACGACAACCACAACGAGGTAGGATATTCCTTCTCTCTGACAAACAATATCATGGGCACCATTGACGGCGGTCTCGACGCCTCCTCCCTCGACTCCTTCTTCGACAACGCAGCATACGTGGGCGCCCTCCCCTCCGGCAACGACTGGACCAGCGGCTGGGCCCTCTCCGCTGACGGCGGCAGCACAGGCACCGCCACTGTAGAGCTCGAAGGCGACATCACCGAGGACATGACCCTCAGGGCAGGTGTCAATTACATCCTTATCGGAGGCCTTCATGTAAAGGAAGGAGCCACTCTGACCATTGAACCCGGTACTGTAATCACAGCCCAGGACGACGACTTCGTAGACTATCTCCTCATTGAGCAGGGTGCCATGATCGACGCCCGCGGTACAGCCGACGCTCCCATCGTGATGACAGCCCAGAGGCAGGAAGCCGGTGCATGGGGCGGTATCCACATCTGCGGCAAGGCCCCCATCAATGCCGGTGCCGGTGCCAAGTCCGAGATCGGTGACGCCTCCTACGGCGGAAACGACGCACACGACAACTCCGGTACTCTCCAGTACGTCCGCGTAGAGTACGGCGGATACGCCTTCTCCGAGGAGAAAGAGGCCAACGGCTTCACCTTCTACGGCGTGGGTGACGGCACCACGGTGGACCATCTCCAGGCCTACGGCGGTTCTGACGACGGCTTCGAGTGGTTCGGCGGCACAGTGAACGTTAGATACCTCGTATCCACCGACAACACCGACGACTCCTTCGACTGGACTGAAGGATGGAGCGGAAAGGGCCAGTTCATGGTAGCCCATCAGATCTCCGCTGAGTGCGACGCCCTCATGGAGTGCGACAACAATGACAACGATGAGGTAGCCGCTCCCATCTCCCACCCCGTTCTTGCAAACGTAACCCTCGTAGGCAACAACTCCGATGAGAACAAACGCGGTATCCGTCTCCGCGCCGGTACAGAGGTCGAGCTCTACAACGCCATCGTAACCGGCAAGCCCCGCGCCCTGACTACAGAGACCGCCCACACTGAGGAGGCTCTTGCCGACGGTACCTCCGTACTCAAGCACGTATATCTTTCCAACGGAGTATCCAGCGACAGCGACAATGTCCTCTACACCCAGGACATGTTCCTCGCCGAGGTCAACCACAACCAGGTGGACTACACCTTCAGCCTGACCGACAACTTCTTCGGAACCATTGCCGGAGACCTTGACGCCAGCACCATCGACTCATTCTTCGAGTCTGCCTCCTTCGCCGGAGCCATCTCCGCCGACAGCAACTGGATGGCAGGCTGGACCAGATAAACTGCTTTTCGAAGCTGTCATACCTGTTTTTCACGGGGAGGCTGCGAAGTGATTCGCTGGCCTCCCTTCTTTTTTGTCCGGTGCCGGGTAAAAATACCTAACAGTTGGTATTGTCTCTGTCAGGAAAGAGTGGTATTTTTGCCCGGATTTAGAGACCATTTGCAGCATGAAACTTTCGGATCTGAAAACAGGTGAAAGAGGTATTATCGTCAAAGTGAGCGGACACGGCTCCTTCCGCAAGAGAATCACCGAGATGGGGTTCATCAAGGGAAAGGAGGTCAGGGTGGTGCTCAACGCCCCTCTCAGGGACCCCATAGAATACGAGATCATAGGATACAAGATATCGCTCCGCAGGGACGAGGCCCGCGAGATAGAGGTCATCAGCGAGAGCGAGGCCAAGGCTCTGGCATCTCAGGACAATGCCGCAGAGCCGGAGGCATCCCGGAATTCTGCCGGCACCCCCGGACTGAGCAGCCGCGAACCGGACTGCTCCGATGCGGAGGACCTCGCCCGGAGGATGCGGCAGCTCGCGGAGGAGCGCCGCCACACCGTACGGGTCGCCCTCGTAGGTAATCCCAACTGCGGCAAGACCTCCCTGTTCAACATTGCCTCCGGCTCCCACGAGAGGGTCGGCAACTACAGCGGAGTGACCGTCGATGCCAAGGAAGGGCGGTTCGAATACAAGGGCTACCATTTTGTCCTCGTCGACCTGCCGGGCACCTACTCCCTCTCAGCCTACAGCCCTGAGGAGCTGTACGTACGCAAGAATCTGATCGACAATATTCCCGACGTGGTCATCAACGTGGTGGACGCCTCCAACCTCGAGCGCAATCTCTACCTGACGGCCCAGATCATCGACATGAACCTCCGCGTGGTCATGGCCATGAACATGTACGACGAGCTGGAGGCCCGCGGAGACAGGCTCGACACCGTCACACTCGGACATCTGCTCGGCATGCCGGTGGTACCCACCGTCAGCCGCAGCGGGCAGGGCATCGACAGGCTGTTCGACACCGTCATCCAGATCTACGAGCACAACGAGCCGTCCCTGTCCCGCCACATCCACATCAACCACGGGCAGGAGCTCGAAAGCAGCATCGACCGCATCAAGCTGCTGATTCAGAAGAACGACGACATACGCACCCACTATTCCACCCGCTGGCTGGCCATCAAGTACCTCGAGAACGATTCCGATGTGGAGGCCATAGTCGAGGCCCTGCCCAACCACGACGAGATCATCGCAGCCCGCTTCGAGGAGAACAGGCGCATAGAGGGACTGCTCGGAGGCACCAGTGCCGAGGCCGCCATCGTAGACGCCAAATACGCCTTCGTCCAGGGCGCCCTCAAGGAGACCTACACTCCCGGACAGGTACGGAAAAAGCATACCATTACCGACAAGATAGACGCCGTGGTCACCAACCGCTGGGCCGCCTTCCCGATATTCATCCTGCTGCTGTACATCATCTTCGAGGCCACCTTCCGCCTGGGCGAATACCCGATGACCTGGATTGAGTGGCTGGTGGAGAAATTCGGGGCCTTCGTGGCCACCACCATGCCGGAGGGCATGCTGAAGGACCTGGTAGTGGACGGCATCATCGGAGGAGTGGGCAGCGTGCTGGTATTCCTGCCCAACATCCTGATACTCTATCTGTTCATCTCACTGCTGGAGGACTCCGGATACATGGCCCGCGCCGCATTCATCATGGACAAGCTCATGCACAAGATAGGCCTGCACGGCAAGTCGTTCATACCCATGATCATGGGCTTCGGCTGCAACGTGCCCGCCATCATGGCCACCCGCACCATAGAGAACCACAAGAGCCGCCTGGTCACCATGCTCATCATCCCCATGATGTCCTGCGCCGGCCGCCTGCCCGTGTACATCCTCGTGGCCGGGGCCTTCTTCCCCCGCAACGGCTCGCTCGTACTCCTCGGCCTCTACGCCCTCGGCATCATTATGGCCATCATCTCGGCCAAGGTGATGAGCCGCTTCATCAAGGACGACAACCTGCCCTTCGTCATGGAGCTCCCGCCCTACCGCGTCCCGACCTCCAAGTCCGTCTTCCGCCACACCTGGGAGAAGGGCAAGCAGTATCTGCACAAGATGGCCGGCATCATCCTCGTTGCCTCGATCATCATCTGGTTCCTGGGATATTTCCCCCATCACGACCGCTATGCCACCCCCGCCGAGCAGCAGGAGAACTCCTACATCGGCATGATCGGCAAGGCCATCGAGCCCGTCCTCGAGCCCCTCGGCTTCGACTGGAAGATGGGCGTCGGCATCATCTCCGGTGTAGCCGCGAAGGAACTTGTGGTAAGTACAATGGGCGTACTCTACAGCGGTGAGCAGGAGCGCTTCCCCTCAGCCGCAGGCGATCCCGGAACAGCATCTGCCGGTACCGTATCATCCCAAACCACCGACGCGACTGCTCCTGTGACAGCCGGATCTGAAACCGAAACCGTCTCCGGCGACACCATGCTGCAGAACGCCCTCGCCCGGACCACCACCCCGGCTGCGGCCCTCGCCTTCATGGTCTTCGTCCTGCTCTATTTCCCCTGCATCGCCACCTTCGTCGCCATCAAGAACGAGAGCGGCGGCTGGAAATGGGCCGTCATCTCTGCCGTCTACACCATCGTCCTCGCCTGGATTGTCGCCTTCATCGTCTACCGCACCGCCCTCCTGCTGCTCTGACACCGGAGCAGCACCGCACGACCTACACCACGACCGGGGTCACCGTCCGGCACTGCATGGCTTTCCTGCATTGCAGCATTACAGCATGGCCCTCACGGCCCTTCAAAGCCCTTAATGATGAATGTCCCAATTCCACGTTGCTTTTTAGTTGTATCATACATTCTTGATTACAAATCATTTACCATTTTACAAGAATTTTAAGTGAGCCGTTTTTTGCCCTAAACCGCCCCTTTTCACCTCATGTAGAATTTTTGCATTATTGCAACATCTTCATTTTAAGCAATTTGCATTTCAACTAAAAGGTAACGTGAAGTTTAGCCTCCCTTTGCCTCCTTTTCTCCGTCTTTCCTTTCCTCACCCGTCACTTACTTCCAAGTATTCCCAACCTTATTTTGCCACTGCGGTAAATTAATTTACCCCGCCTCTTGATTATCTCGGATTGATTTCCGTAATTCGCAGCACAAACATCAAAATGAAGCAGTATGAAAGAGGCGAGCGAAAAGATGTACCATCTGGTCCTGTCTTCCGGTACTCCGAATGTGATATGCAGGGACGATCACGACTACACGGCATTGGAGAACAGCATTGCGTTGACCGTTCTCAAGACATGCATAACATTGCTGGCCTACGCGGTAATGTCCACACACTACCACATCGCGCTGGTCTGCACCTGTCCCGATGACTTTATCAAGATTCTCAAGATCACTTATACCAAGCATTTCAACTCAAAATACAGACGCCGAGGTATCCTGTTCGAAAGCGACACATATTGCCGGCCTGTAACGGGATACCTCCGCCAACGTGTACTTCTCAGCTACATTCTGCGGAATCCTGTCCACCATGGAGTTGCTGAAACCGCCTTCAGATACCCGCACTCCTCTATCGCCTCATACTTCAGGGACGGAGACAATGGAATTCTGCTGTCTGGAATCAGCAACTCCTGCTCAGGACACGGCAGGCTCAAAATAAAGAAAGGCACCGGATACGTCTACTACGACCTGGAAGAAAACGGCAGGATACCGCTCAGATATTTCGTCAATGCAGGAAGGACTGAGTATCTGTATAGGACGGAGAGAAGTTTCATTCATCAGCTGAACCGCTGGAACACTGAGGATTGGGAACGCGAACAGATAAAGAAGTACCCTCAGGGCAAGATTATCACCCTGACTGGAGCCGAGCCCGGTTTCGAGTCTGAAATCGAGGATATGAGAGCCTATGAAAGAGGAGCCTGGCGGCTGCGTATCACCGACATGGAAGTGTGCGGATATATAGACCGCGTCCTGCTTCCGGAAATAGGCATACCGTCCTACACAATGCTTGACTCCGGACAACTGCCGTCAGTAATAAATGCAGTGCAGCGGAAATTCCATGTACGGGACGAGCAGATACTGCGCTGCCTCGGACTGCATGCTATGCCCAACGTCATCCGCTGACCCGACGGCACTACAGCTCCATGTCAGGAGGGGCCGGAAAACCCGTTGCCCATCAGGCTTCTCTCTCAGCGTCCATGCTCAGCAACACATCTCAGCCACCATTGCGCCGGCTCATCAGCAACCATTAGCCGGCCCTTCTCTTCTGTCACCCTTGCACCAACCATTCTCACGTTGCTTTTTAGTTGCGACACAACTTGCTCTTACTATGAGATTTAGCAAATAAAAGACTTTTTAAATGGCGCTAAAATAAGCGATTTTGGGCAAAAAACAGGACACTTTACAAATCGCCTCTTTTAGATATTGCTGATAATCAAGCATATACATCACAACTAAAAAGCAACGTGAGAATAAGCGCACGGGGAAGGGAGAGGGGGACAGAAGAATCGAGAAGGTGGAGCAAGGGGAGTCAGGGCCCTGAACTCCCAGAATACCTACAATGTGGGAACGATGATAAGGCAAATACCTATTTATGAGGATTGACCGGAAAGAGTAAGGACAGTACCTTTGCACCCGTTATATCCATAATGTAGTGTTGTTATTTCAATCTTTGCTTAATTACTCATAAGTTTGGAAAGTTACGGACCCCACAGCACCTGCGACAGGCCCCGGGGTCCGTTCCCTTTTGAGATGAAATGAAATCACTATATTTGTGGAAAATACTGAAAAATGAGAAAGAATATGAAAATGGCCGACCTCATCGGCGCCGACTACCGACTGCTGACCGTCATCTACCGCCTGGGCATCAAGCTGGGCTTCGGGGAGAAGACCGTCGAGGAAACCTGCCGCGAGAGCGGGGTCAACTGCGACACCTTCCTCCTCATAGCCAACGTGTATGCCACCGAGGGCTACGTCCCCACGACGGAGATGATGACCGCCGCCTCGGCCATTGACCTGGTCAGATACCTCCACGCCTCGCACTCCTACTACCTTGACCATGAGATTCAGGACCTGAGCCGCATCTTCGAGGACCTGCTCCGCCCCTGCGCACCGATGCAGCGGGACGTGATCATGCGCTTCTTCGACGGATACCGGAAGGAGGTGGAAAACCATTTTGCCTACGAGGAGGACATCGTCTTCCCCTACGTGCGCTCGGTGGCCGGCGGACAGAGGGTCGAGGGCTACAGCATGGAGACCTTTGAAGAGAACCACAACAACATAGATGAGAATCTCAACGACCTGAGGAACATCGTCATGAAGTACCTCCCCCCGGTGTGCGACACGGTCACCGCCATCAAGGCCCTCTCGCGGCTCTGCACCTTAGAAGCCGACTTAGAGAAGCATACCCTGATCGAGAACTCAATCCTCATCCCTATGGTTAACAGACTGGAAGGAAAATGTCAGTGACAAAGAAGAAAATACTGCTCATAACCCCGTCGCGGATCATCGCCCGCGGCATCACATCCATACTCGAGGAGCACGGAGGCTTCACCGTCGAGACCGTGCTGACCGACCTCTCCCGCGAGAACGAGGCCACGGTCCGGGACAGCATGGCGGACATAGTGATCGTAGACCCCATAATCTTCGACTTCGCCTCCCGCCCGGCAGGCCGCAGCCGCATCTCCGACCTGACCGACGCCGCGGTGATAGCCGCCCCGACAGCCGTCACGGACGACGAGACCATAAAGAGCTACGACGAGACCATCAGCATCTACGACACCCCGGCGGCCGTCATCAGCAAGCTCCGGAACTCACTGGCGCAGTCAGCCGGCGGCCCCCGGACCGAGAACCGGGAGGAACTCTCCGCCCGTGAGAAAGAGATCCTGGTCTGCGTGGCCCAGGGCATGCTCAACAAGGAGATAGCCGACCGCTTCCACCTCTCGATCTACACCGTTATCACCCACCGCAAGAACATCACCCGCAAGACCGGCATCAAGACCGTCGCCGGCCTGACGGTCTACGCCCTCCTGAACAACCTGATAGACCCGGCCTCGGTGGAATAGGAAATTTTGCTATCTTCGCGGCAAATTTTCCGTATGAAGACGAGACCACTGCTGACCGCCGCACTTACTGCAGTCCTCCTGCTGACCGCACCTCTATATACCGCTGCATCAAATAAGACCGACAGCTCAGAATTCCGTTTCCGGGGCTACACGGGAGGCATGATGCTGCACAGCGGCTACATACAGAGCGGCCGGTTTCAACTGCACAGCGGCAGTGGTACGGAACCCGTAACCATGCAAATCAAAGGCGGGGCCACCGGCATCGGCGGTCACGTCAAATTCGCGTTCGGCACATCCACGGACATGCTCCGCATAGGAGCCGAGGGTCACAGCTCCAATGTCTCCTACCGGCCCTCTCCGTCCTACTCGCACACCGGATGGGGCGGACTGCTCGTAGATTATATCCACCGCAGCAAGAGCAGCGTACATCCATTCATAGGCTGCCTGGTAGGAGGAGGCGGAGTTAAGAACCACATCATAGCCGAAGGTTCTACGGATGATTTCATCACCGAGCCTCAGGCGGCCATGCACAGATACGCATTCATGGCCGTAGCCCCTTTCGTCGGCATGGAGGTATCCCTGACCCCGAAACTCTGCCTGGTAGTCAAGGCCGACTGGCTCCTCAACGCCACAAGCCGCCAGAACGACTTCTCCAGCGGTCTCAGGCTCTACGTCGGCATCCTCTTCAACCGCCTTCAGCACTGAGGTCATCCGGGCTCACGAACTCTTGCCAAAACCAACTTTTTTAACTACTTTTGGCAAGATTTAATATGCAAACTCTTGCCAAAACCAACTTTTTTAGCTACTTTTGGCAAGCTTAATCTGATATTATGACGGAAATAATAGGAAGAGATATTGAGCAGGCAACTCTTAACAACCTGTACCACAGTGGAAAAAGCGAGTTTATCGCTATCTATGGAAGACGACGGATCGGGAAGACTTTCCTAATAAGAGAAATGTTCAAGGACAGATTCGCATTCTACCATACAGGACTTTCGCCTTTTGAGCTAAACGGCAAGAAACTGCTGTCCGAACAATTACGCAACTTCACATTGTCACTGGCGCGTTACGGTTCAGGAAACACCACTGCTCCTTCCAGCTGGATGGATGCATTCAATCTACTGATTGAATTACTGGAAAGCAAGGGAAAAGAAACCAGACAGGTTGTTTTCCTGGACGAAGTACCGTGGATGGATACTCATCGCTCAGGCTTTATAACCGCTTTGGAACATTTCTGGAACGGATGGGGTGCAGGACAGGACAATCTTATGCTGATTGTATGCGGCTCTGCCACCTCATGGATCAACGACAATCTGATAAACAATACAGGAGGACTTTACGGACGTCTCACCAAGCAGATTTGCCTGTCTCCGATGACATTGGCAGAGACTGAAAAACTGTTTCGACTCAATCAGGTCAGAATAGACCGATACGATATCGTACAAAGCTGGATGATATTCGGGGGCATCCCTTATTACCTGAACTCCTTGACAAAGGAACGGAGCCTGGCCCAGAATGTGGATTATCTTTTATTCAGACACGGCTCTGAATTATCAAATGAGTTTGACAGGCTGTTCAACTCACTGTTTGTAAATCCGGAAGACTACAAACACATCGTACGGTTCCTCTCAACCTCCAGCAATGGTTATACCAGGGAGGAAATAGCGGCAAAGGCCCCGTCATCAGGCGGAGGTCTCACTAAAATACTCAGAGTCCTGAGAGAGAACGGTTTCATATCCGCGTTCCAGGACTTTTCCGGACGCTCAAGGGATCTGCGGTACAGACTGACAGACCCTTTCTGCCTGTTTTATCTCAAATTCATAGACGCTCACAAGACCAACGATGAAACGTTCTGGGAAAACAGTCTGTTTTCCCCGGGCATCAACGCCTGGAGAGGTCTTGCTTTTGAAAATGTCTGTTTCGCACATATCCGTCAGATCAAATCGGCACTTGGAATATCCGGAGTACACACAGAAACATTTTCCTGGACATTCAAAGGGGATGAGACACACGACGGCACACAGATTGACATGCTGATAGACAGGGCAGACAGAATCATAAACCTGTGCGAAATCAAATTCAGTCTGTCCGAATATACTGTCACAAAAGACTACGACCGTAAGTTGAGAGACCGCCTTCAGACATTCCTTGATGTTGCCCGCCCTAAAAAAGCCATTCATCAGACATTCATCACAACGTATGGTCTACGGAGCAACGAATACGCCGGAAAGATTCAGAGTATCATAACAATGGAAGATCTCTTCCGATAGGTGCACGGCATATACGGCACAAAGATTTTTTATATTTTATGTACTTTGTGATACAAGGTAATAAAAATTTTACATATATTTGCATTGCAGAATAATCAACACCATACAATAGTAAAGTTATGAAACAAGTTCTCAATGTAGGTATCGGAGGCCGCAGCTTCGTCATCGACGAGGACGCCTTCGACCGTCTCAGCGCCTATCTCGACGCCTTCCGCAGCCGCACCGGCATGGGTTATCAGACCAAGGAGGTCATGGATGACCTGGAGATGCGTATCGCTGAGATCTTCTCCGAATCCCTGTCCTCCCGCCAGGAGGTAGTGGACATCTCCCTCGTAGAGCGGGTCATCGCCCAGCTCGGTATGCCCGACGGCTCGACAGCTCCCGGAAGTACAGGCCCCGCGGGCGGCGGCACCGGAGAGTACTGGCACTCCGGCCGCGAAAGCCGCCCCGTCCGGAAACTCTACCGCGACAAGGACCACAACGTCCTCGGCGGAGTCGCCTCCGGCCTGGCCTGCTACTTCGACGTGGATGTGCTGGTCATCCGCATCCTCTTCGTCTGCCTCTTCCTCTTCGGCTCCTTCGGGGGCTGGGTGTACATCATCCTCTGGATAGCCGTCCCGGCCGCCCGCACCAGTGCGGAGAAATGCCGGATGCACGGCCTCCCGGTCACTGCCGAGAATATGCGCAGATTCTACAATTCTACTAACTAAGGAGGAACAGTCATGGATATATACACCAATGCAGAGAACGTAAGAACCCAGATGCGCCGCGGCGTCCTCGAGTACTGCATACTGTGCATACTCAGCAAGAAGGACTCCTACGCCACATCCATCCTCTCCGAACTCAAGGAAGCCCGGATGATAGTGGTCGAGGGCACAATCTATCCGCTCCTGATCCGTCAGAAGAACCAGGGGCTGCTCACCTACCGCTGGGAGGAGTCTCCCCAGGGTCCCCCGCGGAAATATTATCAGATAACGGACAAGGGCCGTCAGGCTCTCGCCGAGATGGACTCCGCATGGCAGGAGCTGGTGGAGTCAATAGAAACCATTAAAAACATTGAACCATGCAACAGGTAGTAAAAGTAAGCATAGGAAACATAGCGTTCACCCTGGACAAGGACGCCCACGGACTGATGGAGGACTATCTCGGCAGTCTCAAGTCCCACTACAGGGGCAGCGCCAACTGCGGGGAGATTCTCTCCGAGATAGAGTCCCGCATAGCCGAGCTGCTGACCGACAGAGGATACAGGGACAAGGTCGTACCCGCCGAAGCGGTCCAGGAGATCATCAACATCCTAGGCCGCCCGGAGGACTTCGACTCAGAAGCCGAAAGCGGAGACCAGCCCCGGAACAAGAAGAGAGTGTTCCGAGACCCGGACAATAAAATCCTGGGAGGCGTATGCGGAGGCCTCGGAGCCTATTTTTCCGTAGATCCCCTGATATTCCGTATCGCCTTCGCAGTCTGGGTATTCTTCTTTTTCTGGCTGGAGATATTCGAGGACTGGGGCTGGGGCATGTCGGTAATGGGCATGTTCGCATACGTCATTCTGTGGATTTCAATGCCCGAGGCCCGCACGGTCGAGCAGCGCTACAGCATGAAAGGCGGCTCGGTATCCCTGAAAAATATCCAGAAAACAGTGGAGCGCGAGGCGAGGGAGGTCAGCAGCCGCGTCGGGAAAGGCGTCCGCGAGGGGGTAAGAAGCACCGGCGGATTCTGGAAGGCCCTCGGCCGCGGAATAGAGATGTGCATGGGCATATTACTGCTGCTCATAGGCATGGCAGGCACGGCGGCGACCGTACTGGCGGCATTCGGACTGGGCATCTGGAACGGGCTGTACGCCTTCGGCACATCCTGGTTCCTGTCCCTCATCTCCGACACTCCTGTATGGGCCACGACCCTTATATCCATACTGGTGTGCATCGTAGCCATACTCCCGTTCATCGGCATGCTCTACGGAGGCATTCTCCTGCTTTTCCGGCTCAAGGCTCCCAGGTGGAGGCCCGGGCTGATCATCTTCATCCTATGGGTGGTGTCCCTGCTGGCTCTCATAGGGGTCTCGCTGGGCAGCCTGTCCACCATCCGCAGCATGGACACCCAGGTAAGGAAGGCACAGTTGCCTGCTGCCGACACCCTGTACATTGAGTTCACAGGCGCATCGCAGTGGAAGGACTACGACGTGCTCATCGACGCCGACCATACAGGCTACGACCTCCTGTACATGGGCAAGGACAGCGGAGAGCCGTTCCTGGTGGTATATCCGGACATCTACCTCAACCGGTACGACGACGACGGCACGCTCCGCTCCTACGCCAGGTACATCACCGAAGGCATGAGACTGGAGCAGATGGCCAGGAAGGACTCCACGACCTTCTGGACTCTGGACGGACAGACCCTGCGTCTGGATCCGATCATATTCTCATCCGACGCCCACGTCACCGACATCGAGCGCAGAGTCTCCCTGAACATCGGCAAGTACACCAAGGTCATAGTACGGGAACCTGTACATCATGAATTCGACGGATACTTCGACTTCTGCTCCAACCGCTTCCTCCGCATAGTCGAGGAGCTCGACTGACACTCGCGCGGCACAGGGTACAAAAAAAGTCTGCCTCACGCTCATGCGCGGGGCAGACTTTTTTCTGTCTACAGGCCTCAGCGTCCGCTTTACTCGGCAGGAGTCTCAACAGGCTCAATGGGAGCGGCCTCTCCACCGGGAAGGGTGGTAGGGAACTCAGGCGCACCGGTGTTGGTGCCGGTCTGCTCAAGACGCTGGAGAACCGCGTTGTCACCCTGTCTTCTGGAAGGAGTGAAAGCCGTAGCCAGAATACAGAGGGCAAGTATGATGATAGCCAGAGTCCAGGTGGCCTTCTCGAGGAAGTCAGCTGTCTGGCGCACGCCGAATGTCTGGTTGCCGGCCGCGAAGTTGGCGGCGAGTCCGCCTCCCTTGGAGTTCTGAATCAGTACTACGAAGGTGAGCAGGATGCTCGCGATGATTATCAAAATCAAAATTGCTATGAACATAACTTTACAAATGTTTCTTTATATCGTTTTTAAGGGCTGCAAAGTAAGCACTTTTTTCCGGATATAGCAAAATTAGTTTCTCATATACCTCATTTGCCCTGTCATACAATTCCTGATCAGCGTAAATCCTGGCCAGTGTCTCGGTATAATATGCCCCGTCATTGAATTCGGAACTGTCACCCGCACTCCCGGCATCATGCATTGTTCCGAGCGAGGATATATCCTGATTCTGGACATTGCGCAGTTCTTCCGGCATAAAATAATCCCCTCCGACCACATATATCTCCTTATGGAACACTGGAGCGGCCGCCGGACCGGTCTCCACGGGCTCAGCTTCAGACACGGTTTCCTCAACCTCTCCGCCTACATTCAGATCCAGTTCATAAACCTGTTCAGGCATCTGCTCAGCCTCGTTGACCAGAGCGGCTGAAGAAAGCACATAAGCCTCACGGAACACACTGTAATCCGGATACAGATACAGGACTGCTCTGCGAAGGGTGTCCCTGCGGTACTCTTCACCCATAGCGGACATCTTGAGGAACAGTTCCTTACGGGCAATAGGAAACCACGGGCAGGTGTCGAGCAGTTTTTCAAGCTCGGCTATGGAATAACCTTTAAGACTATACTCTTCCATAATAATCTGCGTTTTACCAGTTGGCCACCGTCGCATTGAAGATATCCTCGACCAGTATCTCTATTATCTGGTCACACAGTGAGGACTCCACCGCATCCAGCAGCTGGTTGGAATCATAGTCCGCATACGCCGAGAAGGACTTCTCAAAATCCTCTTCGGGATGCAGACGGTTAGTAAAGTAAATCTTGACCGTTACCGTAAGACGGTTCTGTGAGGCGACCTCGTCGGCCGTCACGGCCATAGGCTTTGTATCATAAGATGTTATCTCTCCTGAGACATTCATGTCTCCGTTCTCCGGCAGAATGTCCAGGCTGGTCAGTCTCCTGTACTGGTCGATAAGGGCATCCGAAAGGGACGGAGCCAGCGTAGGATTGACCTTCAGCGCGTTATTCTGAAAATACTCCACGGCTATGCTCTTGACATCCGGTTGTATGGAGGTACCGGAAAAAGAATAGATACCGCATCCGGACACTGCCGCTGCGACCACGGCGGCAAGCGCAGTAAGCCTAAATCTCCTAGTCTTCATTTATCATTAATTTTCAATTCTTTTATCTTTCTGTACAATGTCCTCTCGGATATACCGAGTTCAGCGGCTGCCGCCTTCCGCCGTCCCTCATGTTTTTCCAGAGCCCGGCGGATCATGTCATCACTGACATCCTGAATGGTGCGGGGCGCCTCTTCTTTCTCAAGGCCGGAATCCACGACTTCGGCGGCAGGCACGGTGATGGAATAGTCATGAGAAAGTTTATGGGGGAATTCAGGGACATCGGAAACCTTTACCGGAAGCACATGAACGGGGTGGTCCTCCGCTGCAGGCTTGACTGCTACCGGTGTGTCCATTACCCTTCCCCCGGTCACGGCAGCCCTGAGCTCATCCATCTCCTCCCGGAGCTGGAAAAGCATCTTGAAGATGATGTCGCGGTCCTGGATATTGCCGGCCGTACCGCTGTCGCAGCCACGCACCGGCATCTGGTTCGGATCATCAGGAGGCAGATACCGAACGAGCACATCCGGAGTCACCTGACGGTCTTTCTCCAGAATGGAAATCTGCTCCGCCACATTCTTGAGCTGACGGATATTGCCCGGCCAGCGGTAGGACTCAAGGAGAATCCTGGCCTCAGGGGTTAGTCTCACTGCGGGCATCCTGTATTTGTCGGCGAAATCCAGGGCAAATTTCATGAAGAGCAGGTGGATGTCACCCTTACGCTCCCTCAGGGGCGGAATAAATATAGGTACGGCATTGAGACGGTAATACAGGTCCTCGCGGAACCGGCCGTTGCGGATGGCATGCTGGAAATTGACGTTGGAGGCGGCGATTACGCGGACATCGGTTTTCTGCGTTTTGGACGAGCCTACGCGGATGAATTCTCCTGATTCCAGCACCCTCAGCAGGCGGGCCTGGGTGGGAAGCGGCAGCTCGCCGACCTCGTCCAGGAAAATGGTGCCCTTGTCCGCAGTCTCGAAATATCCCTTCCGCGCCTCGTTGGCTCCGGTAAACGAGCCTTTCTCATGTCCGAAGAGCTCGGACTCGATGGTGCCCTCGGGAATCGCTCCGCAGTTGATGGCGATGTAGTTGTTGTGCTTGCGGGGACTGTAAGCATGTATGATTTTGGGTATCACCTCCTTACCCACGCCGCTCTCACCGGTGATGAGCACGGACAGACTGGTGCCGGCGATCTGTATCGCGGTATCTATCGCGCTGTTGAGCCTCGGATCATTGCCTATGATTCCGAAACGGTTTTTGATTTCGCTGAGTTCCATGTCTGCAAAGTTATCATTTTTTGTCGTCAAAACTCAAATAATTATTATATTTGCATTTACTTTAGATTAAAAGGACAATAACTTTTTAAAATATCTGAAATGAAAAAGATTTTTAACGTACTGATGATTGCCGCAGCAGGTCTGTTCATCACCACCTCCTGCGGTAGCCCCAAGAAAATGGCGGAAAGCGCCGAGGAAGTATCTGTCAGCAGCAATCCCCAGGTTCTCGAAGTGATTGCCGGCAACATCAAGGCCGATGTCACCGTAACATTCCCCGAGGACTTCTTCCACCCCAAAGCTATCGTTGAGGTCGTACCTGTACTCGTTTACAACGGAGGTGAGGTCGCTCTTGATCCCGTTATGCTGCAGGGCGAGGACGTAACCGAGAACTATGAGACAGTTCCCGAAATCGGGGGCACAGTCAAGAAGACTTTCGAGTTCGAGTATGCCGAAGGCATGGAGAACTCACATCTGGATCTCAGAATGACCGTTATCCACAAAGATAAGAGAATCCCCTTCACTGCACCCTATAAGGTGGCTGACGGAGCCAACACCACTTACATGCTCGTGAAGACTGACGGCAGCCTCGCATACGCACCCGACGCATACCAGGCCATCATCCCCGAGCAGAACGAGACTCAGATTCTCTATCTGATCAACAGCGCCACCGTACGTCCTTCTCAGCTGAGAAGCGACGAGATCAAGGCTTTCCAGGAGTTCCTCGCCAGCATCAAGGCTGATGAGCGCAGAGAGCTCGTAAGCACCGACATCGTTGCCTACGCTTCTCCTGACGGAAAAGAGGACTTCAACGCCGAGCTGTCCGCAAAGCGCGCCAAGACTGCAAGCGACGCCTTCAACAAGAAGATCAACAACAAGGATATCGCCATCGAGACCACCGTCAACACCACCAACGTAGATGAGGACTGGGACGGCTTCAAGGCCCTCGTATCCAACTCCAACATCGAGGACCGCGACCTTATCCTCCGCGTCCTGGAGATGTACAGCGATCCCGCCGTACGCGAGAGAGAGATCAAGAACATGTCTCAGGTCTACACTGTCCTGAAGAAGGACATCCTTCCTGAGCTCCGCCGCGCAAGGTTCATCGCCAACGTAGAGTTCACCAACTACACCAACGACGAGCTCGTAGCTCTCGTCAACGACAACATCGAGATTCTCGACGAGGAGGCTCTTCTCCGCGCCGGTTCCCTCCTGAAGGACGCCAACCAGAAGGTTACCGTTTACCAGAAGGCCGTCGAGAAGTTCAACAGCGACCGCGCCAAGATCAACCTCGGTGTAGCTTACCTCGCTCTCGGCAAGACAGCTGAGGCTGACAAAGCTCTGGCAGGCGTATCCGACAAGAACAACACCTATTATAATAATGCAGCCGGCGTAGTAGCTCTCCGCAACGGCAACAACGACGCAGCCGTAGCCGCATTCAAGAAGTCCGGTCTGAAAGAGGCTCAGTACAACCTCGCTGTTGTAGACATCCTCAACGGCAACTATGCTGACGCTGCCGCCAAGCTGAATGGTGCAGGCTCCTTCAACGAGGCTCTCTCCGACATCCTGACAAACGACCTCGCATCTGCCTCCAAGGTTCTGGGCAACGCTACTTGCCAGTGCAAGAACTACCTGAAGGCCATCATTGCTGCCCGTCAGGGTAATGTTGACGCCGCCAAGGCCGCTCTCGAGATTGCTTCCAAGGATGAGGCTCTCGCAGCACGTGCCGAGAACGACATCGAATTTGCCAAGATCCGCTAGGCGAACCATAATAGGCAAACATATAAAGGACCCGGCTGACAAAGTCGGGTCCTTATTTTTTGACTGTGCTATGTACTGCGGTTATTTGCTGAGTTCGGCCAGATGCTTGGTGTAGAGGCCGTCGATGATACCGTCCGAGAGGCCGATGACGGGCACGTATATGTAGGAGGCTCCCGTGATGGAGGCTATGGTCAGGAATATCTCTCCTGCTGGAACAATGACATCGGCCCTGTCCGCCTTAAGCTCGTACTCCTCCATTCTCTGCCTTACATTCAGAGCTTTCAACCGGTCGTGAAGGGCCTGAAGAGACGAGACGCTCATACGGGGATACCGCTTGTCCCGACGCTCCACGAGCTTGTACAGTTTGTTGATATTGCCTCCCGAGCCTACAATGCTGATACCGGGATATGACGCGGCCAGGTCCTCCATATCGGACCGGAGCCTCCTCCACTCCCCGTCAGTGACCGCCTCGTTGAGCATTCTCACCGTTCCTATATTATATGACTTGGAACATATCAGCTCACCGTCAGCCATAAGGTTGATTTCTGTGCTTCCGCCGCCGACATCCACGTACATAAAGTTGCCGCGGCGGCCGCGCATGCTCTCGATGTGGTTGTTGTAGATCATACGGGCCTCCTGCTGTCCGTCGATGATTTCTATCTCTATGCCGGTCTTCTTGCGTACCTCCCTGATAATATCCTGTCCGTTGGCGGCATCGCGCATGGCCGAGGTGGCGCAGGCCCGGTAGTCGGAGACATTGTAAATCTTCATCAGCTGCTTGTAGGACTTCATCAGGCGCACCAGGTCCTTGCGGCGGCGCTCGGATATGCTCCCTCCGTTGGAGAACACATCGAAGCCCAGCCTAAGAGGCACCCTCAGCAGCAGCACCTTGCTGAAACGGGGCTGATGGTCGTCCTCCAGCTGCTTGATGAGGAGGCGGACCGCATTCGAGCCTATGTCTATCGCTGCGTATGTTACCGCATTGTCACGGTAGTCCGCTACTGTTTCGTTATTGATCATATCTGTCATAATTTTCCTGTTTAAGCCATCCCGGCATCATACTCCCGCTCCCTGGCCTCGAGTTCCTCATAGTACCTGTACAGAGCCTGCTGGGAACCGGTCTCAAGCGGCTCGTCACAGGTCCACGGTATGTTGGCGCCGGTGCCGTCCACAGTCCTGCCCTGACGGACATCCCGGAGGGCATAGTCCACTATCCGCTTCATTTCCTGCTTGATAGTGGGGTCGTAGACCGGAACGACGACCTCGACGCGGTTGTCTAAGTTGCGGGGCATCCAGTCGGCCGAACCGATGAACACCTTCTCCTCTCCTCCTGCCGCGAACACGAAGATACGGGAATGTTCCAGATAGCGGTCGATAATCCCGTTGATACGGATATGGCAGTTCCCCGGCAGCCTGTCCGTGACTATCGAGCAGTTGCCGCGCACGGACATCTCTATCTCCACTCCGGCGTACGCCGCCTCATATATCCTTTCCACCATTTCCGGATCCGTGACATGATTGAGTTTCATGCGGATATAGGCCGGCTTGCCGTTCTTCCTGTTGCGGATCTCAGCGTTTATCAGGGAGATGAACCTGCGCTTCATCTCATTCGGGGAGACCAGGAGTTCCTTGAACTGAATCGGAGCATAGGGCTTCTCGATAAAGTCGAAGACCTGCGCGACCTCCTTGACTATCCTGCGGGAGGAGGTCATCAGGATGCAGTCGGTGTAGGCCCGGGCATTGCCCTCATGAAAGTTGCCGGTACTGATGCAGGCCAGGTCCCCTCCCTTCTTCATGCCGATATGGAGAACCTTCGAATGTACTTTCAGACCTTCCACTCCGAAGATGACCTTCACTCCGGCATCCTCCAGTTTCTGGGACCAGTTCATATTGGACTCCTCGTCGAAACGGGCCAGCAGCTCGATGACCACAGTCACCTTCTTGCCGTTGCGGGCGGCGGCGATAAGGGCCCGGACCACCTTGGAATCCTTGGCCAGGCGGTACAATGTGATCTTGATGCTGCTGACATTGCGGCTGGTGGCCGCCTCATGCAGCACCCGGATAAATGTGTCGAAGCTGTGGTAAGGCACGTGCAGGAATCTGTCCTGCCTCCGGATGCGCTCCAATATACTCTCCGGACCCTCCAGGGAGGAACGGCGGACAGGGGGCATCGGCGGATATTTCAGGGCGCTCTCGGGGAAAGAGGGGAACTTCATCAGGTCCTTGTGGTTCTGGTAGCGGCCTCCGCGCAGGAGGGTGTCCCTCTCGCCGAGGTCCAGTTTGCCGAGCACCCTCCGCAGCAGGTCTTCCGGCATATTCTCATCATAGACAAATCTCAGAGGCTCTCCCTTCTTCCGGCTCTTAAGTCCCTTGGATATTTTCTGGAGGATGCCGCTGCGCTGGTCATTGTCTATCTCCATCTCCGCATCACGGGTAAACTTGAAGGAATAAGCGCTGAATGAGATGAAACCGTTGCCCTCGAAGACCTTGGGCAGACAGCAGCGCACCACGTCGTCAATGTACATGATATAGCTCCTGCCGTCTCTGTCCGGCAGCCGGACGAAACGGCCGCAGCTGTCCACAGGCAGGCTGAAATAGGCGTAGTCGTATGCTGTCTTGCCGGTCTGGGTGAGACGGCAGGCCTTGACGGCCAGATATATCTTCTCGTCTGTCTCATAGTCCAGATGCCGCACTGCGCTCAGCCATATAGGGACGATGTATCCGTCTATATGCTCCTGATAATAGTTGCGGATGTAAGCAATCTGTTCCTCATCGGCCTGAGTATCGGAGATAATGCAGATATTGTGCTCCGCAAGGGCCTCGTTGACCTGCTTTACCGCCACCTCAAAATCCTTGGCATACCTGCTGTTGAGCCGGTTGATCTGCTTGACCGTCACGGCCGCCGTCCTGGCCTCGCGCAGCCCGGTCTTCCCGTCCCACTCGGCCACACGGTTCTGGGAGGCCACGCGGACGCGGAAAAACTCATCCAGATTATTGGAGTAAATCCCCAGGAAGTTCAGCCTCTCAAGGAGCGGAACTTCCTCTTTACAAGCCTCTTGCAGCACACGCCGATTGAAATACATCCAGCTGATGTCCCTCTCGAGATACGGCTTCATTGTCTTTTTCTTTCCCATAATTGACAAATTTGCCGCAAGTTAGGGATAAATTGTAAAATGAATTGTTAAAATAATGTTACAAATCAGTCGAGCTTCAGCACGGCCATGAATGCGCTCTGGGGCACCTCCACGTTGCCGATCTGCCGCATGCGCTTCTTGCCCTTCTTCTGCTTCTCCAGGAGCTTGCGCTTACGGGTGATGTCACCGCCGTAGCACTTGGCCAGCACGTCCTTGCGCACCGCCTTTACGGTCTCTCGGGCGATGATCTTCGCCCCGATGGCGGCCTGTATCGCTATCTCGAACTGCTGGCGGGGAATCAGTTCCTTGAGCTTCTCGCAGATGCGGCGGCCGAAGTCGTAGGCCCGCTCGCGGTGTATGAGGGAGGACAGGGCGTCGACCGACTCGCCGTTGAGCAGGATGTCCAGCTTGACCAGGTCGGCCTTCTGATAGCCGATGATGTGGTAGTCGAAGGAGGCATAGCCGCGGGAGATGGACTTGAGCTTGTCGTAGAAGTCGAAGACTATCTCGGCCAGGGGCATGTCGTAGGTGAGCTCCACGCGGTCGGCGGTCAGGAAATGCTGTCCCTTGAGCACCCCGCGCTTGTCCAGGCAGAGCTTCATTATCTGACCGAAATACTCGCTCTTGGATATGATCTGGGCCCGGATATAGGGCTCCTCGATGTAGTCGATGAGGGTAGGGGCTGGCAGACCGGAGGGATTGTGCACGTCCACCACCTCGCCCTGGGTCGTGTAGACCTTGTAGGACACGTTCGGCACGGTGGTGATCACGTCCATGTCGAACTCCCTGTACAGCCTCTCCTGCATGATCTCCAGATGGAGCAGGCCCAGGAAGCCGCAGCGGAAACCGAAGCCCAGGGCCAGGGACGACTCGGGCTCGAAGACCAGGGAGGCGTCGTTGAGCTGGAGCTTCTCGAGGGAGGCGCGGAGATTCTCGTACTCATCGGTCTCGACCGGATAGACTCCGGCGAAAAGCATGGGCTTGACCTCCTCGAAACCGGCTATCGACTCGGAGCAGGGACGGTCCACATGAGTGATGGTATCGCCGACCTTCACTTCCACTGCCGTCTTGATACCGGAGATGATGTAGCCCACGTTGCCGGTAGTCACCTCGTCCGTAGGACACATCCGCAGCCGGAGGTAGCCCACCTCGTCGGCCTCGTATTCCTTGCCGGTGTTGAAGAACTTCACTTTGTCACCCTTGCGTATCACGCCGTTGACCACCTTGAAGTAGGCGATGACGCCCCGGAAGGGATTGAACACCGAGTCGAAAATCAGGGCCTGGAGCGGAGCCTCAGGATCGCCCTTGGGAGCGGGGAAACGCTCTACCACCGCATCCAGGATGGCCGGCACGCCCTCGCCTGTCTTCGCGCTGCACAGCAGGATGTCCTCCCTGTCACAGCCTATCAGGTCCACTATCTGGTCGCTGACCACGTCCACCATGGCCGCGTCCATGTCTATCTTGTTCAGCACCGGGATAATCTCCAGGTCATGGTTGATGGCCAGGTAGAGGTTCGATATCGTCTGGGCCTGTATGCCCTGGGTGGCGTCCACCACCAGGAGCGCTCCCTCACAGGAGGCTATGGCGCGGGACACCTCGTAGGAGAAGTCCACGTGACCCGGAGTGTCGATGAGGTTGAGAATGTATTTCTCCCCCTTATAGTTGTACACCATCTGTATCGCGTGGCTCTTGATCGTGATGCCTTTCTCCCTCTCCAGGTCCATGGAGTCCAGGACCTGATCCTCCATCTCCCTCTCGGTCAGGGTATGGGTATGTTCGAGCAGACGGTCCGCCAGGGTGCTCTTGCCGTGGTCTATGTGCGCTATAATGCAGAAATTCCGGATATTTTTCATTTTCTTCAGATAATCGATGCAAATATACTATCTTAGCGGGATAAACACAAACTGATATGACTGACATACAAAAGCTGACCGACACAGCGTCCCAGGTCCGCAGGGACATACTCAGAATGGTCACACAGGCCGGGTGCGGACATCCCGGCGGCTCAATGAGCAGTACTGACTTCATCACTGCTCTGTATCTGGACGTTATGAAACACTCCCCCGAGGGCTGGAGCCGCAGCGGCAAGGGCCAGGACATGTTCATCCTCTCCACGGGCCACATGTCTCCCCTGCTCTACAGCATCCTCGCCCGCACAGGGTACTTCCCCACCTCCGAGCTGGGAACTTTCAGACATCTGGGCTCCAGGCTCCAGGGCCATCCGTCCACTGACTTCAACCTCCCCGGCGTCTACATGCCCTCCGGCTCCCTCGGCCAGGGCCTCTCCGTAGCCTGCGGCGCCGCCCTCGGCAAGAGGCTCGACGGCGAGGACAACACCGTCTACGTCCTCTGCGGTGACGGCGAGAGCGAGGAAGGCCAGATCTGGGAGGCCGCCATGTTCGCCGCCCATCACAAGGTGGACAATCTCATCGCCATGACTGACTGGAACCACCAGCAGATCGACGGCACCGTGGACTCGGTCATCGGACTCGGAGACCTCGAGGCCAAATGGAAGGCTTTCGGCTGGGAGTGCATCCAGGCTGACGGCCACGACATGCAGGCCATCCTGGAGGCATTTGCCAAGGCAAAGGCCCTCTCCCGTCACGGCAAACCCGTGATGATCCTCTTCCACACCGCCATGGGCAAGGGCGTGGACTTCATGGAAGGCACCAACGAATGGCACGGCAAGGCCCCCTCGCCCGAGCTCTGCGAGAAGGCCCTCGCACAGGTAAGGGAAACCCTCGGAGATTATTAATTCTAAAGGTACAGGACAATGATGGAAAAATTCATAAATACAGGAAACAAGGACACACGCTCGGGCTTCGGTGCAGGACTCACGGAGCTGGGCAGGACAAACGACAAGGTGGTCGCGCTCTGCGCTGACCTCACCGGCTCGCTGAAGATGAACACATTCGCCAAGGAGCACCCCGACCGCTTCTTCCAGTGCGGCATAGCCGAGGCCGACATGATAGACGTGGCCGCCGGTCTGTCGCTCAGCGGCAGGATTCCCTTCGCCGGCTCCTTCGCCAACTTCGTGACCTCCCGCGTCTACGACCAGGTCCGCCAGGGCATCTGCTATGCCAACACCAACGTCAAGATAGCCGCCTCCCACGCCGGCATCACCCTCGGTGAGGACGGCGCCACCCATCAGGTGATGGAGGACATCGGCATGATGAGGATGCTCCCGCGCATGACCGTCATCAACCCCTGCGACTACAATCAGACCAAGGCCGCGACCATCGCGGCAGCCTCCTACGACGGACCGGTATACCTCCGCTTCGGACGTCCGTCCGTACCCAATTTTACTCCCGAAGACCAGGTATTCGAGATAGGAAAGGCCTTGAAACTGGTCGAAGGAAAGGATGTGACGGTCTTCGCCACCGGCCACCTGGTATGGGAGGCCCTCCTTGCTGCCGAGGAACTGGAGAAACAGGGAATCTCCGCAGAAGTTATTGACATACATACCATCAAGCCCCTGGATACGGAGGCCGTGCTCGCTTCCGCCGCCAAGACCGGAGCGGTAGTGACGGCCGAGGAACACCTGATCGCCGGAGGCCTGGGAGAGCTGATCGCCGGAGTACTGGTCCGCCACACCCCCTGTCCCGTCGAGATAGTGGCCGTGGACGACCTCTTCGGTCAGAGCGGAAAGCCCGCCGAGCTGATGAAAGCCTACGGGCTGGATGCAGAACATATCGTATACGCCGCACTGAAAGCCATTTCCAGAAAGAAATAAATGACAGAGGACAAGGAAATACTGGACGCATTCCGCCAGGAGGGGAAGGAGGACTACGCCTTCAACCTCCTGGTGCGCCGGTATTCCCGCGACCTCTACTGGCAGATCCGCAGGATGGTTTTCGACCATGACGACGCGGACGACCTGCTCCAGAACACACTCATCAAGGCCTGGAAATACCTGCCGGACTTCCGCGAGGACTGCAGGCTCTACACCTGGCTCTACCGGATAGCCGTAAACGAGACTATCAACTTCCTGAAAAGCAAGCGGCTCAGGACGATGTTCTCCCTGACCGGAAAAGAAAGGACCCTCGCCGAAAAGTTCACCGCCGACCCCTATTTTTCCGGAGATGAGATCACCAGGAGACTGTACGCCGGGATGGAGAAACTGCCGCCCAGACAGAAGGTGATATTCACGATGAGGTATTTCGACCAGATGAAATTCGACGACATAGCCAAGGTTCTCAAAAGGACCGTAGGCTCCGTCAAGGCCTCCTATCACCACGCATTCGTAAAGATGAAGCGATATTTGGAAGAGGAGGATTAATCCTATGACTGTTCAAGATGTCTAATCTACGTATGAGCGAGATAAAAGAAGATATAAACCGGAATCCCTTCACCGTTCCTGACGGCTATTTCGAGTCGCTGGAGGACAGGGTCCGCGAAAGGATACACCGCCCGGCCACGCCTTTCGCCACATTCGTCATGAAGGCCAAGCCGGCCTTTATGATGGCGCTCATGTTCGCTGTCATCGCAGGCTTCGGATGGCTGGCGTCGAAAGTCACTCCGCTCCTGTACGAGGACCCTCTGGAATCGGATGATCCCATCATGGCGATGATCGAGGAAGGATTTCTGGAAAGCAGTTTTATCTACGCATACAGTGATGAGATCGACCTCGACGAGGCTTTCACCTACTCCCTGGAGAACACCGTAACCATCGAGGGAGAGGTGGAGGAAGAGCTGGAGGCCACTCTCACTGAGAGCGACATCCTGGAATATCTCGAAGAAGAAGACAATATTGACCTGAAACCTTAACCTTAAAGTTCATCATCCCTTATGAATAACATCAAGACTCTGATTATCTCCCTTGCAGGGTGCCTTCTGCTGTCCCTGCCGCTAACGGCCCAGCCTGTGCCCTCAGCACCTGGCGAATCTGTTCCCCCGGGCCATCAGAATAAAGAAAAACTTGAAAGCGCCAGGATTGCATATTTCACCTCAAGGATGAATCTTACTCCTGATGAGGCCGCTAAATTCTGGCCCGTATACAACGAATACCGCAAGGCCATGGACGAGGCCCGCAGGGCCAGTCGCGGTGACTTCCACAAGCTCCGCAGGATGACCGAGGAAGGAAATGTCTCCGAAGTCAATATGAAGAAGCAGCTCATGGACTACATCGACGGATGCAAAAAAGACGATGAACTGGAAAGGCTGTACTTGGATGAGTTTCTCAAGATTCTGCCTGTTGAGAAAGTCGCCCTCATATATGTAGCCGAGGAGGATTTCCGCATAAAGATGATAAGAATGTGGAAGAAACCCGGCATGGAGAAAGAGAAACCTGCGGACAAATGATACAGGCTACGTCCATCACCAAGAGTTTCGGTCCTGTAAAGGTTCTGAAAGGTATAGACTTTCAGGCTGAGGACCGTGAGGTGATCTCAATAGTCGGAGCCAGCGGGGCAGGCAAGTCTACCCTGCTGCAGATACTCGGCTCCCTTTCCCGCCCTGATACCGGAAAAGTCATCATCGACGGTACCGACATATTTTCCCTCTCCTCCGACGCCCTGGCGGACTTCCGCAACCGGAGGATAGGATTCGTCTTTCAGTTCCACCACCTGCTGCCCGAATTCACGGCACTCGAGAACGTCATGATTCCGGCACTGATAGCCCGTAAAGGCGCATCCGACGCCAGACGGCAGGCATCAGAGCTGCTTTCTTCCCTGGGACTGGGGCACAGACTGGAGCACAAGCCCGCCGAGCTCTCCGGCGGGGAGCAGCAGCGGGTAGCCATTGCCAGGGCCGTCATCAACCGCCCCAGCGTCATTCTGGCAGACGAGCCCTCGGGCAACCTGGACAGCAACACCAAGAAAGACATCCACCAGCTCTTCTTCGACCTCCGCGACCGTTTCGGACAGACCGTCATCATAGTAACCCACGACCGGGACCTGGCCTCCATGTCCGACAGGATGCTGGAGATGAAAGACGGACTTTTTTTCAATTAGGTTACGGGATTCTTGCATTTGTCTTACAGATTCCCTAAATTTGTAGGATATTGACAAAATTTACTAACTAATACTAATTCTTTTGAGAATATGAAAACCTACCAGACCGGAAACATCAGAAATGTCGTGCTTCTGGGAAGCTCTAAATCTGGAAAGACCACCTTGTCGGAAGCCATGATGTTCGAAGGCAAAGTGATTGACCGCAGAGGAACCGTAGAAGCGAAGAACACCATCAGTGACAACACCGAAATCGAGCAGATCAACCAGCGCTCCATCTATTCGACTCCCCTTTACACGGAGTTCATGGACAACAAGCTGAATATCATGGATACTCCCGGTGCCGACGACTTCATCGGCGGAGTGATCTCCTCGTTTAAGGTATGCGACTCCGGTATACTCGTAGTCAATGCCCAGCAGGGTGTGGAAGTAGGTACTGAGATTTTCGGAAGATACGCTGAAAACTATAAGAAGCCCGTCGTGGTGGCTGTCAACCAGCTCGACGCTGAGAAAGCCAACTGGGAAAGCACCATCGACTCCCTGAAAGAGGCCTTCGGTAGCAAGATAGTCCTCGTACAGTTCCCCGTAGCCGTAGGTGCCGGATTCAACGGATTCATCGACGTGCTCACCATGAAGATGTACACCTTCAAGGACGACAACGGTACCCGCGAGGAGCATGACATCCCCGCAGACCTCAAGGGCCAGGCCGACGAAGTGCTCGCAGCCCTCACTGAGATGGCCGCAGAGAGCGACGAGGCCCTCATGGAGAAATACTTCGACGCCGGAGAGCTCACCCGCGAGGAGATTGAGAAGGGACTCAACCTCGGTTTCCTCCAGGGCTCCATCATGCCTACCTTCTGCGTATCAGCCAGAAAGGACATCGGTGTCAAGAAACTCATGGAGTTCATGATCAACGTGGCTCCCTCGCCCGCAAACGACAGCGAGCCCACAAAGGACGGTGGCAGCATACCCTGCAGCGCCGACGGTCCCACATCGATTTTCATCTTCAAGAACGCTCTGGAGCAGCACCTCGGCGACGTGGCCTACTTCAAGGTTATGTCAGGCAAGCTGACTGAGGGCATGGACCTCGTCAACGCGGAGAACGGCAACAAGGAGCGCATATCCCAGATCTTCGCCGTAGCCGGCAAGAAGAGGGAGAAAGTCAGCGAGATGGTGGCCGGCGACATAGGCTGCACCGTAAAGCTGAAGACCGTGAAGTCCAACCAGACACTCTGCGCTCCCGGACAGGAAATAGTCTACGAGCCCATCGTCTATCCTCAGGCCAAGTACCGCACAGCCATCAAGGCAGTGGACGAGAAGGACGAGGAGAAGCTCGGCGAGATCCTCAACAAGGCCGCAGCCGAGGACCCCACCTACATCGTACAGTACGCCAAGGAGCTCAAGCAGACCATCCTCAGCGGACAGGGCGAGCAGCACATCAACATCCTCAAGTGGCAGATCAACAACATCAACAAAATGGAGATCGAGTTCATGGCTCCCCGCATCTCCTACCGCGAGACCATCACCAAGGTCGCCGCAGCCAACTACCGCCACAAGAAGCAGTCCGGCGGTGCCGGTCAGTTCGGAGAGGTTCACCTCCTCCTGGAACCCTACGTGGAGGGTGCTCCTCAGAACAACCGCTTCAAGGTAGACGGCAAGGAAATGGTGCTCAACATCAAGTCCAAGGAAGAATATACCATGGACTGGGGCGGTAAGCTCGAGTTCTACAACTGTATCGTCGGCGGCGCCATCGACGCCCGCTTCATGCCCGCCATCCTCAAGGGTATCATGGAGAAGATGGAGGAAGGTCCTCTGACAGGTTCCTACGCCCGCGACATCCGCGTCTATGTGTACGACGGAAAGATGCACCCGGTGGACTCCAACGAGATATCCTTCAAGCTGGCAGCCCGCAACGCCTTCAAGGAGGCATTCCGCAACGCCGGTCCTAAGATCATGGAGCCTATCTGCAACATCGAGATCATGGTGCCCGGCGAGTACATGGGTGACGTGATGTCCGACCTCCAGGGCCGCAGGGCCATGATCGAGGGAATGAGCAGCGTCAAGGGCTTCGAGGTGCTCAAGGCACGCGTGCCTCTGGCAGAGCTCTACAAGTACTCCACCACCCTCAGCTCGCTGACTTCCGGACGCGCCTCCTTCACTATGGAGATGGCTGAGTACCAGCAGGTACCTGCCGACGTTCAGGAGAAGTTGCTGAAGGCTTACCAGGAAGAAGAAAAAGACGAATAATTCGGTGCGTCATAACGGGCGAACTGCTGAATTTAAAGAAGCCGCATCGGTTGTGTCCGGTGCGGCTTTTGTTTTGGGGCGGGGTTTAGAGGGGTTTAGAAGAGGGCGTTCCAGGCTTTTTCCATCTGACGCCGGGAGGAGAAGCCGGCAAGGGCCCAGATACAGCTGTAAGGGACTCCGTACTCCACCATAAGGTCCCGGGCGAAGAGGAGACGGGCCATTGTAATTTTCCTGTCGCGCCTGTATGAGCGGCGCAATAAAACATCTCTGATCATAACAACATTATTTTATAGGTTATAAATTACAACTCAAAGTTATTAACTAAGGAGACTGGTATTTCCGTTTGTTAAAAAACATACGCAATTTTACATGATTCTTTAGGGCATATCACCATCTATTATAACTATTGGTTGTATTATATAACTTTCAATTTATTTTTAAATTCCTATTTCGGGTATACTTTTGTTCACATGAACGACAAGGATATCAAAAATAGGATTGCCCGTTACCGCAGGGAGCACAACCTCTCGCAAGCCGAGATTGCGGAACGCCTGTCGATATCCCAGACCGCATACTATAAAATCGAAAGAGGCAAGACCTCACTGATAAGCGAGCATCTTCCGAAGATAGCGGATGCGCTCGACCTCTCGGAAGAGGCACTGGTACTCGGCTACGAACCGGGAGAGAAGGAGAAATACGAAAGCATCATTGCGGAAAAAGACCGCAGGATAGCGGAACTCGAGGCCGCTCTGGCCGACAAGAACAGAATTATCGAACTTCAGGACCGTCTTTTGCGAAAAATTTAGTTGCTTTGCAGCATGTTGAACGCCTACGATATCGCCGGCGTCATAGAGGCCGGCACTGACGAGGCGGGACGGGGCTGCATAGCAGGGCCCGTCTACGCCGCAGCCGTCATACTGCCCGGGGACTTCGAGGATCCGGGCCTGAACGATTCCAAGCAGCTCTCGCGGAAGGCCCGCGAGAGACTCCGCGATTACATACAGGACAAAGCCCTGGCCTGGGCAGTAGCCTCCGCCTCTCCCGAGGAGATAGATGAGATCAATATCCTCCAGGCATCCATACTGTCCATGCACCGGGCCCTGGACGCCCTTAAAGTCCGCCCGCAGCATATCATAGTGGACGGCAACCGCTTCCGTCCCTACGGGGACATACCTTTCCGCTGTTATGTCAAGGGGGACGGCCGCTATGCATCCATCGCCGCCGCATCCATTTTAGCGAAGACTTACAGGGACGACTACATGAGGAAGGCCGCAGAGCGGTATCCGCAGTACGGATGGGAGCGCAACTTCGGATATCCTACGGCGGAACACCGCAGCACCGTAGCGCAATACGGCATCACGCCCCTGCACCGCAGGAGCTTCCAGATACTGCCCGATCCGACATTGTTCTGACTGTCCTTTCTATGATTCCTTGGCGAGGGTGAACTCGAAGCGCAGACCGGAGGGAGTGACGGGGACGGCCTTTATAGTGCCGCCGTGGAGACATACCGCGTTCCGGACTATGGAGAGACCTAAACCCGTGCCGCCTATCTTGCGGCTGCGGCCCTTGTCTATGCGGTAGAACCGCTCGAAGATGCGGGGCAGGTGCATGCTGTCTATCCCCACTCCGTCGTCCTCGATGGATATCCTGTATTCCCGGTCATTTTCCTCCAGAAGCCTTACCGTTACTTTCGTGCCCTTGGAGTAAAAAATCGCGTTCTCCAGGAGATTGCGGAAGATGGAGTAGAGGAGGGAATGATTGCCCAGGATATCCTTTCCCTCCGGGAAATCGTTGATTATCTGCATTGTTCCCCTGTCCTCAGGGCCTATCTTGGCCATGGGGCTGTCCTTGCCGTCGAATTTGCCGGCGATGGGCTCCATGTCGGAGACAGCCTCCGCCACCACGCCTGAGAGGGAGATACGCTCCTTCTCGATCTTGTCTCCGGCCTCGTCCATGCGGGTGATGGTCGAGAGGTCGAGCAGGAGGTTGGAGAGCCGCTGGGACTGCTCGTAGCACTTGCGGAGGAAGATGTCCCGCTGCTGCGGACTCATGTTAGGGTTATTGACGAGAGTCTCCAGGTAGCCGTTGATGCTGCTGACGGGGGTCTTGAGCTCGTGGCTGATATTCTGGGTGAGCTGCTTCTTCTGACGGATATTGTCCTGAGACTCGCGGGCCACCATCTCGCGGGCGGCTGAGAGGGTGTCGCGGTCGTTCATGTCGCGGCGGTAGGTGTTGACTATACGGTTGAGCAGACGGCCGTACCTGCTTTCTGGAAAGGGCGGGAAAGAGTCGTCGAGAGGGTTGCCCTTCTCGGCCATGTAGACGAACTCCTCGAGTCTGGAGAGAAGTTCCTTCCTATGTATTATTTCCTTGAGCATAACCTTTATACACTCTATACGTCGAAGCCGTAGCCGTAGCCCTGGCGGGTGACGATATATCTGCCGTACTCACCTATCTTCTTGCGCAGGCGGGTGATATTGACGTCAATGGTGCGGTCCAGGACCACCACCTCGTCGCTCCAGACATTGTGCAGGATCTCCTCACGGGATAGGACACGGCCGGAGTTGCGCAGGAAGAGGATCATTATCTCCATTTCCTTCTTGGTCAGCTGGACTTCCTGCCCGTCGATATAGCACTTGTGCTTGAGCAGGTCCAGCCGCAGGCCGTTGTACGTGATGCTGTCTCCGCTCATTTCCGTACGGGATGCCGGGACATCGGGCTGAGGCTTCAACGGAGACTGCTGCGCCTGGGGAGCACAGCGGCGGAGCACACTCTTGACCCTTGCGACCACCTCCCTGACTGAAAACGGCTTGGAGATGTAGTCGTCGGCACCGAGGGTAAGGCCGGCTATCTTATTGTCCTCAGTATCCTTGGCTGTGCAGAAGATAATGGGGATAGACGCCGTGGCCGGATCCTTCTTGAGCATCTGGGCCATCTTGAATCCGCTCATCCCGCCCATCATGATGTCCAGCAGGATGAGGGAAAAACTTTTAATGTCCTTGCCGAGAGCCTCCTCCGCGCTGTAGGCCACTTCTACCTCGTAGCCCTCGACCTCCAGATTGAACTGGAGAATCTCACAGATGGACTCCTCGTCATCGACTATAAGAATTCTTTGCATACGCAAATATAGTATATTTTACTTACCCTTCACAGTGGAGAGGTAGGTGTAGGCGCGGATCAGGTGCTTCAGGTTGTCGGCCATCTGCTGGGTCTCCTGCAGGATGGTCTGATAGAGGATGTAGATGTTGAAGTTGGAGGTGTCGGACTCGGAGTTGAAGCGCTCGAGGTTGTTCTTGCGCAGCACGGCCACTTCCTTCTTGTAGGCGGAGATGTCCTTGATCAGCTCCTTGGACTGCTGCTCGGCCGCGGGGTTGAAGTCGTCCACGTAGGCGCGGGTCTTGTTGAGCAGGACGAGGAATGCCTCGCTGGCGGGAGCGAACTCCTCGGCGCAGTCTTTGGGCAGAGGGTTGAAGTTGTTCTCCAGGTGCTCCTTGCAGGGCTCGGACATACGCTTGAGGCTGTACAGGAGCTGGGAGGTGTTGTTGGCCTCGAGGTGGAACCAGGTGCTGGCCTGCACGGACACGGTCGGGTCGGTGCGCTTGAGGGCCAGAATCTCCTTGCGGCGGACGGACTTGTAGCCGTCTATCTCGGCGTGCATGGTGCTGTAATGACGGCGCAGGCACTTGAGGTTCTCGCTGACGAAGCAGTCGATGAAGTTGGAGTAGTAGTTGGAGACATAGTCCAGTTCCTTGACAGTGCTGTCCTTTACCTGGTTCTTGAGCAGGCTCCATACCTCGGCCGGGTCGTTGGAGGACATCATCTGGTCGAAGACGGTCTTGTTCTTCTCCTTCTCGTGGGCTTTCTTATTGAACTTGATATTGCTGCGGATGATGATGACCATGGCGACGATGCTGAGGAGTATCATGGCAACGAAGCTGCCGTAGTGCATCACGAGGGCTATCGCGAAGCAGACTGCGAAGGCTATCACCGCTGTCAGCAGCCAGCCGCCCATCACGGACATCATGCCGGTCACCCTGCCTACGGCGCTCTCGCGGTCCCAGGCGCGGTCCATCAGGGAGGTACCCATGGCCACGGTAAATGTTACGAAGGTAGTGGAGAGGGGCAGCTTGAGGGAGGTACCGAGGGCAATCAGGAGGGAGGATACCACCAGGTTGACGGCGGCCCTCATCTGGTCAAATGCGGCACCCTTGACGAGGATGGCCTCGTCCTTGTTGAAACGGCTGTCGATCCAGTTGCGGACTCTCAGGGGGGTCACCTTCTCCAGCCAAATGGCAAAGGAATTGGCTATCTGCACGAGACGGCGGCCGGTGGCGGAGGTGCCGAAGGAAGCCTCGGACTCGTTCTGGTTGGTCAGGTTGACCTCGGTGTTAATCACGTTGCGGGCCTTCCGGGAAGTGGCCAGGGCAAATACCATGGTGGCGCCGGAGAGTATCAGGAATATCATCGGGGTGTGGGCCGGCTCGAGCAGGCTGCCCATCAGGTAATTGTCGGCACCCACGCCCATTCCGTTGGCGGAGTAGTCCTGCCATGCGGAGAATCCTGCGAGAGGCACGCCGACGAAGTTCACCAGGTCGTTGCCGGCGAAGGCCATGGCGAGGGAGAGAGTACCCATCAGCACGATTATCTTCAGGATATTGACCTTGCACCAGTGCAGTATCTGCATGATGACGCTGCTGCCGACGAAGAGGCAGAGCACCAGCATGCCGGTGTGTTCCTTAATCCAGGCATTGGCTTCTGCTGTCATGAAGGAGGAGTCCTTCAGACCCTTGATCAGCAGGAAGTACACGATGGCGGTCACGGCTATGCCGCCGAAAACTCCGGCCAGGTATTTCATCCTGGGCTTATAGTTGAATGTAAATATCGTACGGACTATCCACTGTATCACCATACCGAAGACAAATGCTATGGCTATCGAAAGGAAGATACCAAGGACCACCGAGAGGGCCTTGTCTGTGTTGATCATCTGGGCGAATGTCAGGGCGCCGTCGGACTGGATGTTCTTGATCATGGCGAGGGCCACCGTACCTCCGAGCAGCTCGAAGACGAGGGAGACTGTGGTCGATGTGGGCAGGCCCCTGGAGTTGAATGCGTCGAGGAGTATCACGTCGGTCACCATTACAGCCAGCATGATGGTAATCAGCTCGGCAAAGCTGAAATACTGCGGCTGGAAGATGCCGTGGCGGGCGATGTCCATCATACCGTTGGACAGGGACGCCCCGAGGAAGACTCCGATGGAGGCGATGATGATTAGGTTGCGGAACTTGGCGGTCTTGGAACCTACCGCGGAGTTGAGAAAGTTTACAGCGTCGTTGCTCACGCCGACAATAATGTCCGAAATGGCGAGGCAGAAAAGGAAAATGATGATTCCTATATACAAAAACTCCATAACTGTGTATAAATTTCGGTTGCAAAAGTATGGCTGTTATGTTACAAAAGTATTACAAAATTGTAACAAGAATATGAAATGGAAAAAGTTTGCTAACTTTGAAAGACATTAACACATTAACACATGAAAACTTTACTGATTAACGCAGCACGTTGCTCCAGTGCCGTCCTGCTGTCAGCGGCCGTCCTGCTGGGCACCGTGTCATGCGGTCCGAAAAGCACTACTCACCGCAACCCGGAAGGACTCGTCTCAGTCAACTATGCCGACCTGAAACAGGGAGAGGATATCCTCATATCGGAGTGGGTCGGCGAGCCGGAGTTCATAGCCCTGGAAAGCCGGCCTGAGGCTCTGGTTACCGGCGGGCAGTTCACCATCTCCGACCACTACATAGGCGTTTACCGCAAGAACAGCGAGACTCCATTCAAACTCTTCGACCGTGCCACAGGTAAATATCTGCGGGACATCGGCGGCATCGGACGCGGTCCGGGGGAGTACAACAGCATATCCTCGGCACAACTGGACGAAGCCGGCGGAAAGGTCTGGATCAGCACCATAGACAGGCACAATATCTACGGTTACGATATCTCCACCGGCAGGCTCGTTGCGAACATCAAGCTGCCCTACAAGGCCGACAACAATACCAACAACGGCTTCAACTTCTTAGTGGACAGTCTTTCCAGCACTATTACAGTCGTACCGCTGCCCTTTAAGGACAAATGTCCCGCAGCCGCATGGTGCCAGGACATGGAGGGCAACATCCTGTGGGAAATCCCCAAGACCTACACTATGGAAGAGAATGTCTTCCTGACCATACAGACAGGTTACAACATCCCCGGCTCCATGGACCTGTGCTTCGAGAGCAACAACACCGCGCAGGACACATTGTACGTGTTGGAGAACCGGGAGATCAAGCCCATTCTTACTGTCCAGTTCGAAGATATCACCGAGCCTGGACATCTGGATCTCAGTGATGGCACGCTCTTCCGCAGCCCCATCCTCCTCCCCGATTACGCTGTCCTCCGGATATCCA
>ERZ780012.109-NODE-109-length-36716-cov-7.32683_pt1 | contig 36716 bp, 33 predicted proteins | sample MGYA00511869_ERZ780012 | MGnify/ENA primary metagenome ERZ780012 (study PRJEB29588, sample SAMEA2161608) | human gut metagenome | biome: human gut; feature: human-associated habitat; material: faeces | place: Denmark | collected 2008/2010 ... | reverse complement strand
ATCGCCCCTCTTTTGTACATGCTCATCGGCGGGGCACCGCTGGCACTCACTTACAAAGCCATCAACACGATGGACAGCATGCTGGGCTACAAAAACGAGAAGTACCTCTACTTTGGCCGCATCCCTGCCAAGCTGGACGATGTGGCCAACTACATCCCCAGCCGCCTTGCCGCCCTTTTGTGGGTGGCGGCCGCAGCCTTTACCGGCAATGATGCCAAAGGTGCATGGCGCATCTGGCGGCGCGACCGGCGCAACCATGCCAGCCCCAACAGTGCCCAGACCGAAAGCGCCTGTGCCGGTGCCCTGGGCGTGCAGCTGGCCGGGCCGGCCTATTATTTTGGCGAATACTATGCAAAACCCACCATCGGCGACGCTTTGCGCCCCATTGAGCCGGAGGATATCCTGCGCGCCAACCGCATGATGTATGTGGCCAGCGCCTTTGCGCTGGCATGGGGTGCAGCAGCTCTCTGAAGGCTTCCCCCTCGGGGGAAGGCTTTATTATGGAGGATTTTTATGCAACCACTGACCCATGGCGGCGACTGGGCGGGCTACCGCGCCGAGTTCGGCCGCGATCCGCTGGATTTTTCGGCCAATGTCAGCCCGCTGGGCCTGCCGGAAGGCGTAGCAAAGGCCATTACGGCGTCCCTTGCCACCGCCGACCGCTACCCCGACCCGCTGTGCCGCGCCCTGCGGGCAAAGCTGGCTGTAGCCGAGAATGTGCCCGCCGAAAGCATCTTGTGCGGCAACGGCGCAGCAGACCTGATCTTCCGGCTGGTGCTGGCCGCAAAGCCCCGCACCGCACTGGTGACAGCCCCTACCTTTGCCGAATATGCCACAGCCCTTGAAACCGTGGGCTGCACGGTGGAGCGGCACTTTTTGCGGGAAGAAAATGATTTTGCGGTGACGGAAGATATCCTGAATGCGGTGCACCCGGGCATCGAGATGGTGTTCCTCTGCCAGCCCAACAACCCTACCGGCCAGCTGGCCCAGCCTGCCCTTGTGGAAGCCCTGCTGCACAAATGCGAAGCCGTGGGCGCACGGCTGGTGGTGGACGAGTGCTTCCTCGATTTTCTGCCCGAGGGCGATACGCTCTCAGCAAAGCGGCTGCTGCAGACCAGCAAGCATCTTGTCATCCTCAAAGCCTTCACAAAGCTTTACGGCATGGCGGGCGTACGGCTGGGCTACTGCCTTTGCCCGGATGAAGCCCTCCTTGCCCGGATGCAGGCAGCAGGCCAGCCGTGGGCGGTGTCCAGTCTGGCGCAGGCGGCAGGCATCGCCGCGCTGGACGAAACGGAATATGTCGCGCAGGTGCGTGAATTGATCAAGACACAGCGGCCCATTCTGGCAAGCGGCCTGCGGGCGCTGGGCCTGCGGGTGATCGAGGGCCGGGCCAACTACCTGCTGTTCCGCGCGCCGGAAACGCTGGGCAATGCCCTGCGGCAGAAGGGTGCGGTGCTGCGCAGCTGCGGCAACTACCCGGGCCTTTCTGCCTGCTGGTACCGCACCGCTGTGCGGACGGAACAAGAGAACCGCCAGCTTTTGGCGCTGCTGGCCGAGACCCTGCCGGAGGTGGCACGATGAGAAAGGCAAAATGCATTATGGTGCAGGGCACCATGAGCGGCGCAGGCAAAAGCCTGCTGTGTGCGGCGCTGTGCCGCATTTTTGCGCAGGACGGCTGGCGCGTGGCCCCGTTCAAAAGCCAGAACATGGCCCTGAACAGTTTTGTCACCAAAGACGGCGCTGAGATGGGCCGGGCGCAGGTGGTGCAGGCGCAGGCGGCCGGGGTGGAGCCGGACGTGCGCATGAACCCCATCCTGCTCAAGCCCAGCAGCGATGTGGGCAGTCAGGTCATCGTGAACGGCAAAGCCCGGGGGCAGATGTCCGCCGCCGATTATTTCAAGATGAAGCGCACCCTCATCCCGGACATCCTCGAAGCCTACAACAGCCTTGCCGCCGAGAACGACATCATCGTCATTGAGGGCGCAGGCAGCCCCGCCGAGATCAACCTGAAGGCCGACGATATCGTGAACATGGGCCTTGCAAAGCTCGTGGATGCGCCGGTGCTGCTGGCAGGCGACATCGACCGGGGCGGCGTGTTCGCCCAGCTCTACGGCACCGTGGAACTGCTGGAGCCGGAGGAACGGGCCCGCATCAAAGGCCTTGTCATCAACAAGTTCCGGGGTGATGTGGAAATTCTGCGCCCGGGCCTTGCCATGCTGGAAGAAAAGACGCATCTGCCCGTGGTGGGTGTGGTGCCCTATCTGCGGGTGGAGATCGAGGACGAGGACTCCCTCTCTGACCGGCTGGACGCAAAAAGGGCCGTGAAACCGCTGGATATCGCCATTCTGCGCCTGCCGCATGTTTCCAACTTTACCGATTTCATCCCGCTGGAGCAGCACCCGCTGCTGGGCGTGCGCTATGTGCAGAACCCCCGTCAGCTGGGCACGCCGGACCTTGTCATCCTGCCCGGCACCAAAAACACCATGGACGACCTGCGCTGGCTGCGGGAAAGCGGGCTGGAACCACTGGTGCAGAAGCTTGCCGCCAGCGGTACGCCGGTGCTGGGCGTCTGCGGCGGCTACCAGATGCTGGGCGAGGAGCTCCGCGACCCGGCGGGCGAAGAAAGCGGCACGCCGGGCACCCTGCGGGGCCTGGGCCTGCTGCCCACGGTCACCACCTTCAACGCCGAAAAGCACCTGACCCAGACCGAAGCCGTGACCGCCGCCGGGCCCTTTGCCGGGGCCAGGCTGACCGGCTATGAGATCCATGCCGGACGCACCGAGGTGCGGGGCGAAGGGTTCTGCACCCTTGCGGACGGCACGCCGGAGGGCTGTGTGCAGGGCAATGTGTTTGGCACCTACCTGCACGGCCTGTTCGACACCGGCGAACTGACCGAAAAACTCACCGCATTTTTGTGCAGCCGCAAGGGGCTGGACCCCGCCGGGGCTGATCTCATCCCCATGGAGCAGTACCGTCAGCAGCAGTTTGACAAGCTTGCCGACGGCGTGCGCGCGGCGCTGGACATGCCCGCCGTCTATGCCGCCATGGGCCTGCAGAAAGGAGACAGCGTATGACGCCGCAGCATCATCTGCCCGCCGACATTGAGCGGACGAGCCTTTCCATCATCACCAAAGAGCTGGACGAGATGGGCCTGACCCCGCCGCCGGAAACGGCTGCCGTGGTCAAGCGAGTCATCCACACCACCGCCGACTTTGACTACGCCAAAAATCTGCGGTTCACCCCCGGTGCGGTGGAGGCCGCAGTCCGGGCTCTGCACGGGGGCGTGACCATTGTCACCGACACCAACATGGCGCTGGCCGGTATCTCGAAGCCCGGGCTTGCAAAGCTGGGGTGTGAAGCAGTCTGCTACATGGCAGACCCCGCCGTGGCCGAAGCCGCCAAGCAGGCGGGCACTACCCGGGCCGTGGCCGCCATGCACCGAGCAGCGCAGGAGCACCCGGGGGCCATTCTCGCGGTGGGCAACGCCCCCACCGCCCTGCTGACCATCGCCGAAGAACTGGAAGCCGGGCTGCGGCCTGCTCTGGTCATCGGCGTGCCAGTGGGCTTTGTGAATGTGGTGGAGAGCAAGGAAGTGCTCTTTGCCGCCTGTACGCGCTGCGGCGTGCCCGCCATCGCGGCCATGGGCCGCAAGGGCGGCAGCAACGTGGCCGCCGCCATCTGCAACGCACTCATTTATTCGGCCAGCGAAATGCTGGACCCTGCCGCCCGGGGCTGGCGGGGATAAAAAAGGAACCGGACAGGCCTTTTCGCCCGTCCGGTTCCTTTTTTATCGCATTTTCACTTTTTTACAGAGCATACCGCAGCCAGACCGCACCGCTTTCAAACTGCTGCACGCCAGGCGGCACGGTTGCCCTCCACATAGCGGTCCTCGCACTGGTTCACCTTGTCCCAGGGCTGCGGGCTGTGGATGATCATCATATCCAGGTAGTCCAGGCCCATCTTCTGCAGCGTTGCGTCGATGCTGGCCTTGGCGGCCTCGTAGGTCTTGTGCTCGGCGGCCACCTTGGACACGACGAACAGCTCCTCGCGGGCCACGCCGCAGCTGCGCACGCCCTCGCCCACGCCGCGCTCGTTGCCGTAAGCCTGCGCCGTATCAAAGTGGCGGTAGCCCAGCTTGGCAGCGGCCTTCACGGCCTCGGCTGCGTTTGCATCGTCGATGAACCAGGTGCCCAGACCCAGCTGCGGAATTTTTACGCCGTTTGCCAGCGTCAGAGTTTCAGTGTACATTTCCAAAAACCTCCCGTATCATGTTCTGGCCCATTCTACAACTTAAACTCAACTTTAAGTCAAGAGGTTTTTGAAAAATTCAAAAAAGTGCGTTTCGGCGCGGTTCAGCCTTTGATGATGCGGATGAGGTTCTTGTCCAGCTGAAGGGTGCGGTCCCACGGGTTCAGGATCACGCCGCTGATCTCCGGCACCGTCAGCGCCGCATCGAACAGCTTTTCGATCTCCACCAGGAAGGTGGACTGCACCGCCTCGGCCCCTTTCAGCTCCTGCTCAAAGCTGGTGAAGGCGTACCACCAGCGGGCCCCGTCGGCGGTCTGCACCGTGCGCAGCTGCAGCGGCGCGCCGCCGAGGTTCGGCTCCACCGCCGCCACCAGCTGTCCCTGCGCTTTCATGCGGCGGCGCAGCACCGTCAGGGTGTGGGCCAGCTGCTCCTGGGTGGGCTCGTGCTGCAGCGCCAGCACGGCCTGCTCGATCTTCTCGTTGCCCTGCAGGCCTTCGTCTTTTGTCTCGTTCATGAAAAAGGGTTCCTTTCTGCTGTTTTCCCTTATTTTACCACGCTTTTCTGCCGCCGGGAAGCCCCTGCCGGGCCACGGCGCTTCTCCCGATTGCATCCCGGGCGGCCGTCCGTTATAATGGAAGCAGAAGAACCCCCATGCGGAAGATAAGGAGGGACCTCGCATGAAATACGCCGGAATGCCCATGGCCATGTGGGCGCTGTTCCACCGCTCATTCACCCGGCAGCTGACCGCCGCATTTAGCCTGAGCACACAGCAGGCCAAAGCCGTGGAGGCGCTTGCAAAGCCGAAATATCAGCAGATCATTGCAACGCTGCCGGAGTTTGAAAAAGCAGACCGCTTCAAGATGAACATCGTCAACTGCGCCATGCTCTGCGCTTATATCCTGAACATGCCGCAGCGGCCGGATGTGGACACCCTGACTCGTTACTATGCCGCCGCCATGATGACCCCGGTGGTGCAGTGGGCCTTCCGCCAGAGCGGCAAGACCCAGTACACCCCCAAGCGCCTTGCCGGGATGCAGGCCACCGCAGACCTGCGCGCCGCCGACCGCAACCCTTACTCCTGGAACATGGAGTATTTCCCCTATGCCGACGGCAGCGGCTTTGAGGCGCGCTTCTCCCGCTGCGGCATCTGCACCCTGATGAAGGAGCTGGGCCTTTACGACCTGACCCCGGCTCTGTGCCACATGGACTACACCATGGCCGATGCCGGCGGGACCACCACCTTTGTGCGGGAATACACCCTTGCCTCCGGCGGCCCCTACTGCGACTGCGGCTACCACAAAAAACAGTGACGATCTCCACGGGTGCACCCGGGCTGTGCATCCGTGGTTTTTATTTTTTCTGCGCCCGCTGCAGAACGTAAAAGGTCACGTCCGCTTCCGGGTCCCGCAGCGGGAGGAACACCCGCCCCGGGTAGCGTTCCCGGGCATTCTTGAAGTAATCGGTGGTGAAGCACGGCAGCGAGGAGGACGCCACCAGTGCATCGAAGGCAAACTCATCCGTCTGCACCAGAAAGCGGGAAGACGGCATCTTCTGGCGGCAGAGCGTGTCCCAGAAGCCAAGTTCCGTGCGCAGCAGGAAATTGAAGCCGTTGATCTCGGCAAAGCTCAGGCTTTCGCGGCGGGCCAGCTCGTGGCCGGGCGGCACGCAGACAAAGAGCTTTTCGTGCATGAATTCCTGCACTGCGGTGCCGTCTTCCGCCTCCGGCCGGAACGGGAGCACCGCCATGTCGCACCCGCCCTGCCGCCATGCGGCGAGCACTTCCTCGTTCTGGCCAATGCTGGAAGCAATGGTCATGCCCGGGCAGGCGGCGCTGAGCTTCGGCAGCAGTTCCCACAGCGGGGCCGGGGCGCAGGAGCGCACCACCAGCGTGCGGCGGCGCTGGTCGAAGGCCTGCACCTGGCGGACCGCCTGCTCTGCTTCGGCCAGCAGCTTGCGGGCTGCCGACACCGCCTCCCGGCCGGTGTCGTTCAGCTCAATGCGGTTTTTGCTGCGGGTGAACAGCGGCACGCCGAAGTGTTCCTCCACATTTTTCATGCTGCGGGTGATGGACGGGGTGGAGATGTGACCCTTTTCCGCCACTTTGGAAAGGGTGCCCAGGTCCGCAAAATCCACCAGCTGCTGCAGTTCATTCAGATCCAGCATTGCACACCTCACATTTCATTTTGTGAAAAGCAGTTTCCACTATTGATATTTTACATTTTTGCCGATCTGTTGTAAAGTAGTGCCAGAAACACACTTCACCCAAAACCAGAAAACAGGAGGCATTTACCATGGAATATGTTACACTGAACAACGGCATCAAGATGCCGAAGCTGGGCTACGGTGTCTACCAGACCCCGCCGCAGGACACCAAGCGCTGCGTGCTGGACGCCATCGACGTGGGCTACCGCAGCATCGACACGGCCCAGGCCTACGGCAACGAGGAAGGCGTGGGCGAAGCGCTGGCCGCGTGCGGCCTGCCCCGCGAGGAGTTCTTCCTGACCACGAAGGTCTGGATCACCAACGCCGGTTACGAAAAGGCCAAGGCTTCCATCGAGGAATCCCTGCGCAAGCTGCAGACCGATTACCTGGACCTGCTGCTGATCCACCAGCCCTTCGGCGATTATTACGGCACCTACCGCGCCATGGAGGAGTTCTACAACGCCGGAAAAATTCGTGCCATCGGCGTTTCCAACTTTGGCCCGGACCGCTATCTGGACATCCAGCACTTCGCCAGCGTGAAGCCCGCCGTGAACCAGATCGAGACCCATGTCTTCCAGCAGCAGAAACTGGCCAGAGAATACCTGAAAAAGTACGGCTGCCAGATCGAATCCTGGGGCCCCTTTGCCGAGGGCCGCAAGGATATGTTCACCAACCCCGTGCTGACCGCCATCGGTGCCAAGTACGGCAAGACTGCCGCCCAGACCGCCCTGCGCTTTTTGCTGCAGAGCGACGTGGTCATCATCCCGAAATCGGTCCACAAGGAGCGGATGCAGCAGAACTTCGAGCTGTTCGATTTCACCCTCTCCGCCGAGGATATGGCTGCCATTGAAGCACTGGACGGCGGCGAAAGCCTGTTCTTCTCCCACTACGACCCCAAGACTGTTGAGTGGTTCATGTCCATCCTGTAAAAAACAGCAGCAAAAAAGCCCGGGAAAGCGCTGTGCTCTCCCGGACTTTTTGGGTATTTCTTCTGTTTTTGAGCCGCGTCTGTTTTTATTCCGCGTACAGCCCGATGATATTCAGCAAGATCTCGGTGCAGCGGTCCATGCGCTCGGCGGTGATGCACTCGCACACGCCGTGGAAGTTGAAGCCGCCGGTGCCCAGGTTCGGGCAGGGCAGACCTTTCCAGCTCAGCATGGCACCGTCGGTGCCGCCGCGCACGGGGATCTCCTCCGGCTCAAGGCCTGCCATGCGGGTGGCCTTGCGGGCCGTTTCTACCAGGTGGAAATGCGGTTTGATCTTTTCCAGCATGTTGCGGTAGCTGTCCTTGATCTCCACCTCCACGGTGCCCTCGCCGTACTTGCCGTTCAAAAACTCGGCAATGTCCAGCATGTTGTCCTTTTTGAACTGCAGCTTGGCGGCGTCGTGGTCGCGCAGGATGTAACCCAGCTTGGCGGTGGTCACGTCGCCGTACATCTGGCACAGGTGATAGAAGCCCTGGCGGCCCTCGGTGGTCTCGGGCCGGGCAGTGACGGGCAGCGAACCGTGGAACTCCATGGCCACGTTGGAAGCGTTGATCATGGTACCCTTGGCGGTGCCGGGGTGCACCGAGAAGCCGTGGACCGTCACGGTGGCAGACGCGGCGTTGAAGTTCTCATACTCAATGGAACCGGCGTCGCCGCCGTCCACGGTGTAGGCAAAGTCGGCCCCGAAGCCCGGGATATCGAACAGCTCAGCCCCCTCGCCGATCTCCTCGTCCGGGGTGAAGGCGATGCACAGCTTGCCGTGGGGCAGGCCCTTTTCCTGCAGCGTTTCCACAGCGGTCAGAATTTCGGCGATGCCGGCCTTGTCGTCGGCACCCAGCAGGGTGGTGCCGTCCGAGGTGATGAGGGTCTCGCCCTTCATGCTGCTCAGGAAGGGGAAGACCGAGGGCTTCATCACCATGCCGGTGGCGGGCAGGGTCACCTCGCCGCCGTTGTAGTTCTCCCACACGATGGGCTGCACGTTCTCACCGCTGGCGTCGTCGGCGGTGTCCATGTGCGCGATCAGGCCCAGGGCATGCTTGTCTTCGCAGCCCGGGGTGGCGGGCAGAGTGCCGTAGACATAGCAGTGCTCGTCCACACGGGCATCCTCCAGGCCAAGTGCTTTCATCTCCTCCACCAGCTGACGGGCGAGGTCGAACTCCCGCGCCGCAGAAGGATGGGTGCCGGAGTTTTCGTCCGAGGTGGTGTGCACCCGGACATAGTTCAAAAGCCGTTCATAAGCGCGCATAAGGCACACTCCTTTTTGATTTATTGATGTATACTTCCCAGTTTTTTTATCATACCCTCTTTTCCGACAATTTACAACCGTTTTTTCCAGCATCTGCATGGAAATATGCGTTCTCACGCCGGAGATGAACAAAATTCACGACGAAATCTGCGCGCAGCAGCGCAAAACGTGTTACAATGGGGCAAACTGGACTGGGAGGGAAATTTATGGCGACAAAAGTTTTTTTCTACACTCTGCGCCCCTACGATGAGCTGGGCATCGCGCAGCGGCTGGCACCGCAGATGGACATTGAATTTGGTTACTCGCAGGACTACCCCACGCTGGAAAACGCAGAGCTGGCAAAGGGTTACGACGCCGTGTCGGTGACGCCCTGCGACATGAGCGCCCCCATGGTGAAGCGCTTCCACGAGCTGGGGATCAAGAGCATCTGCTGCCGCTCCATCGGCTACGACCATGTGGACCGCGAGACGGCCCGGGCCCTGGGCATGAAGGTGGCCAATGTGGACTACCCGCCCAACGGCGTGGCGAACTTTGCCATCATGCTCATGCTGATGAGCCTGCGCAAGGCGGGCCACATCCTCAAGCGCGGCGAAGCCCAGGACTACTCACTGAAGGGCAAGATCGGCCGGGATATCTCGGGCTGCACGGTGGGCGTCATCGGCACCGGGCGCATCGGCCGCACCGTGCTGCAGCACCTGTCCGGCTTTGGCTGCCGCCTGCTGGCCTACGACCTGTACCCGAACGAGGACGTGAAGAAGATCGCGGAGTATGTGCCGCTGGAAACCCTGCTGAAAGAGTGCGACGTCATCACCCTGCACACCAACGCCACCGCAGAGAACCACCACCTGATCGACGCCAAGGCCATTGAGACCATGAAGCCGGGCGCAGTGATCATCAACACGGCCCGGGGCAAGCTGATCGACAGCGATGCCCTCATCGCCGGGCTGGAGAGCGGCAAGCTGGGCGGCGCGGCGCTGGACGTGCTGGAAAACGAGAACGGCCTGTACTACTATAACCGCATGGGCGACGTGATCCCGAACCCGGAGCTGGCCGCCCTGCGCAGCATGCCCAACGTGATTTTGACCGACCACACGGCTTTCTACACCGAAGAAGATGTAGAAAGCATGGTGCGCGGCGTGCTGGAAAGCGCCGTTGCCTTTGAAAAGGGCCAGCCCACCCGGCATGATGTAACGAATCTTTGATTTGGCAGGCGGACGATTTTGAATGGCCGCCGTTGCACTCTGGCCATATTCAGCGGAATTTTTCTTTTTGATAGCGCAAATCCCGGCAGACCGCGGTCTGCCGGGATTTGCATTTTCACTGGAAAAGTCGTAACGAAAAAACGGCATTTTGTTTTTGAAGTATCTGCCGGTTTGGGCCCCTCCCGTGAAAAAGTAATTCCAGAAAATCCGCAGATTTTCTGGAATTACAAATAAAACTATAAATTTTCCGCTGAATATGGCCAGAGCATCGCGGAGGCCATTTCAAATAAAAATCAACCCAGGCTGATGCCCATGCGGCGGGCAACGGTGAGCAGCTCGCAGCCTTCGGGCACATTGCGGGTCTTGCCGGCGATATCGGCCAGGCGGTTCTCGGTGACGTGGCGGTTCACCATGGCCACCGTCACGCCGTAGCGCTCGATCTCCACCAGCTTTGCCGCGTAGCTGCCGAACTGGGTGGCCAGCACGCGGTCGTAGGCGCTGGGGCTGCCGCCGCGCTGCATGTGGCCCGGGATGCACACGCGGGTCTCCATGCCGGTCTTCTTCTGCACGGCCTGGGCGATGCGGTTGGTGGCGGTGGTGCCAACGCCTGCCTCGGCGCGCTTTGCCATCCAGTCCTTGCGCTTCATGCGGGCTTCCTCGCAGTTCATGGCACCCTCGGCCACCGCGATGATGGAGAAGTTGGAGCCCTTCTTGGCACGGCGCTCCACGGCATCGCACACGCGGTCGATGTCGTAGGGCATCTCGGGCAGCAGGATGATATCCGCGCCGCCTGCAATGCCGGAATAGAGGGTCAGCCAGCCGGCCTTGTTGCCCATGATCTCAATGCACATCACGCGGCTGTGGCTGCCGGCGGTGGTGTGGATGCGGTCGATGACGTCGGTGGCAATGTCCACAGCAGTGTGGAAGCCGAAGGTGACGTCGGTGCCGTAGATGTCGTTGTCAATGGTCTTGGGCAGGCCGATGATGTTCAGGCCCTCCTGTGAGAGCAGGTTTGCCGTCTTGTGGGTGCCGTTGCCGCCCAGGCACAGCAGGCAGTCCAGCTTAGCCTCTTTGTAGGTCTTTTTCATGGCGGCGACTTTGTCAATGTTGTCGTCCTCCACCACGCGCATCATCTTGAACGGGGTGCGCTTTGTGCCCAGAATGGTGCCGCCCAGCGTCAGGATGCCGCGGAAGTCGTCCTCGCACATTTCCTTATAGTCGCCGTTGATGAGGCCGCTGTAGCCGTTCAGGATGCCCACGATCTCCACATTCTCACCCATGCGGGCGTACAGTGCTTTTGCTACGCCGCGGATGGTGGCGTTCAGACCCGGACAGTCGCCGCCGGAGGTCAGGATTCCAACACGTTTTTTCATTCAAAAGCCCTCTTTCATCTGGTATTCAGCGCCGGGCGTGCTGCGCAAAACAAAGTCTGCCCGGGAAGCTGCCTTTTTATAATATAAGAGTATTCCCGATGAAGGCCGGTGTCAAGAGAAGCACCGAAAATTTACACGCCCTTACGGCCGGTTTTTTGCGCCGAGAAATCTTTTGCGGAAAAAACGAAAAAATGGTTGACAAGCCTGACCCTTTCGGGTATAATATCCCTTGTCAGCAGCGCACGGCGCTGAGGGCAGAACAAAATCATGGGGATTTGCATAGTGGTAGTGCGGTAGACTCTGACTCTACTTGTGGGAGTTCGATTCTCTCATCCCCAACCAAGAAAACCGCAGTCGCAACTGGCTGCGGTATTTTCGGGGCATAGCGCAGTTGGTAGCGCGCCTCGTTCGGGACGAGGAGGCCGTGGGTTCAAATCCCGCTGCTCCGACCAAAAAAGCTCAACACACATTTGTGTGCTGAGCTTTTTTCTTTTTATGCAGCGGGATTTGAACAGGGCGGCTCTGCCTTAGGCAGAGTAAGCAATCAGCCCAGTGGGCTGTTGCTTAGCCCGCGGGTCCTAGCGCAGAGGATCTCTACCGGAGTGGCTGCCGTCGGACCGCGTGGGATTTGAACTCGGCGGCTTTCGTTTTGCCTTGCAACGGGCGGACTTCTGTGCTACGCTATGGTTAGTTTTGGATAACCTCCATGCGGCTGTGGGGATCGGCGGCACAGGCCCCCGCGTTCTACGGAATATGAAAAAGAAAAGAGGCAGAATCATGCTTGTAAAAGAAATGGACGAAGCCAGTATCCAGGCCATTGGCCATGCATTCGGTTATTATGACTACGGCCCTGAGAAAAAGGCGCCTGATCGCCTGCTTCCGCAGCCCGGACGCCGCTGCAGAATACATCTGCGGTTTCGTGCGCTGCGTACTGGCCGACGGCTTTCTGCACACGACCAGTGAGCGCGGCGAAGGGTACATCGCCTATAAGCTGCCGGGGCAGAAGGTGAGCTTCCACGCCGCAAGGCTTTTGCTGCAGGGGATCCGCCGCTCCATGAACCTGCGGGAGATCATCCGCTTTGCAAAGGCGATCTCGCAGGGCGGCCCTTCGCTGGAAGATGTGCTGAAAAAGGAGAAGAAGCCCTGCATCTATGTGGGCATGGTCTGCGTGCGGGAAGCCTATCAGGGGCAGGGCTACATGCGCAAGGTCATGCTGCTGTGCATGGAGCGGACGGCCCTGCCCGTCTGGATGCTGGGCGGCGGGGCGCTGTGCGCGGTGTTTGCCGGGCTGCTGTTCCGGGAGTATCACCCGGTCGGGTAAGGGCCTCTCCCCTGTTCCCATACGAATATGCAAAAACCTCCCGGTGCAGGCCGATCGCCCCGCACCGGGAGGTTTTGCATTGTCTGTTTTTGCGGCAAGTGCCTCAACCCACGTTGATGTGGCCCACCGGCATGATCTTCCGCTTGTTGTCGTCCGGCTTTGCCGTCAGGCTCATGGCCAGCGACACCGGGCCCACGCGGCCGGTGAACATGACCAGCATATACAAGATCTTTGCGCCGGTATTCAGCTGGCCGGTGACGCCCACCGACAGGCCCACCGTGCCGAAGGCCGAGCAGGACTCAAAGATGGCGTCGATGACCGACACGGCGTCCGAGGTGTTATAATACACCACCACCGCCGAGCCGAAAGCTGCCAGCGCACCGATGACGATGATGGTCATGGCGCGGTACACGGTCTTCGATTCGATGTGGTGTTCCGCGATCACGCAGTCGTCGCGGCCCTGGGCCACACTGCGGATGGTCAGGATGATGACCGCAAAGGTGGTCACCTTCACGCCGCCGCCCGTGGAGCCGGGGGCCGCGCCGATGAACTGCAGCACGCTCATGAGCAGCTTGGTGATGGGGCCGCAGGCGGCAAGGTCGATGGTGTTCATGCCTGCAGTACGGGTGGACACGGACTGGAACAGGGCCGCCATCAGCTTGCCGGGCACGCTCAAGCCCCCCATGCTGGCGGGGTTGTTCCACTCCATCAGCGCGATGAGTGCCGCACCGCCGAACCACAGGATCACCGAGAAGCTCAGCACCACCTTCGCCTGCAGGGACAGCCGGTGCTTTTTGTGGAATTGGCCGATCTCCACCCAGACCATAAAGCCCAGGCCGCCCGCAATGATCATGAATATGATGACCGCCTGCACATAGTAGTTGTTCACATAGGGCACCAGCGAGGAATACTGCCCGAACCGGCCGAACAGGTCAAAGCCCGCGTTGCAGAAGGCCGAAATGGCCGTGAACACGCTGACCCAGATGCCCTCCAGCCCGAACTGCGGCACAAAGGCGAACAACAGCAGCAGGATGCCGATGCCTTCAAACAGCGCCGCCAGGCCCACCACCGTCTTCAGCACTTCTTTGGCCTGCGCGTAGCCGTCCGCCGAGACGCTCTCGCCCATCAGCCGCAGGTCCCGGAAGCCCATGCGCCGCCGCATGGCCAGCGCAAAAAAGCTGGTGAGGGTGACCAGGCCCAGGCCGCCCACCTGAATGAGCACCAGGATCACGGCCTGTCCGAAGTAAGAGAACTGGGTCCAGGTGTCCCGCACGATCAAACCGGTGACGCAGGTGGCGCTGGTGGCCGTGAACAGCGCATCCACCACGCCCAGCCTGCCCTGCTTGCTGGCAAGAGGTGTGGTGAGCAGCAGCGTGCCCAGCGTGATGACCACCAGAAAGCTCACGCAGATGATCTGCGTCGGGTTCGGCCCGCTGCGGCGTTTGCCCGCCGGGTGCCCAAACAGCCTGTTTTTCTTGCTTTTTTCCATAAGCTCCTCCGCACGCGGCAAACAGCTGCCGCGGCTTTCATTTTCTCTCTGCTTATAGAATACACCTTTTGCGCAGCGGGTTCAACTTGATTTTATCCGCCGGATGCGGTATTATAAGTGTGCGCCGTCTCCGGCGGTGTGTTTTTGTCTTCATAGCTCAGCTGGATAGAGCGTTCGCCTCCTAAGAATTCGGTCAACCTGATACCTTGGGTGCAGAAGTGATTGCTCTAATCAAAAGCAAGGCCGGGGATCAGGGTTTTCCCAACAAATTTTGATGCAACAACTTCACCATCGTCCCAGTTGCAATGCAGTCGGTCACTTCGGTGTGAAAATCATTCTGCATATTCGTTTCCAAGCACGTTGAATTTCAAAAAAAATCAACGATAATACATAATATGCCTCAGTAGCTTAGCTGGATAAAGCGCCTCCCTCCTAAGGAGGAGACCGCAGGTTCGAATCCTGTCTGGGGTATCCCTTTAAGAAAATGCGAAGGTCATTTTTCCATGTGAAAGACGATCTTCGCATTTTTCATTTTGAACCTATCACCAAAATTAGCCAGCTAATGCCATTAGCAGAATTTTCGGTTCCAGCTAATAAAATCAGGCTTCCAGCTAATGAAGCCCCATAAAGCACCTTTTGAACTCTGTTTCCCGGCTCTCTGCTAAAATTGGCAGCCGCTTTTCTGTAAATCCATGTAAATACAAGATAATTTGTGTAAATCTATTTTCCACATTCCTACCAGAAACCGTGCAAAACACTTTTCTCCATACATAGCGCGTTCACTCGCTGTTCTCTCGGAACAGAAAGAGGAACGCGCTTTTTTGTTTTCGGGCTGAACTTCCCGAATCCATCAAAGGAGGGTTTACCAATGAAAAAAGTTCTGACCGTCACGATGGACGGTATCCGCTACCATGCTTCCCGCCCGGCAGATTGCCGGCACTGCTTCTTCTGGAAGAACCGAAAGAAGGGCTGCGTTCTCGGCAAAGAGAACTGCTACTATCTGATCGAGCCGCCCAAAGGCCCCAGCAAGTGCGAAGGGTGCCCCTACAAGCGGGCAAAGCCCTGTGTGTTGGTTTCCTGCTACCTCCGACTTGGTAAGAACCTGAACCAGCGCGATACCATTGTGGTTCGGAAAATCGTGGGTGGCTATGTGAAGCTGCTGTACCCGGATGAAGCGTACACAAAAAGTCAGATCGAGGAGATTCTCGTATTTGCTCTGGAAATGCGCCGCGTGAAGGAACAGCTGAAAAAGCTGGGCGGTATGGAGTTCTAGAGGGATTCGAACCCTTGACCTCTCGGATGCGAAAGATGACCTTCGCATTTTCTTTTGGATGTGATATACTTGGCTCACCAGGTTGGAACGTGTGCCCTTGATCATAAAAACAAGAAGCTGCAGAATGTTGAGGGTGCAGCAAAATGCAACGAGTGTGAACGATACTTTTGTGACGGTACAATGCCACGGGTATGAAAAACAAAGAAAGGCGGAGCTAAGAGTTATGACGATTCAGGAATGTTATAAGCAAATGGGTGCCGATTATGAGGATGTGCTCAAGCGGCTATATAGTGAGAGTATGATCCGTAAATTTGCCAGAATGTTTTTGAATGACGACAGTTATCCAAAGCTGGAACGGTCATTAAAGGAAGAAAATATAGAGGAAGCATTCCGCGCGGCACACACGCTCAAGGGTGTATGCCAGAACCTTGGCTTTACCAATCTCTATCAGCCCACCTATGAGCTGACGGAGGTGCTGCGTGCGGGCACACTGAAAGGTGCAAAGGAATGGTTTGACCGTGTGACAGAACAGTACAACATCACGATAGAATCCATCCGCGCGGTTCAGTAACGCAGGCTGCTCCACAGTTTTCCGCTCACCATGTGCGTTGATACAAAAAGCCGCATCGACTGACGCAAAGGAATCGAACCTGCGTTGCTTTTGTGAATAAATATATGAAAATTCATTGAAATTCCTTCACGGTGGTGGTAAAATATTTTTATGTCTCTGTCATGCTGTGCCTATGCCTTTTTCAAGTACCTTTTTGTGGTATTCGGGATCGCAAAACGGGACGCACGCATTGCCGTGGGCGGGTTTTACAGCGCACACTCTTGCGTGCAGTGATGTATGATCAGCAAGCCATAGCGGTTTTGCCAGAAAACGGCAGCTGCCCAAGAGTTGTGAGGAGAACGATTTCGTGAACAAAAGAACATTACGCCGCCTTATTTCCGTGCTTGCGGCACTGGTAATGGGGCTATCCCTGCTGACCGGATGCGGAACAAAAAGCGCAGAACAGGTACAGGAGCAGGAGGATGCACAGACCATTCAAGTGTATCTGTGGACCACCAGCCTGTACGAAAACTATGCGCCCTATATCCAGGCGCAGCTGCCGGATGTGAATATCGAGTTCATCGTCGGCAACAACGATCTGGATTTTTACAAATTCTTACAGCAGAACGGCGGTCTGCCGGATATCATCACCTGCTGCCGGTTCTCGCTGCACGATGCTGCCCCTTTGAAGGACAGCCTGATGAACCTTGCCACCACCAACGAGGCAGGTGCTGTGTACAACACCTACCTCAACAGCTTCAAAAACGCGGATGGCAGCGTGAACTGGCTGCCGGTATGTGCCGACGCACACGGCTTTGTGGTCAATCGCAGCCTTTTTGAGCAGTACGATATTCCTCTGCCCACCAATTACGAGAGCTTCGTTTCGGCCTGTCAGGCGTTTGAGAAGGTAGGCATCCGGGGCTTTACCGCCGATTATGCCTACGACTACACCTGCATGGAAACGCTGCAGGGACTTTCCGCTGCCGAGCTTACCACTACGGAAGGGCGCAAGTGGCGCACCGCTTACAGCGACCCCGCCAGCACCGCACGGGTCGGTCTGGACGATGCCGTGTGGCCGGGGGCATTTGAGCGGATGGCGCAGTTCATTCAGGATACCCACCTTACGGCGGACGACCTTGCGTATACTTACGATGACGTGATGGACCTGTTCCGGAACGGGGAGGTTGCCATGTACTTTGGCAGCTCTGCCGGTGTGAAGAAGTTTCGGGACGAGGGCACCGACACGACTTTTTTGCCCTTCTTCAGCCAGAACGGCGGTAAGTGGATCATGACCACCCCGTATTTCCAGGTCGCGTTGAACCGTGATTTAGAGCAGGACACCGCGCGCCGCAATAAGGCCATGAAGGTGCTGAACGTCATGCTCTCCGAGGAGGCGCAGAACCGCATCGTTGCGGACGGGCAGGATGTGCTGAGCTACAGCCAGAATGTCCCCCTGCGCCTGACCGAGTACATGAAGGACGTGCGCGATGTGGTGGAAGAAAACCACATGTATATCCGCATCGCCTCCAACGATTTCTTTGCCATTTCCAAGAATGTGGTCTCCAAAATGATCGCGGGCGAGTACACGGCAAAACAGGCGTATCGGGCATTCAACACCCAGCTTCTTGCCGAAGAAGCACCCGCCGCGGACGAGATCGTGCTGACCTCCGGGAAGGGCTATTCCAACGTGTTCCACGCAGACGGCGGCAATGCCGCCTTCTCTGTTATGGCAAACACGCTGCGCGGCGTTTACGGCACGGATGTGCTGCTTGCCACCGCAAACAGCTTTACCGGCAGTGTGCTGCAGGCGGACTATACCAAAAAGATGGCGGTTTCCATGATCATGCCCAACGGCCTGATGTCCCGCCGGCGCACCATGACCGGCGCGGAGCTGAAGGAGACCGTCCGCGCCCTTGTGGAAGGCTGCGAGGGCGGCTTTGTGCCCTTCAACCGTGGTTCGCTGCCGGTGGTCAGCGGCATTGCCGTGGATGTAAAAGAGGATAACGGCAGCTATACCCTGACCGGCATCACTCGCAACGGACAGCCGCTGCGGGACGACGACACCGTTACCGTGACCTGTCTGGCAACGGAAAAGCAGATGGCAGCGCTGCCTGCGAGCGAAAGCGGAACGCCTGCGGGCGAAGATACATGGGTGAAAAACACATGGCGTGATCATGTCTCCGGCGGCGGCGCAGCGCTTGCAGAGCCTGAAAACTACATGACACTGAGGTGAGGGGAATGGCAGACGAAAAGCGTAGACCCAAACGCAGCTGCCATCCCCGGCAAAAGTGGCTGTCTGCCGCTGCCGCGACCCTTCTTCTGGTTTTGCTGGCAGCTTGTTTCAGTACCCGGTACATCTTGTTTGTGTCGCAGACCATCTATCAGGAAAGCACCACACATCTGGAAGAAGTGCTGCATAAATCCAATAATATGCTCAGCGAGATGGTGCGCAAAAACCTGACCTATCTGCATTTGTACAACGGCTTTCTGGAAAATGCCTCGGACGAGGCCGAAATTCAAACGTACATTGAGGAAGCACAGCAGGCGAGCGGCTTTGCCGGCTTTTACTTTCTTTCCTATGACGGCAATTATATGACGGTGACCGGGGAGACCGGCTACCTTGGCCTGCAGACAAATCTGGACGAAAGGCTCTCTAAGGGCGAGGATATCGTTATGAATGCGGCGTTGCCCGGCAAGCCGCAGATGCTTGTGTTTGCCTGCCCCAAAACGCAGGGCAGCTACCGGGGCTTTGCCTACGATGCCATTGCCATTTCCTACTACAATGATGCGGTGCTGAAATTGCTGGACAGCTCTGCTTTTCAGGGCAATGCCAGCAACTATGTGATCTACCCGGACGGGCGGGTGATTATCAACAATTCCGTAAACCGCAAGGAAACGATCTACAACTTCATTGCGATGATGCGCGAGCATTCCGACCTTTCTGAGAAACAGATCCTTGCTCTTTCGGATGCCTTTGCGCAGGGCAGCAGCGGAAACCTGAGGGTAAAGCTGGACGACACCAGTTATTATCTGGTCTACGAGGGCACGGCGGTCCAGAACTGGACGATACTGGGACTTGTGCCTGTCAGCATCGTCAATGCCAGTCTGGATAAGCTATGGTTCTATACAATACAGATTGTGGCAGGCATCACCATAGGCATTGCCGTGCTGGTCATTCTGCTGATTGTGCGCAGAGGCCATGCGAACCTACGCCGGAAGAATACCGAGATCTCGTACCGGGACGAGCTGTTCCAAAAGCTCTCGCTGAACGTGGACGACGCCTTTCTGATGCTGGACGCAAAAACCCACAAGGTGGATTATGTCAGCCCGAACATCGAGCGGCTGCTGGGCATCCCGTGGAAAGAAGTCCGGCAGGATGCCCGTGTTCTGGCAGCGCTGCACCCGAAGGACGCCCCGGAACGCGACAAAAACTATCTGGAAGGGCTTCTCCGCGGGCAGCAGCGCGAATGGGATCATGAGTATGTGCATCTGGAAACCGGGGAGCGGCGCTGGTTCCACATCATCGCCATAGGCAGCGAGGTGGAGGGCAGAACCAAGCACATCCTTGTCATGTCCGACCGCACCGCCGACAAGCAGGTAAATCAGGCGCTTTCCGATGCCGTTGCTGCCGCCGAGACCGCCAACCGCGCCAAGAGCACCTTTCTTTCCAATATGTCCCACGATATCCGCACCCCTATGAACGCCATCATCGGCTTTACCACGCTGGCGATCAGCAATATCGACGATAAGGACCGGGTGAAGGATTATCTTACCAAGACCCTTGCATCCAGCAACCATCTGCTCTCCCTCATCAACGATGTGCTGGATATGAGCCGCATTGAAAGCGGAAAGATCCATCTGGAGGAAGTGGAGGTCAACCTTTCGGATGTGCTGCACGATCTGAAAACCATCGTCAGCGGGCAGATCTACGCAAAGCAGCTGGAGTTCTATATGGACGCGATGGATGTGACCGACGAGGATGTTTATTGCGACAAGACCCGGCTGAACCAGATCCTGCTGAACCTGCTGTCCAACGCCGTCAAGTTTACCCCGGCGGGCGGCACAGTCTCGGTGCGGGTGCGGCAGCTTGCCGGTAAGGTGCGCGGCTGCGGGCAGTACGAGTTCCGTATCAAGGACAACGGCATTGGCATGAGCCGGGAGTTTGCGAAAAAGATCTTTGAACCCTTCGAGCGGGAGCGCACCTCCACGGTAAGCCGGATACAGGGTACCGGCCTTGGCATGGCCATTACCAAAAACATCGTGGATATGATGGGCGGCACCATCGAGGTGCAGACCGCGCAGGGCAAGGGCACCGAGTTTATCATCTGCCTGCCCATGCGCACACAGGCCGAGCAGCGTCCGGTGGAAAAGATCACCGAGCTGGAAGGCCTGAAGGCACTGGTGGTGGATGACGACTTCAACACCTGCGACAGCGTGACAAAGATGCTGGTCAAAGTGGGGATGCGCGCCGAGTGGACCCTTTCCGGCAAGGAGGCGGTGCTGCGTGCGCGGCAGTCCATCGAGATGAGTGACGTTTACCACGCCTATATCATCGACTGGCGCTTGCCGGATATGAACGGCATTGAGGTCACCCGCCAGATCCGCAGCCTGCACGATGATACGCCTATTATCATCCTGACCGCCTACGACTGGTCGGATATTGAGGTGGAGGCAAAGGCCGCCGGCGTAACCGCCTTCTGCTCCAAGCCCATGTTCATGTCCGATCTGCGCGAGACCCTGATGAGCGCCCTTGGGCAGAAACAGACGGATGCGGCGCAGGAGCTTCTGCCCGAAAAAGATGCCGACTTCAAGGGCAGGCATATCCTGCTGGTAGAGGATAACGAGCTGAACCTCGAGATCGCGCAGGAAATTCTGCGCGAGTACGGCTTCCGGGTTGATACGGCAGAAAACGGTGCAGTGGCGGTGGAAAAGGTCTGCACGGCAGCGCCGGGCAGCTATGATCTGGTGCTGATGGATGTACAGATGCCGGTGATGGATGGCTATACTGCCACCCGGAAGATCCGTGCACTGGACGACCCGGCCCGGGCAAAGATCCCGATCCTTGCCATGACCGCCAACGCATTCGACGAGGATCGCCGCAACGCGCTGGAAAGCGGCATGGACGGCTTTTTGTCCAAGCCCATCGTGATCGGCGATCTTGTGCATGAGCTGCGCAAGATCCTGTGAGCCAACCGCCGATCAGGCAAAATAAATAAAGCACCCGCAGCATTCGCTTCCTGAGGTCAAGAGCCTCTGCGAAGCCTGCTGCGGGTGCTTTTGCTTTTGTCGGATGGTGTTATGATTTCAGTACATCTGCAAGAACCTGCAGCAGGTGCGGAATATCCAACGGCTTTGCAATGTGGCCGTCCATCCCAGCCTTCAATGCACTCTGGCGGTCTTCTTCAAAGGCATTTGCTGTCATTGCAAAAATGGGAATGCCTGCCTTTGCAGCATCCGGCAGGGCACGGATCTGCCGTGTCGCCTCGTAGCCGTCCATCTTGGGCATCTGGATATCCATTAAAATCAGGTCGTACTGCCCGGGGGCCGCCTGCTTCATCTTCCGGACGGCGATCTCGCCATCCTCAGCAGTGTCCACCGCAAAGCCCGCTTCCTTCAGGATCTCCTGCGCAAGCTCACGGTTCAAGGCATTGTCCTCCACCAGCAAAAGTTTCTTTTCCTTGAAATCGGAGGCATTTGGCTGCGATGGTTCGTGGATAGGCTCTGCACCAAACGGTTCTGCCAGCACTCTGCGCAATTGGGAAAGGAATAGCGGCTTTTCGCAGAAAGCGGTCACGCCGGCAGCGCGGGCTTCCTCTTCGATATCTGCCCAGTCGTAGGCCGTCAGAATGATGATGGGACAGCTTTTCCCAATCACCTTGCGGATCTGCCGCACGACCTCGATGCCGTTCATATCGGGGATCAGCCAGTCGATGATGTAGACGCTGAATTCATCGCCCTGTTCCATGGCGTACCGGGTGCGAATCACCGCTTCCCGGCCGGAAATCGTCCACTCCGGCCGCATCCCGATCTTAGACAGCATGGTGCTGACGCTCAGGCAGGTGTCGGTATCGTCATCCGCTACCAATGCGCGCAGCCCTTCCAGCTGCGGGATCTGCTTGGGCTCCACCTTTCGTCCGCTGAGTGCGAAACAGAGATTTACGATGAATTCGCTGCCTTTGCCCGGCTCGCTCTCAATGGCAATGGTGCCGCCCATCAAGTCCACGATATTTTTGGTGATGGACATGCCCAGGCCGGTGCCCTGAATGCCGCTGACGGTGGAGCTTTCCTCTCGGCTGAACGCCTCAAAGATGTGTTTCTGGAACTCTTCGCTCATACCAATGCCATTGTCCTTGATGCGGAACTCATAGCAGCCACGGCCCTTGGGCGCACCGTTCTTCTGGGCAATGCGAATGCTGATCATGCCGCCTGTGGGAGTGAACTTGATGGCGTTGGACAAAATGTTCAGCAAGATCTGGTTCAGCCGCAGCGGGTCGGTGATGATGTCCTCATTCTCCACATCCATGGTATCGATGAAAAGTGACAGCCGCTTTGCCGAAACATTGGGTTGAATGATGGAGCGAACATCGTGGACGAGGTCCGGCAGACGCACCGCTTTTTCATCGATCTTTACTTTTCCGCTCTCGATGCGGCTCATATCCAGCACATCATTGATGAGGGAAAGCAGATGCTGGCTGGAGGTCGAGATCTTTTTCAGGTAGTCCAGTACCTGTTCTTTATTATCAATATGGGTCACAGCCAGCGAGGTGAAGCCAATGATGGCGTTCATGGGAGTACGGATATCGTGGCTCATGTTGAACAGGAACTCCCGCTTGGCGCGGTTTGCCGCCCCTTCGTGCTGGAGTGCGATCTCCAGTTTGCGATTCTGTTCCTCCAGCTGAGCCTGGTACTTCCTCTCTTGTTCTTTTTTCTGCTGCTCCATCTCCTGCACGGAGCGTCTGCGCAGCACCTGAAGGCTCATTACAAGCAGGATATAACTGACCAGTGCCATCAGAATCAATGGAAGGGATTCACGGAAGACCGATTTTTCGTCTGTATACGCATAGAGATCAAAAGATCTTCCATGGCAGTACATTCCAAAATAGCAGCCGGAGCCGTTCCAATCGTGGGTATGGGTCAGCGTTTCGGCGGTCCCGATTTTGCGGATTCCCTGCACCAGCGGACTGTCCGCAGCACCCTGCCCGATCAGCTCCGGGCGGTTAGAGGCAATGACCTGATTGTTCTGTACGATGAACAATGTGCCGCTGGTCTCAGCTGAGTAGCCGTCCAGTACGCTCTGGATGGACAGAGCTGTTCCCTCTACAAATTCTGCCGGGGTATAGCGGTAGGCAAGCAGGATCACATCTTTGTCTTCTGCCCGATATGCCGCAACATCCACGGCAGACCCATCTTCCAGCAGAACCCGCTTCAGGTAGGTCTTTTGCGGGTAAGAGAAAACGTCCAGAACGGCATCATTTTTGAGCTGTTCTCCAAACCGGGCATAGCCGATGCCGTTCGTTGTGGATTCGCACAGGAGCGTACCGTCCGGGGCCAGAACCGAGATCCCTGTGAGCCAGAGCGTCTCCGCCTGCTTGTTCAGGCACTGCGGATCGGAAAAATCGAGTGCAGGGTCCTGTGCCAGCTGATGCACCGCTACCGCTGCGCGGCGGAGCGCTTTGGCAACAACGGTATCATTGTACTTTTCAAAGCTGGTGGACTGTGATTTGACAAAATCAAGGGTCTGGCAGAAATGTTCCTCTGTTGCGCGCAGTGCCCGCCAACTCGAGAAAAAAACGATGCCGACCATAAAAAGCACGCCGATGATCAGATGGATTCCCCATCTCCTTGTATCCGGAAGGGTTCTGTTTTTATGTGCCAATGGTGTCTACCTCCAGATACTGCGAAGCATGCTCAAGATATCGGCCAAGGATCTGCTCCAGTGTGCCGTCTGTGCGCATCTGCGCAAGAACAGCGTTTAGCTGGCTGTCCAGCCCACGGCTGTCATTTTTTGCAAAGGCGATGCCCAGGCCGGTGACCAGCAGCGGCTCTTCGAGGATGCGGAACTCCACAAAATTGTCCTTCATGTATTGCAGGATAGCCGTTTCATGGGCAGCGATGGCATCCACGTAGCCGCAGGCCAGCATCGCATACTGCACGCTGCGGTCTTCGGTGCTGAACACATCGACCTCTTGTGGGATACGCGGATCAGAGCCGCTGAGGAAGATTTCTTCCGGCTTGCCGGTGCTCTGCACGGCGATGGTCTTTCCGGCAAGGTCACCGAGTGTCCGGATGCTGCTGTTGGCATCCACTGCAACCACCTGACGGCTCACCATGTAGGGCCCCGCCCAGCGGTACATCTCCTCGCGCCCATGCATGGAAAAGCAGCCCCAGATACAGTCGATGGTACCGCTTTCCACCAGATTTGTTTTTTGCTCCCAATCGATTGGTTCAAACCGGGCAGCATACCCCATGCGGCGGAATGCTTCGGTGGCGATCTCCACGTCGATCCCGGTGGGAATACCGTCATTGTTCAGATAAATATAGGGCGGATAGGTATCACTTCCCACAAGGATCTGCGGAAGATCGCTGTCCACTGCGTCCGTTCCGCCGCAGGAAGTCAGACTGCCAACGGCAGCAGATGCCGCCAGCAGCGTGCAGCCGCGCAGAAATGCACGGCGTGAGATTCTGTGCTTCATTCGGGCTTTTCGTTCTCCTGTCTTTACATAAGGGCTGTTACGCACCGCAAGGTCAGGCAAAGTTCCTCGCATCCAGTGCCTCTACTCCCGTAAGAATACCATAAAAGCGTTCTTTTTACAAGACGAGTCCCGCTGAGTCCATAGGCCAGGGCATCCTTCAGGATGCAGCCGGTCGGGGCTACTCCTAAGAATTCGGTCAACCGGATACCTTGGGGGCAGAAGTGATTGCTCTAATCAAAAGCAAGACTGGGAATCAGAATTTTCTCAACAAATTTTGATGCAACAACTTTAACGCCGTTCCACTTGTAATGCAGTCGGTTACTTCGTTGTGAAAAGCATTCCACACATTTGTTTCCAAGTGCGTTGAATTTCAAAAAATCAACGATATTACATAATATGCCTCAGTAGCTTAGCTGGATAAAGCGCCTCCCTCCTAAGGAGGAGACCGCAGGTTCGAATCCTGTCTGGGGTATCCCTTTAAGAAAATGCGAAGGTCATTTTTCCATGTGAAAGACGATCTTCGCATTTTTCATTTTGAACCTATCACCAAAATTAGCCAGCTAATGCCATTAGCAGAATTTTCGGTTCCAGCTAATAAAATCAGGCTTCCAGCTAATGAAGCCCCATAAAGCACCTTTTGAACTCTGTTTCCCGGCTCTCTGCTAAAATTGGCAGCCGCTTTTCTGTAAATCCATGTAAATACAAGATAATTTGTGTAAATCTATTTTCCACATTCCTACCAGAAACCGTGCAAAACACTTTTCTCCATACATAGCGCGTTCACTCGCTGTTCTCTCGGAACAGAAAGAGGAACGCGCTTTTTTGTTTTCGGGCTGAACTTCCCGAATCCATCAAAGGAGGGTTTACCAATGAAAAAAGTTCTGACCGTCACGATGGACGGTATCCGCTACCATGCTTCCCGCCCGGCAGATTGCCGGCACTGCTTCTTCTGGAAGAACCGAAAGAAGGGCTGCGTTCTCGGCAAAGAGAACTGCTACTATCTGATCGAGCCGCCCAAAGGCCCCAGCAAGTGCGAAGGGTGCCCCTACAAGCGGGCAAAGCCCTGTGTGCTGGTTCCCTGCTACAAAGACCTGATGGCACCGCTGGAGAAACGAGGTGATGCCAAGTGAGCCACAAGCGAAACGAAGCTCTGCGCCATGTTCAGCACTCCATGCACCATGTGATCGCCGCTGGAGAAGGTTCTGACCGTGCCCCGGACAGCTGCAAGCTGTGCCCGTACTATCGACCCGATTTCAAGTTCCGCACCTGCCTGTATGCCCACTGCCCTTATAAGAAGCAGGTTAATGTATTCCGTTCCACACCTGAAAAATGGGATATTCTCTATGCCCGAAAGAAAGCCGACAAGAACCGCAGACCTTGATTACTTCTATGGGCAGTCCAGCGAGCTGTTCTCCTTCTACCGGATTCCCAAGCTGTTGTTTCAGGATAGCCGCTTCCAACCGCTTTCCACAGATGCCAAAACGCTGTACGGTATCCTGCTGGACCGCATGAGCCTGTCAGCCCGGAATGGTTGGTTGGACAAAGCTGGGCGGGTGTTCATCATCTATACTGTGCAGGAGGTGCAGGATTCACTGGGCTGTGCCGATAAAAAGGCCACCAAGCTGCTGCGAAAACTGGAAGAGTACGGCCTGATCAAACGCAAACGGAGGGGGCTGGGCAAGCCCGATCTCATCTATGTAAAGAATTTTTCGTCAGAATCGTCAACAACGCCCTACTTGAATCGTAATAATGACGATTCTGGAACCGTCCAGAATACGCTTCAAGACCCGGCCAAACTACGATGTAATAAGTCTGAGAGAAATAATACAGAGGTAAGCGATACTGATCCTATCTATTCCGATGAAAACGACTGGATGAGCAAACGCACCCAACTGGAAGAATATTTTTCTCAGTCTTTGGAGATAGACCTTCTTCTCCGGCTTTACCCGGATGATGAAGATATGGCTGACAGTCTGAGCATGGCGTTCTCGCCAGAAAACATCAAGAGCAGCCATGATGTCTTCATCAGCCTGTTCGGAGAATTGAAAATCCACACTTCCCACGGTGTCCTGCCGGAGTCCGACCTGAAATCTCCTAAAATCAGCCGTCTGCTGACCTTTATGCTGCTTTCCAATAAGAAAGCCCTTTCATCGTTGGAAATCGTACAGGAAATCTGGCCAGAAGAACTGGAGGATAAGGACGAACCCGGAAAAAAGGTCAAACAGCTCGTTTACCGGCTGCGGCAGGCATTCAGTATTATCTCGGATGAACAGCTGATTCTCTCCACGCCGTCTGGCTACCAATTCAACCCAGACCTCCATATCACGACCGACTTTCAGCGGTTCGATGAGTTGTGCATTGCGGCCGCAAAAGCCACTTCTGCTATAAATAAGGTGAGATTGCTCGAAAAAGCGGCATCATTGTATCAGGGCAAACTTCTTTCTGCTGCCAATGGCGAACACTGGCTGGTTCACTACGCAAACCGATACCACCTCGCATTTATGAGTACAGTTAATGAACTGCTGAAGCAGTTGATGGACTTCCACGCATACGATCTGCTTCATCGGGATGCTGCACTGGCCCTGACCATCGCGCCGGAAAACACAAAAGCCTACTATTGGCTTATTCGCTCGTACCAGAAGCAACACATGGACGAGATGGTAGTGGGCGAGCTTGCGGCTGCGAAGCAAAAGCTGCCCGAAGATGAATACCAAAAGCTACTTAGCTCACTTGAGCAATAAAATAACGTAGTTACGTTATACGACTTTCATGTGACCTTCATACAACTTCTGTGTGACCTTATTTTTTCTAAAATTGTTCCATGTGACTTTCATATGACCGTCATGTGACTTCTGTAAGACCCTCGTGTGCTATGATAGCAAGGCAAGTCAAAGCCCTGTTATCTGGCCGCGAGGGTTTTATTTTTTGTCCTTTTTTAGCCGGATAAACCGCTTTTGACCTGTAACGAAGAAAAATATATCGAAAGCCTGAGATGCATTAAAGGCTGAGGATACTCATATTGCTTTCCATCCTCGGATGGAAAACAGTGTTTGTACCCTTTTCTTTAATGCGTCTCTTTTTTGCGCCCAAAGAAAAGCCAGTGCCCTGTCCAGCAGTGAAGTGTCCTCATCCTCCGCATCCGGCGGAAAGGACACTTATTATGTTCACCTTGAAGGAATTTGGCAATCGAATCAGTATGCTCCGTAAATTACAGAATCTTACGCAGGACGAACTAGCCGAACGGATTCATGTCAGCAAAGACCATATCAGCCGCATTGAGCGTGGTATCCGTGCTTGTTCGTTGGAATCTCTGATTGATCTTGCACAAGAGCTACACACCAGTACAGATTATCTTCTGATAGGAACCGGCCCCACCAATGACTTTGCAAAAGAGCAACTTTTGTCGGCAATCGAAGTGCTATCTTCCGTAAGCAAGCTGATATGAAAATTGGTATTTATGTCCATATTGTCCAGCCTATGCGAGATTCACAATGAATAAAGGCCTCCCGGAATCAACCTATTGTAAGGTCGGATTCCGGGAGGCCTTGTGGTTTAAGGATACTATAAGCCTTGCACTGTCAATGCGAGTGTGCCATCAAACAGCTTGGCACACTCTGATTTTGTTGATTTCCTCGGCAAGGCTGATCTTCAGATTTCGGATATCAATATCATTCTGCATATCCAAAAAATACCGATCCGATACGCCAAAATACTTTGCCAGCCTGAGAGACGTATCAGCAGTTATTTTTCTGCGGTCATGCAGGATATCCTGAATTCTGGATACAGGAACGTGGATTTCCTGCGCCAGCTTATACGCCGAGATATCCATTGGTTCCATAAATTCTTCCTGTAAGATTTCTCCGATTGTAGGAGTATCAATATAGCCTGTCATTGAAATTCTCCTCTCCTTGCATATTATGCGCAGTCTGCACTAATGATAATCGACAATTTCGACATTGAAAAAACTGTTTCCATCTACATTGAAGCAGACCCTATACTGACCATTGATTCGTATGCTGTATTGTCCCGCCCGATCGCCTTTCAATAATTCCAGCTGATTTGCTGGCGGAACACGCAGATCCTCCAAACATCCTGCATTATCAATCATAATCAATTTTCGCAATGCAATTTTTTGAATCGACTGGGGCAACTTCTTTGAAAAAAGCTGATTATAAACTTTTTCCGTTTCCTTGTCTGCAAAGCTCTTTATCATGGTTTCATTATACCCGTTTCTCATGTATATGTCAAGCAGGTATATTTTTCTTCGAGATTGGAAAATTGTTCCAAAAGTAGACCTATCAGGCTTACCAAGTAGGCCTACGAGGCCCACGCATTTCACAATTTGAGCCGTTATACTATAAGCAAGCCAGACGACATCTGGTAGCGGCCCTTGAAAACTGAACACGCATTCTTCAGTCACATTCCTGTGATGATGAGCCACGTCCGTAACAAATGCGATGATCTCCCACTGAGGGAATGAGCGGTAGGTTGACGGTAAATGGGTGACAGCTTCCCCATAGCTATGAGTCATCATAGAATAATGATACTTCCGCCTTCGGGCGGCTCGGTGAGAACCACGGAGAGGTGAGATTCCTATGGATTCGGTACGCTGCCGGACGGCTGAAAGATTTCCCATACAAGACAGAGTGCTTGTTTTCCGGGGGTGTCGGGGACAAATACGGAAAGGTATAGAACTATAAATCACAGCTTTTATGCTGTTTGAGATAGTAGGGCGGGCTGTGCAAGCAGTCCGCTGTTACATACACACGAAAGGAGAAATCCACTTGGCTACCAGAGGCAAGAAAGACAAGGACTACGAACCGCTTCCGGTAAACTGGATGTACAAGCGCGGAGATGTCTACATGATGGATCTGAACCCATACAGCGGTTCCGAACAGGGTGGTGTCCGACCGGCAATTGTTGTCCAGAACGATGACGGAAACTTTTATTCCAATGTCCTCTTAGTTGTTCCGTTGACAACGCAGATCAAAAAACGGTATATGCCGACACACTTCGTTCTGCACAACCGCTTTTTAAGCGCACCGTCCATGGCGATCTGCGAGAGTCCCCGGCCAGCAGATAAATCAAGGGTTCTTCAGTATTTAGGGCATCTGTCTAAATACGAAATGCGGCAGGTATCCCTTTGCCTGCAATATAGTTTTGGATTTATCGGATACAAAATGTTCCGAAAATGCCTTACGGCTCCGCCGGAAGAGGATGTGATTGCTGCGGCAAAGACTCTTCTCTCCAAGCAGTTCCAAGACCTTCGAGTACTGAACAGTCAGTCCCCGGCTCCCGCCAAGCACAAAAAAGGCGATCTACATAGCATTGAGCAAATTTCGGAAGGAATGCTTTCATCACCAATGGAATCTTCTGTTGAATTTATGATTGCAGAACTGGATGATTCGCTTCAATCGCTTATGTTCCGATGGGATACCTGCTTTGAGCGGTATTCCTGTCACAAGTTGTCCGATAACGAAAAGAAGAAAATCGGATCAATCATTCAATCAGGAATTGATTTTCTACAAAAAAAGAAGGAGGTTCCCTTATGATGAACGCAGTTGAAAAACCTTACCATGAAATCTGTCTGAACAGCAGCCAGCTGATCGTACCGCGCGATACTTATCAGCGCGGTCTCATCCCGGCCCGTGTGGCTCAGATTGCAGGTGCTTTTGATGAACGAGTTGCCAACGAGCCGAAAATCAGCTTCCGGGATGGCAGCTACTATGTTATGGACGGCCAGAACACCATCGCTGCACGCAAGTTCCTGAACGGGGGAAATGATTTGCAGATCCGCTGCAAGGTCTATTTCGGCATGACGGAGCGCGAAGAAGCGCTTCTTTTTGCACAGCAGACTGGCTATTCGCATTCGCTGACCCCCGGCCAGAAGCTCCGCGCCCTGATTTTTGCAGGGGAGCCTGCTGCCGTTGCATTCCAGCAGGCCACCGAGCTGGCAGGTGTTCATCTTTCGTTTGAGGAAGGCCGTGGCAAGCGTCGGATCAGCTGCATTGCGACCGCTTATCGAGAATTTATCCGGCTTGGCCCGGAGCTGTATATCGAAGCCATCGATATCCTGCTGAATGCATGGAACGGGGAACCGGATTCCATGAGTTCGGCCAATATGCTTGGCATCTGTCGTTTTGTGGAGCTTTACCACAACGAGTATAGCCGAAACCGGCTGATTGCAAAACTCCGGCAGGTGGATGCCTTCACCATTTTCTGCCTTGCGCGGACCGCAGGCGTAAATCTTCCCGGCAAAACGAAATATCTTCAACAGGTCTATAGCATCTATAACGGTGGGAGCCGCCGGGCTGCATTGCCACTGAAATTTTAACATATAGTACAATATGGGATAGTTTATCCTATGAATAATTTTGAAGAAATTGCACACGCTGTGCCTATGACCTCCATGCAGGATGTTCGCTGCTACACGGTGGAAGATCTGATGGCAATGTTGGCTTTGAGCCGCCCAACCGTTTATCGTCTGCTGAAGCAGAACGTGTTCCGCTGGTTTAAGGTCGGTGGCGCATACCGGATTTCTAAAGCCAGCTTTGACGCATGGCTCAACGAAGGTGTTATCGAACCCAGTTTGGCCGGTTGACATCCTCAACATTTCAAGCAAAATCTGCTATTCTTTAGCCGGGATGAGAATCCCGGCTAAATTTTTACATACGATGGAGGTGTTCTTCATGGACGAAATGTCACTCGCTTCGATTCCACTATGCGAAAAAAGCGAGGCACCCGCTGCCAAAACCACCATGTCCGTGCGCGAGATGCAGCACCTTTTGGGCCTTGGCAAGACGGAGAGCTATTGGCTGATCCACAAGAATTTTTTCGAGGTCATTCAGATAAACGAGAAAATGCGTGTTGTCATCTCCAGCTTCGAGAAATGGTATGCAAACCAGATCAAGTACCACAAGGTCAATGGTCCTCCTCCGGGAGAGGAACTTCGCAAACGTTCTTATTCCGTTGTGGAAGCAGCTGAGATTCTGAGCGTCGATACGGAAACGATCTATACGCTGATTCGTCAGGGTAAGATAAAGACAGAAATCGTTGATTTCTGGATGCGGATTCCAAGGGACGAATTTGAGCGCTGGTATAGCTCACAAAAGCGTCTCCGCACTGCTGCCGACCGGGAGCGTGACCGAGAAATCGAAGAACAGACGATTTCTGTGCCTGAAATGGCAAAGCTGCTCGGAATCACGCGGGAGAAAGTTTACTGGATTCTCAAGTGTAAGAAATATCGTGACATCCTCGTTATCGAACGTGTTGCAGACAGGCCTCGCATTACCAAAACGAGCTTTAAGCTATGGCTGAAAAGCCAATCTACATATCAGGTTCAGGCTCCAGCTAAAGAAGCCCCTGAAGAACTTCCCTTGAAGTTGCAGCGCCCGAAAAGTGGAAAATATTACAGCTTTCAGGAGATTCAGGATTTTTACAACATCTGGTTTACAATAGAGCAACTCCCTTTCATTAGCCAGCTAATTTCCAGCTAATGAACGCCCGTTTACACAGCTTAAAACAGGTTCGATTTCGTTGACTTAAATTGACAGCGCAAACAAAAATCTGTTGACGCAATGTAAAATAAATTACCTAGTTTTATCACGGGTTTACAGCGGTCGGGGTTACTCCTAAGCGAAAGGCCTGCAGTTCGAATCTGCATGAGGACATATGCAACAAGCAGCGGCAGCTTTTCCGTCTGGAAATCTGCCGCTGCTTTTCTCGTTATTCAAAAATATCAGCAAGGGTAAGCAACTGTACTTCTCCGCGTTCCTGTGCCTGAAGCAGACCGTCCATGAATCCGCCTTTCGAGAAAATGTAGTAATGGTAGTTTGCTCCTTTTCCAAAGACTGCTGCGTATTCCCGGATCAGTTCCAGTTCATCCAAACCGATTTTTTCATTGCGGTATTTGCAGGAGCCGATGATATAGTCATTGCCCGCAACCGGCGTTCCGACAATGTCGATCTGGATCTGCTTCTTTTTTTGAGGGTCGGTCCCCCACCACTGCCCGATCTCGCTCAACTCGACGGGAAGCTTCTCTGCGTAGTAGAGCAGATAATCCTGACACATCTTCTCAAAAATCAGACCCATATAGTCCGGAAAATACCGTTTCACTGCATGAGGGTAGGTCTTTGCGATTCGCCCTGAATCAATCGCACTTGCATTGACCGGAACAAAGCGATACCAGAAACGGAAAAAATTATCCGCCAGAAGATAGATCGTTTTTTTGCCAGGTTTTTCGGTGATCGGCGTTTCTTTTTTGACGATGCCAAGGTCTATCAGCGTTTTGAGGTACTTTGCCACTACCGAGTTTTCTTCACCAACTTTTGTGGTGATGTCGTTCAGACGGGAAGCACCCTCCGCGATTGCCTTGATGATCGCATTATAAATTGCCGGTTCGCGCAGTTCCTGCTTCAGCAGGTTGGCCGGTTCCTCATAGAGATAGCTGGAACGATCAAACAAATTTTCCAGCAATGCTTCATCTACACTGTTCCGAACGTCTAGTTTGTTGATATAATGCGGAACGCCGCCTGTGATGCCATAAATCAGAGCGTTATCTTCCTCTGGCAGATTCGGATGGAACACCGCAGTTTCCTTGTAATCCAGCGGCATAATTTTGAATTGCGCTGTTCTGCGCCCATATAGAGGGCTTTCTTTGCCCAAGACCTGACTTTCCATAAAACTCATAGAGGAACCGCACAGAATCAGATACATTTGGGACTCTGTCCATTTATGGTCGATGATGTGCTGAAGCATTGCGGAAATAGCGGGTTTAGCCTTTGCAAGATAAGGGTACTCATCAATTACAAATACGATCCGTTGCTCTTTGGAGAGAGCTGTCAGTTCGTCCAATGCTGCGTCGTAGGTTGTAAATTCCGGGGACGATTCCGCATTGGGTCGTTCAAAGCTCATGATCGCCTTGGACAATGCTTCCAGATTCTCTTTTCCGGTCGTATTCAAGGCAGAGAAAAAAATGGTCGGTTTTCTCTTACAGAATTCGTTGATCAACGCAGTTTTTCCAACGCGGCGTCTGCCGTAAATGACAACACACTCAAATTTTCCGTTCTCGTATCGTCTATTCAACTTCTGAAGTTCCTTTTCACGGCAGTAAAACCGGCTCATTTCTTTCCCTCCCCAAATCACATCTATGAAATTTATATACTCATAAGTTAGTTTCTTACGAGTATAATACTTCATCTCTTGCAGAATGTCAAGAAATATATTTTCAACGATGCAGCGAAAACAGAGATACTTTTTCCATAGCAACGCTTTTCAAAAACTCTGTCAAAAATCTATAAGTTCCTCATACAAAAGCAGCGGCAGCTTTTCCGTCTGGAAAGCTGCCGCTGCTTGTTTTTAAGAAGATTTTGCAGGTGCTTTTCTCACCCGATGCTGTTGGCCAGCATGTTCAGGATCTGCTGATAGTCCACTTCCTTCAGGCCCTCACCGGCCTTGGCGGGGTAAGCGGCGACGTTGTCCCACGAATCCATGATCTGGGACCAATATTCGGCCTCCGGGGCAAACAGCACCAGGCGCTTTGCATTCTGGTCCATGTAGCCGCGCTCCTGGGTGGCGGCGTCGCCCCACCACTGGGTCAGCTCGCGCAGGTCTTCCGGCATGCCGTTGGGGTAGTTGGGCAGGAACTTTGCAAAGCCCATCTCGTGGGTCGGGGCGTCGGTCCACACCACGATCACATGGCGGCGCTTGGTGCCAGCATTGTTCCAGTCCGAGCGGATCGCATAGGCCAGCGCTTCCAGGCCGTCCTCCGGGATGTCGCCGCCGCCCTCAGCGTGGATGCTGCGCACCGTCTCCTCAAAATCCTTTTCTTCCTCCGGCAGGTTGAAGAAATCGGTCACCATCATGGCGTCGTCACCGTCGGCGGCGTAATCGCGGAAGGCGATCACCCGCACGCGCAGCTGTGCGATGGTCTTCTGCTTATTGGTCATCATGCGCTGCACGTCCTGATAAAAATTCAGCGCGTTATCCTTGACCTTTTCGATCAGGCCGCCCATGCTGCCCGTTGCGTCAATGCAGAACACCATGTCCACATTGTAGTCAAAGTTGAAGTTCATCATGTTGCATTCCTCCTGTGCTCAAAACAGGCTGCCCGCCTGCTTGAATTTTTCGGCGCCCTTGGTGCTCTTGTAGATGTTGATGCGCAGCGCTGCCTCCCGGTCGTTCTGGGTGGCCTCGCGGTTTTCCGCCTGCTGTTCCGGCCGGATGTCCTCGCCGGAGAGCAGCCGCACCACGGTATCCAGCGAATACCGCCGCACCGGGTCCGTTTCCAGCATTCCCGCGATCAGCCGGGCCATATCCGCCGGGACGGCGTCGCCCAGCTTCAGCTCGTCGCCGCTCAGGAGCCCTTCGAACAGGTAGTTATATTTGGTCCCGCTGACGAACTCCGGCACGCTGCCCTGGAAAATCTGGTGGAACAGCACGCCCAGCGCGAACACATCCAGGGGCTTGCCCACCTTGACGTCCTCTCCGGCCGCAAACAGATAGCCTTCCGGTGCCAGATAGACCACGTCGAAGTTGAAGCTTTCCGGGTCCGAAGGGGGTTCAGCTTCAAAAAAGCTGTTGTCGAAGTCGATGATCTTGGTGGTCAGCCCGCCCGACTGGCTTTTCTGCAGCAGGACGTTGTCCCACTTGAGATCGCCATGGACGATGCCAACCTTGTGCAGCTTCCAGATGCTGTGGGCCAGCGTCTTGCACAAAAGCCGCTGCTGGGCCTGACCGGCGCTGCTCATCTGCGCAACGTCCTCCGGCGTGAGCTTCTCCGAAGGAATGCACGGCATTGCGATGTAATAGTGGCTCTCACAACGGAAAAAGTCCACGATGCGCACATCGTTGCCGTCCGAAGCTTCGTTGATCGTTTTGTAGAGCAGGGTCTTCTGGGCCTCGTACTTTTCGCAATACTTCCGCCGCTTTTCCGCCTGCTCGGGCGAATACATGGACGCATTCTGCGGGTAAACGGGGCTGAGGAACTCCTTCAAAAAGTAGTCCTGCCCATCCTTCTGCGCGATGCCCCACTTGCTGAAACCGGCGTTGTCACTTTTCAGTGTGCCTGCAACAAGGTAGCCATTGTAGTCTGTATATCTCATTTCACGTCATCCTGTTCCGACAGATAATCCGCCGCATATTCCAGCCACAGCTGTTGCTGCTGCTCCTGTGTGCTGTCGTTCCACACCGCAAGGTAGGTTTCCAGCAGGGCCTTATGGCGGGGCTCGAAGGCCTTTTTCAGGTCCGCAAAGCTTGCATAGCCAAAGCACGCCAGACACATGGTGTAATCATCCGCCGAGATCTTTTTCAGGATGCCGAACAGCTTTTCGCGCCAGTCTTCGATGCTGCTGCTCTGGAGCAGGGTGTCCAGCAGCAGTGCCTCGAACTGGATGGGCGACTCCACATAGCCAAAGCAGCCGTCCGTGGCCGTGAGCACGATGCAGGGCTGGCTGCAGCTCACCTGCTTTTCGTGCAGGTGGAACGGCTTGGACGCACTGCACACGCTGGTCATGATGCCATCGCTGCGCATATCCGGGCCGTCCACGGTGTGCTGCACATCGTCCACGGTGATCTGCTTCAGGCCGTCTGCCGTCATAAGAAAGCCGCGCGAGTCGCCGCACCACAAAAAGTCGGCATCCACCCGGGACGGGCTGCAGCTGCACTTTGCCGCCGCAGCCGTCGTGGGGAAGTCCTTCGCCATGGAGCTGCGGATGCCGCTGCTGCCGCTGGCGTTCTCCTTGTAGCACTGCAGCGCCCGGGCAATGTCCTGTTCCAGCGCTGCGGGCGGCTCCTCGTTCTGGAACCAGTCGTAGGCCGCGCCGCTGGCGATGCGGGAGGCAAGGTCCCCGCGGGTGTGTCCGCCATAGACGTCATACGCCCTTGCGCCGCTGCCGCCGCAGCCATCGAACACGCCCAGGAACACTTCTCCGTCGTGCGCGCCGAGGGCATAGCTGTCCTCGCACAGGTCCTGCTTTTTTTCACCGTTCACAAAGAACAGTGCCGAAAGCTCCAGCCCTGGGTCGGCAGTCTTCCGGGCCGTTTTCTTAGACAGTTTCATGCAGCTCCCCTTTTCCCGTATCTGCGGCCGGGGCCGTGCTTTCTGCGGCGGGCGCTGCGTCCTTTTGGGGCTCG
>ERZ780012.107-NODE-107-length-36823-cov-12.7852_pt1 | contig 36823 bp, 35 predicted proteins | sample MGYA00511869_ERZ780012 | MGnify/ENA primary metagenome ERZ780012 (study PRJEB29588, sample SAMEA2161608) | human gut metagenome | biome: human gut; feature: human-associated habitat; material: faeces | place: Denmark | collected 2008/2010 ... | reverse complement strand
GAGCTCCGGCGACAAGATTCCTGCTGACAAGAAGTCAGCCATCGAGTCAGCCCTCGGCTCCCTCAAGGAGGCTGTCAAGAATCAGAACATCTCTGACATCGACCGCTACACCGAGGAACTCACGAAGGCTTGGAACGCCGCCTCAGAGGACATGAACCGCGCCGCCCAGGCCGGTGCCCAGCAGGGACCTCAGCCTGGTCCTCAGGGACCGCAGAACGGCCCGGATGACCAAGGCCCGGACGAGCAGTAAAGACGGTCGGATAATCAGATGATAATCAGATAATAAGAGAGAGGATGTGATTTCACACCCTCTTTTTTTTTGTCCTCGTCCGTCAGGATGCTCACGAGTCACTTCGTGGCAGTCGGCTGGATTCCGTCGTACTGTTCGCAGACGGTGTGGTAGCTTTCAAGGTTGCCGATGTCGTAGCGGTGTCCGGGCATCTCCATTGCGTGGACAGGGGTCTGGGTGGAGAGCCATGCTATGTAGCTGCCGGGAGCGTCGGTGCCGCAGCTGGCGGTGATGCCGGCGGAGATCAGGCTTGCGTCCTTGCGGGTGTAGTAGTAGAACGGGGGACAGCACCAGTGGGAGCGAGGCTCTGACGGCTTCTCCTCCATGCCAAGCACGAGGTCTTCGGAGCTGACCTCCACGACACCGCATTTGCGAAGGCGCTGCTCCGAAGGCTCGAAGAAGCGCATGATGCAGGACGTACCCTTTGCGCGGGCATATTCAATGAACCTTACGAGGCTGAAATCCAGCACATTGTCTCCGGCTATGACCAGCATGTCGTCGTCGATGCCGAGGGAATCGATCGCGAATTGGATGTCGCGCACCGCACCCAGGCGCGTCTCGTTCGTCACCGTGCCGTCGTCCACGACAGTGATCTTGTCATCCGGTCGTCCGGCGGCCCAGTCGAGGAAATGTGCGGCGAACTTGTGGTTTGTGATGACTACATATTCATCAATCGCCCCGGAGGTTTTGATGTCGTCGATCAGCCAGTCAAGGATGGCTTTGTCCTTGATTTTCAGTAAGGGTTTTGGGAAATTTTTCGTCAGAGGGTAAAGCCGCGTCGCATAACCGGCGGCAAGGATCAGGCATTTCATGACTTGGCTTCTAAATTTTCACGCCGTCCGCGCTGTGGCAGATGCAGGCCGAGTAATGCCCCCGCAGATCCGGGAACTCGGCAAGATACTCAGTCTCGACTTTTTTGAATATTTCCTCCTTGAACGACGGGTCGATCAAGGCCATGCAGCAGCCCTTGAATCCGGCTCCGCTGAAGCGGCCTCCGTAGATGCCGTCGGTTCTGGTCATGATCTCGTAGATCTTTTTCAGCTCTGGAGAGCCGGTCTCCCATTTCTCGATGGATGAGCGTCCGCTCTCGAAACTGAGCTGGCCGAATGCCTCGATGTCGCCGTTTCTCCACGCTTCCGCACCCTTCTCGACACGGGCATATTCACCGAACCAGTGTTCCGCCCTCTTGCGCCAGTTCTCCGGAAGACGGTCGCCGAACTTTCGGAACACCTCGACCGGGACGTCGCGGAGGTTGGTCTCGCTGAACTTGCCGTACTCCATGCCGGCGTAGGCTTTCAGGGCGTAGGCTGCGCTGCGGCACTCGTCCACGCGCATGTTGAACTTGCTCCCGGCCAGGGTGCGCTCCACGCCGCTGAAGAAAATCGCGATCTCGTAGGGCTTCATGGCGGGGGAAGTCGGGATCAACTCGTAGCTGTCGTCCTTGGTGTCAAGGTAGAGAAGATGATCCTTCTTTGAATAGACCTCGCAGCTTTGGTCTAGCTTCCCGCAGGACACTCCCACGTAGTCGTTCTCCGCGGCCATCTCTGTGCTGATCAGCTCAGCGTCAGAGAGGTGGAAGCCGTTGACCGTGCACAGAGCCTTCAGGAAAGCGATCGTGACCGCCGCGGAGGACGATAGTCCGCTGATCGGAAGAGACCCTTCGATCACCCCGCTGAGTCCGATGCGGAGCGGGTATCTCGCCCCGAGCTTGAGTGTGGCTCCCCGCAGATAGTCGGCCCAGTCGCCCTGCTTTGGCTCCGGGACGGAACTGACGTGCCACTGCGCCCGTTTCGGGAACTGGAGCGACGAGAACTCGATGACTCCGTTCTGCTTTGGGGAGTAGGCGATGCGGATTCCCTTGTCAATCGCCAGTCCGGTAACCTTTCCGAGCTGGTGGTCGGAGTGGGCTCCGAGAGGACACACACGGTACGGACAGAACGAGAGCCCTTCCGGCTCCCGTCTGTACGTTTCCCTGAATTTCTGTTCGCAGGTCATATTCTTTTGTTTCATAGTCTTGCCTGAAGCGCCTTGCCCTGCTCCTCGTAGCCGGGTTTGCCAAGGAGGGCGAACATGTTCTTCTTGTAGGCTTCCACGCCAGGCTGGTTGAACGGATTGACACCGAGTACGTAGGCGCTGATCCCGCAGGCATATTCAAAGAAGTAGAACAGGCCGCCGAGGTTGTGGGCGTTGATCCTCTCGATGGCGATCTCCAGCTGAGGCACGCCGCCGTCGATGTGCGCGAGCTTGGTTCCAAGCTGGGCCATGGCGTTGCAGTGTTCCACGTGCTGGCCGGCGAGGTAGTTGAGCTGGTCGAGGTTCTGCGCGTCGCTTCCGATGACAATCTCGCGGTTGCTCTTCTCGATGCTCACAACGGTCTCGAACACGTCTCTGTCACCGTCCTGGATGAACTGTCCCATCGAGTGGAGGTCTGTGGTGAAGTTGACGGAGGCCGGGAATATTCCTTTCAGATCCTTGCCTTCCGACTCGCCGTAGAGCTGCTTCCACCACTCTCCAAGGTATTGGAACTTAGGATTGTAGGCAACCAGGATCTCTATCTTCTTGCCAAGTTCCGAATAGAGCAGGTTCCTCATCGCGGCGTACTGTACCGCAGGGTTCTCCTCGCCTTTCACCGCGAGAGCCTTCTCCATCTCGACAGCGCCGGCGATCATCTCGCGCACATCGAATCCCGCCAGCACGATCGGCAGAAGTCCGACCGGAGTGAGGACGGAGAACCGGCCTCCCACGTTGTCCGGAACGACGAATGTCTTGTAGCCTTCCTGTGTGGAAAGGGTCTTGAGGGCTCCCTTGTGGGCATCGGTGATGGCGACTATCCTTTCGGACGCGTCAGTGTAGTTCTTCTCGATGTGTTCCTTCACGATTCTGAAGGCTACAGCCGGCTCGGTGGTGGTGCCGGACTTGGAGATCACGACTGTGGCTACATTCCTCTCGGCCACGAGATCCATGAGCTCGGCGAGATATTCCTCGGAAAGGTTGTTTCCGGCGAATACAACTTCAGGAGCTTCCTTCGCTCCGCTGAGCTGCTTGGCGAAATTGTGGGAGAGTGCCTCGATGGCGCAGCGGGCTCCGAGATAGGATCCACCGATGCCGATAACGACCACCAGGTTGACACCTTTTGCCTTCCAGCAGTCACGTACCGCCTCGCAATCGGCGATCAGTGACTCCGGCGTCTGCGATGGCAGATGCTTCCATCCGAGGAAGTCGTTGCCCGCACCGCTCTCGCTTTCAAGCACATCGAAAGCCTCAAGAGCCTTGCCGACGTATTTCTTGTAATCTTCATCTTTGACAAAGGAGGCGCATCCTCCCAAATTGACTTTAACCATTTTCTTCCAAATTATTAAGGTTAACTAACTATGTATTCGTCTATGTATTCGTTAAACAAATCTGTTCAACCTGTTCATTCTGTTCATTCTGTTCAACCTGTTCAATCTCTCCAGCCTGTCCAAATCTTTTTGGTAGATAATCCTTAGCCGTCAATAATATGCCACCGGCACACTCTTTCTTACCCAAGGCATTTACCAACAAAAAAAACATTTTGCAAAAAATAACCATTTTCGCAATAACAACTCCCACTTATCACGGATAATTTTAACGAATATGTTCGCCAAGGAATATTCATTCATGGGTACCGCCGCCAGTAACCACGACAGCACGCCAGTAAAGTAGGTCAGAAGTCGAATATGTACTAAGTGCCAAGCCCTTCGTGAGCAAAACAAGCGTTCCTGCTCACGAGCGTGACCCGCGGGCGCCCTTCGTGAGCAAAATAGCCGCTTGGGCTCACAAGCGTGACCCGCGGGCGGCCTTCAGCCTCCTCATTGTGCGCATGGTTTTGAAAATAGCAGCGGCGGCCAAACTTTTGGCCGCCGCTGCCTATGGTATGGTCACCGGGTTGGGGGCTAAAATGCATGCTCCTTGTCCGGTGTCAAAGGAACACTATTTTTTGAAGTAATTGAAGTTGTTGTTGATGATGGCCTGAGGCAGGAGATCGCCATAGACCTCGTAGCGTCCGGACTTAAAGTTGCCTACCCAGTCCATCATGATCATTCCTGTTGCGGTGCAAATGTTTAAAATAAGTGCACGCCAAATTCCCAATCAAAATAAAGCCAAATATCCAAATATAAATACGCCATTTTTCCAAAAAAATATTGAAAATGAATTGAATTACAAAGGAATGTACTATCTTTGCACCAAAATATAATTCTATGGAATATAAGAATCGAATAGCAGATCAACTGCTACGTGATAAATTAGAGGCAATGGGTGCTGTCTTGATAGAAGGTCCCAAGGCTTGTGGCAAAACAACTACAGCAGAGCAACAGGCTAAAAGCATTATTTATATGGATGACCCTACCAAACAGCAGCAATACAAACAGATGGCGCAAACAAATATTAGCTTTTTGCTTGAGGGGGAAACTCCTCGTTTGATTGATGAATGGCAGGAAGTTCCCCAATTTTGGGATGCCATCCGATTTGAGGTAGACCATAGAGGCGAAGATGGACAATTTATGCTTACAGGTTCTGCGGTGCCTGCTGAAGCTAAAGATATTCATCATACAGGTACTGGAAGATACGGATGGCTTACCATGCGCCCTATGAGTTTGTGGGAATCCGGCGACTCTACTGGTGAGATAAGCCTATCGGATTTGTTTCTTACACCTGATAAAATAGGAGCTTTGAATAAACTTACATTGCCGATGCTTGCTTTTGTTGTTTGCCGTGGAGGGTGGCCTAAGGCTTTGCAAAAGAAAACAGAAAAGGCAGCACTATTGCAGGCGACAGAATATTATAAAGCGATAACAAATAGCGATATATCACGAGTTGACAACGTAAAACGAGATGCCGAACGGGCAAAGAGAATTATGCGTTCTTATGCCAGACATCAAGGCTCTCAAGCAAGTATCGCGACAATCCTTGCCGATATATCAGCAAATGAACCGGAGGATGTAAGTGATGAAACAATAGATTCATACCTTACTGCCTTGCGGAAAATATTCATAATAGAGGATATGCCGGCGTGGAATCCCAATTTAAGAAGTAAAACCGCTGTTCGCACATCAGACACAAGGTACTATGTCGACCCGTCAGTTGGTGTGGCAGCTCTTGGACTAGGTCCTAATGATTTAATTAATGACCTGAATACATTTGGGTTGTTTTTTGAGGCAATGTGCATTCGAGATCTTAGGGTTTATGCCGATGCCTTGGATGGCTCTGTATATCATTATAGAGACAAGAATGGTTTGGAATGTGATGCTGTGGTACATTTGCGTAATGGCTCATATGGTCTTATTGAAATAAAGTTAGGTGGAGAAAAGTTGATTGAGGACGGTGCAAAAACCTTAATGGCACTTTCAAATATCATAGACACCTCCCGAATGAAAGCCCCTGCTTTTTGTATGGTGCTGACAGGTGTTGGTGACTTTGCCTATAAACGAACAGATGGAGTGTATGTTGTGCCGATTGGATGTTTGAGATCATAAGTTTTGACATTCAGAATAATAATAGTTAATGTAAGCAATGATGCATGGATAAAATCTGTAACTTCGATATTGTAATCAATACATGTCTTGCTGAGATCAATCCGACCTCGCTAATGCCGGATTTCGATAAGAACGGTTTTTTGTTATCGGTCATCAACGGATTTGCTTACACTCGCAGGTGGCCTTCGTGCGCAAAACAGGCGCTTTGGCTCACAAGCGTGACCCGCAGGCGGCCTTCGTGAGCAAACTGACAGTCGTACTTTATCGAATGCTTACACTCAGAGTTTACTGTTCCCTATAGTGGAGAAATGACTCTTCACAAAAGCGGTGAGAGGCCTGAGCAAGACCTCTCACCGGGACACAAAATTAGCAAAATTGCCGTTAATAATCAAAGGGTAAGATCAGAAATTCATCGGTGTGGTGTGATCAGTCGTAAGCATTCGGTAAACCCCGTCTTTTCCGCATAACTCCACCGGAGTATCTTTGCGGTTCATAAATAAGGAACCGTATGCACATTGTTATTTCATATACTCGTAGATGAAAATAGGAAAAGAATTTAATACAGCAACACTTCTATTGGGTTTGACATGGAGCAAGAGTTGCCTTTCGAATATTGATAGCTGATTGACAACAGACTTCTCCTTTGGCATCGCATTTACTCCTGCTATAAGCAAGTTAGCTTTACTGACATTCATCTGCTTAAGAAATTGCCAGTTGTCTTTCACCTTCATATACTTTTCCTTGGTCGGCGTTTCGCCATCCTTGAGCAAGATGTGGTCGAGACTGTCATAAGCCGAAAAATTACGAGCCAGACGTTTGAAATCCTTACACTCTTCTCTGCTTACTACATAGTTGGCATAATCGTTGTCGGGAAGTTCCTTGGTATAGCGGATGGACTCAATCATCGGGTAGTTGATGTAGAGCTTTCCGTTCTCGGTTTCGTCTGCAAACAATGCCAGCATCTCTTCTACTCTTTGATTGATTTCTTCAAGCGAAAGGTGAGAGTGTTGGAAGTCATAGTCAAAGAATAGGAATATTTCCGAAATGTCTGAACTTCTGATACCGTTCAAGATGGAGTCACCTCTTGCTGCCAAGCGTTCTCGCATGACAGAAACAATATCTCCACCGTCTTCATATTCCTTCAGCTCATTGTAAAGGTCATATATGTTATTCCCGAAAGAACAAATGATATTGTCATTTACCTTCGGGAAATAGAGTCTTTCCAATGTTCTATACAGGCGAGGCTCACGCTCGTCGCCTTCAAATACAAACAGAATCATAGGCCAAAAGTTCCGCCTCTATATAGTTTCTCCAAGTTATGGGCAAAACGAAGTTCCTTGTCCGTCAAGTCACAAATAGCCTTTATTTCGTTGTTCCTGAGGATAAAGAAACAATCAGGACGAAGCAAGTCATTGGAAAGAAGGAATGTGTCGTGGGTGGTTACGAACACCTGGTTGTTGCCTTCAAACAATCGCTTGCAAATCTTATATGATAGTTCGTGGTGGTAGAAAGCATCAAACTCGTCGATGAAGACGAACGAAGCGTTGTCCATCTCTTTCAGCCAATAATACTGCAACTCCAGATTCCTTGTGCCTGTGGATGCAACCCATTGGAACGGAATTCTCACACCGTTCATTATGCAGAAGAGAATGTTGTCGCCCTTCGTGTTAGGTGCAAACTCATACTCCTGACCACTTACTTCTTTCAAATAAGCTGCAAAGTCGTCAGCAAGGTTGTTCTTTATGATATACTCTTCCACGTTGCTGCCACCTTCCTTCAAGCCAATGAATTCACGGTAGTCGAGACTTCTGAAGAATAGCATATTCTCTACGAAATCGCGAAGTTGTAGCAGGGCATGGTCTTTGGGAAGTGGCACAGAACTCAATAGATAGTTTACTATAGAAATGTTGTTGGCACTATCTTTAAGATTCTGAATGGCAACGGCGGTCAAGCCAAATTCTTCGGAAATAGCCAATTCGTCTTTGTCTTTAACAAGAATCTCTTTTTTGTCTACTATTAGCTTTTCGCTGATGATATCGCCTTTCAGTTCCGATGCTATTTTACTGTAACTGTATACTACCACATGACCGTCGAAAGAAAATGTGTAATCGAAATCAACCGGCTCGTTGTGGCATGACGCACATGCATAATTCAGATAGTAATCAGGCTTCTTCCACTTGTGAGAAAGATGGTTGGCAATGTCGAATATTGCCAATCCGAAGTTCGACTTACCGGCTCCATTCGGTCCGTAGATAATACCGTTCTTTACAATGCCATTACGTACTGCATCGTTATTGAACGTATAATTGCTCGGATGAGACAAGTCCCACTCGATACGATTCTTGAACCCTCTATAGTTCTTAACTGCAAATCTCGTTAACATGACAATATTGATTAGTGATATTTTGACTACAAAGGTACAAAAAAACAACGTATCCGTAAATAAATTACGGCATATACTGGATCAGGGATTATAGGTATATTAAATTGAATAACTCAGAGTTTACTGTTCCCTATAGTGGAGAAATGACTCTTCACAAAAGCGGTGAGAGGCCTGAGCAAGACCTCTCACCGGAACGCAAAATCAGCAAAATTGCCGTTAATAATCAATGGGTAAGATCAGAGATTCATCGGTGTGGTGTGATCAGTTCCACTTACCACTTACTAAGGTTGGTGATGGTGTTGTTGAGGTTCTCAAGACGCTTGTTGTAGCAGTACTTGAGGTTGTCCATCACATCGTCGAACTCCATCTTCTCGTCACCGCACAGCCAATGCTCATCCAGATAATTACCGACCTTCCAAATCTTTCGGTTATACTCATCAGAAAGCCTGTTTGCGGTGCGCCTCTCCTCCACGACTCTGTTGGCGACATCAATCAAGTCTGGGTAGACATCCGCCCAGCGAGCCTTGACCCTATTGATGTAGTTCTGATCCTTCATCAACAGAGGCCACCACATATAGTACCTCCTTGGGGTCTCATTATATTTAATGGCCCTTTCGATGAGAAGTGAACTCCATGTGTGATAGTAGTACGCGTTCTTTTCCGTGTCCACATTCGTGAAGTTCTGGCTGTCAAAGTCCCAAACCGGCCCGGCGCTGAGTTTTCCGTCCCCGTCCTTGTACATGTAGACACTCTTCGGATGCTGGATCTCATCGTTCATGGCGATCTCGTAGACAAACCAGTAGTCGATCACGGAGTTGATGTCGAGACTCTTGTAGGCCTCTGTGTAATAACCATTAGTAAGGTTGCTCTCGATGGCGTTGATGTAGGTTTTCAGACTCTCGAAAATCGCGCTGCCATCATATGTGATACTATTCACTGTAGCCTTGAAGTCATCCTTGAACAAGCAAGGCAATTCACGCATTGAGGTTTTGAATTTCCAGGTCTCGTCGTAATTATTGTCGAACTCGATAAGGTAGCTGCAATCCTTCACGGTAGGGCTGGTGTTTTTCTCGACAACATCCTCAAATATCGGGTTTGTCATTTTCAGCCTGTGCTTATTGATCTTGATCTGCTCGCAGAAAAGATAGTTGCCGGCGTGGATGCCATTGATGACCAGCTCGACGTTCTGCCCTGAAGGATTCCAGACCAATCCCTTTCCTAAGGTGCTTCCGTCTGTCGGCCCGTTGATGAAATGGTTCTGGATAGTCTGGGCGATGTTGAACGCCAGATAGTTACGAATGAGTGACATGTCCGTCCACGGAGAGAGCAGAATCCATCTATTGTGCTCCTTCATCCCAAGGATGCCCGCCTTTTTGTTCAGCTTGATAGCCATCGGCCTCTTGTCGTAATTGGATGACGTGTTTCCTCTGAGCCTGATGCTGCAACCGGCCTTATTCAAGTCCGCCACACCGTTTTTGTAGACAGCGATGTCGTCGGCCTCGCTCCAGTCTGTACCCTTGGCAGGGATGGCGAAGTCAAGGAAGCTGACTGTTCCCGGAGTGTTGACATTGACAACCACCACCGGCAGTCCGGTGTTGTTCACAGAAACTGTGAACGTGCTCTTCTCTGTCCCGTCAACAAGGGTATATTCAACAGGATTCTTGAAGTCTTGTGTTGAGACACCGCTCTCCTGAAGCTCACCGTTGCAGTAGACTTTCACCCCTTCCGCCACGGTGAAGGTAGGGGCAAGAGTGAAGTTGTAAAGATAAGGGATGCAGCATGAAACCGTGTTAAGAGTCTTGTCTATGTCGCAGGTGAAATCCTCGGCAGCTTTGACTTCCGTCTTCGTTGTGCTTGTGTTCAGGACAGCTGTCTTCTTCAGAAGGCTGGCCTCGTTGTTAGCAATCTCGAACTTGAAGCTCTCGAATGCCGGCGGATTGGCGTCAAGGTTCCCGACCGTGAAGTTATGCTCTTCTTTCAGATTGTCAAGACTTAAAGGAACATCATAACAAACTCCGGCCTTGAAATCTGCAACCGCCTTGACCTCGAATGTGACCTTGTGCACATTGGTCCGGAGCTCGATCTCAATCACATCTCCCTTTTTGATGTCTGGTGCGATCGTGGCGAAGGCGACAGCCTTGTTTCCTACAGCTACTCCACCATCCTCATCGTTTGACAGTTTGATTGTGATTTCGGAAGCGGTCTTGCCGTCAACCGCAGTAAGACCCGAAGCCAGATTGCCTAGGTTCATTGTGAAATCTCCCGTCCACGAACGACCGGCACTGATGCCCGTGTTCTTTTGCCTGAAGATTATGGACTGCAGCTTCTCCGTACTTCCGATGGCGGCAAGCTTGGAGCCGAAAGTCACTTCTGTTTTCAGGATGGAAACCATGGGCTTGAACACGAAGCTGTGGGAGCCGTCGGCTTTCTTGACGGGGGTGTCGCTGGCTTTCACGTCATTGGCGGCTATCGAGGTCGCGTCGGTGTAGGTCTGCACTTTGGCGACGGTGACCGGGATGGCCTTGCTGTCTGTGGCTCTTTCCACGAAAGGGTAGTAAGCAAATTCAGGATTGTCTCCGGTCATTTTACCGGAGAACAATCCTGATGCTACAGCAGTGGTGAACGTTCCGTGGAACTCTGCGTTTTTGGTGGATTTGCCGAACACCCCGATCTTGTCACCGGGTGACCACATTATTCCAAGTGATCCATCCTCTGTCGGTTCGATGTCAAGTTGTGTTCTTGTCACGGGCGGCCGCAGGAGTTCTCCTGTCAAAGTGATCTCTTCAGGGACTGAGAGCCGCATCTCATTGTTGTTGACACAAGATGCGGTCATGAGTGCCGCGGATGCCATCAACGCAAAATCCAAACGAATTCGTTTCATCATTTATGTGTTGTTTAAAAATTAACCTATTCAGTCATAGGTTAGTTTCAGGTCGTAGCCTTTGCTACAGGCCGAATCCCGTCCCTCCGCTTCCGTAGGAGGAGTCATAGGATTTTGTGACAGGATCAGCGTCACGAACGCAGCGGATTCTAAACTCCGAGTCTTTTTGTCCATGGCCTGTGGTTATGATAGGATGGCCGCTCGTATTGTCTTTCATAATGTAATATATCATGTGAGTATCAGTGCCGTACTTATTTCGATTAAACTTGGTTTTTGCTGCATAAAACGAGCCCGTGCTTCCTCCATTTGAAAGATTAGGAGTAATCTCCTCCCCGCGGTATAACTGAATAAAGTAAAGCTCTTTCTCATTCGGGATTCTCCACTTTCCCAAATCGGATTTGTCTGTTTTTTCTGTGTAGTACCTCTCGCAACTATTCCCACTAACAATCTCATCGTATGTGAATGAGTTCTTGTTTGTTGTGTAGTTGACATTTATCTCATTCAGATAAAGCTGGCGGTAATACCAGCTCTTTTGGTAAAGCCGTACGTATTTTACAGACATGTCAAGATTGGTTGTCACGGTAACATCAGTAGTATTCACTGTGCCAATGTCTGTCCAAGTGGTTCCATCTGATGAAATCTGTAAAGTCTGATTTTGTGGAGACTGCGTTGACTGTTTAGATAAAACACGAACTGATGTCACCTTGACAGGGGCGGAAAATGTAAGCAGCACATATCTACCTGATCTTTGATAATCGTTTGATTGCCAATATGTATCTTCATTGCCATCCACCAAATTGCTTATTTGTCCTGCATTAGTTGTGTAATTAGTCGAAGCCGCTATTGTTACATCAACATCAGCCGTCAAATCATTCTTGGCGATTGTGAAAGCTCTCGGCAATGTGCTGGAAGGGTCGGAGTGCATGTGTTCCGGGTACTCTCCTTCCTGTGTGTTGGTTCTCAGCGCTTCGTCCTTAAGGCCTCTGATTGTCACCGTGTAGTTGTCATTTGTCGATGAGATGGCCGAGACATCGTCGGTTCCGTCGGTAAGGTTTCTTACGCAGCGTACCTTTGCAGCCCCGCCTTCAGCGGAGCCGACAGCCGTGCCTTCATAAGCCCACCAAATGCGGTAACCACCTTTCATACTTGTGACGTAGTTTTCGTGTTCGAACGTTATGTCAGGTGGAATCGACTTCATTCCGCACCACAGGTAGATGTACTGGCGGTAAGTAGGGACGTACCACTTGATCTCGTCCTGGTCAATCGTGCCATTGCCGTTGAGGTCTCTGTTTCTGGAGAGACATTGGTAAAGAGGGTTTGCTCCTGTCGTGGTCATGATCTCGCTTGCTGTAGGAGCGGTTGAACCGGTGAATCCGTTATTTGTGATGTTGACAAAAGCCGTCCAATTTTGAGACGGTGCGGCTTGGACTATGGCGCGGGTGTTTGTCAATCCGTTTTGCGCATTTGTCCCGAGGTCCTGGTAAACGTCGCTTTCGCTAAAGGTATTATCCGGTGTCTCCTCCACATTCTCCAACCCGAACGGATTGCCGGCATTGTCGTTGTAGAAAGTCTTGATGGACTTCTGCTTGAGCGTGAAGCCATTACCTTCTACGTACGTGCTTTGGCCGTCTTGGCTTATATTGGCATTGCCGATAGTGAATGACAAGATCCTGTCCTCCGTGTTGACGAAGTCCTTGTAAGACTTGTCATTGTAGAAGTACTCGTCCACGTAGGCCTGCGTGTAGACATTGTCTCCGCTTATTATGCAGTGTGTATCGTCATTGACCTTTATCTCATCAATCAATTCGTAGATGTTCACCAAGCCGGCGTCTCCGGGATAATTTGCGAATGTTGTCTGACTGGCAGGCTTGCCGAACTTCACCCAAGCGATGTCCTCACGGTGCGAATCAGTGGATCCTTCCTTAACGGTGAAGGATGTCATCTTTCCTTCTCCTGCCGGTACTGTGCCGCTGACGATGCATTTCTCGATGTTTGTCTTCGAGAATGACAACAGCACATTCTCATAGTGGGAGTCAAGGTTGACGACAACGTGTGGAGAAGGTTTGATGATGTAGCCCTCGGCCCCAGGTTGTCTTTCTTCATTCGTTGTCGCTTCTACGATGATGCTGTTGACCCCGTTGACGGTGACCGTGTAGGTGTACTTCGTGTTGCGTTTCACTGAGAAGTTGTCGAAAGAACCGCCCTTGTCCTCCCTCGTGTCGAAGTTCCCGAGGTGGATTGTGTACTTCACGGTTCCTGTCACGGTTCCTTCATCACCGGTTTTTCCCGGACCAGAGTATGTCCCCTCAACCACAACATAAGTGGCATTGGCAGGGGCGTTGGCGAAGGTGTTGTAGTCATCAGCGACCCTTTTTTCCCTGTCAGTGTAGGCCCAGGAACCCTCCTTGTTGGCTGCCTTCTGGACATTCTCCGGCATGTAGAAGAAGAATGTAGGCAGGTTCTCCGCATCCTTTTCATTGATAGGCAAGTCCTTGAATTCCATGAACGAGCCGGCTCCGGCATATTCATCCAGCGCGTTCCTTTCCAGAAGTGTCGAGGAAGTGGAGTAGTTGTAGATGCTGTACTTCTGCGGGGTGAAGGTCACTCCGGAGCCGTTTTTGAACTTGAATATGCTCTTGGAGACGATTCTCTTCAGGTGGAACACATTGTCGAATGTGTTCTCGCCAGGCTTCAGGGTGATTGTCGTGTTGTCGTCGGTGCCGTAGCGCCCCGACATCATCACGGATGTGGAGGTGATGTTACGTCCCGAGGCTGTGATGGTATATTCCTTGAACTCCGCAAGGGTCTTCCCCGCGAGGTTGTTGAGATCGACCACCGTATACCTGTCGTAGTTGGCGATAGGGTACATGTACCATGTCCCGCTGTAGACCCCGTCGAGCTGCTCCTCGTCAAGATTGATCGTGTAGAGCCAGTTGGTCGTTGTGTTCTCCAGGGTTGGGGCGCCAAGGTCATTCACCTTCACCACGACCGGCTTCGAGTTCGCCCTGTCCGCATCGTAGAAGAGGATCGCCATCTTCTCTATTTTGGTCTCCTGCTCGTCAGTGGCCCTCGTGTTGACAACTTCATCCATCTTCGGAACCTCGACGTTGAATGAAATGCTGACCGGCAGACCTTTCTCCACTTTCGTCAGTTCTACCTCCCGTTGGCACCCGGCGAGGACTGCGGACACCATGAGGGCGGCCGCAAGTGTTCTGTAAGTTTTTTTCATGATATTCATAGATTAATCAAAGGTAACTCCATTCTCGATAGAATCCCAGTCGTCAACCTCGACGTTAGGGGTGTCTGTCTTCGCCTTGATGTTCACGCTGCTGGCGCACACGGAACTCTCGACGGCGACCCGCTCCACCTGTGTGGCTGGGGTCAGATAGCGCTTTCTCGTTGTTGTCTTCTTCATCATAATGTGTGATTAAGGTGCAGGAACAATCTCATCATTAAATTATTTCGCCTTGGTGATGACGGCGCGGCTAAGGGCCGGGTCATCGTAGAACATGTTGTCCACACCTCCCTTGAAATCGAGTTCAAGCAGGTCGGCGGGAACTCCGAACTCCTTGGTGAGGCAGTCGTAGACAGCCTGGGCGCGATTCCGGCTGAGCCTGTCGTTGATCTTCTTGATGAAAGCCTTGGTCGCTCCGTTGGAAGCAAGCCCGTGCCTGTCAAACAACCTTGTCCCCAATCCGTGCACAGCCACACTGAAACGATTGCCCACCGGGACAGTCTTTGAAGTGCTTTCCCGCATTCCGTCCCGTCCCTTACTGTAGGCCACAAAAGACTCCCATCCGGCGGACATGGCGACATCCCCAATCTCCTGCATTATCCTACCCGTCGAGGTGTTCATCCTCAGTACCGGATTTATCTGTAACAACTTCGGCATTTTGCTATCAAATGATTGAATTACCGAATGATTTTATTTCAATAGTTGCCTGAGGGGCAAGACGAAAATGGGTTTGGCTTCTGAATACCTGCAGCCGCTCGCGACAGGAGGTTTGAAAGTTTGGGTGACAGCAATTGGCCGCATAAGCAGTTCTGTCGGAAAAATTGTGATAGTCGTGATTTTTGTTGAACACTTTGATCGTTTCCTTTAACTGATCTATAGCATCAGAGATCCATCCGGAAGTCCTGACATCTTTTAGTTCAACAAAGCAAATACTGCTGTCATCGTTGTATAGAATCATTCCATCACACGAAGATTCTTTCTGTCCGTCATCTCGGTAGTACACAATATTTTTGTCTACGGGAATGAATTGAATGTTCTCATTCCCCGTATTCTTTATGGTAGCTACCCATTTGTCAGGAGAATTTTTATCAGATGTGGAATATGCAGGTCTTTCGCCCTCAGGATCGCATATACCAATCATCTCCTCATTTCTCACCGGTTCAAGTCTATATTCTTTTGCCAAGAAATTCACTCTTTGCATAGCTCTTCCACATCTAATAATTCATTAAACAGATCATTGCATTCCGCAAGAGTATTGTTGAGGTAATTATCATCTGATGGCATTCCGTCAAAGGATGGCAATGACAAAATATCCCCCAACTCGTTGATTTGATAAACGGATACATACTCTCCTCTGACTTGCGCTGCCTTTGGAACTATGGAATCAAGCCTTGATGTTAGTTTTGAATCACTGGTCATTCTTGCGACATTTCCTGCCTTAATAGCCAAAGCCAAGTAGTTAAGAATATATGGACTATGAGTGGTAATCAGTAGTTCATTATTTCCAACAGAACTGAAAGATAGAAGTGAATTCAGGATTTCACGCTGTGAGGTCGGGAACAGATTCTCTTCGGGTTCTTCCACTATGCTAAGGAGGTATTTGTTGGACGTGTCGGCGGTTTGTTCCAACAAAAGACGGCGAACCTCAGGATCCAAAGAATCATCTTTTAGAATCTCGGATACTCTTTTTTGAATCAATTCTTTCTCTTTCAGGCTCTTGTCGCTCTGCTGAACTTGAACTGTCTTTGTTACAACCTTTGAGAGGTAGTCCAAGACAACGTACATAGGGGTCAGAGACTGCATTCCGCTTGAAGCTTCATTAAGTTTGACCTTGTAGTCAATAGACTGAATATATGAGCGTTTGTTCAACGCGTCATAATGAAATTTTGCCTGATTTATAGGAAGTGTCAGGTCTGATTTCATATTCCTGCAAGCAGTGGTGTAAACACCAAGCATAGAGGCCAAAGACTGAGGAAGCCTTTTGACGTTCTCGGCATCCTCAATCACACTCAGAAGATTTCTTTCCGCAGGAATATATGAGATCTGAGGGCGTTCGTAGGCGGATCCTGCACAAGTCTTTACTCTGAGTTTCTTGTTTTCATAAATAAATTCAAATGCGGATCCTATATAATGCAGGAATGTGTTATCCTTGAAATAGTCTTGAATGCTTTGGTAAGAGCAAAAAGTTTTGGCGAAACGGTTGTACTTCGTCAGATACGCTATCGAATAGTCTCCACGGACAAGAGCTTTTTCCAACCAGGAAAAGGTGGCGAACAATTTGGCGATGCTACTCTTCCCAACAGCCTGAGGACCACAAAGGACGGTGATTTTATTGATGGGCAAATACCCGTCATTATCCATATATCCGTTGCAGATTGGTCCGAAATGCTGTATTTTCAAACTTTTGCTTAACATATTCACCTATTTTACAGTTTATGTTATTCTTGTAAAAGTAAGAATAAAAATTATCTGTGACAAATTTCTATTTTAAGGTAAGCCTTTTGAACAGTTGAATCCATCGGCTCATCACGGCCTCTTCGGCATATTTCTCCTTGATCTTCAATGCTTCCGTACCCATTTTGCGGCGAAGCGATTCATCAGACATCAGCCTTTTCATCGCTTCGGCAAGAGCCTGGACATTACCTTCTGGAACCAAAAGACCATTCTTGCCATCTTCGATGATGTCTTTAGGGCCGCACTTGAAGTCGAACGTCACCGCAGGCAAGCCGCAAGTCATTGCCTCGATCAGCACCATCGGCAGTCCCTCAAAATGCGAACTCATAACCAACATTGAGCTTCTGGCATATTCATTCCAAATGTCATTCGTTGGTCTGTTGATGTGCGCACTGTCACCAAGCCCCTTCTCTTGAATCATCCTTTCGAGCATATCCTTCCACTCGCCTTGACCGAATATGTCTAATTGCCAGTCGGAATATTCAGAGTCCTCTTTGACGATGCTCCAAGCCTCGATCAACCGGTCAAATCCTTTCTGGTAGTCGAGTCTGCCCACAGCGATGACTCTGTGGGCCGTGCAGTCTGATCGGGAGGCTTCCGTTGTGATTGCCGCATTTGGAATCGTCTCAATGTTAGGTAGTTTGCCCCAATAGCCTTTGTCCTCTTCCGTCAGCACGACAAATGAGTCAAACTTCCGCACAATCTTCTCATCCTGTCTTGTCCTCAGCCGATCTGACAGTCCCAACAGTCCGTGCCTTCCGTACTGAAGCCTGAAGTACTTGTTAAAGTGCAGTTCCAACACCTTCTTACTGCCATCCTTGATTGATGGGATGAATGATGATTCGGAAGGGTAGAGCGAGTCCACGATGTCTGGCCTCTCCTTGAGCAACAGCTCCGTCAGAGCCTTCCTGTGCTTCCTCCTGCGCCAGAGGTACCCGATCGTCTTGATAACAGGATTCTTCCCGTTGTCATCCGTATAGTTGACCCCAAGGTCAATGATTCTTACCCCATCCGGGAAGGGGTAAAACGTGGGTTTGCCATGCTGGTCAGTTGTCACAACCGCCACGTCCCATCCCATCCGCTCCTTGAGGTATCGAACCTTATTCAGCAGCACCCTCTCCATCCCGCCAGGATTGTACAGGGAGCACATGCAGTAGATTATTCTCATCCCTTGGATTCTTTTTTTTATTTCCGGCCTTCCAATCTTTCGCTTGTTCCGTAAGACGATTCCGCTGCCGGAGAAGGCTTGTGTTTGGTCTCGGATCCAGTTTGTTAATAATCATATTCCGAGTGTGGAAATGTCTCACAGGAGAATTCAACATTTACATTCCAAACCGGTTAAGAAACGCTATGCGACTATCGTACTTCGATAATGCGCCTGATATCTGTTCTGCAATTTTCGTCTATAATTGTCGTAATCCAACGTTCGTTTTCCGCCATAATACAGCAGTTTTATGCCGACCACGCCTGGGTGTACTAGGAACGCTTGCGGTAGAGTTGTTTCAACCATAAGAAAAAGAAGATTGTTTTATCACTTTCGTTTTCTTAATAAACGGAATCTGTATTTTAGTTTACGATATGTTCGTCGAAGGTTTCTCTCAAATATAAGAACAAGCCTGAGTGATTTATTATGAATTGCGCATACAACTATTCTATCATGAATCGACAGTTTATTCTGAGTAGAGTCCTCTTTCAAGTCTTTAATCCATTTATCATCATAGTTGACATCATAATTATAACCGATTACTCCTCCTAAATATGTGATACGCCATTTAAAAAAAACTGTTCCAATAATAGGACTGTTCTTAATTATAGTCACTATGTTACTCACGGTTTCAACCATGTTCTTTTCATAGTCATAGTTTGATTTATGCGACACCTGCACACTCGTCGGGCTATCAATTCTGTAATGATATTTGTGTATATCCTTGCATAAAATCTTCCCTTTTACGTTCACAACTATTTTTAGATTTGTCAGAAAATCTCCTCCGACCTTAAAATAGCGAGGTATGTCTAAAACAAATTCGTCAAAAAGGCTCTTTTTGTATAATTTGCCCCAAACATTCCATAGTTTAAATGATAACAATTTCGCGGTATACTCATCTCTGTTCAAAAGGCCTTGAAATGGACTTTCAAAAACAACAATGTCAATGCTGTCATCAGCGAAGGATATAATGCTTGTCAAAGTATCAGTTTCTATTGTGTCATCACTATCGACAAAGTATAGATATTGTCCTTTAGCAAGTCTTATCCCAGTTGCACGGGCTGCGATTTCACCTTGATTGACTTGATGGATAACTCGTATTCTTATGTCGCATGCAGCATATTCGTCGCATATTGTTCCTGAGTTGTCAGTGCTGCCGTCATCAACGAGAATCAACTCAAAGTCGTTATAGGTGTTTGACAATATACTATCAATGCATTTATTAAGGTTCTCTGCTGTATTGAATACAGGAACGATGACTGAAATAATTGTACTATCCGCCATACTCATAATTGTGTTTTAAATTAATCATTTTGTGCCATCTTCCTCATCTTGTGTGCTCATGCAAAGGAATGGAGCGAACACTAAGAATATATCAGTGGATACTTTAAACCATATAATGAAGTTAAGCAAAGTTAGGCAAGCAAACAAATACCGATATGTGCTAAACTTATTTATACATTCTTGACCTACTTTGATCATAAACAAGGAGAATGCTAGCAAGCCCGTTATGCCGAAATAAAAAATAAAACGCAGGTAACCGACATCGGTAGTTTTGTAGAAGTCTTTATAATCTGTACCTGTATAAAAAGGCTCGTTTAATGTGGATTCAAAAAAACCATCACCGATTATCCATGTTTTCCAATTATCCGGGAAAACATAGCTATCTAATAATTGTATGTTTGAACTGACCTCCCATCGACCTTTCTCCGCCAAACTAAAAAAGCCCTCAAAACCAAACTGTATCATCCTGCGCCAGTGAGGGTCAGTGTTGTATAGCAAAACAAGTACTATCGTCATCGCAGAAGTGATACTTATTATCAACAAGCCATATTGTCTACGCTTACCATTAAACATATCTGGTCTAAAATTTAATGCCCAGATTATATAAACGAGGCCGATAATCATGCCTAACAATGTTGTACGACCAATAATATTGCCGATAACAGATATGATTAAAAAAGAAACAATCAGAAAAAGCAAATACTTCTCGCTATGATCCCATTGGCTGACTTTGGGCAGCAAAAAAGCAATCATAATAAGTATGGCGGAGAAACGTCCTCCAGCTACATCCAATGCACATCCAATACCGTACATACGGTTGTTCATTTTCCCCATGAAGCCTTCCCCTTCAAGAAAGCTATCCACGAAGTGCTTCACTATTGGGAATACGTCAATGGTAACAGCAATTGTGCATTGGATGACACATACCGCAATCAAATATAGGCATACTAATTCAACAGAAACTCTACCATGAACTCCCCTAATCATATTGATAACAACATATGCAGCACTTAACCATACCCACATGGAAATTGTGTATTTTGAATATGATCCATCGTGAGTATTATTAATTGTCATTGACAGCAAACTGACAAAGCATACTGCTAGGGAGAGTAATGTCAATATCAGAAAGCTTTTATTCAGTTTAGCCATTTTGCCCTTGGCAATATTGAATAACAGCATTACGACACCTAAAGCGCCAAGCATCATTTTTGTGTTTGCTATTGGAAAGAAAGTAAACACAAAAGGAAAGAAAAAAAAACTGGTGGCGATAACAGTTAATATAATCAGAATGATCTTTCTCATGATGCTATTATCTATATTTTATACGATAGAATATTCTGATAACTATCCAATAATGTAGCCAGACAAACACGAATAGCCCTTTACTCGCAAGCCATTCAACTAATCGTATTCTTAGAGAAACACTGCTGTCTTGCCAGATATAATTATTGGCTTCGGGGAACCACTCTTTCCAAACTTTATACATCAGGATGTCGCCCGTGACTAAAAAAGGCCATTTCATCAGCAGAGTGAATGAGTACAACTGAAGATTCCACTTATTTCCATATTGGGCGATCATAAAGTCCACAATGTCATAGGTGTTATGCTTCAAGGCTTTTAATTTCTCGTTGGTGTAAACATGACTCATTGCGTTTGCATTTCCTTGTTCATAGTGATACAATGCTTTGCTGACATTTGACACACTATTGGCAAATGTAAATAATTTAATCATCGTAAGATCCTCTCCCATTGAATACCCAGAAGGGAAAGTAACATTATGATCATTATAAAGAGACTGTCTGACTAGCTTATTCCAAACATTGTATTTCATACAACCACTGAGCATACCTTTGCAGGCGGCCTCTGGGCTATCATATGATGGTTGATGGAAATAACGCTCTGTTTCAGGGTATGTCATATAATAATCGCACCAAACAATATCCGCATTATTCTTAACAGCACATTCATACATTTCTTGTAGAGCATCTGCTTCGAGATAATCATCACTATCACAATGATATATATAATCCCCATTAGCTATAGCCATTCCACTGTTTCTTGCAGCAGGCAGCCCTTTATTCTTTTCATGTCGTATGATTTTAATAAACGGTCGTTTGTTTGGGAATAAGGCTAATACATCATTTAGACGTTCCATACTAGAGTCGGGAGTAGCGTCATCGACAAATATGAATTCTACGTCTTGGAGTGTTTGGCTCATTAAACTCTTTACACACCTAGAGATATACTCTTCAACCCTATATATAGGGATAATAACAGAAACTTTGGCAGACATTTTGTGATCATTAAGATATTGTGTCATTTTGAAAATTCAGCTATGCTTTAACTTAATCCAGTCAGATAAACAGACAATATCATCTTTGGCTGGAGCGCATATGATCTCGGTGTTATACTAATGCTGATTTAAGAAACAACATCGAATCTTCCTTCGCTGTCAGAATTATTTGTTTAGCCTTATTAAAATCTTCTCGACAAGAATCTGGGTCTTTAATTGTGTTTGGTCGTACGGCATAACACTCCATTTTTGTCAGTTTAAGCAAACTACTCACCCTGTTGTCTGACATTCCGTCAATCGCATAAAACGGCCGTGCGAAAATTATAGAAAACACTACAGCATGAAATGAACCGCTAATAACAAATTGTGCATGTCTGATAAGGTTGAGGAATTCAATTGGCCCAACGTTGATATGATATTTGATACTCTTTTTGTGTATTAATCTAAATGTGCCATTTGGGGTGGTGAGAATGACCTTCAGTCCTGTTCTTTTGGATAAAAGTAACAATTCACTACATTGTTCTTTTGTCGGGAAAGGTGAATAGAAGAGCATATAATCTTCGCTAATAATCGGTTTACTGCCAGCTAATAACCGCCACTCTTCTTCTTCTAACAATAATGTTGGGTCTATGCAGATTTTAGGTCTTTTCCCAGTTATTCTTTCGACAAAATCTGCGGTTCCTGCTTCTCTGACCGAGATTTCGCAATACGAATTAAGTGCATTTTCAATGAAACCATATAATTCGGGTGAAATTGTCTCGTCAGGACAAGGTCCCATACTTGGAGCGTAGGCGGTTTTCTTATGGTTATATACAAAATCTAAAAAAAAAGACGAAACATAGTCGGGGCAGCATGTATTCCAAATTTGATCACTTCCGGACACATAGATGTCAAAGCCGAGAGCACTTTCATTGAGTAACTCGGGAGATTTTATCTCTGTTGTTGTCAATAATTTATTTGATAGAAATTGCTCAAATAGATGATGCTTACGTAGGTCTGCATATGCTAAGAACGGAAATAATAGTGCCTTGATTCTATCTTGCCAAACAGATGAAAAGACAAGCGGTCTATAGAACTTTCTTTGTTTTTTCGTACGGAGGTTGATTATTTTGCAGTTATGTCCTATCCTAAGGATTGTCTGTTGGAGGGCGTACGCTTGAAGCATAGATCCGTAATTATGTGAAGCGTGAAACGTGATAATGCCTACTTTTTTCATATTAATGTATGAATTGTTTAATTTTAAGCTTCACCCAGGAAACGATAAAGGTGCGTTCAGATGTGGTAAGCCCGATGGCGTAGACTAGTATTGATATAGTTACGCAAGAAATCAATGTAGTAAGGAATAGTCTGCCCCAGCCTTCTGACATTGAAATGTGGATGGGCAGAGAACCTATTACAGAAAGGGCTGTGACAGCGACTATCGGGAATAGCACATTCTTGCCGTATTGCTTTGCGGACAAGCCAAGTTGTTTTCTGCAAAAAAGAAATCTAGCAACATTGCCAAGCAAGATAAATGTGGCCGAAACGACTAAGGGTGTGGCGATAGGATAGCCGCATTTGAGTAACACATATGCTACAGGAATATTAAACAGTAACAACGTGCCAACTACGATTTGGTACCACTTGATTTTCCCGGTTGCCATAAGAGCAGTTATCATTGGGGCACCGAATGTGCTAAAAAGAGCCTCAATTATAACTATACGTGTAAACAACGATGACATGGGAGGCACTTCCACTAACCATAATTCCAAGATGAAGTCTATCTCCAATATAACAGGTAGGGCAATGAAGTAAAAAAGAAAATATGAAATCTTTGAACTCTTGCATAAGAGTCGGCACGTTGCATCACGATTCTCAGCCGCATAATTCTTAATTAGTTGAGGATTGACAGCACTTTGGAAACCTTGCGTAAGGTTTTGGACAGCGTTGGACACTTGCACCGAGACACCTCGCGCGGCGTTTATAGTAGGGCCACCAAAAATATTGAGTAATACAGAGGCTCCTTGATCTTTAAGTGTCCAAGCAACTGTGCCGAACATATTCCAGCCGGTGAAACCAAGCATTGACTTTGCTAACCGTGAATCCCAACTATTTCGTTTTAATGCGCAATTATTGAACTTCCTGATGCAGTATTGTCGATAGATAAGCGAAGAACACAACTGGATAGAAAATAAAGCGAATCCCCAAATAGCAAGCCTGTCGAAGGGGTAGTAAAAAAGCCCCAAAACGATAAATAGTTTGGTAATAGTTTCACCCAGCCCCACGTAAGCATAGACGTGCATATGCTCGTGTGAAATGATAGCTGCATTGTAAGGGGTCTGTAGTATTCCTAAAATGGAGGTGAGAATCGAAGCCTGAAAGACCCAGTTGGCAGCATTCATCCTTGATGAAGGAATATTCAATAAGGTGTTTACGAACCAGACCCCCACTGTTTCCGCTGCAATCAAAACAAAGACGGCTATTATAGTATGAGTATATACTGCTATATTGAAAACTTTATTGAATTGTCCCTCTGTGCCTTTCCCTAATTCGTAAGTAAGGTAGCGTTGCGTAGCTACCGACATCGAACCATTGATAAAAGCCATTAGCGAGATGATGCCACCAACTACATTGAATATGCCAAAATCTTCTACTCCAAGAACTTCAAGAATCTTTCGTGAAGTATAAAGAGCTACGATCATCGACACGAATGTCCTGATATAAAGGAATATCGTGTTCTTAATTATGCGTTTATTATCGGCGTATGACATTAATAATGTGCAATAATACGGGTTTGAGTGGCCTGAACATACATTTTAAAAAATCCATAACTATATTCTTGATAATTGCCATCCTGACTGCTTTGTCAAAAGATAGGTGAGGATATAGTATAGATAAAAGTCTGGCAGACCAGCCATAATTGGCCGGATGATTTAATTGTGTGTTGCCCTCTATCGCTTCCTTAACGCTACGCTCATAGATATGCATATTTGGTTTAACTGCATCGATGAGATTATTCCCCTTTTCGGAGGATGGTAGCAACACACTGATGCCATCAGAGATTTTTAAAGGGAGTAATTCAGAGTCTTGGAGTCCCCAAAAGTCACCTATCGTTATATCACTTACCCTTTCTTTGCGGGCAAATGGGCAGTGATAGCAACTTCCCCTATAAGATATTCCACTCAGAAAGGCCCTGTAATACATATCTTTGTGTGGTTCTGAGGAATAGTTTATGCCACTTTTGGGAAATATCTCAATGCGGAACATCTGTCCTTTCCGAAAAGAGAGATGCTCCACAGCGCTGTTATTTAGAACATAGCTAATATGATCGTGCAGCATTTGTTGAGACGGAACACCGTGGCATATCAAATCTACCAGATACAAAGAGTCAGGTATCCGTCTTAAATAATTTTTTAATCCGGCCACTTGGCATGGCGTACCGATAAACAGAACGGGCTTTCCTGACTTTAAATCGGCTTTTACCTGACAGAATAGTCCACGGACATCACTTTGTACGTAATAGGATCCTTGCAATCTGGGTAATTCCGGCAAAGAATCTACCCGTATATGGCGAATGAGCAACCCTTCGGAAGAACATCCGTAGACGACTCCTCCTTGTTTTATAACATGAGACGAAAACACATATGCCGCCCCGCCAGATGAACTAGCAAGATACGTTTTCTTTTCCTTGTTCCATGCGGCATAAGCTATAGTGGGGGGATTTAGTTCTATATTACCATCTTCAAACGGACAGATATTCTCGCAAGTTCCACAATCAATGCAATCAGCCGTGTCAACTTTCGGATAAAGAAACCCCTTTTTGTCAAATGTCATCTTTATGCAATGTTTCGGACACGCTTCCGCACATGCATTGCACCCACTACAATCCTTTATTTTTCTGGTTGATATTGAAGACATATCTGATTTGTTTTACGGTTAAGTCAGTATGCGTCCACTTTTTTGTGCGTTGTTTCTTTATCGCTGATTTTCAGCGGTTTTCGCCAATAATAATTTATATTTTTTGATTCTCTGCGATAAAGCCAGATAACATGGCAGGAAACACGTCAGGTAGTCGCCCTCCTTGGTCTTTCGCAGACGTTCGAGCATGACTTTCAGGTAGTCTTCCACGTTCTTCGTCATCATCTTGCAACTCTCGATCACCAAGTACATGAACGCATTGTGCCGGGCGGACCTCTCACTTCCGATGTTCCCGGCGTTCTTCTGGCTCATCTTTATCCTTCGCATCATCTGCTCGCTAAGGTTGTTCGAATGCTCCACATCGCCACACTTCAGAACCCGTCTCATCGCCGGTCACTCTGCGATCGCATATTTCAACGCCTCTTCCGGAGCCCGCCGCCAACGACCAGCGGGATGAACCCGTATGAAGACAGGCACCCGTCTGTCACCTTGAGGATGCTGTATTTCTTCTGGCCGCGGCGGGCATACTGTGTGAACTACTAGTAGTCATATCCCTCCTCCTCGCAGAACTTCTTCATCGAGCGGCTGCGGCCGTTTTGGAGCTCGATGATCTCGCTCAGATCCTGATGCAGCTGCGCGTTCGTGACTTCGCATGGATTCTCCACAGCCGGCCGACCTTGACCCGCCCGCTCTTCTTGAGCGTGGAGCGGAGCGCCGCCAAACACAACCGCTATCAATATGATTATGAATCTTGTGGTTTTCATCTTTCTTAATCCTTTTTAAATCATATTCATTTGACATTAACCTTCCAATAGCCTCCGTTGTCAGGGCCGATGCGAGAGATAAGTCCGGCGGATTTTAGTTTCAGAATTTCACGTTGGATGGTTCTTGGGTTAACGGATAAAGCGTTCGAGATTATTGCCGAAGATATTGAACGGTCTTCTTTGATGAGGTTGAGGATTCTTTGCTGCCGTTCAGAAAGTTCCGGAGTTTTATCTACGACATTATCTACGACATTATCTACGACATTATCTACGACATTATCTACGACAATGGGCGGCTTTGTCATTTCATCAGGTCTTTTTATTGTGACGACAAATTCCTCTGTCGCCAGATTGTTTTCAATAGTTATGTCCTTGAAATCCTTGAACGCCCTGACGATTCCGCTGCCAATGCCTACGTATGGGAGAAGGTAAACCGCGTTGTCAAACAGCAATTGATTGCGTGGCTTGGAAATCCCGTTTAACAGAGTGTCTTCGGTCACGTCCATAGGCAGATTACCTGGGCTATGAATCTCGACCCTGTTGTCAAAAATCAGTAGCCTTATTTGTGCGGTCTGGTAAAAGTCTCGATGTATCAAGGCGTTGACGATAAACTCGACGAATACTTGCGGTGGAATCTCCAGTGCTGGGAGACTGTTGAACTCATCCTCTACCTGACGGCTTTTCAGGTTCCGGTTGACGAATGCCATAGCGGCCTTGAACTGTGTAAGAAGATTTCCTTCCATATCGGTGCCGACGAGGCGATCCCTGAACCTGTCTCCGCTCAAGTCGTTGCCTACAAAAGAGATGCATCTGATTGTAAAGACTGGGTAGAACTTCAGAATATTCTTTCCAAGAAGCAGGAGGCCGGCCAATGTCAGCCTGCCTTCTTTGTCCATCAGGGAGGTGTTTTGCAGTAGCTGTTTCGGAGTGATTCCGGGTGCGATCTTGCCGACAAGGTTCTCGACTGAAAAATCGTCCAACCTTGACAGTTGAAAGTCGTCAGCGAGAATATTCCTATATTTCTCTATCAGAAAGTGCTTCAGGGTAGGTAGGGATATGTCCTCAAAAGATGATTCCGGAACGCTGTCCCTGTCTGCGAATAGCCTGCCACAGCTCTGCATCAAGATCCTTAACCGCTCATTGGAGAACACTTTCCTCTTGTCGGATCCATTCTTTATCCAGACTATTCCTTTATTGTCTTTGTACGGTTTGTCAAGTCCTTGCGCCACGCGTGCGGCAACAACAGCCTTTCCATCCAATACTACGGGCTCGATCATAATTGTTATCGAGGGGCTGATATTGTCTGACGCGGCATTTGACAATAGGTTCGATGTCTTTTGGATCTCCTCGTAGGACAAGCCTGTGATTTCTCCCGTCTTATCATTTACCCCGACAACCAGAAGCCCTCCTTGCGAGTTGCTGAAAGCGACGAACTCGCACCCGATCTTATAGGAATCGTCCACGCGTTCTTTGAATTGGACGGTGGTGGATTCTCCCATCATAATGATCGCTTTAAGTTTCTTGGCATCCATAAAATGTCTGGACTATAAGGAATATTCGGAGGAGGAGGGTTTAATCAATGGCGTGATGCGGTGGAGAGCGCGTCTATCTTATTGATTATGCGCGCCTCGGCATATTCAAGGTCGCTGGAGTCGTCGATCTCGTACCAGAGGAGGCCGGCGGCCATTATGACGGCGGAGGTGATAGGTGTTGTCGCTTTCATTGTGTGAATATGTCCGCTGAGGATTTATTTCTTCAGGCGGCTCCAGAAGGATTTTTTCTGGGATGAAGCCTGCCGGTCGTCAGACTGGCTGAGGTAATAGTCGCGGAAGGTTATTCCTTCGGTGATCACGTGGTAGATCTCGCCCCAGTCGGGAAGTCCTCCCAGGTTGCGGTCGTCGATGAAGATGTCGGCTTTCAGTTTGCGCGGGGAGGTCGGGGTGTCCTCACCTTCGTAGAAGTCCTCGGGGTGGTTGCTGTTCACGGCATAGAACTCCAGGCCGCGGCCGCGGCACCAATCCACGGCGTCCTTCAGCAGCTGGCCTTCCCTTACCGACCAAAGTATCAGGGTGTGATGGTCGGCCTGAAGGCGTTTCAGCGTTTCCACGGCGAAAGGTATCTCTTTGCCTATCTTGGGGTACTTGTGCTCGACGATGGTCCCGTCAAAGTCAACCGCTATGATCATCTTTTGAAAGTGCTATGTTGTGTCTTGGGAAATTCTTGGGGCTTGGCACCTGCTGCAATAGGTTAGGTGTCAATTAGTTAGATCGGCGAACGACTCGAAGGCGATTACTAGTGAATTCGCTTTATTCATTGAACAGTCGAACATGCTCAGTAACATTGCATCAAATATATGAAATTCTATCCTAAACGGCAAGTCGATCGGTCGGAAAAATTGAAATGTTCCTGAATTCCGGGCCGGTTTCCAGGGCATGTCCGGGCAACCGGAAGGCTTCCTATTCAATCGGAGCGACAAGGTCGGGATGGACGGAGACCAATGCGACGGAGACCACGCCCTTTATCTCGACGACGACTTTCCTGGAGCGGGATCCCTTGACCTTGACAAACACACCTTCGCATCCTTCGAATATTCCTCCCGTTATCCGGACCTTCTGCGCTTTTTTGAAATTGATCTCGGCGGGACCGAAAAAACGCAGGGACTCGTCATAGGATCCCGCCACCGCGATGAATGTCCTCATCTGCTTCTCGGGGACAGTGATCTTCTTGCCGAGTCTTTGATCCATCATGTATTGCAGCATGGGAATGCGGGTGGGCTGCTTAAGCTCTTGGATTCCGGATGCGGTGGCGCGTATGAATATGATGTTGTGGATCACCGGTACGAGGCGCTTTTTTCCGGTTCTGGCGGATTTCTCGTACTTCATCGGAATGAAGTTTTCCACGCCTTTCTCGTCCAGAAGCCTTTTGGCCTCCAGCTCACGGTGGTAGGTGACCCGCATCGTGAACCACATCAGTTCCTCAGTCTCGCCTGGTCTGCCCATTTGCTTTCCTGTTAACCACTATGAGAGCATCATGGCGGCGCGGATGCCTTCCGCAAGAGCTGGGCTTGTCACGTGTCCAACGATGGCAAGGGCAAAATCGATGGCGCATCCCGGCCCGCGTCCTGTGATCAGGTTGCCGGAAGTCACCGCCGGTGTCTTGACGTACTCGCCGCCTTTAGCGATAGGCTCCTCCTCGAATCCGTCGTAGCAAGTGAACCGTTGTCCCTCAAGGGTCGGGAGCTGCGAGACCACCAGCCCGGGAGCCGCGCAGATCGCCGCGACGGTGCCTCCTTCGGCGTAGTGGCTTTTCATCAGTTCCATGAGATCGTGGTTGTCGGCAAGGTGCCTGGCTCCTGGCAATCCTCCCGGGAAAACCATAACATCTTTCCGGTCGGTTCCCTCTGTCTTGACTTCGGACCTGAATCCGTCCCAGTCAAGGTCGGCGGTGACGGGAACCCCGTGAGCGCCTTTTACTTCCTTGTCTGTGTTGATGGAAACTGTCCGGGCGTTGATCCCTCCTCTTCTGAGGATGTCCACGGTGGCGAGGGCCTCGATCTCCTCGAACCCTTCCGCAAGGAATATGAAGACTCCTTTCATGGCATTATATTGTTAATGATACTGTTTCCTCCATTGAAGACAAAACAACCGGTCACTTCGGCTGGCTCAGGACCTTGTCAGGCCCCGCGTCCTAAGTGACCAGTTGTGATGTTGAGATATCAGGACTCGAACCTGAACTGGCAGAACCAAAATCTGTAGTGCTACCATTACACCATACCTCAATTCCGTCCGCAAATTTATCTATTTTCCGGCAAATCTGCAAACATTATCTTTTCTCCCGGAAGAAATCAATCATCAAGGCAGAGCATTCGTCAGCCAATACTCCTGACCTTACCTGGGTCTTGGGATGAAGCAAGGAAGGCGTGAACATTGAATAGCCTCTCTTGGGGTCCGGCGCTCCGTAGACGATGCGTCCGATCTGAGCCCAGTTCAAAGCCCCGGCGCACATAGGACAAGGCTCCACTGTCACGTACAGCGTGCTGTCGCCAAGATATTTCCCTCCGACCGCTTCGGTGGCGGAGGTGATGGCGATCATCTCTGCGTGGGCGGTAGGGTCGTGCAGCATTTCCGTCATGTTGTGTCCGCGGCCTATGATCCGTCCCTTGCAGACGATCACCGCCCTGATAGTGGGAAGGTTACAGCCAAAGGCAAGGGTGTCCGCCGCGAGACGGAATCTGAAGGAAGCCGGCGGCAAACATCTGGTCTGACGGACAGAAATCCGATAAAAGGCCTAAGGGTGAGGATAAGATTGCAAAAGAAATCGAAGTCCGATAACTATCCGGAATCGCCCAAGGTAAATCGGGCAGACATAAGATGGAAAGAGTATGTCCATAACTGGAGAGGTCTCGCAGGCGAGCGGAAGCGAGCAGTAACAACGAACTGCGAGAAGTCAGCAGAGGCCATATTACCTGCCTAATATCGACACGCGGGGAAGGGCCGAACTTTATTTGAAGTAAGTCTAATGAAGAAACTCTATGGAGGAAAGAAAGCAGAAAACGAAAGTAGGAAGAAAACTACTTCGTTTTCCTCCTACTCGATTGTTGGAATGTCGCTTCGACAGGCTCAGCGGCACGAAATCTACTTCCCCATCTTGGACAACAACTTCTTAGGGTAGTTGGTGCAGATGGCTTTCATCTTAGACGCATAGGCGATGTAGTAATCCATCGTGACATCGTCATCGGCGTTGAACACGCTCACGTCCACACCGGCCTTGTTGAACTCCTCGATCGTGAGGTTTCCTCCACCCTGCTTCATGAACTCGGTGGAAAGGTTCGCCCATTTGTAGCCCCTCTGGGTGTACTCTGAGGCGGACTTGTTGGCCATCCAGCCGATGTTCGAGCCAACCGCGGTGGCGTATGAATATGACGATGCCATCACGGTTGCGTTGGACGTGCAGATGAACTCAACGAAATTCTGTGCTTTCTTCTTCTTGATGATCTCGCAAGCCTTGCGGCAGGCGTTGATCGGATACGCCGACATTCCGCTGATGTTCTTGATGTCCAGCCAGAGCCTTGTGCAGCTTCCTGCCTTCATGACTTCGTCCAGAAACATCTCCAGATCAGGAACCGTCTCTCCGTTCGCCAGTTTTCCGGCCGCCCTGATCTGTTCCAAGGTGGCTTCCCATGGATGCAGTCCGTTGATCCTGTAGTCGCCGTCAGCATGGGCGACGACTACTTTGTCATCTTTTGTCCAGTAGATGTCACACTCTGAAGCGTAACATTTAAGGCTCATCGCATATTGCAACGAGGCGATGGAATTGTCGGGAAACGCTATGCCGGCTTCCGATGCTCCACCCCTGTGGGCTACGACGATATTGCCGCAGTCAGCAGGCTTGTCAGCGACCTCACCGGGCGTCTCACCCGGATCGTCAGGCCACACAGGCCCTGGATCCGGTTCGTCCTTGCTACATGATGACAGGCACAGGAGACTTGCCGCAAGAAATGACCAAATCAGTTTTATTGATTTAATTCTCATATTCTTGATCTTTGATTATTTGTAGTTCTTGACACAGCGGAACGGCATGATGGCCTGGCCGTTGTCGATGTTTGTCATCTCGGCATAGGTCACAGTGTTGTCCAGGATCACATTGATTCTGTAAAGAGCCTTGTCCGAGAAGAACAGAGGTACCCACACTTGTGCCCTGACACCGTAGCACTGGTAGCCCTGGGTCATGTAGCGCCAACCGAGCGGGAAGTACTCGAATCCGAACTCGTCGGCTCCGTCTGACACCGCCGCTGACCACCAGGTCTTGTTCCTGAGCCATGCGGCGAGGTTACCGATGCCTCTTGGTGAGACCGGATTGTTGTTGACGGCTGTGCCCGAGGCTGTTGTGAACTGTTTGTAGGTGATCTGATCCTCCCTCAGAGGATAAGAGTGTCCGGCTGACGCCTTGCTTGCGGCGTATGCCAGGTCAAGCCAGTCGGAGGCGTTGGCGATGTGCCAACCGTAAGGACATATTCCTTGAATCTGCATCTTGAGGGTCGGGTGGTTCTTCTCGTCGGTGGTGTTGTCGCCGCTGAATGTGTCCGCCGACTTGTTGTCGAGGTACTCGATCGTGTAGTTGTCTCCTACCGCGTCGGTGATCTCGCTGCCGGCGGTCCATCCCTTAGGCACCACCTCTTTACGGGCGAAGCCGATGCCGTTGGTCGGGACGCCTGTCACGATTTCGGAGAACGCATAGATTCGGCCGCGCTCATCGCTTCCTTCGAGTTGTCCTCCTATCTCGGTGCATTCGTAGGCCATGTTCAGTTTCGGATCATCCCAGGATGAAGGGAATGCGCTCGCACCGTAACCACCTGTGCCTTTCGCTCCGACACCTGTGGCGGACGGAATCATAGGAGAGCCGAGTCTCGGCTTGATGTCGCCACCGTTCCAACGCATGTTCTCGACCATCCAGACCTTCATGGAACCGTCTCTGGCAATGAAGGCCTTTGTCTTGTACTTGGACACTTCGGAGTCCGGCATGCTGTTCAGCGTTGATATTCTGCTCCAATTCCATGTCTTCTCGTTGAAGTTCACCACCAGGGAGCGCAGACCGTCCACATCGATTTCCGGGCCCTCCGGCATAGCGGACGCGGCGGATTCGATCGTGGTGACAGAACCATCCTTCGCAAGCGCGTAGCAAGGGTATGACAGCACACGTGAATCCTGATTGAACATCACGGTGTTGGCCCCGGCCTTTGCGTTCATGAAGTAGGCTTTGACGCTGTAGATGTCCTCGCTTTCCTTTGTCATCTGCAAGGCCTTGTCGATCTCAAGGCCGGCGGCCGATGAACCGTACATGAAGTAATATATGTCTGCCGCGAGCTGTGTCACAGGCACATCCACGGATGCCATGCTGGTCTCTGCCGAACCTACGGTGATGTGGAGCACGGCCTTGCGGACATTGACATGGTCGTTCCATCCGGAAGCGATCAATTTGACGGAGCCAGCTTCGGTGGCCTCGCAGGACAGCCAGTCCTTGCTCTCACCTTCGTAGTCCACGGTGAATGAATATTCGTCCCCCATGTTGGTCGTGTAGCTGATTGTCTGCTCACCTCCTTCGGCGAAGAACTCAACATCTTTCGTGTCAGTGGACACGGCGGCGTCAGCTTTCTCGCCTTTCTGGGTGAACTCGAAAGCGCGCTCGGTTCCGTCGGCTGCCTTGATTGTCAACGAGAATGACCTCTTATATTCAGGATTGGCCTTCATCTTGACCATCAATCCTTTCCCTGTGTAGGTCCTGGAATCACCTTCGTAAGTTCCGATGAAGTCCTCGGAGACATCCGTGACACTCACCTCGGCGCATTGCTTCGGATCATCAAGGGAATAGTCCCAACCGATGCCGTTGATCTTGTCGCCTTGCACGATTGTGACGATGGCGCGGTAAGCGTCCTCGCCGTCCTCGGTGTTACCGCTGGCGGTGAACACAGGAATATCCTTGGACAGCGCGATTCTTGTGGCGGAATCTATCTCGGACGGGTCTGTCTTTTCCGCGCAACCTGACAACGCGAGCATTGAAAGAGCGGCGGCGTACATGAATATATTCTTGAATCTCATGATAATAGTCATTTAAGTAAGATCATTAGTCCCATCCTTCCGTCTGGGTCAGTTTATGGTTCTTGTTCCTTGCGGACTTGGAGATAGGCCAGAGCAGGATGTTCGGATTCTTCTGCTTCTTGGCGAGCAGCTCCGGGTTGTAGTCCCAGATCTTGTCCAGACGGATGAGCGGCCACCAGATGACGCCTTCGGCAGGGAACTCGAGGAAATATTCATTGACAAGTGCCTCCAGGACGGCGTCCCTTGTGGCGGTCTTGTAGAAGTCCTCGATTCCGTAGGCCCTTTTAGCGATGATGTTCAGAGAGGCCAGAGCTCCGGCATAGTCCTTCTTGTAGTACTTCAGTTCCGCGTCCATCATCACAGCGTAGGCGTAGCGGTAGTAAAGAAGGTCGCAGTCGTTGATCACGGGCTGCTTTGACATGTCTCCGAGGAACTTGTTCGGCCAGGTAAGGGTCTGTCCTGAGGCACCGTAGGCCCCTTCGCCGAGGTTGCATTCCACTCTGGAGTCGTTGTGGTCGGCCTTGCTCTTGTTCAGCACATCGATGAACTCCTGCGAGTAGCACCACCACTGTGTTGAGCTCACCGGTACCGGTTTGTTCCTGTACTGCGCGGCTATGAGGTTAGTCGGGTGGTAGAAATAGCTGTAGTAACCGCCGGTGATCTTCTCCTTCTGGTCGTTCAGGAGGGCGAAGACAACCTCAGAGTTGCATTTGTGATCGCGGCTGAACACCTCTGAATATTTTGGAAGAAGCTTTCCTGAGGAGATCCCGATCGCTGACAGAGCCTCCGCGGCAAGGTTCAGGCACGAATCCCCACCGTCCTGTGTCGTGTACATCCAAAGCCCGTACTCGGCTTTAAGCATGTTCACAGCGTCGGCTGTAGCGAAGTATTTGTCTCCTCCGAGGTAGGCGGAGTTGGCCGCCGCTGTCTCGATGTCCCTGCCGATCTGGGCATAGACATCAGCCTTAGGGGCGCGCTCCGGGTAGGTCTCCGGCTGGTTCACGGACTCGATAGGCACGAGGTTCAGCGGAACGTCTCCCCACAGTCTGGCTGCCCAGAAGTAGCAATATGCCCTTGCGAACGCAGCCTGGCCGATCGCGAATCCTTTCTCGGATTCGGTCATGTCAACCTTGTCGGCGTACTTGAGCACGGCATTGGCCTGGTCGATGGTGGTGTAAAGTCCTGACCAGGCGGTCGATCTCGTGGAGGCGTTCATCGTGCTGGTGCGCACGGAGATCATGTCGTTGTCCTGAACCCTGGATTCAAGGCTTGGACCCCACATATAGTTGCCGACACGTGCCTCGCCCCAGTAGAAGACGTTGATGTAGCCGTCAACGAAATTGGAACGCATGCGCTCGTAGATCCCGTAGGTGGACTGGATGACATCTGTTGATGTCGTCCACATGTTGCTGGCGGACAGCTTGTTGTCCTGCATCACATCAAGATCCCCGTTGCAGGACATCATCGATGTGGCGGCCGAGATCATCAGAATATATTTCAGAATGCTCTTGTGTTTCATAATTAGAAGGTAATCTTGACATTGAACAATATCTTTCTCGCCGCCGGAGCGATGCTTGAGTTGGCGGACGCACCGGTGGACACAGATGAGTACATCGAGTCTCCCGATCCGGTTCCCATGCCGGTCTCAGGGCTGATCGAGCCGGAGACACCTGTCCAGTAGTAAAGCGTGTTGCCGGTGACCCCGACAGTCAACTTCTTGATCCACATATTCTTGACCCATCTCTCCGGGAAGTCGTAGTAGAGGGAGACATCGCGCAGACACAGGTAGTCGGCTTTCTCGACGTTGAAGTCGGAGGCACGGGAGAAGTTCCTGTTGCCATAGTCAGGGTCGTTCGGGAAGAATCTCGCGTACTTGGCGTTGTCGTCTCCAGGGTAGCGCCAGCAATCATAGACCATCTTGTCCAGATTGGAGTTGCAGTTGCCCAAAGTGCTCTGGAAGAAACGTGATTTCATGTAGTTGTAGATCGAATGACCGAGGGCGTAGTCAAGGTAGAACGAGAATGACAGGTTCTTGTACTTGAATGTGTTCATGATTCCGCCGATTGAGTGAGGCATCACGTTTCCGAGGCAGTACATGTCCTCCTGGTCGATCTGTTCCCTGCCGTCGGCCGTCTTCTTGGAGCCAGGACGGTTGCACCACTCGTAGTCACCGGCGTCCTTGCGTCCCTGGATGGACAGGCCGTCGGACCTGCGGTAGCCGTGCGACTGGCTGTCGTACAATGCGGCCGCGGCCTCGGCGTCATTCTGGAGAATATGTGAGATCTTATAGCCCCAGATGCGTCCGAGAGGCTCTCCGACAGCCGTGCCGCCGAAGCGCTCGCCGCTCTCTGACATGGTGTAGCCACCGATTCTCCAGGCGTCCTTGCCGTTGAGGTCGGTGTACTTGTACTCGTCCGGAAGCGACAGCACCTTGTTCTTGTTGAATGAATATGTAAGGCCGGTGCTCCAAGTGAAGTTCTTGGTCTGGATGTTGACAGAGTTCAGTTCGATCTCGAATCCGTAGAACCTTGCGCTTCCGACGTTCGCCTTCACGGAGCCGAGGGATCCTGTGTCTGGAAGGGTGATGCTGAAGAGCATGTCGTCCGTCCTCTTGTTGTAGTAGTCCATCACGAGACGGAGACGGTCGTTGAAGAATCCGAGGTCAAGACCAAGGTCCAACTGGGTTGTGGTCTCCCATTTCATGTCTTTGTTCTGCATCGTGGAAGGCAGAAGGGTTGACTGCCCGCCATACAGAGACGAAGAGAACGCTCCGTAGGTGTCGTAGAGCCCGATTCCGTTGTTACCGGTCTGGCCGTAGGACGCGCGGAACTTGAATGTGTTCATCACGCTTTTGTCCACATCCCAGTACGGCTCCTCGGAGATGATCCATGCCAGCGATCCGGCCGGGAAGAATCCCCATCTGTTGCCCTCGGCGAACTTGGAGGAACCATCAGCCCTGACCGTGGCCGAGAGAATGTACCTGTTGTCGTAGTTGTAGTTGACACGTCCGAAGTACGAGATGAGCACTTGCTTGGTGTCCTGGTTG
>ERZ780012.79-NODE-79-length-43497-cov-8.17603_pt1 | contig 43497 bp, 35 predicted proteins | sample MGYA00511869_ERZ780012 | MGnify/ENA primary metagenome ERZ780012 (study PRJEB29588, sample SAMEA2161608) | human gut metagenome | biome: human gut; feature: human-associated habitat; material: faeces | place: Denmark | collected 2008/2010 ... | reverse complement strand
GGGGGGGCTCCCGGGGGGGCCCTGCGGCTGTCGGTGTAGATACCGCCGTTGGCCAGGAGGGTTACGTCGGTGTACATCAGGGAGATGTTGCCGCCTACGGTGAAGTACTTGAAGGGCTGGGTGCGGAACTCGGCCTCGAGACCGGCGGCCATGCCCTGCTCGGCGTTTCTGAAGGTGTGTACGATGGCTCCGCCGGAGGTCTCCTGCACGCGCTCGATGGGGTCTTTCAGAATCTTGTAGTAGAGACCTACCGAGAACATGTGCTTGTTGTTGGTGGAGAAGTACTCGTACTTGAGGTCGAAGTTGTAGTTGTAGCCGTTGGTCAGTTGGTCGTTACCGCGGAGTTCGGCGCTTCCGTAGGACTCCTTATAGAGGAAGGGGGCCATCTCGATGAACGAGGGACGGGTCACGGTGATGGAGGAGGCGAAGCGGAAGGTATGCTTGTTCTTCAGGGTGTACTTCACGTTCAGGGCGGGGAAGAAGTCGCCCTTGTTGAGGCGGGAGATGCTTTCCCTGGAGGCGTCGTTCCAGTACTGTACCCACTGCTGCGAGTACTCGTAGCGGACTCCGAGGCCCAGCATCAGGTCGGTCAGAGGGTAGTACTCCACCTCTGCGAAACCGGCCAGGATACGGTGCCCGGCGTAGTAGTTGTTCTTGGGCTGGGCGTCCCTGTCGATGGTGATGAGGCCGTCGGCTATGCTCTGGGAGTTGAGGAAGGAGGAGGGGGTGTAGATGTCGCTGATGACGGGGTTGATGCCGGTCAGGTTGTAATAGAACCTCATGGAGTTGTAGTCGCGGGTCTTGTCCTTGTAGGCGGCACCGAATATGAGCCGGCTCTGCTCGCCGAAGTGGAAGGTGGGCTTGACCTCGCCTACGATTTCCTGCTCGGAGAGCTCTCCGAAGTAGCGCATGGTCTCCTGGCGGTTGAGCTTGAAGAGGGACAGGCTGCCGTCCTCGCCCTTGCGGTACATTACCTGGCGGCGGTCAGGCTCGTTGCTGTCGGTCATGCCGTAGGATACTTTCCAGTCCAGGTTCCAATGGGGATGCAGGGTGTGGCTGCCTCCGAGCTGGGTGTTCCACAGGGAGTAGGAGTGTGCTATGGAGTTGCTGCCGAGAAGCATGTTGTCCTCTGCGTCGTAGCCGTCGCGGAGCTTGTAGTCCTCCATGGCGTTCTTGGCGTACAGGGTGGTCAGGCTTATCTTGTCTCCGTTCCGGAATAGATAGCTGAGGCTCAGCAGTCCGGTCAGGTCGAGGCTGTGCTCGTAGGCGTTGTAGGAGAACTCGTCCATGTTCTGGCCCTGTGTATTGATGTTGGTGATGTAGGCGTCGTAGATGTTCTGGCTGCCGGAGGATATGGAGGCGGAGGCCAGGAGGCTGAGCTCGTCTCCGTTCCTGAGACCGAAGGTGCGTCCTCCGGATACCGAGCCGGAGATGTCGGGCAGGGCCATCGACTTGCGGATGTCGAACGAGGTGCCGAAGGGGTCGTTGTCCACGATGTACTCGCGGAAGTCGGGCAGGCTCATCTCGCGGACATCGCGGGGCAGGTTGTTGTCGTGGAGCAGCCATCCGTTGCGGTCCGGACGGTAGGTGTCGGTAAATGTGGTGCCGATGGTTCCGTTGAGGCCCAGGGAGACGGACAGGAAGCTGTCCTCGATGTTCTCCTTGGTGGCAATGTCGATATGCGCTCCGGAGTAGTCGGCGAAGCTGGTCGCGGTGTAGACCTTGGTGACGGTGATGTTCTGGAGCACCGAACTGGAGAAGATATCCAGGGGGATGAGCTTGTTGTCCGGGTTCGGGGAGGCTACCGGCAGTCCGTTGAGGGTAGTAAGGCTGTAGCGGTCGCCTAGTCCGCGGACGAAGAGCTGTCCGGAGCTGTTGAACGATACGCCGCTCATGGTCTCCACGGCCTCGGCCACGTTGGAGAGGCCCTTCGCCGATATCTCAGCCGCACCTATATTCTCCACGGCCTGGGCCGATACCTTTCGGTCGTTGATCAGGGCGCCGACGGACTCGGGGTCCTTGCGGGCTATGATTACTGCGGTTTCCAGTGTCTCCGACTGGAATGTCATGCTGAGGTCCAGGGTCAGCTCATCGCCCTTCCCCAGTTTGATGACCTGGGACTTGAGGTCGTCGTAGCTTATGAAATAGAGGCCCAGGACACCCTCGACACCTTCAGGTATCTGGAGGATGTAGCTCCCGTCGGCCTCGGTCTGCGTGCCGGTCATATTCGCGGTAGGGTCATCCACAACCCTCTCGAACATGACTACTACGCCTGCGAGCGGCTCTCCGGTTTCACTGTCGCGGACCACGCCCTTGACAGTCTGTGCCAGTGCCGCCGCACTGTTGAATAAAATGAAAGTAGAGATGATGAAAACTGCTTTTAGAAGAAATCTGTTCATATATGCTTTCCTGTTTTACGGCCGCAAAAGTATGCCCCGCGTGTTTCAGCAGTGATACGGGCGGATTAAAATCATATTACGCGGTGTTACGGGAATGTAGCAGAAGTTTCAATGATGTTACGGCTGTTTCGGCAATATGTTGTATCTTAGATGCTTGAATTGTAACATCGCCTGTAACCATGAGTCACAGAAACACCATTTTCCGCCTTCTCACGGCCCTTCTGGCCGTATTGACGCTCATCCCTGCCGGTCTTGCCGCTCGCGGTACCGGAGAACACCGCATCATTCCCCGCCCTGCCTCAATCCATTTTACTTCAGGAGTTTATGATCCTGCGGCCGCTTCTTCTGCCTGCCCTGACGTGCGGATAAATCCCAGTCCCGGAGCCGTGTCCGGAGCTTACCGCCTGCGGGTGACCCCCGGGGGTGTGCAGGTCGAGGCCGCCGACAGCGCCGGGGCCTTCTACGCCATGCAGACCCTGGAGGCGCTGCGGGACCCGGCCACAGGCATTGTCCCATGCGTGGAGATAGAGGATGCGCCCCGCTTCCAGTGGAGGGGGTTCATGCAGGACGTGTCCCGGCATTTTTTCAGCATAGAGTACCTGAAGAGGCAGATAGACGCCATGGCCCGCCTGAAGCTCAATGTCCTGCACCTGCATCTGACCGATGCCGCCGGCTGGAGGGTGGAGATAGACCGCTATCCCCGGCTGACCTCCTTCGCCGCGTGGAGAGAGGGAGCGCTGTGGAAGGACTGGTGGTTCGGAGAGCGGAAGTACCTGCCGGAGGGGACACACGGGGCCTACGGGGGATATTATACTAAGGAGGAGCTGAGGGAGCTGGTGCAGTATGCGGCGGAGCGCTGCATCACCATTATCCCCGAGATAGAGATGCCCTCGCATTCGGAGGAGGTGCTGACCGCCTATCCGGAGCTTTCGTGTACGGGAGAGCCTTACCGGCACTCCGATTTCTGCATAGGTAAGGAGGAAACTTTTGAGTTTATTGAAAATGTACTCACGGAGATAATGGAGGTTTTCCCCTCGCAGTACATCCATATCGGAGGGGACGAGGCGTCCAAAAAAGCCTGGGCGGAATGTCCGCTGTGCCAGGCCCGCATGAAGGCGGAAGGTCTGGCGGATGTGGACGAACTACAGAGTTACATGATCAGACGGATAGGCCGTTTCCTCGAGGCTAACGGGCGGACGCCGGTCGGCTGGGACGAGATACTCCAGGGCGGGGCGGATTCGGCCGCAGTGGTCATGGCGTGGCGGAGCGTGGAGGAGGGAGAACGGGCCGCCTCGGGAGGCAACCGGACGGTCATGACCCCCGGAGCGTATTGTTATTTCGACACTTATCAGGACGATCCCTCCACGCTGCCTACGGCTATGGGCGGATATCTGCCGCTGTCTAAAGTCTACTCTTTCGAACCTGTACCATCCGGGCTCTCCCCCGATGAAGCCGCGAAGATAATAGGTGTGCAGGCCAATCTCTGGTGCGAATATGTCCCCACGGAGCCGCATGCCGAGCTGATGATCTACCCCCGGCTCTATGCCCTCGCGGAGGTGGCCTGGAGCCCCGCGTCCGGCCGGGACTATGAGGATTTCCACCGGCGGGCGCTGGCGCTGTGCGCTCAGATGGAGGCAGAGGGGTACAATGTCTTCGACCTGGCCCGCGAGGTGGGGGACCGTCCCGCCTCACAGCAGCCTGTGGAGCATTTGGCCCGGAGATGTAAGGTTATCTACAATGCACCTTATAATTCCACGTATGCCGCAGGAGGGGATACGGCTCTCACGGACGGTCTGCACGGAGGCTGGACCTACGGGGACGGCCGCTGGCAGGGCTTCATCTCCCGGGGGCGGCTCGATGTGACCGTGGACCTGGGCCGGGTGCAGGATGTATGCTCGGTGGAGCTGGACTTCATGCAGGTCTGCGGCCCGGAGGTCTTCCTGCCCGCGGAGGTGGTCATCTCCGCATCTTCGGACGGGGTTAGTTTTGTGGAACTGCGGCGCATCACCCGCGAGGTGGTCCGCGATGACCGCGTAACCTTCGTTACTGACGGGTGGTATGCCGGCGGCGGTGCGTCCGGTGCCTCCGACGTATCCGGTGCTTCTGCCGGAGCCTCTGTCTCCGCCCGCTACATCCGCGTCCAGGCCCGCTCCGGCCCCTACGGCGGATGGGTCTTCACCGACGAGATAGTCGTCCGCTGATTATTTTGTCGGGACGCGGAGGGCCCGCATGGCGTTGAGGACGGCCAGGACGGTGACGCCGACGTCGGCGAAGACGGCGAGCCACAGGGTGCCGAGGCCGAAGGCGGCGAGGAGCAGGATGGCGGCCTTGATGCCGATGGCCAGCCAGACGTTCTGGCGGGCGATGCGGAGGGTGCGGCGGGAGATGGAGACGGCCGTTGCGATCTTGGTGGGACGGTCGTCCATCAGCACCACGTCGGCGGCCTCTATGGCTGCGTCGCTGCCGAGTCCGCCCATGGCGATGCCTACATCGGCGCGTTTTAGCACCGGGGCGTCGTTGATGCCGTCCCCGACGAAGGCGAGGCTGGTGCCGCGGGGCTTGGCGGCCAGCAGCTCTTCCAGGCACCGGACCTTGTCGGCGGGCAGCAGGCCGGCGCGGTAGGAGTCGATTCCGAGCCTGGAGGTCACGTCGCGGGCCGTTTCATCCCGGTCGCCGGTCAGCATGACGGTGTTTTTGACCCCGAGCCGGCGGAGGGCCGATATTGCCTCCGCGCTGTCCTCCTTCACCCTGTCATTGATGACGATGTGTCCGGCGTATTGTCCCTCCACCGCTACGTGGATGATGGTGCCGGTGCGGTGACAGTCGTGCCATGCGGCTCCGACAGCCTCCATCATCCTGGCGTTGCCCACACAGACCGTGCGGCCTTGCACATTGGCCCTGATGCCCTGACCGGCGATTTCCTCCACGTCCGTGACTGAGCAGCCGTCGGTCGCCTCGTTGGGGAATGCCGCCCTGAGGGCCTCGCCTATCGGATGGGTGGAAAAATGCTCCACGTGGGCGGCCAGATGCAGGAGCTCGTGCTCCGTGAGATTTTCCGGATGCACGGCTTCCACTGCGAATTCTCCTCGGGTGAGGGTGCCGGTCTTGTCGAATACCACGGTCCCGACATTTGCCAGGGAGTCCATGAAGCTGCTGCCCTTGATGAGGATGCCTCTGCGGGAGGCGCCGCCCAGACCGCCGAAGAAGGTGAGGGGGACGCTGATGACTAAGGCGCAGGGACAGGATACCACCAGGAAAATGAGGGCGCGGTGGAGCCAGGTGGCGAAGGAGGAGGCGAAGCCGTTTCCGGACAGCAGTGGCGGTACGAATGCCAGCAGGAGGGCGGCGGAGACCACTATCGGGGTGTAGATGCGGGCGAAGCGGGTGATGAAGGACTCGCTGCGGGACTTGCGGGAGTCGGCGTTTTCCACGAGCCGGATGATCTTCGAGACAGTGCTCTCGCCGAAGGTTTTCGTGGTCCTGATGCGGAGGACACCGGAGAGGTTGATGCAGCCGGAGGCCACGTCGTCGCCTTTTTCGACGTCCCGGGGCAGGCTCTCGCCGGTGAGGGCCACGGTGTTGAGGGAGGAGGAGCCTTCGATGACGGTGCCGTCGAGGGGTATTTTCCCGCCGGGCCGGACTACGATGACCTCTCCGATGCTGACCTCTTCGGGAGTGACGGTCCGGGTCTGCCCGCCGCGCTCCACCTCGGCTGTGTCCGGGCGGATTTCCATCAGGTGCGAGATGCTGTCCCGGCTCCGGCCCTCGGCGTAACTCTCGAACAGCTCGCCTACTGCGAAGAACAGCATGACGAAGACCGCTTCCGGAAACTCCGTCTCCGCTCCGGGCAGGAAGCCTATGCAGAGGGCACCGATGGTGGCCAGAGACATGAGGAAGTGCTCGTTGAAGATGTTTCCGCGGGCAATGCCTTCGGCCGCTTCTTTCAGGGTGCCGGTGCCGATGAGCAGGTAGGGGACGAGATATATTATGAGCAGCTGCCAGGTCTGCAGGGCGCAGTATCTCTCGATGAGGACGGCTGCGGCGAGCAGGACGGCTGTGACAGCGATGAGGATTATCTGCCGCTTCGTGCTGCTGTGGGCGTGGCGGTGATGCTCGTGCTTGTGCTCGTGGTTGTTGTGCCCTTCTGTGTCCTCATGGGTGTGACAGCTGTGACAGCTGTGGCTGCCGTGAGCCTTGCCGTCGGATTTCAGCAGGTTTTCGCTTTGTATCGGCTGTGCCTGCAGCTTATTTTGCAGATGTATCGCACGCTGTTGCTGTTTTCTCATAAACTTCCATTTTGTTTATGGTGCGAAATTACAGATGCCGGGATGCAACTAAGTTTCAGAGGGCGGGCCGGATGTCAGTTTGCAACCGGGTTGCATGGTGGAGAATGGTCGTGGCAGTTGTGTCTGTGCGCTTAGACTATGGGCTTGCGTTTGGAACACTCGGGGCAGAGACCCTTGACGGTATAGTTGATGGTCTCGATGTGATAACCTTCCGGCAGGGCGACTATGGGTATCTTGACGTCCTCGATGCAGAATGTCCGGCGGCACTCCTCGCAGTAGAAATGGATGTGACGGTTTTCGACCCGGCAGACGGTGGACTCGCAGCGGCATATCTCGTATTTTGTGGATCCGCTGCCGTCCTCGAACGAATGAATCGCGTGATGTTCGAGCAGGACGTTGAGGGTACGGAATATCGTGGACTTGTCCATGGTCTCCAGCTCTGTCTCCAGTTCTGTCATGGATACGGGATGAGTGAGCTCCGATAGTTTCTGGAGTACAAGGATGCGGGCCGCGGTCGGGTGGATGCCGTGGGCCTGGAGTTGCTGTTCGATAGTTTCTACTGCCATTTCCTTAGGTTTTCTGATGCGAAGATGGAAAAAAGTGCGGAAAAATGAAAGATAAATCGTCGAAAGCTGCTGTGCCTGCCTATGGTTGGCCTAATCGCGGGTATGTTGTTGCCCGCTGCAGGCGAGGGCGCTGAGAAGTGTGAGGCAGGCGGGAGGTGCATCGGGTCTGCCCCACTGGAGGTCAATGCCGAAGAGTCCGGAGGTGGTGCGGGTTACGTCGAAGCCGAGAGCCTCGAGGGAGGGGCGGATGCTTTCGGGGTGGCGGCAGGGCAGGCTATCGCGGCGGGTGCAGTGCTCCGGCGGGCAGAGCAGGCAGGTGCCGGCGAAGAAAGCGCGGGCGGCAGGGGCTCCTCCGGCATTGGCTACGCTGGACATGGCTGTCTGTGGGTTTCGAAGTGTTGTCCGTTCAGCCTGAGCCTCAATATCCTGCTCCATTCCGAGGAGCATCCGGTCGAGCCGCTGCCGTTCTCGGCGGATAATCAGGTCTGCGGTCTCCGGTGTGAGCGCGACTCCTTCCGAAGGAGTTATCATGGTGGCCAGCAGGGAGATGGTGGTGTATTGTTCCAGAAGTGCCGTCTCGTCGAAATCGTATGGAGGGCAGGCCCAGCAGTTGCCGTAGCGGCCGCATTCACGGCAGTATCCCCGTACCCTCCCGAAGTCCCGGTAGCCGGCGATGTATTCGGCCATCGGCATTTTCAGCCAGCGGTCCTGCGCGGTGTATGCCGCTGAATGGTCTGCCGCATTAAGCTGTGTCATATTCTCTTCTGTCACGTCTTTCTGTGCCATATTCGTCCGCAAATATACTCAATCCTTCCGCAACGGCAGCAAATCCCGCGAATCGGTGCCGTTGTGGAAAAGCGGACGTCGGAGCATACGTCAAAAAATAATCGGCACCTGAACCTATAAAGAAAAAAATTATTTTTAACTTTGAGACAGAAATCCAAAATCTACTGAGCCATGAAAACAAATGCATTTCTTTCAACACGCTGCTTGTGTGCAGCCATGACCGGATTCCTGATGCTGGCGGCAGTTTCGTGCGGGCAGAAGGACAATGGTACGGGGCTGGTCTCCGTGAAGTATTCGCAGCTGCCGCAGGGGGAGGATCTGATGCTGTCGGAGCTGGTCGGAGAGCCGGAGTTCATTGTCCTGGACAGCGACACTGCGGTGGCCTATACGCCTATGGCATGGATCAATGTGTCGGACAACTACATTTCCACCTATTCGATTGCGCCGCGGACGCCTTTGAAGCTCTTTGACCGCTCTACAGGGAAATTCCTGAGGACCTATGGAGCTGTAGGCCGCGGCCCCGGGGAGTTCCTGCAGATATCGTCCGTGCAGATAGACGAGGCGGGAGGGAAGATCTGGATGAGGACTTATCCGGATATCAATCAGTTGCACGCCTACGATATCGCCACCGGGGAGATGGAGGATGTACCGTTGGCCTACAGCACGGATGACGGGTCGTGGCTGGACTACGGTTTCAGTGTTGACAGCCGTGAGCGGAACATCACGGTGGCAGTGCTGCCGGAGGATAACGGCTGTCCGGCTCTGGCCTGGTGCCAGGACTATGAGGGCAATGTGCTCTGGGAGATACCCAGGACGTATTCGCTTCCGGAAGACAACCGTGTTGTGTTGGAAACTGACCGCAATGTACCGGGGATGCTGGATGTGTTCCGTAACTCTACCAATACTATGCAGGATACGGCGTATCTTGTGGGACGCGGAAAGATTCACCCGCTCTTTACCGTAAGTTTCGGACAGACTGAACAAAGTGGCGGCGGGTATAAGGAGGATAATTACAAGTACTCTGGTATGGTACTGCCGGACTATGTGGTGATGAACGTCAGCAAGCAGGGCAAATCGGTGATAAAGGAAGGGGTTCTGCACATCAATGTGGAGTCATCGCCTGGGGTAATCTTAGACCGCAGGACTGGTGAGGTGTATCTCGGGGAATTGGTTAACGACTTGGTGGATGGCTCTTTTGCGGAGGAGTTTAAAGATGGCTGTCTGGTTGTAAGATCGGATGCGGTGAGCTTCATGGAGAACGGCCGCACCGCTCTCGAGTCCGGCAATCTCAGTGATGCCGCCCGTGCCCGTATCTCGGAAATCCTCTCGGTGCTCTCGGAGGAGGACAATGATGTGCTGATGATTGCGCCGCTCAACAAGTAGCGCCCGTTCTTTTCCACAAGGGCTGCGGATTCGCGGAATACACTCCTTCGGAAGGAGTCGTGAAAATGTGCGTTTATGGCACTCCTTTGGAAGGTGGGAAGAGAAAAGTTTTGTATTTTTGGGAACTTTTCAGGAAAAGGTTCGGTATAATGGCAAGATTCAAGGATAGAAGAAGCATACGGAAATATTCTCGGCGCGGGTTGCCGGAGGGTTTGATTACGGCTTTGGCCGGGGAGGCTTCGAGGGCTGCGACTATGGGCAATATGCAGCTGTATTCGCTGGTGGTCACTGAGGACGGGCCGGAAAGGGAGGCTCTGGCAGCGGCGCATCATCATCAGCCGATGGTTCTGGAGGCTCCGGTGGTGCTGACGTTCTGCGCGGACTTTCACAGGTTCAGCAGGTGGTGTGAGGAGCGGGACGCTGCGCCGGGCTATGGCAATTTTGTCTCTTTCATCAACGCGGCTACGGACACACTGCTGTTTGCCCAGGCGTTCATCACTCTGGCGGAGGAGTGCGGTCTGGGTACCTGCATCCTTGGTACGACGGTCTATAATCCCGATAAGATCATAGAGGCCCTGCATCTGCCGCCCCTGGTGGTGCCGGTGCTGACCGTCACTCTCGGCTGGCCGGACGAGGCTCCGGAGCAGACTGACCGCCTGCCGGTGGAGGCCATCCTGCACGCCGGTCATTATCGCGACTACACCGCGGAGGATATCGACCGCATATACGCTGATAAGGAGGCACTTCCAGAGAGCAGTTATTTCGTGGAGCTCAACGGCACGGAGAACCTCGCCCAAGTATTCACCCGCTTCCGTTTCACGCGGCAGGAGTGCCTGGAGATGTCCGCCAAGATGCGGGAAGTACTGAAGTCGCAGGGGTTCTGTGAATGAGGTAAGGGCGGATAAACGGCAAACAGTAACAGTAAGTAGTGCATCACCCTAAAAATGTAAAAATCTGGTGTATAAGGCTTTATGATGAGGCGGTGTGCTTTTCGGCATGCTCCGGACTGGCGGCAAGCACATGTACCTTTCATAAGCCTCTGATTATTGAGTGATTACAAAACTACCCCGCGTCAGTACCGACCGTAAGTTTTGCTCAGATTGCCAAATATGTTACATTTGCGTACTGAAAGTTCAGACTGACGCACAATATGGAAATTTTCATTGACATAGTAGCCGTGATACTCGGCATCGTAGGCCTTCTCGGCTGTATTCTGCCCGTGCTGCCCGGCCCTCCGTGCAGTCTGGCAGGCATGTTTCTGCTCTTTCTCTGGGGCTCGCCCTGCGCATTGGACGACATTACATGGCGTCTGCTGATCATCATGCTGATAGTTACGGTGGTGGTGACGGTGCTGGACTATGTGGTGCCGGGTTGGCTGACCCGGGTGACCGGCGGCACGAAGTACGCCTCGCGCGGTGCGACGGCCGGCATGCTCGTAGGCATTCTGTTCTTCCCGCCCTGGGGCATGATCGCCGGAGCCTTCATCGGGGCCCTCGCCGCCGAACTCTACTGGGGCGAGAAGAAGATGGGGCAGGGTCTCAAGGCCGCGACAGGCTCATTTCTCGGCTTCCTGCTCGGAACAGGCCTCAAGCTTGCCGCTTCCGGAGTGATGCTCTACTACGTCATCATTGCCCTCATTCCGTAAATTATGCGGTTTTCATTATGCAAATCTCATAATGAAATTTGCATAATGAAAAATTCATAATTACATTTGTGTCTGTAAACCATAGTAGTAAATACAGACGCGATATGAATCCTTTTATCATTGTCGGAGACGTTCCGAAAGAATACTTCTGTGACCGGGTAGCAGAATCAGACCACATAATCCGAAGTGTTACCGGAGGTGCAAATATGTGCCTTATCTCTGAGAGGCGGTTGGGCAAATCCAAACTCATCCGTTTCTGCTATGACAGGGAGGAAATATCTGACAGATACTACACATTCTATGTGGATATTCTGCATACTGCATGTTTTCAGGAATTTACATATGAATTCGGTCAGGCTGTCTTCAACCGTCTGCGCTCCAGGAGCCGGAAGATGCTGCAGAATTTTGTCCAGGGTCTTAAATCCATCAATGCGGAATTCGGCTTCGACCCGGTCAGCGGCCTTCCGACATTCAGCTTAGGGCTTGGAGACATATCCCGCCCCGAATATACGCTGACGGAGATCTTCCAGTGTCTTGAGCAGGCAGACCGTCCGTGCATCGTGACTTTCGACGAGTTCCAGCAGATAGGCAAGTATCCTGAGAAAAATATCGAGGCCCTTCTCCGTTCGCATATCCAGCATCTGGGCAATGTGCATTTTATATTCTCCGGCAGTGAGACCCACATGCTGTCGCAGATGTTCATGTCATCGTCCAGGCCGTTTTATCACAGTGCCTCGATGCTGGAACTGAAACCGATTGATCCCGAGAAATATTCAGAATTCGTCATAAGACATTTTGAGAAAGGAAAGAAAAAAATTGCTTCGGAGGCGGTCGGCAAGGTGTACGGGCTTTTCGAAGGCAATACGTACTGTATGCAGAAGACTTTTCACGAGGCATACGCGACCGTGCCCGAGGGCGGGGAATGTACGGTGGCGATATTGAGGGAGACTGTGGACTCCATCATAGAGGAGGCTTCTGTGGGCTATCGTATGATGCTTTCGGATATTCCGTTAAGGCAGAAGGAACTGCTGTATGCCGTAGCCGGGGATGTCCGTGCCCAAAAGATAATGGGGGTGGATTTCCTCCGCCGTCACTCTCTCGCCTCCAGCAGTGCAGTGCAGACAGCGGCGGCCAAGCTGACAAGTATGGAACTGCTGGCGGTCAGGGACGGAGTGTATTATGTCCCGGATATTCTTCTGAGAATGTTCCTGCAGCGGCTGATGAATCCTCAGAAGGAGTTTTTCCCGGAAGAATAATCAGACGGTGGTGTAATTGCCGCGGGAGAGGACGATGATGCGGCAGGCCATCTCGAAAAATACGGCGCGGCGGAAGGTGTCGGGGAAGTCGGGGCCGCAGGCGACCTGTCCATGGTTGGACATCAGGACAATGTCGTGGGCGGTGAGGGCTTCCACGACCGCAGCGGCGAGTTCCGGGCTACCGGGCGGGAGGAACGGCACCACCGGCACTTCACGGCCGACGTAGAGCGGTCCTTCGAGGGTTACGTTGAAATCCCGGGGCTTGTCCTTCATGCAGGCTACGACCGTGGCGTATGGGGACTGGAAGTGCAGGACGCAGCCGACTTCCGGCCTTTTCCGCATTGTTCCCAAATGGAATCCGGCCTCCATCGTAGGACGCACCCCGTTCAGGGAGGTGCCGTCGCTGATGCAGCAGAGGGCGACCTGGTCCTCCCGCAGCTCCCCGAGCCAGGAGCCGGTCGCCGAGAGGAGGGCGCAGTCCTCATTGTCCTGGCCCTTGCACCGCAGGGAGAGGTTGCCACTGCTGCACGACAGCAGCCCGGCCTCGGCACACTTGTGGGCACATTCCAGAAAATATTGTACTTCCTTTTCCATTTTACAGGATTTTACTGATTCCCCTGAGCCAGTTCCTGCTCTACGGGGTCGTCGTAGAGTTCCTGCAGCCGCAGGAGTTCCTTGTGCAGTTTCTTCTGGATGCGGCGGTAGGAGCGGTCTCCGTAGAGGTTGTGCATCTCGGTGGGGTCCTTCTCGAGGTCGTAGAGCTCCCAGGAGTCAATGTCGTGGCCGTAGAAATGAATGAGTTTATAGCGGTCGGTGCGGACTCCGTAGTGGCGGCGGGCAGCGTGCTCACCGGGATATTCGTAGAAGTGGTAGTAGAGGGACTTGCGCCAGTGCTTGCCTTTTTCGACCTTGCCGGTGCGCAGGAAGGAGAGGTAGGACTCGCCCTGGATGTCGTCGGGCACGGGCACTCCGGCCATCTCGAGGAAGGTGGGGGCGTGGTCGATATTCTGGACGAAGGCGTCGACCTGGCCGTGGAAGCCGCCGGGATAGTGGGCCAGCAGGGGAGTGCGGAAGGATTCCTCGTACATGAAGCGCTTGTCGAACCAGCCGTGCTCACCCATGTAGAAGCCCTGGTCGGAGGTGTAGATGACGAGGGTGTTGTCCCATAGACCGCTCTCCATCAGGTAGTCGAGGACGCGGCCGATGTTGCGGTCCACGGAGCGGATGACGCTCAGGTAGTCGCTCATGTAGCGGCGGTACTTCCACTCGGCGAGGGCCTTGCCGGTGAGGCTGTCGGCCTTGAACTGCCCGATAATGGGGTCGTAGTAGGCGTCCCAGACGGCTTTCTGCTCCGGGGTCATGTGTCCGGCGGTGATGTTTTTACCGTCGCCTCCGCTGCTGTACATGGCGCGGCCGTATTCTTCCAGTCGGAGCCGGTATGTATCTCGCCCTCTTTGTCGGCCATCTTCAGGTCATAGACTAAGTCCATGTGGCGGTCTATCTCCATCTCCTGGGCGGCTGCGGCGGGACGTCCCTCGTAGTCGTCGTAGAAGTTGTCAGGCAGGGGCAGTTCGGCGTCATCGAAGGCCCCGAGGTCCTGCAGGTCAGGCATCCAGGTGCGGTGGGGCGCCTTGTGGTGCAGCAGCAGGCAGAACGGTTTCTCGGGATCGCGCTTGTTCTCGAGCCAGTCGAGGGCCAGGTCGGTGGTGATGTCGGTGGCGTAGCCGGGGATGACGCGGCGCTCTCCGTTATCTATAAAGGTAGGGTTGTAGTACTGGCCCTGTCCGATGAGGATGTTCCAGTAGTCGAAGCCGGTGGGGTCGGAGGTCAGGTGCCACTTGCCGATGACGGCGGTTTCGTAGCCGGCCTGGCGCAGGAGCTTTGGGAAGGTCTGCTGGCTGCCGTCGAAGGTGCGGGTGTTGTCGGTGAATCCGTTCTTGTGGCTGTGCTTGCCGGTGAGCAGGCAGGCCCGGCTGGGACCGCTGATGGAGTTGGCCACGAAGCTCTGCGTGAATATCATGCCCGAATCCGCCAGCCGGTCGATGTTCGGGGTCTCGATCAGGCCGTGCCCGTAGGCGCCGATGGTCTGATACGAGTGGTCGTCGCTCATGATGTAGATGATGTTGAGCGGTTTGCGGGATTCCTGCCCGTCTGCTTCCGAGGCATCCTGTCCGCATCCGGTACATACCGTGCAGGATACGGGCATGGCCAGGACGGCCTTTATGGTCCATTTATTTCTCTTCATTTTTTGCGGATTAACCTGACAAAAATACAAAAAAACGGCGGAACGGCGGTGGAATAGGAAGAAAAAGCCGCGCTCCGGGGTGTGGGGCGCGGCTTCTGCGGTGCGGCGGTCCGGGCTGTGGAAGTCCTATTTGTCTCCCTCGGAGCCGGAATCGTTCCGGAGCTGGAACAATATGGGCATGGCGTAGGTTATGCGGACAGGCTTTCCATCCACATAGCCCGGAGTCCAGTTGGCCGGAGACTTGGAGATGATCCTTACGACTTCGTTGTTCAGTAGTTCGTGGACGCCTCTGATGACAGAAATGTCCGATATGGTGCCGTCAGTGTTTATTATGAACTTTACTGTGACTAATCCGGAGATTCCAGCTTCTTTGGCTTCCTTAGGGTAAACCAGATTGCCGTAAACCCACTTGGTAAACTCGTTGATATCGCCGCCGTTGAACTTGGGTTTGACATCTGCGTCGACAAAACGGATAACTTCCTGCTGGTCTGCATTAGGTGAGGTGAGTTCAGTTACGGCAGGTGTACTGGAGTCGGAAGGGGTGACGGGAGTGTCTACGTCTGAGCTGCTGCTCAGGATCAGTGTAAGAAGGGGCAGGCAGGCGAGCCAGGCAAGTGCCGCCCATTTAGAGGTTTTGAGTTTCTGCATCATGGTAATTCGGTTTTTGAGCTTGCAGTGGTTGAAGCTGTTCGCGATCAGGAAACGTCGGTCTCCCACAGCTTTTCTGACAAGCAGGAGTTGATATTTAGTAGCATCGATGCCATGTTTTAGGACTGCCTCGTCGGTCTCGTATTCGTGCAGCATCCGCAGCTCCGAGAGCATTATCCACACGAGGGGGTTGAACCAGTAGATGGCGCAGACGAGCGACATCAGGAGTATGTCGGCGGAGTGGCGGAGCCGGGTGTGCATGTACTCGTGCAGCAGTATTTCCGGGTGCCGTTCGTAGTCGCTGCGGCTGATTACTATGTGGTTGAGAAAACTGAATGAGGGCAGTGCGGTACCGGGGGTGTGGACCTTGCGGCCCTTGTAGCGGAATCCCGGATTGTCCCTGATGACCCGGAGGATCCTGAGCAGGGACAATCCGGTGAAGGTCAGGGCAGCGGCGCATCCTGCGGCATATACCCACAACAGGAGGGTTCTCCAGTCGAAGCCACCACTGACGGCCGTTCCGCCCTCCTCCGGGCTTCCCGCCGCCAGCGCCTCGGGAATGACAATCCGGGGCAGCGGCAGCACTTCCGCGGGAGAGGGCAGCCCGAGCATTGCCGCCGCGCCTTCCGCATTGAACCTCAGGAGCGGCAGCAGCATGCAGACGGCCGTCCCCGCCAGCAGGATTATCCTGTTCAGGCGGAAGAGCGTTGTCCTCCTCATGAAAAGCATGAAGAAGGCGTAGAATGCCGTAAGCAGCAACGTGCTTCTGATGAGCCAGGGTATCATTTTCTCTTGTTTTTATTTTTACCTTCTATCTCGGCTATCAGGGCCTTCAGCTCGTCGAGCCCCATTTTCTCTTCCTCCACGAATTGCGATACTAAGCTGCTGTAGGAGTTGCCGTAGTACCTGGACACCACGTCCCCGACGGTGCGGCCGCGGTACTCCCGCTCGCTGACGGCGACGCTGTAGAGGAAGGAGTTGGCCATGGGCCGGCGCACTACGAAGCCCTTCTCCTCCAGGAATTTGACCTGAGTGGCCACAGTGTTGTAGTTGGGCCGCGGCTCGGGCATTGCCGCCACTATGTCGCGGATGAACATGTCCCCGTTCTTCCAGAGGATGTTCATGACTTCTTCTTCCTTTGCGGTGAGTCTCTGTTTCATGATTTTTCCTTTTACGGTGCAAATATAATAAAAGTTTTCGTTACTCCTAATATTTTTAGGAGTTTTCCGAATATTTTTCGTAAAACCGAAGGATGTGGAAAAATTCACGAAAATCCTTGTAGATTAAAATATTAGTGGTATATTTGCAGCCCGCGAAAAGTGCGCGGAGACTATTAGTTCATTGATTAACAACAAATTAATTAAACCAATGCCTGGATTAATTGGAAAAAAAATCGGAATGACTTCCGTTTTCGATGCTGATGGGAAGAATATCCCATGCACCGTTATTGAGGCTGGTCCCTGTGTTGTCACGCAGATTCGTACAGTAGAGAAAGATGGTTATGCCGCTGTACAACTTGCCTATGACGAGATGAAAGAAAAACACACCAGCAAGGCTCTCAAGGGCCATTTTGACAAGGCAGGAACCACACCCAAGCGCAAACTGGTGGAGTTCAAGGCGGACTTCCCCAAGGAGCTCAAGCTTGGAGACACAGTGACCGTTTCAGACCTCAGCGAGGGAGTGGAATGGGTAGACGTTACCGGTATCTCTAAAGGTAAGGGATTCCAGGGCGTCGTTAAGCGTCACGGATTCGGCGGCGTGGGCGGAGCTACCCACGGTCAGGCCGACAGACTCCGTCACCCTGGTTCTATGGGTGCATCCTCTTGGCCTTCAAGAGTATTCAAGGGTATGAGAATGGCAGGCCGCATGGGCGGTGACCGCGTAAAGGTTCTCAACCTCAAAGTTATCAAGGTTATCCCTGAGAACAATCTGGTTCTCGTGAAGGGTTCTATTCCCGGAGCTAAGGGTTCATACGTAATCGTGGAGGACTAACGTTATGGAATTGTCAGTTTACAAAATCGACGGAACAGAATCGGGAAAGAAAGTGACCCTGGATTCGACTATCTTCGGTATTGAGCCGAATGACCACGCGATCTATCTCGACGTAAAGCAGTACCTGGCCAACCAGCGTCAGGGTACCCATAAGACCAAGGACCGTTCCGAGGTCAGCTACAGCACCAAGAAAATGGGTCGTCAGAAAGGCGGCGGCGGAGCACGTCACGGCAGCATCAAGTCCAACATCTACGTAGGCGGTGGCCGTGCATTCGGTCCCAAGCCCCATGACTACGGCTTCAAGCTCAACAAGAAGCTCAAACAGCTGGCCCGTTACTCGGCTCTGACCTACAAGGCCCAGGAGAATGCCATCATCCTGGTGGAGCCTTTCAGCATGGACGCTCCCAAGACCAAGGAGTTCATCCAGATTCTGGACAATATCAAAGCCAACGGAAGAAGGACCCTGTTCGTACTTCCCGAAAACAGTGAGAATATTTACAAGTCTTCACGCAACCTTCAGAATGTCAATGTAATCTCCGTAGACGAGATCAACACTTACAACATCATGAACGCCTATCAGCTCGTGATGGTGGACGGTGTTCAGGACATCATTGCAGCAAGACGCAAATAAACCATAGGAGACATGGGAATTATCATTAAGCCTATCGTAACAGAGAAAATGACGGTTCTGGGCGATAAATTGAACCGTTACGGTTTCATAGTAGACCGTGCAGCCAACAAGATAGAGATCAAGAAGGCTGTCGAGGAGCACTACGGAGTGACAGTGAAGGACGTAAACACTGTCAACTACCATGGCAAACGCAAGAGCCGCTACACCAAGGCGGGATTACTCAGAGGCCGTGCCAACCACTATAAGAAAGCTTATGTGACACTGGCAGGCGAGGATAAGATCGATTTCTATAGCAACATTTAATCCTATGGCAATACGTAAATTCAAACCGACCACACCCGGTCAGAGAAATAAAGCGATAAGCGCATTTGACGAGATTACCTGCACGACTCCCGAGAAGTCCCTTCTCGAGCCCATCAGGAAGTCCGGCGGCCGCAACAACACCGGCAAGATGACCATGCGCTACATCGGTGGCGGACACAAGAGAATGTACCGTATCATCGACTTCCGTCGTGACAAGGACAACTGCCCCGCAACCGTTAAGACCATTGAGTACGATCCCAACCGCAGTGCACGCATTGCGCTGGTAGTGTATGCCGACGGCGAGAAGAGATACATCATCGCTCCCGCAGGTATCCGCGTAGGCCAGACCATCATGTCAGGTCCCGGCGTGGCACCCGAGCTCGGCAACGCTCTCCCTCTCTCAGAGATTCCTCTGGGAACTGTCATCCACAACATCGAGCTCCGTCCCGGTCAGGGTGCCGCTATGGCCCGCAGCGCCGGAACATACGCTCAGCTCACCGCACGTGAGGGCAAGCACGCCATCCTTCGCCTCCCTTCGGGCGAGACCAGAATGGTGCTCGTAACCTGCCGTGCCACCGTGGGTACAGTATCCAATTCCGACCACAACCTCGAATCGTCCGGTAAGGCAGGACGCAGCCGCTGGCTCGGCCGCAGACCCCGCAACCGCGGCGTTGTGATGAACCCTGTCGATCACCCTATGGGTGGTGGTGAAGGACGCGCCTCCGGAGGGCATCCCCGCTCGCGCAAGGGTATTCCTGCAAAGGGTTACAAGACACGTAATCCGAAGAATACTTCGAACAAGTTTATCATCGAAAGACGTAAGAAATAACCGGAATAAAATCAGAGAATTATGAGTAGATCACTTAGAAAAGGTCCCTACATCCAGGAAAGTCTCGAGAAGAAGGTTCTGGCCATGAACGAGGGTTCCAAGAAGAAAGAAGTCATCAAGACCTGGTCCCGCGCCAGCATGATCTCTCCTGACTTTGTCGGCCATACCATCGCTGTACACAACGGAAACAAGTTTATTCCGGTATACGTTACCGAGAACATGGTAGGACACAAGCTCGGAGAGTTTGCGCCGACCCGTACATTCAAAGGACATTCGGGCAACCGTTAATAATTAAAAAGAATCACAATGGGATCTCGTAAGAAAGAAATGGCCGACAGGCTGAAAGAAATAAAGAAGACAACAGCGATCGCAAAGCTGAACGATGTACCCACATCGCCCCGCAAGATGCGACTGGTCGCTGACATGATCAGAGGCGTTGAGGTCAACCATGCTCTTGATATCCTCAAATATACCAAGAGAGAGGCCTCTATCCGTCTGGAGAAGCTCCTCAGAAGCGCCATTGCCAACTGGGAAGCCAAGAACGAAGGTGCCCGTAAGGAACTCGAGGACGGCAACGTCATCGTGCAGACCATCATGGTCGGCCAGGGCACGACCCTCAAGCGTATCCGCACAGCCCCTCAGGGCCGCGCCGGACGTATCCGCAAGCGCTCCAACCATGTGACCATCATCGTCGGAGTGAAACCCGCGAAAGCAGAAGTCAATAACGAACCCGCTAATCAGGAGGAAAAATAAATGGGACAGAAAATCAACCCTATCAGCAACAGAATAGGAATCATCCGCGGCTGGGACTCCAATTGGTACGGCGGGGATGACTATGCAGCAAAGCTGCTCGAAGACTCCAAGATACGTGAGTACCTCAATGCCCGTATCTCCAAAGTCAACCTCTCCAAGATCGTCATCGAGAGGACTCTCAAGCTCATCACAGTGACCATCCACACAGCCCGTCCCGGCGCCATCATCGGCAAGGGCGGCCAGGAGGTTGACAAGCTGAAGGAGGAGCTCCGCAAGATCACCAACAAAGAGGTGCAGATCAACATCTTCGAGGTCAAGAGACCCGAGCTCGACGCCAACATCGTAGCCAACAACATCGCCCGTCAGGTGGAAGGCCGTGTATCATACCGCCGCGCCATCAAGATGGCAGTTGCCAGCACCATGCGTATGGGCGCCGAGGGTATCAAGATCCTCATCAGCGGCCGCCTCGGTGGTGCTGAGATGGCCCGCAAGGAACTCTACAAGGAGGGCCGTACACCTCTGCACACCTTCCGTGCCGATATCGACTACGCACTCGCCGAGGCCCACACCAAGGTAGGCGTTCTGGGTATCAAGGTATGGATCTGCAACGGTGAGGTCTATGGCAAGCGTGACCTCTCCCCCAACGTAGGTACATTCGCAAAGCCTACCGGAGGCTCAGGTGATCGCCGTGACGACCGCCGCGGACGCGGAGGCCGCCGCCGTGACCGCCGCCCCCGTGGAGGCAACCGCGACAACGCAGCAGAGTAATTCATTCTCAATACTTGTTTGACCGACCGCTCCGGACTGATGCCCGGGGCGGTTGTTTTTTGCCCACGTCCTGCACATGCCTCCCCGCTCCAGTGCCTCATCTCCAGCGCTCCATTCCAGTGCCTTTACTCGAAAGCCTCTCGTCTCCATGCGCCTCACAGTCTGTAAGCGCATATTCTTTATATCTGCGTGTAATTCATTCATTTACGAAAATCAGCTCTCTACAGACTCATACGAACTTTTTTCCAGAAACCACTCTACAGCGGTTATAACCTCCCTTGAGCCCCAGTTGCCCCCTGTGTCTGTTATCCCACATTTTTCGTTATCTACCTGATTTTTCTATATTTGCGTCCTTTTCGCCTTTTACAGACTGCCCTGATACCCGGCAAGTCTGTAAAGCGGTTGCTTGCATAACTCGCTGCTTGTCAGTATACTGTGTCCGTCATTGAAAAACAGACTGACAAGGTCAAAAACACCATACCCTTTCCACAGCTGTTGCAGCGTATCTATTTTCCAGATGTCATACATTTTAAACAAGCAGTCTGTAGCATGGCAGCACCACCTATTTTGCTTATTTCCAGAAGATTGACCATATTTAAAAATTACAGACACTTGGAAAGGACGCACCAGTCAGGACACAATCACCCGCCCGGGCATACAAAGCCGGACCGCCCAAAAATTTTTCAAACGCACCTGCCTTGGCCTTCAGTCGATTGCGCTCAACCACGCAAACTTTTTTACCGAACTGGCAACCCGCATTTCCCAAAACCAAATCATTTGCCTACCTTTGTCCACAAGTGAAACGGCAAAGGCAACCCAGCCAACCAGCCGGAACACCGAACTCAAACACTAAACACAAAGTAAGATTAGAGGGGACAGATTATGAAAAACACCTGTGTATATCATCTGTGCGTGTCCTGCAAGAAGGGTCTGATGTTCAGAGGCCGCCAGGACTACATCCGTTTCATCAACAACATGGCACTGCTGGCGTATAAATACCACATACGCATACTCGCTTTCGCCGTGATGTCCAACCACTACCACATCGGCATCATGACCGATGACTTTGAGAAGTTCTTCAAAAGCCTGAAGGTCAGCTATTCAAACTATTACTATCACAAGTACGGAGCCAGCCTGCCGCGTACATCAAGTTTTGTTCAGGAGGCTATCGGCAACCTGCACATTGTCACGCTTATAGCCTATGTCCTGCGAAACCCTGTCCACCACGGAATCGTAGGGCATCCGTTCGCCTACCCGTATTCATCGGCCGGATGCTGTTTTTCCTATAACGGAACACTGTATAGTATTGGGCATGCACCTGTGATAAAGCGTGTTACGACAACTGCTCCAAGCGAATACAGCAGCAACAGCGACCGCGAGGGAATGATCGACCCGATGACCTTCGTGGATTTTCGGATGACAGAGACTCTCTTCACCTCTTCCGGCAGGTTGATGTATTTTCTGTCAAGATATTCCGGACCAAAATGGGAGCAGGAGCAACGAAAGGAGGACAGTTCGGTCAAGCCCATAACCCTCCAGAGCGTCGAGTGCCAGGGTATCGACATCGAAGCCTGCATGAAGAACGAGAAAGGTCACTCCAGCCTGTTGATCCCCGATCAACTGCTGTGCGAATGGATTGACGGAAAGGCAGTTCCGCACTACGGCCTCACAAGTTTCGCGCAGCTGGACTGGGAACAGAGAACGGAGATAGCCAAGGCACTCCGCTCGCGATGGAAAGTGTCTGAAGAGCAGGCGGAAAGATGCCTGTACTTCCGGGCGAAGTCCTCTGCAGGCCCATCTGGCACCGACGGAAACCTTGCGCACAAGGAAAAACGCCCAGGTCCGGCTCCCCACTCCGACTCTAAAGCCCGGAAACTTCAGGCAGCCCGTTAAATGGACGGATGTTTTCAGTATATTCGCAGTAAAATAAGATTCGGTCAGTCAAGTCATGAAAGCTGAATATATCGTCGGTATCGGTGAAATCCTCTGGGACATGCTTCCGGAAGGACGCAGGCTCGGGGGAGCCCCGGCAAACTTCGCGTATCACGTATCGCAATTCGGCCTCAACTCGGTGGCAGTCAGCGCTGTAGGGTGCGATGAGGCAGGGGACGCGGTAATCCGGGAACTGAACGCCCGCGCATCCCAAGAAGCCAGTGCGCTCCGGCAAACGGCATCCGGGGACGGGGGCATACACTGCGAAAGTTCTTCCCCTGGATTCAGGACAATGCTCTCCCGCGTAGCCTTCCCCACCGGCACCGTCGACATCCGGCTCGACCCCTCCGGTGTGCCGCAGTACGACATCCGCATGCCAGCCGCCTGGGACAATATCCCATTTACCCCTGAACTGCAGCGGCTTGCATCCCGGACCCGCGCCGTCTGCTTCGGAACCCTCGCCCGCCGCTCCCCCGTCTCACGCCGTACCATCTCCGACTTCGTGAACGCCGTCCCCCGCGGGAAAGGGCAGTGGCGCATCCTCGACATCAACCTGCGGCAGCATTTCTACTCCCGCGACATCATTTTAGAAGCATTGGGACAATGCAACATTCTTAAGATCAATGACGAAGAACTGGCCGTCCTCTCCGGAATGCTCTCCCTCCCAGGGGCGACAGCCCAGGAAAAATGCCTCCAGCTCCTCCGGCAATTCAGCCTTAAATTCTTGATTCTCACCTGCGGAGTGCAGGGCAGTTACGTATTCTCTTCATTGTCCGGGACGCCATCTTTCCTCGAGACTCCGCAGGTGACAGTCGCCGACACCGTGGGCGCAGGAGACTCATTCACAGCTGCTTTTACCGCAGCCCTGATCCACGGACGCTCCCCGCTCGAAGCCCACCGGCTCGCCGTCGACGTCTCCGCCTACGTCTGCACCTGCAACGGGGCCATGCCCGTCCTGCCCGACACCCTCCGCAGAGACTGGGACCATTGACGATGTTTTTTCCATCTGACTGGCTTCTGCTACCCATAATTCACGATCTTCTTTTTTCCCCTCCCTCTCCTGTCTGTAATTCACATTTCGACATAATCCGCTGTAGCTCTGAAAGTTGTTCGATATTTCTCAAAACAGACAGGAGGTGACTCTGGGGCATCTGTCTCCCGTTATCTGCCACGGAGGATGCTGTGGTACGTATTCGGAGCCTTTTGGGCATTTAATCCCTTGTGAGTCTGTTTTTGTCTATTTGAGATAAAATGCTAAAGGTTAGTGCTTTATGGCGATTGTTAGCGCTACAGACTGGGAAGTATTGCTCCCAGTCTGTAGTAGGAAGAGAGGGCGTAAATGCTGTAGAATCAAGTGGATAATGACAGATCCGGGATAACAGACACGGAGGGCATTTGGAGCTTGGGCGTGCTGTGACGGGGAGTTAGTGGCTGAGTCCGTATGAGTCTGTATTTAGGAAAAGGGTGAAATGTGATGAGATATAGGACGTTATGCGGTTAAGGCTTATACAGACTTGCGTGGTGTGAGGGCAGTCTGTAAAGGAGTGAATGAATTTAAGTATATGAAAATCAGGTGGATGCTGGTTGTGTGAGGATAACAGACACAGGGGGTGGGCGTAGGATTAGGATAACAGACTGGTATGAGCAAGAGGTGCTGTGGAATAGAGGAAAGTGGAATGGGGATTAGGGAACAGGGCACGGGAAATGAGGGGGTGGATGGGAAAGGAAAGGCCGGGCGCGGAGGATGGTGGTCCTGCTGCGCCCGGCCGGGTTGGTTATGAGATCAGACTTGAGATTTAGAGTTCGTTCTTGACGTCGGTGACGATGTTTCCGTCGAAGAGGTTGATGACGCGCTGGGCGTAGCTGGAGTCCTTGATGGAGTGGGTTACCATGAGGATGGTGGTGCCTTCGCGGTTGAGCTCGGTGAGGAGTTCCATTACTTCCTTGCCGTTCTTGGAGTCGAGGTTACCGGTGGGCTCGTCGGCGAGGATGAGCTTGGGGTTGGCGATGACGGCGCGGGCGATGGCTACCCTCTGCTGCTGACCTCCGGAGAGCTGCTGGGGGAAGTGGGAGGCGCGGTGGGCTATGTTCATGCGCTTGAGGATGTCGTTGACCATCTGCTTGCGCTGCGATGCCTTGATCTTCATGTAGATGAGGGGCAGCTCCACGTTCTCGAAGACGTTCAGTTCGTCTATGAGGTTGAAGCTCTGGAATACGAAGCCGATGTTGCCCTTGCGGTACTGGGTGCGCTCTTTTTCTTTCAGCGAGCCTACTTCCTTGCCGAGGAGTTCGTACTTGCCCGAGGTGGGGTTGTCGAGGAGGCCGAGGATGTTCAGGAGGGTGGACTTGCCGCAGCCGGAGGGGCCCATGACGGCTACGAATTCGCCCTGCTTGATGTCGAAGGAGACGTTGTTGAGGGCTACGGTTTCGATTTCTTCGGTGCGGAACACCTTGCTTAAGTTTTCTACGTGTATCATAACGGTTTAAATTAATTGATTGTCAGTTTGTAAATATGTTATTCATTGGAAATGGAGTCAATGGGGTTGCGCAGTGCGGCGCGGCGGCTCTGCAGGGTGACTGTCACTATGGTGATCAGGCCGATGATGAGCAGTGCGGCGAGGAATATCCATACCGGCACGGGGCTCTGGTAGGGGAAGGTGGATACCCAGGAGCGGATGATGACTATGGCGACGGGTACGGCCACTACGAAGCATACGAGGGTGATGATGAGGTAGTAGCGGTTGAGCATTGCGAGGATCTCGCCTACCGATGCGCCGTGTACCCTGCGTACGGCTATCTCCTTGCGGCGGAACTGGGTCTCGAAGTAGACGAGGCCGAGGATGCCGATGACGGATATCAGCAGGGAAATCAATGCTGCGGTGGTGATCAGGCGGTTGAGGTTGTCTTCTTTCTCGTAGAGCCTTCCGATGCCCTCATCCATGAAGTACAGGCCCATGGAGGAGGTATCGAATGTGGGGTCCAGCTCGGCGCATTTCTCCCGGATGAACTTGAAGGTCTCCTGGACGTTGCCGGGCAGGACTTTGGCGTAGCCGACGGTCAGGGGCCACCATGGTTCGGAACCGAAGTTGTAGAGTACTATGGGGGCCACGCTGTACTGCAGGGGCTGGAAGTTGAAGTCCTTGACTATGCCGACTATCTCGGCGGGCATGTCATCACCCTGATGCCCGGTGAATTTCAGGCCGAGACGGAGGAAGGGGTATTTGGCCATGAAGGCCTGGTTGACAATGAAGGTGCCGTTGGGGTTCAGGTTGTCCGACTCGGAGAAGTCGCGGCCTTCTGCTATTTCCATCCCGAAGAACGAGATGAAGTTGGGGTCTACGGGGAGGCAGTCCATCTGGACTCTCTGGCCCTGATAAGTGCGGCCCCAGCCCATCTTGCCCTGGGATACTACCTGGTTGCCGGCAAATGTGACATCGGTGATGTTGGGATTCTCCAGGAGCATCTGCCTGAGGGTCTCGCGGCTGTTTCCTATCTTGTTGCTTACGAAGAACTCCACTGTCTGCTCCCGGTCGAAGCCCATGTCGTAGTTCTTCATGTACTTGATCTGCACTGTGATGAACAGCGAGCAGAGTATCAGGATGAAGGATATGACGTACTGGAAGCCCACGAGGACCGAGCGCATCTTGCGGCCCTTGGCCGAGAGGGAGAAGGAGCCTTTGAGGACCATGGCCGGATTGAAGGATGTGCTGTAGCGGGCGGGGAAGATACCGGCGATGAATGCGGTGACTACAGCCACGCCTAAGCCTATAAGGATAATCGGGAGGTTGTCCGCAACCCGGAGCGAGCCGGATATGTTGGAGGCGATGGAGGAGGTAGCCGCGAGGGACATCATGCCCACGCTCAGGGCAAAGGCCAGCAGCACCAGCCCGAGGGCCCGCCAGAGCTGTGCCCATATCTGCTGTCCGCGAGTCGAGCCGATGACTCTGCGGGTGTTGATGCTCTTGATGCTGAAGGGCACTGAGGCCATGGCGAAGTTGACGAAGTTGATAATCGCTATCAGCAGCACCAGTATCGAGACGGTGAGCAGGGACATGGTGGTGGTGCGGTTGCCCTTGGCCATGTTGTCTCCTTCCACGTCGCGGGCGTAGTAGGCGTCATGCAGGTGGCTCAGACGGAAGTCAACCTGATCCTTAAATTCCGAATCCTCACCGAACATCACGGCCCCGAGCGAGTCCAGCAGCGGCTCTACGCCCTCGAAGGAGTTCATCTTCATGTAGCAGGGGTAGTTCCATTCCGAATAGTTGGTAATGGAGTAGTCGCCTAAATTGAGCAGCAGGTCGTTGTCCATGCTGGAGTTGTCCGGGAAGTCCTTGTACACTGCTACGATGCGCCAGGAACTGCCGTCTCCGCTCTTGATGTCGAACTGGATGTCCTTGCCCACTGGAGACTGGCTGCCAAAGACCTTGGCCGCCGCTTTCTGGGAGATGACCGCTGTGCCGGGAGCCCGGTAACCGGAGGTGTCGCCCTCTATGAACTCGAACGGGAATACCCGAAGCAGGTCGAAGTCGGTCTGGGTGTACCGCAGCATGATGCCCGGTGTCTCGGTATTGGCCTCCTTGAACGGACTGCGGTTGCCGTTCTTGTAGTACCAGTAGCAGGATACGGCCTCCGCCTGGGGGAAGAAAGTCTTCAGATTTTCTATGAAAGGTCTGGACAGCTGTACTCCGTAAACGCCCGGCGAAGTAGGGTCGGAGTATTCCAGCCTTACTATCTTGTCCGTGTCCGGATAGTTCAGGTCGTACCTGGTGTCATACACCACCTGTACCGTCAGTATCAGGAAGACCGAGAAAGCTAAGGTCAGTCCTATGACGTTGAGGACGGTGGAGAAGGTTTTGTGTCTGTTGAATTTGAGTCTCATATTTTAAACATGCAATTTAAATTCCGAAAATCAATGTCATTCGGCCCGCAGGGAGTCAGCCGGGTTGCTCCTGGCTATATCGTAGCAGCGGGCGATGACCACGGCGGCAAGTACTGCCAGCAGTGCTATGGCTACGGCTATGAACAGCCATACAGGAGCCGTCGCCTTCACTTCGAATGACTGCAGCAACAGGTCAAATACGAAGTATGATCCCACGCATCCCACTATCACTGCTATGACTGCCAGCCGTCCGATATCGCGGATAAAGATACCTATAATCTGTCCTGATTGTGCTCCGTTGATCTTGCGCAGGGCCACTTCCTTGCGTCTGCGTCCGGTCTCGTCAGCGGTATATCCTATCAGACCGAACAGGGCTATCAGCACCGTCACCACACCTGCCGCGAGAATAGATTCGCGTATGGTCCTGGCGGGCTGGTAGGCATCGTAGATGGCCGATGTGTATGTCATGAGCTCGTAGCGGTCAGGCTCCACGCCGTCCAGCGCGCTCTGTATGCCGGACAGTACCTCCGGAGTCATGGATGAGACCTTGATTATCAGATATTCGCAAGGATTCTCAGTGTAGAACAGAATGTTGGGCCGGGTGTCCTCGTATACTACCGTACCGACGCGGACATCCTCGAACACGCCTACAATGGTGAATACATCATCGCCGCTCTGGCTGTGCTCCGACATCAGTATCTGCTTGCCGATGACTCCGTCAGTCCATCCGCGCAGTTCGCTGAGACGCTTGGCAAAGTTCTCGTCTACCATTACTTCCTTGGGTGTGGAGAAGTTGCGGCCCTCGATGATGTCGATGCCGAAGAGCCTGCTCCAGTTGGCGTTGGCCGAGTAGAGGTCGCCGACATTGAAAAGCTCCTCGCTCTCTCCGGGCATGTACACATTGTTCCCGCTGCAGCCGAACAGCATGGTCTCGTCCGCCGTGCCGGCAATCTCGACTCCGGGAACGCTGCTTACGCTCTGCAGTATGGCATTGCGTGTAGAATACGGGACACCTGACATGGGGCAACCTACCAGTTGCCCGTAATCAAATCCGGGATCGTCATTGATCCACCGGTTGTACTGCATGGCGATCAGGCTGAGCAGTGATATGAGCAATGATGCGAGCACTATCTGGAGGAAAAGCAGGGTACGCTTCCATATTTTCTTGTTGTCAACATAGTTGCGGAATGCCACTGCGATGGGGATGCTCTGGAAGGCCCGTCCGGGAATCCAGGCGGCAATGAGCAGTACGACGGCAACGGTAAGAGCCAGCACCCACAGGCTCTGGGGGGAGAACAATGCTCCGAGGGAGGTGGTCAGGACGTACTCTATCGGGTTGCGGAGGGCAATGATAAGCAGTACTGCCAATATGAGGGATACAGCAAGGTTGATGAGAGTCTCCTTGAAGACAATGCCCATGATGTTGCTGTTGCCGGCTCCGTAGCAGCGGCGCACGGCCAGTCCTTTGGCCCTGCCGAGCAGGGAGGAGATGACAATCATGATGTAGTTCAATACCGATGCGAGAATCAGTGCGGCGGCCACCACTCCGAGGATGAGGTTGGTCCTCTTGGTGCTGGGGGACGAGGAGTGCTCGGCGGTAAGCGGGGACAGGGTATAGTGGATGTCCACGCCTGCGGATTTCAGGTCCTCCAGGGGCAGGTATTTGTCCTCCACAGCCGTGAGGGCGTCCTCGAGGGAGGCGGGATCTGTGCCCGGATAGAGCTTCACGCGGCTGATGTAGCGGTCATTGCCCACCCAGTTCATGGTGGAGCGGAAGTCGGATCCCATCATGCGCATCATCTCGTCCATCGCATCGAGGGATACTCCGATGTCGAAGCGGAAAGAGGAGTTCTCGGGAATATCCTCGAAGACACCGCCGACCTCTATCGGGATGGTCGGGTAACTCTCCAGGAAAATAAGCTGTCCTACGGCTTTCTCCACACCTCCCAGCATCTCGGCGAAGGAGCGGGAGATCATCGCCCGGTTCCAGTTGGAAAGCACGTTCACGGGGTCTCCGGTGAGTATGGGACGGGGAAATACCTTGAAGTGGTTGGTGTCGATGAGGACTACCTGGCTGTGGACTGTCAGCTTGCGCTTGTCCTGAGTGTAGACATTGCTCTGATCATCGTAGACAATGGGGGTGGCGCGCGTGCCGTACATGATCTGAGGGATTTCCTGCCCGAAATAGTACGCTACCGCTCCGGGGGTCTGGCTGTATTGCGAGGTGCCTTCCTCGCTTGCCTTTGTGTATTCCGAAGTGATGCAATAGATGTCCTGCCAGTCGGGATAGAACTTGTCATAGCTGCTCTCGAAGGAGATCTTGGCTATGAGCACCAGTCCGACTGCGAGTCCTACCGCGAGGGAGAGTACCTTGAAGATGCCTATGTTGAGTTTTTTCATCTGTATGGTTTTTTAATTCAAATATAATCTTTATTCAGTTCTGAGTGAATCCGCAGGATTGGTCCTTGCGATGGCCAGGCATCTGGCTGCGACTACTGCCGCCAGTACGGCCAGCAGGCCGGCGGCGGTGACGAAGAAGAGCCACAGCGGCGGCTGTACCTTGAGTTCGAACGACTTGAGCAGCATGTCGAATATGAACCACGATAGGACGCAGCCAATGATTACTGCCGCTACTGAGAATCTGCCGATACCGCTGATGAAGATACCGATGATCTCCGCGGGGCGGGCACCGTTGATTTTCCTAAGAGCCACTTCCTTGCGGCGGCGTCCCGTCTCGTCTGCGGTGTATCCGACCAGACCTAACAGGGCTATCACGGCTGTCACCAGGCCTGCGGCGAGAACCGATTCGCGGACGGTGCGGACAGGAGTGTATATGTCATTGACCACAGAAGAGTAGGTCAGCAGCTCGAACCTCTCGGGCTCCACCGAGTCGAGGGCGGCCTGGATGGCCCCGGTCACCTCCGGATTGAGCTCCGATACCCGGATGACCAGGAATGTCATGGGCGCGTCGGTGTAGAAGAGGGTGACGGGCCGGTTGTCCTCGTAGATGGCCGGACTGATACTGATATGGTCGAATACGCCTACGATGGTGTACGGATTATTGGCGCTGCCGTCATGGTCGCTCACCACAATGCTCTTGCCTATCACTCCGTCTTTCCACCCCCTTACTTCGCATATCTGTTCGGCGAAACGCGGGTCAACCATTACTTCCATGGGAGAGGCCGCCTTGCGTCCCTCGATGATGTCGATGCCGAAGAGCTCGCTCCAGTTGCCGTTGGCCTCGTAGAGGTCGGCTATGTGGAGGCAGGGCTCGTTCTCGCCGGGGATGTAGACGTTGTTGCCGCTGGCTCCGCCCGTGACTATCGGGTCTTCCACTGTTCCGACGGCCTCCACGCCGGGCACGCTCTCTACGGCCTGCATCAGGGCGTATCGGGTGTCGGACGGCACTCCGCTCAGGTAGCATCCCACGAGCTGGTCATAGTCGTATCCGGGATCGGCGTTTACCCAGCGGGTGTACTGCAGGGCCACGAGGCTCAGCAGGGTAATAAGCAGCGAGGCGAGGGTCAGCTGCAGGAAGAGCAGCACCTGTTTCCACAGCTTCTTATGGTCGGCATAGTTGCGGAATGCCACGGCAATGGGAATGCTCTGGAAGGCCTTTCCGGGTATCCATGCGGCGACAATCAGCACGACGGCCACAGTCAGCAGCAGCACCCACAGGCTCCGGGGGGAGAACAGGGCTCCGAGGGAGGTGGTCAGTATCGACTCTATCGTTCCGCGGAAGGCGAGGATGAGCAGGAAGGCCAGCACGAGGGAGACGGCGAGGTTGATGAGGGTCTCCTTGAAGACCAATGCCATGATGTTGCCGTTTCCGGCTCCGTAGCAGCGGCGTACCGCTATGCCCCTTGCCCTGGCTACGAGGGAGGAGATGACGATCATGATGTAGTTCATCGTCGCAGCAAGGATGAGGGCGAAGGCGACAATCCCGAGTATCAGGTTGGTCCTGCGGGTTTCGGCCGAGGCCGCATGCTCGGAGGACAGGGGCTTCAGGACGAAGTCAATGCTGTATCCGAGGCGGTTGAACAGCTCTTCGGGGATGTATTTCTCCCGGATGCGGTTCATGGCTGTCTGCAGGGAGGCGGGGTCGGTGCCGGGGTAGAGCTGTACGCGGCTCATGTACATGCTGTTGCCGGTCCAGTTCATGGTGGAGGGAGCGTCAGCATGGTCGGGGTTGTCACCGGTGAGGCCCCACTGGCTGTAGATATAGTCAACCGCTGAGATGGATATGGCGGCATCGAAGCGCAGGGAGGCATTCTCGGGGATGTCCTCGAACACTCCGCCTATCTGGATGCCTATGCCGGGGTACTCCTCGATGAAGAAGATCTGTCCCATGGCCTGGTCTATGCCTCCGAATTTCTCGGCCATGGACCGGGAGATGAGGGCTCCGTTCCATTCTCCCAGAACCAAGGAGGGGTCTGGACCGGCGAGGACGGGACGGGGGAATACCTTGAAATAGTTGGTGTCGACAGCCAGGATGCCGTTCTCGGCGGCCAGCTTGCGGTTGTCCTCAGTGTAGATATTGCCCATTGATGATGTGTAGGAGGCCTTGGTGCCGTATACCACCTGAGGAAGTTCCTGCTGGAGATAGTAGGATATGGCTCCGGGGGTGTAGTAGTCGAGGCTCTGTTTGCCGTCGGTATAGCCGTACTCGTACTGTACGCAGTAGATGTCGTCGTAGGCGGGATAGAACTTGTCATAGCTGTTCTCAAATGAGATCTTGGCTATGAGCACCAGCCCGACCGCGAGTCCCACCGCGAGGGAGAGGACCTTGAAGATACCGATGTTGAGTTTTTTCACAATCAATGGGTTTTAATGAGCTTATTTCTTGTTCTGGAGGATGAGCACGTCGCTCTTGCCGTAGTTCTCGTAGTTGGAGATGATGACGCGCTCGCCGGGCTGCAGACCTTCAAGCACTTCGTAGTACTGGGGGTTCTGGCGGCCGATGCGGATGTCGCGGCGATAGGCGCGGGTGCCGTCCTCGGAGAGCACGTAGATCCAGGTGCCGCCGGTGGACTGGTAGAATACTCCGCGGGGGATGTAGACCGACTGGGTGGGCTGGCCGAGCTGGAGGTTGAGGTAGTAGGTCTGGCCGATGCGGATGTTGTCGGGACGCTCGCCCTGGAAGTAGAAGTCAGCCTTGAACTGGCCCTCGGTCACTTCGGGGTAGACCTTCTCCACTACGGTATTGAAGTTGGCGCCCTGGCGCTCAAAGGTGGCGCTCAGACCCGACTGCACGCGGTCGATGTAGTGCTCGTCGATACGGGCCTCGATCTTGTAGTCCGACAGGTCGTTGACCTGGCCGATCTTGGTGCCCTCGGAGATGGACTGGCCGAGGATTACGTCGAGGGAGCCGAGCTGTCCGTCGATGGGGGACTTGACGTTGAGGTTCTCGACTCTCTCACGGACCAGCTGGATGCTGCGGCGCATGCTCTCGAGGCTCTCCTCGAGGTTGCCGATCTGTATCGAGCGGTAGATGGAGTCCTGCTTCTGGCGGGCGAGCACCAGCTCGAGGCTCTTGACAGCGAGCTCGTAGTCCTCCTTGGCCTGGAGATACTCCTCGTGGGCTACCAGCTTCTCCTCGTCGAGGCGCCTGTACTGCTCGTATTTGCGGCGCTTGCGCTCGGTGTCGATGGTGTACTCGACGCGCTGCTTCTCGAGGTCGAGCTTTTCCTGCTCCATGGTCACGGTGGTGTTCCTCAGGAAGTTCTCCTGCTCGGCGAGGTCGGCCTCGCTCTGGAGAATCTGGAGGCTGAGGTTGTTGTTGGACAGGCGGACGAGGACGTCGCCTTTCTTGACCATTGCTCCTTCCTCGATGAGTTTCTCCTCGACTACACCGCTCTCCAGCAGGGATACCTGCACGACTGTGATCGGCTGTACCTGTCCGGAAACTCTTACGTAGTCGTCGAACTCACCCTGGCGGACATCGCCGACAGTGATGGTGTTGGCGTCCACCTTGAGGGTGGAGGACTTGTCCCTGAGCAGCAGCCAGAGGACGAATATTACGAATATTCCTGCGAGGAAGTACGGGATGTTCTTCTTGCGGAATACCGCGCGGATACCTTTTTTCTGTTCAATTACTCTATCCATGGTCGTATGTTTTTGTCGTTTTTGAAGTCAGTGAGCTGTGGTATTATTCCTGGTCCAGATAGGTTATGCCCTTGTAGTACATCACCACCCTTTCTTTCAGGAGGTACTGCAGGCCCTGGTTGAGCCTCTCGGCGCGGGCCTCCAGAAGGCTGTTGGAGCTGGTCTGCAACTCGATTACGGTCATCAGACCCTCCTCGTACTTGCGGGAGTTGGCCTCGTGGGAGAGGACGAGGGCGTTTACCTTCTTGTCGGCCGAGATGAACTGCTTGGCGGCTCCCCTCATGTCCTGGACGGCGCGACGGATCTCGCCCTCGACCTGCTGGTATTTGATGTCACGGTTGGCCTCGGCGGTGGCGAGGGCGTTGCGCTTGCGGGCGATCTGGTTGTATTTGTACAGGCCGTTGAATATCGGGATGCTGATGCCGATGCCTACGTACTGTCCCTGTTTCTCGTTCATCTGTGTCCAGAAGGGGTCGTTGACGGCGTAGGAGCGGTCGAATACATAACCTGTGTTGTAGCCGCCCTGGGCATAGATGTAGGGCACCAGGCTCCACTTGGCGGTCTTCAGGTCGAACTCGGCGCTGCGGACTTTCAGATCCTCGGCCTTGAATGCGGGGAGATAGTTCCGGGCGGCTGCGGCGATGCTGTCGGCATTGCCCTCATGCGAGAATGCGCTGAAGAGCACGGAAGGCTCTACCTCGGCCAGCGGCAGCTCCTCCTCGAAGGGGTAGTACATCGCGGTCTTCAGGGTCAGGATGCCCTGCTCGAGGGTGTTTTCCTGCTGGGTGAGGTTGAAGTCCTTGGCGGCCACGTCGGATTCGATCTGGAGTACGTCAGCGTAGCTCTTCAGGCCCAGTTCGGCCTGTGTCTTCGCCTGCTCCAGGGTCTTGCGGCTCTCCTCGAGCTGCTCCCGGGCCAGGTCCACCATACCGCGGTAGTAGAGCACGTTGTAGTAGGCCTGGATGACAGAGAGGCAGATTTCGTCCTTCTTGATCTGCTCTTCCTCGACTCCGAGCAGGACGGCGGTCTTGGCTATGCGGAAACTGTTGACGGCGGAGAAGCCGTTGAAGAGGTCCAGGTCGGCCGAGAGGCTGTAGGAGTTGCTGAATGTGGTCGTGTTGGTGTACATGTTGGTTTCCGGGTCAATCATACGTCCGAAATTGGCAGTTCCTGAAGTTCCCGCTGATATCGTGGGGAGGAATCCGAAAGCGGCTTCCCTGCGGTCTATGCGGCGGTCATCGTTGGTCGCCTGCTGCAGGCGCATCTCGGGCGAATGGGCCACGGCGTACTGCATGCAGTCGTGGAGAGTCCAGACCTCGGGCTGCTCATAGGAGCGGGCTGCGGCATATTCGAGGACGCGCCTTTCGAGGGCGGTGTCCCGGAGTACCTCTATATCGTATGCCTGGGCGTAGGGCTGGGGGAACGAGATCCCGCTCCGGCGGTACTGCGCTGCTGCCTCCCGCGGCAGGACGAGAGTGCCTGCGAGGATGAGGACGGCGGCTGCTGAGAGTATATTTTTCATACGCGGTTGTATTTTGATTTTCTTTGCCCTTTCCTTCTTCCATAATCGTGCCAAACTTTATAAAACGCTGATAATTAGATATTTGCCTAATGCTAAAGACTGCCTAATTGTTAAGAAATTTTACAAAAAGTGTCTAATTTTTTGAAAATTGTAAAATATTTTTATACTTTTGAAGCGTAAATACATGAATATGAGTAAGAAAACCACCCCTGACGGCCGCATCCTCGTAGTCGATGACAACAAGGCCATACTCTCCGCCCTGAGGCTGCTGCTGCCCGCATATTTTTCCGAAGTTACCCTTCTTTCCTCTCCCAACGACCTGATGCACAGCATGGAGGTCAAGCGCCCGGAGGTCGTCCTGTTAGACATGAACTTCACCGCCAAGGTGACAACGGGCAACGAGGGCCTTTTCTGGCTCGGGGAGATACTGAAGGCCTACCCCGATGTGCCGGTGGTGCTGTTCACCGCTTATTCGGACGTGGCCTTAGCCGTGGACGCTATCAAGCGCGGGGCGTTTGACTTCATCATCAAGCCCTTTGACAATGCCAAGTTAGTCACCACCCTCCAGGCGGCCCTCCGCCTCTCCCGCAGCCGGCAGGAGGTCAAGCAGCTGCGCGAGATCAAGAACGAGATACGCAGCGAGGGCGACATGTTCTGGGGAGAGTCCCCGAAGATGAAGGAGCTGCGCAAGATAGTGCAGAAGGTGGCCAAGACAGACGCCAGCATCCTCATCACCGGCGAGAACGGCACGGGCAAGGACATGCTGGCCGGGGAGATACACCGCCTCTCGAAGCGCTCCGGCAGCTCGATGGTCAGCGTGGACGTAGGTTCCCTCCCCGAGAGCCTTTTCGAGAGCGAGCTCTTCGGCCACGTGCGCGGGGCCTTCACAGACGCCAAGGCCGACAGGGCGGGCAAGTTCGAGGTGGCCTCGGGCGGCACCCTCTTCCTCGACGAGATAGGCAACATCCCCCTGCACCTGCAGACCAAGCTGCTCACCGCCATCCAGACCAAGAGCGTCACCCGCGTGGGCAGCAACGTCCCCGTCCCCGTGGACATCCGCCTGATCTGCGCCACGAACCGGGACATCTCCCGGATGGTCGCCGACGGTCAGTTCCGCGAGGACCTGTTTTTCAGGATCAATACCATACACCTCACCCTCCCGCCCCTGCGCGAGCGGATGGAGGACATCGTCCCGTTAGCGGAGCTCTTCATGCGCAAGTACGCGGTCAAATACGGCAAGGACATCCGGGGCATCCGGGACGAGGCCCGCGAGGAGCTGATGCAGAGGCCCTGGCAGGGCAATATCCGGGAGCTGCAGCATGTGGTCGAGAAGGCTGTGATCCTCTCCGAGAAGGGCATGCTGGAGGTGGGGGACTTCTTCCCCGAGCAGCAGGACCGCAGGGGGCCCGGCCGCCGCTCCAAGACCGCCGCACAGGTGCTCAAGGAGTCGGTCCGCAAGGGCAATGTGGTTACCCTCGACGACATGGAGAAGGAACTCATCCGGGTGGCAATGCGCCAGCACGACGGCAATCTGACGGTAGTCGCCCAGCAGCTCGGCATCACTCGCCAGACCCTTTACAACAAACTCAAGAAATACGGGATGTAGATGGGATTCCGCTCGCTCATACTCTCGGTCATCTGCCTGATGCTCGCTGTCGGGGCCCTCGTCTGGTGCCTGCTGTCAGGGTGGTACTGGCCTGCGGGCGGGGCCGGGGCAGTGACGGCCGTGCTGGTCTACCGCGTCCTTTCGATATACGGCAGCAATGTCCGCAAGCTCAACTACCTGCTGAGCGCCTTTGAGAACGGAGACCTGTCCTTCCATTTTGCCGAGAACTCCACATTTCTCCAGGACCGGGTCTTCAACATCCTGCTCAACAGGGTGAGGGACTTTGTCTCCGAGCAGCAGCGGCTCAGGGACCAGAACGAGGTCTTCCACCGAGCCGTGGAGAATCTCTCACGGACCGGCCTGTTAGGAGTGGGACCGGCCGGGGAGGTGCGCTGCTGCAACCGGGCGCTGACCTCTGTCCTCGGCCTGGGAGTCATCCGGCACATCTCCGACCTGGACCGGCTGATGCCCGGACTGACGGCGCGTATCGAGGCCCTGGAGGAGGGCGGGACGCTGGAAGTGCCGATAGGCTCCGAGATGCGGATATATAATTTCGAGATAGGGAGGTACACCGTCATGGACGGAAATACTCCAGTGCGGCTCTACGTCTTCGAGGAGAAGGCCGAGAGCCGCACCGAGGCCGAGCGGTCCGAGAGCGCCCAGTGGCAGAAGATGACCAGGATTATCTCCCACGAGGTGCTCAATACCATCACGCCCATAGTCTCGCTCAGCGATACCCTGCACGACATGACCGAAGACCGCAACCTCCGGGAGGGCATACAGGTCATCGGGGAGTCGGCCCGCGGCCTGCTTGGCTTCGTCAACGGCTACCGCGCCCTCTCCCGCGTGCCGGTGCCGCAGATTCATCCCTTCAAGTTCCGGCCGATGCTGGACTATGTGCTCTCGCCGCTGCTGCCCAGGGTGGAGGAACTCGGAGGCCGGGTCGATATTGCCCTGGAGGATGAGGACATGGTCCTCTTCGCCGACGAGCAGCTGATGCGGCAGGTCGTTGCGAACATCTTGAAGAATGCGCTCAATGCCCTGCGCGACCGGTTCAAGGACGGCGCCGCTGCTGCGGATGTCCCCCTCATCCGTATCACCGCCTTCGTCAACGCCTCCGACAACACCGAGATCCACATCTCCAACAACGGCGATCCCATCCCCGACGAGAACGCCGACCACATCTTCGACCCCTTCTTCACCACCCGCGCCGAAGGCACCGGCGTCGGCCTCGCCCTCTCCCGCCAGATCATGCGCGCCCACGCCGGCTCCATCCGCCTCGACCGCACCGACCCCGCCCTCACCACATTTGTCCTCACCCTTTAGCCTTCGCTTTCGGAAAACGCTCCATGTTTCGAATTAATCCTCTATATTTGCAGCGGAAAATTTAATGTGATATGAAAAAGAATGAAGTACTTGAGTGCCTGAAAACCAGGCGGAGCATAAGGGCTTTCGATCCTGAGAAAGTGCCTTCCAAGGAGATAGTGGCCAGGGTGGCCGAGGCAGGGACGTACGCTCCGACCGGTATGGGCAAGCAGTCGCCGGTGATAGTGGCGGTGATGGACCGCGCTGTGAGGGACCGGCTCTCGAAGATGAATGCAGATGTGCTGGGATCCGCTTCCGATCCGTTCTACGGTGCGCCGGTGGTGCTGGTGGTCCTGGCTGACCGCAGCCGTCCGACCTATATGTACGACGGCGCTCTGGTGATGGGCAATCTGCTCAACGCCGCCCACGCTCTCGGTCTGGGCAGCTGCTGGATACACCGCGCCAAGGAGGTGTTCGCCTCTCCCGAAGGGCAGGAGCTCCTGAAACAATGGGGCATCGAGGGGGACTACGAGGGTATAGGACACTGCGTCCTCGGCTATCCTCAGGACAGCAAGGAGCCTGTGGCCGCTCCCCGCAAGGCCGACTACGTCCGTTTTATCTAAATCTCTGAAGTCATGGCCCGGGACAGACGACAGTATTTCGACCAGCTGGCCGCTACGAGCCGGAAGTATTACATCCCCTATCTGTCACAATATATGAAGATAGGTGAGGGGGTCAATGTCCTGGAGATCGGCTGTGGGGAGGGAGGCAATCTGCTGCCTTTCGCCGAGGCCGGCTGCTCCGTGCTCGGAGTGGATCTGTCCGGGGATAAAATAAGGGCCGCAGAGCAGTTTTTCGCCGGGGCAGGGGTGCAGGGGCGCTTCCTGGCCTCGGATATTTTTGCCGTTAAGGAACTGGAGGGACAGTTTGACCTGATTGTCTGCCATGACGTCATCGAGCATATCGGGGACAAGGAGGAGTTCATGCGCCGCGTGAGGGTGTATCTGAAACCCGGCACCGGCCTTGCTTTCATCGCCTTCCCCGCATGGCAGATGCCCTTCGGCGGCCACCAGCAGATGTGCACCAACCGCCGGCTGGCCCGCCTTCCGTATTTTCACCTGCTGCCCGCCGGGCTGTACCGCAGGATCCTGGAGCGGGGCGGGGAGAGTCCCGCGGCTGTCGCCGAGTTCTTAGAAATCAAGCGGACGGCCACTCCGATAGAGCTCTTCGAGCGTCTGCTGCGCTGCTCCGGCCTGCAGAAGATCGACCGCCGCCTGTGGCTGATCAACCCGCACTACGAGGCCAAGTTCGGCCTCAGGCCCCGCCGCCTCCCCCGTCTGATGGGCGGTATCCCTTGGCTGCGCAATTTCTACACTACTTCCTGTTTCTATCTGTTGAAGTAATTCAGATAACTTTCCATTTTCCTCCGTTCCGTGGACCGATACGTTCGATACGGTTCTCGTCTTTTAATTGTTTGAGGCATTTCTTTATGGTCGTTCCCGAAAGGCCTATCTGTTCGATGAGTATGGGGATAGTTATGTCCGGGTTTTCAGATATGAGTTTCAGTATCAGTCCGGATATCTCGCGCTTTCTGTCCGTTTTATTTTTTAGGTCACTTTTTAGGTCACTTTTTAGGTCACTTTTTAGGTCACTGAATGTAGATTCTAAGTCAAATCCCTCTCTACAAGGTATTTCCAATAAGAAGTACGAACGGTCATCATCTGTCTCAATACGGGCTGGCTGCGAACCATTTCTGCGCAGTTCATCTTGAATAGTCGGTATGCCCGTTGCACGTCCTTCCGATAGGTCAAGTTCCTTTAAGAAATCTCCCAGACGGCGGTTACGGTATCGGCGTGCTTTGAGTTTCCGGGCTTTCTGTATGGTCTCCATACTGATAGATCTGTCCGGTCCTGCATAGCTGAGAATGGTGATACCCTCCGGCTCTACTCTTATCTCTACGGGTTCTCTTTCCTGATAGTCTCTGTGATACAATGCGTTTACGACACCTTCCTCAAGGGCTTGGTATGGATAGTTGAAGAACCTGATTGATTCTGCCTTATCCTTAGGCTTGATTATGCGTTCTTTAATGACGTTGGTTCTTAAATAGTCCAATGTTGCGCGTATCATATATGGGACTGGTCCTGAAATTTTAGGGACTTCGATCATATTGTTCGGATCCTGTTCCAGACCTTTTGGGAAGATGACTATATCTACTTGAGTATAAGGAAAGAATTTGCCGGGGTTCTCGCAGAACATCATAGCGGTTACATTCTTAAGCATACGCCGTTCACTGGGACCTGTGTAAAGGTCCATTTGATCCAGAACATCGCTCAGCGGTATATTGTTGAAGTCTTTTACAAGCTTGCTATCTATTTTTTTAAGATGCTCGAAGACCAAAAGGGGAGATATGTCATTTATGCTTATCTCCGGATTTCCGCGGTCGTCAAACGGTGTCCTGTTTGCCATTTCCCTCAGTTCGTCCAGAATTTCTCCTTTTGCTTCTATGTTGCTGGTACCTGAGCGTATGTACCATGCGGCTTTAGGGTTGTTTTTACTTGTGACACTGACTCTTACATCGTATGGTCTGTTGACTCCGGCCGGAACCCAGATGGCGAGCACCGACTGTCCGTCCACTTCTTCCACGGATGTCCTGGGCATGTAGTAAGGATTGATTTTGTTGTTGTATCCCACCATGTCTTTCAGTATATCATCCAGGTCTGTTGCCGGTATTCCTTTGACGGGACGTCTGGCTATACCGTTCTGTTCTTCGACACCTACGATAATATAGCCTCCGCCTATATTGTCAAAGTCATTGGCGAAAGCACAGATGCTGTGGTAGATGCTGTCCGGATTCCATCCTTTTTTGAATTCGATCCTGTTGCTCTCTATTTTCTGCTTTCTTAGTAGGTCTTCTATGTTGATGGGTAATGCCATTGTCTTTCGAGAGTTTATTATTTGTACAAAGGTAATGAAAAATCATTTGTCGGAATAGCTGGAGAGAGACTATCTGCGTCCCGCTGTATTGAAGTGGAATAAGTGTGTTTTTTCTTAGGTTTTAAAGCGGATTAAATGTAATTTTGCCCTTTAACAAAATCAGGAATATATGAACAAATTGCTTTTTCCTTTGGGGGCGGCTCTGTGCGCCCTGTTTGTAGTTGCTGTCAGCAGATGTACTTCTGATGTTGAACCCGATTCTTACGCGGTGCTGGCGCCGGCGGCTTTTGCTGAGGATGCGGAGGCATGGGAGGGCGTGGTGTCTTCCCTGCAGCAGCGTCATGATGCTGTGGTGCTGCGCTTTGAGGAGAGTCCGATGGAGCTGGAGGCTCAGCTGAGGGAGGTGGCTCCCCGTTATGTGGCGGTGGTGGACGTGCCGGAGAATATCGGACGGGACTATGTCATTGCCCTCAATCAGATGAGCCGCAGGATGGATGAGGATCCATATGCGGATTTCCTCTGGGGAATAATCACCGGTTATGACGCTGCAGGGGCGCAGAGGATGGTGGATGATGCGCAGGAGCCGATGGTCCTCCGTACCGGAGTGGCTACTATCAAGGAACTGGAGGCCGCCAAGTGGTTTGACGCATACGCTTTCGTGGATGACCATCAGGTCGGGATGCGCGGAGAGAAGAAGGCTGGGGAGAGCTCGCTGACCTACAGTGAGATAGAGTACAGGACTGATATGACCGGGGCCAATGAGCGGATACGCAGGTTCGTGGAGAAGCGCTTCGGGAAGGATGTGCCGGATGTGCTGCGGCAATTCCTGGAGTACTACGAGGGCTATGAGCCGGATCTGGTGGTTACGGCCTCGCACGCTACTGAGAACAATCTGGAGATGCCCGGCTCCGTGGGCAACCTCCGCTGCCGCGACGGCCGTCTGTATGTGGACTATCCGGGAGAGCAGCGCTTCGTGGAGGACCGCGACAGCCGGATGGTGTATCTTCCCATCGGCAACTGTCTGATAGGCAATATGAACAATACCCGCAACAGTATGGCTGCGGCCTGGATGAACAGCCAGAAGGCCGCGACCTTCGTGGGATACGTGGTGACCACCTGGTACGGCCGTAATGGCTGGGGAGGTCTGAAATATCTGATTACCAATCCCGGACGCTATTCACTCCCCGAGGCGTTCTACATGAACCAGCAGGATATGATGGCGCAGATGCAGGAGTGGAGTGACTCACTGACTGTGCTGCCCTTTGACTACGACACCAATTATTTCAAGACTCTGACCCCAGTGCTGGAGCGTCTGGCAGGGGACCGTGGACTCACTGAGGACGAGGCGTTTTTCTGGCTCGGCTTCTGGCATGACCGCGACGTGCTGGCCTACTACGGCGACCCGAAGTGGAATGTGCGGATGCAGGAGGTAGAGGGCGAGAGCGATTTTACCGTGACCTCGGAGTTTAAGCGTCTGAGCCGGGACGAGGCTGCCGCCACCGGAGCTTCCCGCCGCTGCGTGATCACTGTGGAGACCTCCCCTGATTTCAGCCTCCGCCGGATGCAGGGCGACGGCTTCAAGGAGGAGCATGTCCTCGACCTGCCGTTCAGCTATTTCTTCCCCCAGCGTCTGAGCAACCCCGTCCTGCCCGAAGGCGAGACCCGCCATATTGTCCTGGACGAGAACTTCCTGCTTCTCTACGACCCTGCCTTCGAGCCCGGACAGACCTATACTTTCGAGGTGCTCTGCGACTGAGACTCAGCCTTTCCTGTGGATGAGGCCTTGCGCCGTATGCGTTTCCACCACAGCCAGTAGCCGCTCAGAGGGAGAAGACCTCCGAGAAGGGCGGCGAGGAAGTAGAGGATTTTAGTGACCATGCCTCCCCAGCTGCCGGTGTGCAGGGAGTAGAACAGCCGTCTGGCGGCCTGCGGCTCCATGTCTCCGGTCAGGGAGTAGGCGGCTTCGCGGTACCAGCCGAATGACCAGGTGAGCCCGGTGAGGGCCATGAGCAGCAGGAAGATGGTGCAGTAGAAGCCGATGCTCACGTGGCTGTCGTACAGGAAGTGCTTCCAGCCCTTGGTGCAGGATACGCTGAGGCGGTTTTTCAGGGCTTTCCGGCTTTTCGGTATCCAGATGATCAGGCCGCTTATCAGGATGACGGTCATCGTCAGGGTGGTTACGCCTACGATGACTTTTCCGACCGATTTCTCCCCTTTGGAGGCCGGCGGGTCCAGCAGCCAGCGGTGCAGTTGCCTCATGGTCCTGAAGAATTCGTATGATTTTGCCCAGCCTTTTACTTCTCCCGTATACGGATCTACGCAAAGCTGTCTCTTACCGGTCTCGCGGAATGTGGCGAGGGCGGCTTTACGGGGATTGTCCTGAAGGCGGACGGCGTTGAGCGTGAGCGAGTAGGCTGCCCAGGTCCGGACGGCTGCCTCCAGCTCGGAGGGAGCGAGCGGTTCTGCTCCCTCCGAAGGCGGAGTTACGTTGTACAGCTTTCTTTGGAGCGCCTGGGTGATGTCCCGCTCGAACACGAGCGAGGCACCGGACAGGCAGATGACGGAGATGATGAGCCCGAGAGGGAGCGACAGCCAGAGGTGTATGTTTCGGAACAGTCTTCTCATCATTCTGCCGATGTGGAGAGTTTGCCCAATGCGGAGACGGAGTTGGCTCCGCTGACTGTCAGACCGGGTTCGGCGACGGCGGGGGCGGGGTCTTTTGGG
>ERZ780012.75-NODE-75-length-45039-cov-7.00229_pt1 | contig 45039 bp, 38 predicted proteins | sample MGYA00511869_ERZ780012 | MGnify/ENA primary metagenome ERZ780012 (study PRJEB29588, sample SAMEA2161608) | human gut metagenome | biome: human gut; feature: human-associated habitat; material: faeces | place: Denmark | collected 2008/2010 ... | reverse complement strand
CTTTCTCCTCGGACACGAATCGGGCCATTCCATCGCCCGCCCTATCGCCTGACGGCGACAGGGTCCCACCCCAGCGGACGGTCCTCGGAGAAACTTCCAGCCCGCCGCCCAGATAAGTGCATCATTCGATAAAGGAGAATTGCTATGAAAGTCGTTTCTACGTCCAACGCACCCGCCGCCATCGGCCCCTACAGCCAGGCACTGGACCTGGGCAGCATGGTGTTCGTCTCCGGCCAGATCCCCGTGGACCCCGCCACCGGCACCATGGCTGACACCGTGGAGGAGCAGGCCGCCCAGAGTCTTGCAAACCTCAAGGCCATTCTGGCCGAAGCGGGCCTGACCATGGCAAATGTGGTCAAGACGGTCATCTTCCTGGCCGACATCAACGACTTTGCTGCGGTGAACGCTGTGTATGCCAAGGCATTCACGGAACCGTTCCCGGCCCGCAGCTGCGTGCAGGTGGCCGCTATCCCCAAGGGCGCAAAGCTCGAGATCGAGTGCATCGCCGTGCGGGAGTAAAAACATTGTATAAGCCTTCCCCCGAGGGAAAATCCTATACACAAAAGAGGCTGTGCCATTGGCACAGCCTCTTTTGCATGTATGAGGAAGAAAGAAAATGGCGTTTTACGGAGGAATTTTCCGCTTTTGCGTGCATTCCACAGCACGCTGACGGCCCGGCGGGCAAGAAAAAATCCTGCATCCGGGCAGCAACTGTCCGAACACAGGATCACAAAAATATCGGAGTGGCGAGACTCGAACTCGCGGCCTCCTGCTCCCAAAGCAGGCGCGCTACCAACTGCGCAACACCCCGGCATCCGGCGGCACGGCTGCACCGCCGAGGTATAGTATATCGTTTTTTGGGCCGTTCGTCAATAGCGGTGAGCTTCTGTCCGCAGGACGAAAACAGAAAAGAGCAGGCCCTGATCGGCCTGCCTTTCGCTGGAAGACGCGTTAGTTGAAGGAGCGGAAGCCCTTGCCGATGATCTCGCTGGAGTTGACGATGGTGATGAAGCTCTGGGGGTCGTTCTCGCGCAGGAAGTTGCGCAGCTGCAGAGCCTGACGGCGGGTGAGCACCGTCACCAGCACGCTGAGTTCGTGGTGGGTGTAGGCACCGTAGGCCTTTTCCACGGTGGCAGAGCGGTTCATATCGTGGATGATAAAGTCCAGAATGGGCTGGGGGTTGGCCGTCATGATGGTGCACACCTTGCGCAGGCGGATGTTTTCAATGGCACCGTCCACCACGAAGCTCTTGCCCATCAGGCCCAGGATACAGTAAAGGCCGGTGCCCATGCCGAACCGCCAGGCGGCCGCCAGCACGATGAGGATATCGCTCACCATCAGGGCCTTGCCGATCTCCATCGAGGTATATTTTGCCAGAATGAGGGCCACAATATCGGTGCCGCCGGTGGATGCGCCGATGTCGAACACGATGGCTGCACCCAAAGCGGGCAGGAACACCGCGAACACCAGGTCCAGCATGGCATCGCCGCTCATGGACAGGTTCGAGGGGTAGAGCCACTCGCAGACAGAGACGAAGAAGGACAGCGCAAAGGAAGAATAGATGGTCCAGCCCATGCACTTGACGCCCAGAAAGATGAAGCCCAGCACCACCAGCGCCAGGTTGATGATCCACATGAAGCCGCCCACGTTGATCTTCGGGAACAGGTCTGCCAGCAGGATGGACAGGCCCGAGGTGCCGCCGAAGGCGAAGTGGTTGGGATTTTTAAAGTAGACGATGCCGACCGCCGTCAGGATCAGGCCGAGGTTCAGCTCGGCGAAAAAATTTAAATTCTTCAGCAGATTTTCCCTGCTGAATGCGTTTTTTAAGCTGTTCATAGGTTTCCTCCTATTCTAAATACGGCAAAACATGCCGTATGCCCTGCAAAAATATACTCTCCTTTCACCCTTGTGTCAAGGGATAGGGTAAAAGTTGTAGAAATTGGGCAATTCGCAGCAAAATTCCACGCAAAAATGCGCATTTGCCCCACAATTTGAATCGTTCATCTTGAAGCAGAACAAAAATTAGTGTATTATATACTATTATGGAATATATGGGCACGCTGTGCCCTTGACAGGGGGAAAACTCATGGCAGATAAAAACTTTCTGACCGACATCATCGACGCCGATCTGGCCGAAGGCAAGATCAGCGAGATCCATACCCGCTTCCCGCCCGAGCCCAACGGCTACCTGCACATCGGCAGCGCCAAGGCCATCTACATCAACTGGTCCATTGCCAACCAGTACGGCGGCAAGTTCAACCTGCGTCTGGACGACACCAATCCCGCCCGCGAAGGCGAGGAGTACGTCAACAGCATCATCGAGGACCTGCACTGGCTGGGTGCCGACCCCAACGGCGGCATCTTCTACGGCAGCGACTACTTTGACAAGTGCTACGAGTACGCCGAGAAGCTCATCAAAGAGGGCAAGGCTTATGTGGACGACCTGACCCGCGAGGAGATGCGCGAGTACCGCGGCGCGGACGCCGGCAAGCCCAGCCGCCCCTCTCCGTGGCGCGACCGCACCCCGGAGGAGAACCTCGACCTGTTCCGCCGGATGCGTGCCGGTGAGTTCCAGGAGGGTGAAAAGACCCTGCGCGCCAAGATCGACCTGGCCAGCCCCAACATGAACCTGCGCGACCCGGCCATCTACCGCATCAAATACGCCGAGCATCACCGTCAGGGCAACAAGTGGTGCATCTACCCGATGTACGACTTCGCCCACCCCATTCAGGACGCCATCGAGGGCATCACCCACAGCATGTGCAGCCTGGAGTTCGAGAACCACCGCCCGCTGTACAACTGGGTCATCGAGAACATCTTCGGCACCGCCTTCCCCAAGCAGCGCGAGTTCGCCCGCCTGAACATGACCAACACCGTCATGAGCAAGCGCTACCTGCGTGAGCTGGTGGAGATGGGCATCGTGGACGGCTGGGATGATCCCCGCATGCCCACCCTGTGCGGCCTGCGCCGCCGCGGCTACACCCCCACCTCCATCTTCACCTTCGTGCGGGAGGCCGGTATCTCCAAGTCCGATAACCTCATCGACATGCGCCAGCTGGAAGCCTGCATCCGCAGCGAGCTGGACCTGACCGCCCAGCGCCGCATCGCCGTGCTGGAGCCCGTGAAGCTGATCGTGGACAACTACCCGGCCGACAAGACCGAGTACTTTGATGTGGCCAACAACCCCAACCGCGAAGCAAACGACACCACCACCCGCAAGGTGGCCTTTACCAAAGAGCTCTGGATCGAGAGCGAGGACTTTGCCGAGGTCCCGCCTCCGAAGTTCAAGCGCCTGACCGTGGGCGGCGAAGTCCGCCTGATGGGTGCCTACATCGTCAAGTGCGAGAGCGTGGAGAAGAACGCCGACGGCAGCATTGCCGCCATCCACTGCACCGCTGACCTCGAGACCGGCAATGGCAACCCCGCCGACGGCCGCAAGGTCAAGGGCACCATCCACTGGGTAAGCGCCGCGCACTGCGTGGATGCCGAGGTGCGCCTGTACGACAAGCTGTTCACCGAGGCCAACATGAACGCCATCCCGGACGGCAGCGACTACAAGGACTACCTGAGCCCGGTGTGCGTCGTTGTGCGCACCGGCTGCAAGCTGGAAGAAAGCCTGAAGGACGCAAAGCCCGGCGAGAAGTTCCAGTTCGTGCGCACCGGCTTCTTCACCCCGGACTCGAAGAACCCGGGCGTGTATAACCGCGTGGTGACCCTGCGCGACAGCTTCAAGCCCGCGAAGTAAGCAGTTTTTTGAAAAGGAGCCGTTGAGTTCATGAAACGCAGACTGACAAGAAATGCGATCCTGATGGCCATTGTGACCCTCATTATGGGCATCGGCCTGAGTTTGTATATCGCCAGCACCGGCACGGTGCCCGCAGCGGACACCCCCCCCAGCTACACCGACGGCACCTACACTGCCAGCGCCCATGGCTGCCTGAGCGATGTGGCCGTCACCGTGACCATCACCGGCGGCAAGGTGACGGATGTGGACATCGACGCTTCCGGCGAGACGCCGGAGCTGGGCGGCAACGCGGCGGCAGCGCTGGCAGAGCAGCTGACGGAGGCTGGTACCACCAGCGGCGTGGACGCCGTGGCAGGGGCCACCATGACCAGCGATGCTGTCTTTACCGCCATGGACGACTGCCTGAGCCAGGCACAGTAAACGCACAAAGATCCCTTCGGGCCTTTTCCCGGAGGGATTTTTCTGTTGTGCCGGACGGTGTCATCTGCTAAAATAGAAGCTGGAAAGTTTATTCACGCTGAACCAAAGGAGAGGGAACATTATGGGCGCATTGACCGGACTGGAACCGGCATCGGTTTTTCATTATTTTGAGGCGATCTGCGGCATCCCGCACACCTCCCACCACGAGAAGGCCCTGAGCGACTACTGCGCGGATTTCGCGAAGGAGCACGGCCTTGCCTGCCGTCAGGATGAAATGGGCAACCTGCTCATCAAAGCCCCGGCCACCCCGGGCTACGAGAACGAGCCTGCCCTGATCTTGCAGGGCCATCTGGACATGGTGGGCGATAAGACCGCCGACTGCAAGCTGGACCTCGAAAAGGACGCCATCCGCTCCGTGGTGGACGGCGGCTATGTGCGTGCCGAGGGCACCACGCTGGGCGGCGACGACGGCATTGCCGTGGCCTATGCGCTGGCTGTGCTGGACGCCGACGACATCCCCCACCCGGCGCTGGAAGTGGTGCTGACCGTCTGCGAGGAAGTGGGCCTGCTGGGCGCTTCCGCCATGGACTTTTCTGACCTCGCGGGCCGCCTGCTCATCAACATCGACTCGGAGGAGGAGGGCGTGCTGACCGCAGGCTGCGCCGGAGGCCGCCGCATCGAGTGCCACTTGCCCGCTGCCCGGGCGGCCGTGACCGGCACTGCTGTGAAGGCGGATATCGTGGGCCTTGTGGGCGGCCACTCCGGCACCGAGATCCACAAGGGCCGCGCCAACGCCATCGCCCTGCTGGGCCGCTGGCTGACCCTGCTGGAAGACCACGGCGTGCAGTACGCTGTGCTGGCCCTCTCCGGCGGTGCGAAGGAGAACGTCATCCCGAAGGAGAGCAGCGTCACGCTGGTGCTGCCCGCAGGCATCACCGAAGCCGTGCATGCCGCCGCGGCCGACTTTGCGGCCCAGATGCAGGCCGAATACGGCACGGCAGACCCCGCCATCCGCCTGCAGCTCACCGAACAGGGCTGCAGCGAGTACAGCGCGCTGGATGCCGATTCCACCCAGCGGCTGCGCAAGGCCCTGCTGCTGATGCCCTGGGGCGTGCAGGCCATGAGCATGGACGTGCCGGGCCTTGTGGAGACCTCGCTGAACCTGGGCGTGGCGGAGCTGGGCGACGCCGAAGCCATTCTGCGCTTCTCCGTGCGCAGCTCGGTGCCCTCGGCCAAGGAACTGCTGGCCCGCAAGGTACAGACCCTGACCGAGCTGCTGGGCGGCAGCGTGCGGTTCCACGGCGACTACCCGGCCTGGACCTACGCCCGCGAGAGCGCCCTGCGGGACCGCTGCGTGGCCGTCTATGAAGCGCAGTACGGCGCAAAGCCGCAGATCGTGGCGCTGCACGCAGGCCTCGAGTGCGGCATCCTCTCGGGCAAGATCGACGGGCTGGACTGCATCTCCTTCGGCCCGAACCTGCTCAACGTCCACACCCCCAACGAGCGCGCCGACATCGCTTCGGTGGCCCGGGTGTGGGAGTACCTGAAGGCGATTCTGGCGTATAAAGAGTAATAGCAACAAAAAGAAGGGCTGCCGCAGCAGCCCTTCTTTTTGTTGCTTAGATATAACGAATCTTGCCCGGCTCAATGCCCTTGATGCCGAGACCCGGCTCGTCGGAGACGGTGATGTCCTTTTCGTTGAACACGGCACCGCCGAGGATGGGGTCCTCGCTGCACAGCACGGGGCCGTCCAGGTCCACGCGGGTGATGATCTGCTTGGCGCAGGCCAGATGCACGGCCGCGTTCACGCTGATCTTGGCTTCCAGCATGCAGCCGATCATGCATTCCACGCCGTAGACCTCGGCCGCAGAGGCGATCTTCAGGGCGTTGTACAGGCCGCCGCACTTCATCAGCTTGATGTTCACGAGGTCGGCTGCGCCCATCTGCATGATGGTCAGGGCGTCCTGCGGGGAGAACACGCTCTCGTCGGCCAGCACCGGCACATAGGAGCGCTCGGTGACGTACTTCAGGCCGTCGAAGTCGTGGGCCTTGACCGGCTGCTCCACAAACTCGATGTCCAGGCCCTTCTCCTGCATCCCGTTCAGGATGCGCACGGCTTCTTTCGGGGTCCAGCCCTGATTCGCGTCGATGCGGATGCAGGTCTCCTTGGGCACGGCGGCGCGGATGGCGCTCAGGCGGGCGATGTCCTTTTCCGGCTCCTTGCCCACCTTGACCTTCAGGCAATCGTAGCCGCGGTCGATGGCGTTCAGGGCGTCGCGCACCATCTCCTCGGGGTCGTTCACGCTGATGGTGATGTCGGTGACGATGGACTTCTTCGCGCCGCCCATCAGCTTGTAGACCGGGATCTTATACAGCTGGCCATACAGGTCCCACAGGGCCATATCCACGGCAGCCTTGGCGCTGGTGTTCTTCTGGATGCAGCCGTTCAGCGCGATCATCAGGTCTTCGAACTCATCCACGTCGCGGCCGACGATGGTCTTGGCGATGTGGTCGCGGATGGCACCGATGATAGCACCGGTGGTGTCGCCGGTGATAACGCCGGTGGGAGGTGCCTCACCGTAGCCCACCGCACCGGTGTCGGTGTGGATCTCAACGATCACATCCTCCACGCTGCTGACCGAACGCAGGGCCGTTTTGAACGGCACACGCAGCGGCACCGAGATCAGGCCGAGACGCACTTCTGTGATTTTCATAGAAAACCTACCCCTTTCGATAAAAAAATATTGCCAAATTATGAAATCCATGGTAACATTGTATACGAAGTTGTCAATCTTGTAAAGACAATTGTCCGCAATTTCACACAAAAGAAAGGGGATCGGGTCCATGATCACAAACGGTTTCACCTACATCGCGGTGCTGGTGTTCATTGCCGCACTGCTGGTGTGGCTGCAGCGCTACACAAAGTCGAAGTTTTTTGACTATGCGCCGCCCATCGTTCTGCTCTACCTCATCACCATGATCCTGTGCACGCTGGGTGCATGGGACATGGAAGCCACCAAACCGGCTTATTCGGTGCTGAAGAACAATCTGCTTTACACCATGATCTTCCTGATGCTGCTGCGCTGCGATATCCGCAAGATCATCAAGCTGGGCCCCAAGATGCTGGGCGGCTTCTTTGCCGCTTCCTTCTCCATCGCGGTGGGCTTCATTGCCACCTTCGCCATCATGAAGGGCTTCCTGGGCTCTGAGGCCTGGAAGGCTCTGGGTGCGCTGTGCGGCAGCTGGATGGGCGGTTCCGGCAACATGATCGCCGTGCAGGCTGCTCTGGACATCGGCGAGGGCGACATGGCGTATGCGCTGGTCGTGGACTCCATCGACTATTCCATCTGGGTCATGTTCCTGCTGTGGGCCATCAATCTGGCACCCAAGTTCAACAAGTGGGCCAAGGCCGACACCACCACGCTGGACGAAGTGTCCCGCCGTCTGGAGGAGGACGCCAAGTCCAACGAGGACAAGGCGACCTTCGTCAACCTGATCTTCCTGCTGGGCCTGGGCCTGGTGGTCTCTGCCTTTGGTCAGGACATCGGCGCTTCCTTGAACAGCGCGATGCCCTTCCTGGATAAGTCCACCTGGACCGTTCTGCTCATCACGCTGGCAGGTCTGATCGGCGCTGTCACCCCCGTGGGCCGCATGGCAGGCAGCACCGAGCTGTCCAACCTGCTGCTGTACTCTGTGGTGGCTCTGCTGGCATCCCGCGCAAGCTTCCTGGAGCTGACCGATGCACCCGCATGGATCATTGCAGGCTTTATGATCCTTGCCATCCACGGCATCATTCTGGTGCTGCTGGCAAAGATCTTCCATCTGGACATGTTCACCTGCGGCGTGGCCTCTCTGGCCAACATCGGCGGCTCTGCCTCTGCGCCCATTCTGGCTGGCGCTTACAGCGGCGCTCTGGTGCCCGTTGGCGTTCTGATGGCCCTGATGGGCTACGTCATTGGCACGGCAGGCGGCCTGATCACTGCAAACATCATGTCGCTGCTGGCATAAGCGTTCCCGCAACCAATACTGCAAAAAAGACCGGACACCGCAGGGTGCCCGGTCTTTTGCTGTCGATAGGGGGTCAGGCCTTGTGTACGGCCAGGGTGCCGAAGCCGGTCTCCTCGAAGTGGCTGCTGTAGAACTCCTTCATCAGCCGGATGAGAGAGACGGTGTCCTTGGCACCGGCGGTCTCGTAGCAGGAGTGCATGGCCAGCTGCGGCAGGCCGATGTCCACGCAGTTCATGGACACCTGCGCCATGGCCAGGTTGCCCAGGGTGCTGCCGCCCGCCTTATCGGAACGGTTGGCGAAGTACTGCAGGGGCACCCCGGCGCGGGCGGCCAGCTCCTTGGCCACGGCCATGCTCATGCCGTCGCTGGTGTACTTCTGGCCCGCATGGACCTTGACCACAACGCCCTCGTTCATGTAGGTGCAGTTGTTGGCGTCGGTGTGCTCCGGGTGGTTCGGGTGCACGGCGTGGGCATTGTCGGCGCTGAACATGAAGCTGGAAGCCACCGCGCGGTGGAAGTCCTCGTCGCTGGGGCAGACGTTCTGCGCGATGCGGTGCAGCACGTCGTACAGGAAGGTGGAAGCCGCACCCTGCTTGGTGCCGGAGCCCACTTCCTCGTTGTCAAAGAAGGCGGCCACGTTGATGGACTCGGCGCTGCGGCCCTGCAGCAGGCCCTTCAGGATGCCGAACACGCACTGCTGGTCATCCAGACGGCCGGAGGAGATGAACTCCTCGTTGCAGCCCCAGACGGTGGCCTTCTCGCGGATGCAGAGGAACAGGTCGCTGCCCAGGATCTGGTCTTCGGCCACGTTCAGCTCGGCGGCGATGAGCTTTTTCAGCACGCCTTCCTCGGCGGCACCGCCCAGCAGGGGCAGCATGTCGATCTGCTTGTTGAAGGAGGCCTTGTCGTTCACCTCACGGTTCATGTGGATGGCCACGCTGGGGATGAGCAGCAGGTCGCGGTCCAGCGCCACCAGACGGGAGGTGATGGCGTCGCCGTCCTTCACCAGCACGCGGCCGGCCACGGACAGCGGGCGGTCCAGCCAGGTGGAGCAGATCATGCCGCCGTAGCCCTCGGTATTCAGGCGGGTGTACTTCTGGCCCATGTGAAGTTCTGCGTTCTCCTTGATGCGGAAGCAGGGGGAATCCGTGTGGGCAGCGGCCACGTTGAAGCTGTAGCGCTCCAGCCGGGTGCCCATGCGGAAGGCGATGATGCTGGAGCCGTTGCGGCAGACGAAATAGTTCCTGCCGGGCTCCAGCTGCCACTTGCCGCTTTCCAGCAGCTCGGAGAAGCCCGCCTTCAGCAGGATCTCCCGGACGGATGCGGTGGTGTGGTAGGCGGTGGGGTTGCCGTCGATGAAGGAAAGCAGCTCCCTGACTTCGGTTTCGATCATAAATGTGAACCTCCGATCGGTGATCTCAGAAAAGGCCGGTCGAAATCAGAAGATTTGACCGGCCCGTTCAAGTACTTTTGATTGATCTTATTTTACTTCTGCTGCTCGCGCTTTGCAATAGCCGGCAGGATGAAGCCCAGAACCGTCAGCACCACGGGGGTGATGACGTTCAGCGCAAAGGTGAAGGGGTCTTTGTCGTACATGCCCATCACACAGCAGATGGCGGTGACGGCGAAGCACCAGATGCCGAAGAACTTGGCGACCTTCTGGTTCTTCACGAAGCGGTACTCGGCGGGGATGGTGTCATAGGCGTTGCGCAGGGCAACGTAGGCCACGAACACCCACAGGTAACGCATGGGCATACAGACAGAGTTCAGCTTGGTCAGCTGGCGCAGCACGGCGGCAGCGCCGGGCACGAAGGACTGCACCAGAATGATGGAACCGGACAGCACAGCCACCATCTTGATGCCGTTGCTGTGCACGCCGTGGGCGTTGACCTTGTGCAGGCCCTGCGGGATGAACTGCTGGGTGTGCTCGTTGTCCAGCAGCATGCGCAGCGGGGCGTCGATGCTGAGGATCAGCACGGCGAACTGGCTGATGACATTGCACAGAGCGTAGATGATCATGAACAGGTCGCCGACGTGGTAATACTGGCCCAGCTTCTGGAAGGCCCAGTAGGAGCTGTTGGCGGCATAGGCGTTAAAGCTCGCGGTGCTTTCATTGATGATGGCGGGGTCGAACATGCGGCTCATGGCCAGCGTGCCCAGAACGGCGCAGACCACCACCATGCCGGCCAGTGCGATCATGCCCTTGGGGAAGCCCTTGCTGGGGTTCTCGACCTTGTTGACGTAGGGGGAAATTTTCTCGCAGCCGCCCACAGCGAACACCAGAATGGACAGCGAGGTGAAGTAGGTGACGTTAAAGTTCGGGATGAGGCTGCTGAAGCTCAGGTTCGCGTGCACATACTCGGCGGTGGGGTTGATGGCCGGGGCGGCAAACATCATCACGATGTACAGCAGCGACATGATAAAGGTGCAGGTGCCGGCGGCGGTGAGCAGCTTTTTCAGCGGGTTCAGGCCCAGGCTGGCGATGTAGCAGCCCAGCAGCAGGATGCCGAAGGTGGCCAGCTGGATGTACAGGGTGGGGAAGGAGTCGTAGGTCTCCGCGTTGCGGAAGACGGCCCAGCTCAGCGCCTTGAGGAAGCCGCTGCCCTTGCTGGCGATGTAGGTGATGTGGCAGGCCCAGTAGGTCCAGCCGGCGTAGTAAGCAAGCTTTGCGTTGGTGGTCTGGTGCAGCCAGGAGCTGACGCCGCCGCCCTCGTTTTTGAAGGCAGAGCCCAGCTCACCCACCATCAGGGCATAGGGGATGAAGTAGAGCGCGAACATCAGGATCCAGCTGAAGATGACCTGCGGGCCGTTGAAGTAGACAAAGCCGTTGGTGATGTTGCCAAAGCCCCACACCGTGGAAAAGGCCATGAACGCAAGGACCGGCCAGCTGATCTTGGTGGTTTCGGCTGCTTTTTGGGTAGATGTTGACATGCGGATAATCCTCTCTTTCTTTTCCGGCTGTTGCAAAAGAGGGCCGGAAGTCCTCCGCCAAAAGCGATGCGTCTGGCCAAAGAACGACAGATTTCGATCGTTTACCGGTATAGTATAGCACAATTGTAGATTGTAGACAATCTGCAATTTAAATAAAATAACCGCCCAGTATTTAGGCGGTTATCCGAATTTCAGGGGAAACGCGCAGCCCGGGCTCAGCGGGCGGCGGCGCTCTTTTCCGCTTCGCGGAGTGCTTCCAGCGGCTTCATGTAGTGGTCGTAGACGGCCTGACAGGCGGCCTCGGTGTCGCGGGAGGCAAGGGCATGGTAAAGCTCGGTGTGGATCACGTTCTGCCGCACCGCCAGATCGCCGTGGTAAGGGCCGCTTTTCACCCCGGCAATGAGACTGCCGTAGTTCAGGTCATCCCAGAATTTCAGCAGCCGGGGCAGTCCGGCCCGCTGCACGATGATGCGGTGGAAGCGGTTGTCGTTCTCCACGATGGCCAGAAGGTCCCCGGAGGGAACTTGCAGCATCTCGTCCAGAAGGCCGCGCATGGCGGCAAGGTCTTCCGCCGGGAACTGGCAGTCGAACTGCCGCAGGGCGGTCATTTCCAGGTTGGCCCGCAGCAGATAAATTTCGTAGGCGTCCTCAATGGTGATCTTTTTGACCGAGCAGCCCACATTGCGGGAATACTCGATCAGGCCCTCCTGTTCCAGCTGGCGCAGTGCTTCCCGGATGGGCGCGCGGCTGGAGCCGAACTCCTCGGCCAGCTTTTGTTCGGTGAGCTTGCAGCCGGGCTGCAGCCCGCCGGTCAATATTTTTTCCCGGATGGCGGAGGTGATGCTTTCCCGCAGCGTGTGAAAGGTGAATTCGCTCATGATAATGTTCCCCTCTAAAAATTTCCCATACCATAGAATACCATGAAATACGGGAAAAGAAAAGCGAAAATCTTTTCAGAGCAGCGGGGCTTTGTGTTCCTGCGTTCAACTCTGGCGGGGGAGAAACGGTACCCCGGCGGTCACACCAGCGCTTCCCAGAGGGTGCGGGTGCGGCTGTTGGGGCTGGCAATGCCGTGGGCCCCGCTCAGGGCATCGCCCACCGCAAACACAGCGGCTTCGCTGCCGTCCTTGGCGGAAAGCATCCACGCAGCGCCCAGACCGTTGGGTTCCGGGTCCACCAAGCGGTGCGGTTCGCCGCCGCGCAGCAGGGCACCGTGCTTGCGGTACCACGCCACATAGGGGCGCAGGGCGGCCAGTTCTTCCTCGGTGTACTTTGTCAGGTCCAGCTCAAAGCCGAAGGTGCCGGTCAGGGCCGCTGCCATGCGGGCTTCCGGGGTGGAGATGTGGCCGGTGCAGTGGTTCGGCACCGTGGAGAAGTGGGCCCCCATCACGCAGCCGGGGTAGAACAGGCTGGTGCCGTACTGAATGACCAGGCGGCTGCGGGCGTCGGTGTTGTCGCTGCACCAAATTTGGGGGCTGTAGTAGAGCATGCCGCAGTCAAAGCGGGCACCGCCGCCCGCGCAGTTTTCCAGCAGCAGGCCGGGGTACTTTTCGGTCAGGCGGCGCTGCAGCTCGTATACGCCCATTACATAGCGGTGGTACACTTCACCCTGCCGTTTGGCCGGGAGCTTTGCGTTATAGACATGCGCCAGCGAGCGGTTCATGTCCCACTTGAGGTACTTGAGCGGGCAGCTTTCCAGAATGGTGTCCAGCTGCTGCCAGATGCCGTCCACTACCTCCGGGCGGCTGAAGTCCAGCGTGTACTGCTGGCGGATCTCCAGCGGTGTGCGGCCCGGGATGGCAAAGGCCCAGTCGGGGTGGGCACGGTAGAGGTCGGAGTTTGGGCTGATGGCTTCCGGCTCCACCCACAGGCCCATCTCGAGGCCCAGCAGGTTGAGCTTTTTGCACAGGCCGGGCAGGCCGTCCGGCAGTTTGCGGGTGTCGGCCACCCAGTCGCCCAAGCTGGACGAAGTATCGTTGCGGCCCTTGAACCAGCCGTCGTCCAGCACGAACAGGTCGATGTCTGCCTGTTTGGCGGCCTGCGCCAGCTCCAGCAGCTTCTTTTCGTCAAAATCAAAGTAGCAGGCTTCCCAGCTGTTGATGAGCACTGGGCGCGGGGCCGTCATGTCCTGCCAGCGCGGCGGCAACAGCCGGGTGCGGATGGCGTTGTGGAAGCGGCGGCTCATTTCGCCCAGACCCTGATCGGAGTAGACCATAGCGGCTTCCGGTGCGGTGAAGCTCTCGCCGGGGGCCAGTGTCCAGTGGAAGTGATACGGGTGGATGCCCATGACCAGCCGTTCACCGGCGTCAGCACGTTCTACCTCAATGAGGTAGTTGCCGCTGTAGACGAAGGCAAAGCCCCAGGCTTCGCCGGTGGTCTCGGTGGTGTCGGCATGGCACAGGGCCACGGCGGGGTTATGGGCATGGCCCGGGATGCCCCGCATGCTGCCGATGCTCTGGATGCCGCACCGCAGAGGTGCACGCTCCGGGGTACGCTCTGCCGCCCATGTGCCGTTGAGGGTAATAAGCTCCAGCGCGTCCGGCGCAAAGTCGAGGGAAAGGGAAGCGGCTTTGTGCAGCGTGAGCGGCTCCGCGCCCGTGTTGGTGTAGACCACCGTGCGGGTGATGAGGTCCTCGGTTTCGTATACGGTGTAGCGTACCTCAGCGGAAAGGCCGCCTGCGTCCTTGAGGAAAACGGAAAGGGTTTCGACGCCATTGCCGTCACGGAACATGGGCAGGCCGGGCAGCTGGGGTTTGCCGACATGAGCTTCTGCACGGTCGAATACAAACGCCGCCGCCTCGGTGCCGTCGGCATATTCGGGCACCACTGCCGGGGTGCGGTTGTCCGCCGTGCCGCTGCCGGACAGTTCCTGCGGCAGCCGGGGTCACTGTGGGGGACTCGGCCGTCGGCCAGCGCCGGGGCATTATCCGGCAGGCGGGGACCGTAATAGGTGTGCAGCAGCACTCCCTCCGGGCCCACGGCCAGCTGGTAGCTGGTGTGGGCGGTGTGCAGGGTAAAAACGGTTTCAGAACGGACGATCATGCTCAGAACTCCTCCGGGTCAGTTTCTTCTTCTTTGCGGCCTGCTTTTTCCAGCTTGGCGAAGGCGGGGCGCATCAGGGCCGCCATGCCCAGCGCCGAACCGGAACCGCCGATGAGCAGCGCGAGCGGGGCCAGATACACGAACCACGCCGGGGCGGCCTTTGCCAGCAGCGGCAGCCACGCCAGAAAGGCGAGGATGCCCACACTGGGCAAGAGATTTGCCAGCGTCATGCGCCCGCCGTCGGCCAGGGCGCTGAGTGCTTTCGGATAGCTGAACCGGGCCAGCAGGGCAAAGGCCCAGCTGCCGCAGCAGCCCACCACCAGCAAAAGCAGGAAGGACGCGGCCGCAAGGACGCCGTTGGACGCAGTATCCTGCGCCGTGGCGATCTGCAGGCCGCGGAAACCGGCCAGACCGCCGAGCAGGACCACCAGCCAGAGGGCGGTGCTCTGTTTGAAGTCTCGTTTGAACGCCTTGAAAAAGTCGGTGCGCACCGTGTAGTCCTCCCTGGCGGCCAGCTTGTTCACCACGGTGAACAGCCCCAGCGTGGACGCGCCTGCCGTCACCACAGGGATGCAGCACACGAGCCACAGGACGTTGGCGAACACAAGGTCGCCGATCTTGCCCATCAGGAGGAAAAACGGGGCATCGGTGTTTGTCTTTTTCATGGCGGTTCCTTTCACATCGGGGCGTTACTCCCCGATGCTTTTGAGATATTCGAGATTTTTGTCGATGAGCTCGCACCGCTGCTTCACGCAGTCTACACTGCGCAGCGGGTCGGCCGGAGTGTTGAAGGCGAAGTCCAGCAGCTTCTCGATGGTGGTGGAAGCCACATGCAGGCGGGTGTCGCTGGATGCATAATAAATATACACACTGCCGTCCTCGTCGGCAATGGCACCGTTGGTGAACACCACGTTGGAAACATCACCCACGCGCTCCCAGTCGCGGGGTGCGATCAGGAACCCGGCGGGTTCGGCAATGACCTTGGCGGGATCGTCCAGGGCGGTGACGAACACATAAATGACATACCGCAGACCGGCGGCGGTGTTGCGCACGCCGTGGGCGATGTGCAGCCAGCCCTTTTCGGTCTTGATGGGGGTGGCACCTTCGCCGTTCTTGGCCTCGGTGATGGTGTGGTAGCGGCGGGGGCTGGTGATGATCTCCTCGTCGATGACGGCATGGGTGATGTCGTCGCACAGGCCAAAGCCTACGCCGCCGCCGGAACCGGTGTCGATGAAGTCATCCATGGGGCGGGTGTAGAAGGCGTACTTGCCGTTCACGAACTCGGGCAGCAGGTCCACGTTGCGCTGCTGGGGGCTGCGCTTGGTGACAAGGTTCGGCAGGCGCTCCCAGGTCTTGAGGTCCTTGGTGCGCACGATGCCGGCCGCGGCCACGGCGGCGGACAGGTCGTTGACGGTGGTGTCCTTGCTCTCGGAGCAGAACACGCCGTAGATCCAGCCGTCCTCGTGCTGGGTCAGGCGCATATCATAGACGTTGGTCTCCTCCGGGCAGGTGCCCGGCAGCAGGATGGGCTTTTCCCAGAAGTGGAAGCCCTCCACGGGGCTGTCGCTCTCGGCCACGCCGAAAAAGCTCTTGCGGTCGTTGCCCTCGATGCGGGCCACAAGGTAATACTTGCCGTTCAGCTTGATGGCACCGGAGTTGAACACGGCGTTCACGCCCAAACGCTCCATAAAGTGGGGGTTGTTTTCCGGGTTCAGATCGAATCGCCACGAAAGGGAAATGCTCTCACGGGTCAGCACCGGGTTTTCCCACCGGTCGTAGATGCCGTTGTAGAAATCGGTCTTTTTGTTTTTGCGGGCGAGGTAGGCGTCCTGCAAAGCCTTCTGGCGCAGGTATTCGGGTGGAGTTTAGACTGTGACATCGGGGTCCCTCCTTATCAGTTCCATGCACATTCTGCCGTTGTGGTAGGGGCATTTCCACGGCTCCAGGATCGGTTTGCGGCTGGACGGCTTCCCGTCTGCGTCCACATCCCAGAACCACTCGCTGCCGGGGCGTTTGTCCACCAGCACGTTGCAGATGTAGTGGTAAATATCGGCGGCGGCATCGCGGTATTTTGCATCGCCGCTCTTGGCAAATTCGTTCACAAAGCCGAGGATGCTTTCGGCCTGCACCCACCAGACCCGGGTGGTGTCCACCTTGCCGCGCTTTACCGCCACCGCGCCGAATTATTTGCACAGCAGTTCGTCTACTGGTTCGATGCCAACGGTGCGGCCCTGCCCTTTGGCCGCAGCCTGACCTACCGCTTTGCGCAGAACTGCTTCTGGTCGGCCTGCATCTGGGCGGGGCTGGAACCCCTGCCCCTGCCGGTGATGAAGGGCATCATCGTGCGCAACTTCCGGTGGTGGCTTTCCCAGAACATCTTTGACCGGGACGGCATCCTGACCATCGGCTACTGCTACCCGCAGATGTACATGGCCGAAAACTACAACGCCCCGGGCAGCCCCTATTGGAGCATGAAAAGCTTTTTGCTGCTGGCCCTGCCGGACGACCACCCCTTCTGGGCAGCCGAAGCCGCCCCGCTGCCTGCGCTGCATGCCCTCAAGCCCATGCCCTTTGCCAACATGCTGGTGCAGCGCCGGGCGGGCCGGGTGACGGCCTATCCGGCGGGGGTGAACCAGGTGCCCGGCCACGGCCAGTTCCCGGAAAAGTACGCAAAGTTCGCCTACGACACCCGGTTCGGCTTCTGCGCTTCCCGCAGCCGGGAGGTGATGGAGCAGGCCGCACCGGACAGCATGCTGGCCTTTGTCATCGACCGCAACGTGTTCGTGCGCCGGGCCTCCGAAAGCTGGAAGATCGAAAAGGGGGCCGTGGTCACAACGTGGTCGCCCTTCCCCGGCATTGAGGTGACCACCACCATCACCCCCACTGCCACCGGCCACCACCGCCACCACGAGGTGGACAGTGCCTTTGATTGTGAAGCCTACGACACCGGCTTTGCGGTGCCGAATTTTGCACCGGGCTATGACGAAACGGTGGAAAACCACAGCGCCGAAGCCCACTGCGACACCCTGTGCTGCAAGGTGTCCAGTGCTTCCGATGAAGGCGAGGGCGTGCTCATCAAGTGCGACCCTAACACCAGCCTGTATTTTGCCAATGTGCGGCTGCCTGCGGTGAAATACGCTATTGCAAAAGGACACACTGTGATGGATACGGATATCACAGATATCGCTGAAAAATAATGCAAACTGTGATCCAAAACCGAACCAAAACGGCTGTTCTTTTCCGCAAAACGCGGGGGAGAACGGCCGTTTTCCGGTTTCACACACGATTTTTTCTCCGGCGGAAAAAAGTGTGTGTCTTGTTCTGAAAAAACTGCAGAATGCTCCAAAGAAGATGCGTTTTCTTCGGTGGGGCGGTGTGTTATCCTTTTCTTGGACAAAGAAAGGGGGCAGGCGCGATGACGCTGACCGACCGACAGTACGCGCTGCTGCAGCGGCTGAGCAGAATGCCGGACACCGCCCTTTCTGCACTCAGTCAGGAAATGGACCTTGCCCCGCAGACCCTCCGGCAGGATGTGAATGCGCTGATGCCGCTGTTCCTGCTCTGCATTGCCGTCGGCACTGCAGTGGCCGCAGCCCTGATCCTGTTCTTCCGCAAGAAGACCCACAAAGTTCACTAAGGAGGCTCCCTTACCATGGCACAGTTCATTCGGTTGAAACCGGTTTTCAAAGAGACGATCTGGGGCGGTTCCGCTCTTGCGCAGCGGGGGGTTGACATCCCCGGCGACCACACGGGCGAAGCCTGGGTCACCAGTGCCCATCCCAATGGCGACTGCGAGATCGCCGCAGGAGAATATCAGGGCAAGACCCTGAGCTGGCTGTGGAACGAGCATCAGGAACTGTTCGGCAGCATCGGCGGCGACCGTTTTCCGCTGCTGGTCAAGGTGATCCACGCAAAGCAGGACCTAAGAATTCAGGTGACCCCGGACAACCGCTATGCCCGCCGCCACGAAAACGGCAGCCTGGGCAAGGCTGAGTGCTGGTACATTCTGGACTGCGAGCCGGGGGTCGACATCATCGTGGGCCACTCGGCCAGCAGTGACGAGGCCCTGTGCGAGGAGATCGACCACGGCGAGTGGAACAAGCTGCTGCACCCGCGCCCCATCCACCCCGGCGATTTCTTCTACATCGCCCCGGGCACGGTGCACGCCATCCGCGCAGGCACCGTCCTGCTGGAAGTCCAGCAGAGCAGCGATATCACCTACCGACTGTACGATTATGACCGCCTGCAGAACGGCAAACCCCGTGTCCTGCATATCCAGCAGAGCAAGGACGTGATCCAGAGCCCCTACGAGGCCCCGACCCTGACCCAGAAGTCCCGCTGCACACCAGACTACGACTGGGAAGAACTGGTCCGCAGCCCCTACTTCACCCTCTCCCACGTCCGGGTGTATGACCACTACGAGTTCTGGATGGATGAGCCTTTTGCCATCGTGAACGTCCTGTCCGGCAGCGGCACCATCAACGGCGAGCCCATCCGGCAGGGCGAGAGCCTGATCCTTCCCTTCGGCACCGGCAAGGTCTCGGTGGAGGGCACTGTGGAGATCGCGGTCTCCTCGCTGACGATCTCCTGAACGGCCTGAACGATTTGAACTGCTATCTTCCCCCATTCAATAAACCGGCCCTTCACAGTGGTGAAGGGCCGGTTTTCGTTTGCGGAGGAAGCGGCATGCCCCGCAATGCCCTTACCGATGTACCGTTTCCCTTAAAATATGCCATGATTTAAGGGAAAGGCAGGCAGACCAAGGGCTTTTGATTGGGCAGAACGGAAAAAACGCAGAAGACAGAAAAATGGAATTATCATAGAAAGCTCTTGCATAACTACTCCCATGGGAGTATAATCAAAGCAAAGAGGTGATTCTATGGAAAAAATAATCTACCACGGTTCGGATCATATTATTGAAAAGCCAAAGTTCGGCTATGGAAAAACGTACAATGACTATGGTGTTGGCTTTTACTGCACCGAAAACCCTAACATGGCCAAAGAGTGGGGTGTTGGCATCGACCACAACGGTTATGCTAACCAGTACAAGATTGAATGCGATGGCCTGACCATTCTGGACTTAAATGCTCCCGATTACACCATGCTACACTGGCTGACCATCCTGTTGGAGAACCGCGAATTCGATGCTTCCGCCCCTTTGGCCGCAGAAGCCAAAGAATACCTTCTGAAAAACTTTCACCTCGACTATAAGTCTGCCGACATCATCATTGGCTATCGGGCAGATGACAGCTATTTTTCCTTTGCATCCGATTTTATCAACGGTGCGATCTCTTACCGTCAGTTATGCAATGCCATGCGCTTGGGCAAGCTGGGGCAACAGTTCGTATTGAAAAGCAGAGCAGCTTTTGAACGTCTGGAATTTCTCGGCTATGAGACCGCAGATTCAAAAGAATGGTATAAGAAAAAGGCCTTCCGTGACCAGACAGCCCGCCGCCAGTATTTTGACGTGGAGCGCAACCGCCGCCAGAGGGGAGACCTTTATATCACCACGATTCTTGATGAGGAGATGAAGCCCGATGATCCACGCTTACGATAAAAGCTACCTTGCCGCCGCGCAGAAAAACCTTGCCCGGATGCTGGATTACCTCGTCAACGATCTGCATCACCCGCTGGAAACCGCGTGGCAGTGGTTTCTGACCAGTGAGTTATCTGCCCGGTTCGAGCAGGGAGACTGTTCGGTGTTGGTGGGTATGTCCGGTGTGGAGTTTGCCCGCGCTGTGCTGGAGCAGGCAGGCGAAGCCGTGCCCATGCAGCAGCCCTCGTATGCCTACGACCGCAGCCCGGAATACTGGACAGGCTGGGCCCTTGTCTATTACCAGTGGCTGACCGGTCTGCGCTTTGCGGAGATCGAGCAGGCAGTGCCGATCACGAAGGTGCGGCTGCTGTATACTCCCTACCATGAGATGGATGTGAAGCAGTTTGCGGACAAGATGAACGAGTTGTACCGCGCAGCAAAACCGGAAACAAATCTGAAAGCCCTGCGTGCCTTGGCAGGTTTGAGCCAATCGGAACTGGCAGAACAGACCGATGTGCCGGTGCGTACCATCCAGCAGTACGAACAGCGGCAGAAAGATATCAACAAAGCACAGGCGGAAACACTGCTCCGCCTTGCGCGGACGCTGAACTGTAATGTGGAAGATCTGATGGAGAAAGTGCCCTTTCCAAGGAATTGACAGCGTCACGCGCTCTTGTTATAATTGAAACAACATCTCCCCCGGGCCTCTGCGCGCAGCGTATGCACACTCGGAGGCGTTTTGTTTATAAAAGAAGATTTTCCAAACAGTGCCTGGAAAATTGGGCAAAGAAAAAATGCCAGACGATGTCTGGCATTTTTTGTTATCTCATTTGTTATCTCAGAGGAACAGGAATTCACTGCTCAATCGGCTTCATCGTGGGGAACAGGTCAAGGAGCACGCACGAAAGGCTTTATATTCCGTTATAAGCCTACTCATGCGGCTTCCTTTTTGTCCCGTCCGTACGTTACCCTACGCAACTCTCCACAAGTTACCGAGGATTTGGTGTAAAAGTGGTGTAGCGGTTGGTGTAGTACGGCTCAGATGGAAATGCCCAGTTTACCGTTCAATTTTTCAAAGGAATGGGTCTTGGCTTCCTTGGTGGCTTCTGCGTAAATCTCCATGGTCGTTTTGATGTCCCGGTGTCCCATGATGTCCTGAATGATCTTCAGGTTGGTCTCATTTTCACACAGCCGGGTGCAGAACGTGTGCCGGAGATTATGGCAGGAGAAAGGCGGCAGCAGTTCGGGTTCACGCTTCTGCTTTTCCGCTTTTTCCAGTTCGGCTTCGTTGTAGGCAACGCTGATGCGTTTGATAGCACGGTTGACGGTCTGCGGATTCTGCGGCTGACCGAAGCGGTTCAGGAACACAAAGTCCGAGATACCATCGATTTCGTACTCACACACCAGTTCCAGTTCCTGCTGGTTGGCGCGTTCCTGCTCCAGTGCTTTCCGCACTTCGGGCAAGATCGGAATTGCCCGCTTGCCTGCGGCAGTCTTGGGTGTGGACATGGTGAAATAGCAGCCGCCCACCTCGTGGTCATGGTACACCAGATTGTGCTGGATGGTGATAAACCCACTCTCGAAGTCGATATCACTCCAGCACAGACCCACCGTTTCCGAGATTCGGCATCCCGTACCCAACATGAAAGTGAACATCGGGAGCCAGTGCTGGAATTTTGGCGTTTTCTTGATGAAGGACAGAAATGCCTGCTGCTGCGGCAGGGTCAGTGCGTGACGCTTGGGCGTTTCGTACTGGTGGGCGGCTTTGATTGCCGTCAGGACACCATCCGTGGGATTCACACGGATGTACTCATCGTCCACCGCCACCGCAAAGACCTGATGCAGAACATTCTGGATGGTTTCCAGCGTGTTCAGTGCCATTTTGCCGTTGCGGACGATGCCGTTATAATAGCTGCGGATATCCGACTTGCGGATGTCCTTGAGCTTCATCCTGCCGATCTCATCCCGGACGAACCGATTGTACATATAAACGTAATTGGCGAAGGTATGCTCTTTCAAGCCCACCTTGTTCTTACGCCACAGTTCAAACAAGTCATTCAGGGTCAGGCTGCACTCCGGGATGCGGATGCCATCTACCAAATCGCGTTGGATCTTCTCTTCCTTTTCGCGCAGTCCCTCCAAAGTTGCATCATAGATGGTGTGGCGTTTTCCGCTTTTTGCAGTTCAACGGTACATATACAGCCCGTCGCTCTTGCGGTAGACCTCGCCATCTTTCAAAACACGGCCTTTATTGTCTTTACGTCTTTGCATATAAACTCTCCTTTTCATTCACAGAATGTTGAAAAGGAGCCTTACGCCATGAGTATACCATGGTGCAAGACTCCCTGCAACATCAAACAGTCAATTTTTGAACCGCATCAGATCGAGAATGCCTTGTCCAGATATTCGTCCAGCTTACGGCGTTTGATCAGCCGTTTGGTTCCGTTCCAAAGGACGAACTTGCATCCATCGCTATCAGTCATTGACCGCAGTTTATTGATACCGATCCCGGAGTAAGCTGCCGCTTCCTCCAAGGTCAGATTACTCTTTTGCCAAATCGGAACTTGTCGGGACTTAGTCCCTCCATCTTGCTGACGCAAGACCGTTCCGTTGCTTAAAGTCCCCACTGGGGACTTCATTGCTTCGCAAACGCAAACTTCTTTCACTTGCACCTCCATATCCTTGTAACCGGGTGCCGGGGCAGAAAGTGCCAGCTTTCTGCCCCAAACGCTCCCGATGAGGTTCAGATTTCCGAGTGCCCCTCCTGTGTGCGGGGTTGTGCCGATGGTTTGTTTTGCGCCAGATAATACCCAGTAAGATATGACGCACAGCATCATATCACTGGGGCAAAGGACTGCGTCCTCTGCACTCCTGCTCCGGGCAAGCTGACAGGCAAAGATTTGCGAATCCCTGCCCATCAGCTCGTCCGGCTTTTCAGAGGGTCATTTTGACCCTCTGATTTGGTAAATGTCGCCCTCCGGCACTTACCACTCTTGGCAAACTGTCAAGCTGACACTTTGCCAAGCCCCCCTATAAAGGAGAACTTGGACGTTTTGCTGCGTACGTGCGTACGCAGCAGACGGCTTTCTCTGTACGCACGTACGCAGCGAAAGACCGAAAACGCACCATATAGGGGGATCAAAAGCGGGTCATGCCCGCCAGCCATTGGGGGTGAGGTCGGGCTGCACTAGGGCTTCAATGCCGACAAAGCCCCGGACACGCCGCCCGGACGAGTTGACGATGTTGTTGGTGGATTCCAGATTATACCTGCGCTGGTTGGCGATCAGCGCATCGCTGAACCCTCGTGCCTTGATCGCATTCAGGCTGTTCTCCTCGCACCACATCTTGTAGACCTCATACAGCTCTTTCGAGCTGGTGCAGGCATCCGCCTTCAGGCGGATGTAGCCCTCGGATTCAAGGAAATCAAACACATTGTTGTTGTCCCGCTTCACCAGTTCCCGGTTCCGCTTGGCACGGTCACTCTCGGTGAACTGGAAGCCATTCTTCACCAGCCGCTGCAAGCCCTCAAATGCCCACAGCAGGATGCCCTCGACCTCTGCAGCCATCTTCTCGGCAACGTCCGGGTCGTCCACACGGGACAGGGGCTTGTCCTTGGTGGTCAGAATGAGCTGGCGGCGGTAGAAACCGTCTGAGCGGTCATACAGAGCCTGCAAATCGCCGTTGCTGAACGCCAACAGGCGGGCGTACATCCAGCCCTGATAGCTCTGCTTGCCCTTGCGCTCTAAGTCCATCTGCCCTTGTGCGGTCACGATGGACTTGACGTAGTTGGTCTGCCGCAGGGCTTCCATCCGCATATCATCGTCCACGCAGAGCAGGGTGTGTTCAAGGTCTGCACGGGCAAAGCGGTTCTCCGAGATCTTGCCGATGCTGCCATCCTTCATATTGCAGCCGAACAGCCGGGACAGTACCACGCCGATCTGCGACTTGCCCTCGCCGCCGCTGCCCTTGATGACCATCATGCGCTGCCCCTTGTTGCTGGGGATCAGGCAGTAGCCGATGAACTCCTGCACCGTGGGAATGTCCTCCGGGTAGAGCAGGTCGGACAAAAACCGCAGCCAGTGGACGGGCTGGGCGGCTTTCGAGTCATACTTGACAAGCAGGCGGTTGCGCACGATCTCCGGCTTGCCTTCCTGAAAGGTGCCGTCCAGATACAGGGTGCCGTTTGCCAGTGCAATACGGTCAGTGACGGGCGGGAAGTCCTCCACCTGTGCCGCCAGCTTCAGTACGTCCACGACATTGCTGACCCGTTTGGCGATATTTGCGCCGATATGGTCTCGCAGCATATCGAAAATTTCACAGCGCAGGTTCATGGTGTCTGTGACCCTGCCGTCCGGGGTGAAAAATGCGCCATTCACATAGAGGAGCTGGTGGGTGCTGAGAAAATCGTCACAAAACAGGGATTCGTTGAAGAAGCCTTTCTTGATCCATGCAGGGGTAAAGTTGTTTCCCATAGGCACACATCCTTTCTTCGGTGCTGCGGCTTATCCATGTGGTCAATTTGGCCACATGGATTTTCTCTGCTGCAACAGGTGGATAAACGTCCTTTGGGTTACGGCAAATCAATGTGGACAATTTGTCTACATTGATTTCTCCTGCCGCAACGAGTAGATAAACGTCCGTTTCACCTCATGTGCTCATTTTGACCACATGAGGTGAATTGCCGTTCTCTCTGCATGGCTTTCCTGCCCCCCTCCGGCGGCGTTTTCCGGCTCTCCTTCTCAGGGTCATCGCCGGGTATCCCATGCAGACGGTCATGCGGTTTTCAAGGATCAACAGGCAAAACGGCAATAAAAAAGCCGTCACAAAACAGACCAGCCCTGCCTTCGCTTTTTCTGGAAGGTCATGCTAGTCGGTTATGTAACGGCTGAAAGCCAAGATGTTCAGTCCCGCAGGGCCTGAACGAATATGTAAAAATATGTTATATTCAATTGTTGGGATAGATTACCACAAAAATCGAGCCGTGTCAACAAAAAGTTTTGAGAATACGTCACTTTCGGCAGTGTGCAAGAAAAAGCAATGAAAACTTTGGCAAAAAGAGAGAGGGCTGGGCGGTGCCAGCCCTCTTGACAAGGCAACAACAGCCAAAAAGTTTCATTCCCACCCTCAAACCATCTTCATCCCGGTTTCGTCCCGGTTTGCAGAATGCCCTTGCAATCCGAAAGAAGCCGTGCTATAATGCCGCTGTAATTGAATCATAAATCTTCAGGGCAGGGTGCAATTCCCTACCGGTGGTACAGCCCACGAGCCGTAAGGCATGATTCGGTGAAACTCCGAAGCCGACAGTACAGTCTGGATGAAAGAAGATATCAAGTGCAGAACCCGTACGGTCCTGCGCTTGTGGAGGTTGCTCTGGGATGCGTTTGCATTCTGGAGCTTTCTTTTTTGCACAAGGATCCCTTGTGTTTTTCGGCTTGCCCTGAACGTTTTTGTTCAGGGCTTTTTCTTTTGGAGGCAACACGATGAACGACAAAGACTATATGCGTCTGGCTTTGCAGCTTGCAAAAAAGGGCTGCGGGTGGACATCGCCCAACCCGATGGTGGGTGCCGTGGTCGTAAAAGAGGGCAGGATCATCGGACAGGGCTGGCACCAGAAATACGGTCAGGCTCATGCGGAGCGCAATGCGCTGGCATCCTGCACCGAAGATCCGCAGGGAGCGACCATGTATGTGACATTGGAGCCGTGCTGCCATTACGGAAAGCAGCCGCCCTGCGTGGATGCGATTCTGGACGCGGGCATTCACCGGGTGGTCGTGGGTTCCGCTGACCCGAATCCGCTGGTAGCCGGAAAAGGAATTGCAATCCTGCGCGCACACGGCATAGATGTGACCGAAAATGTTCTGCAAGAGGAATGCGATGCGCTGAACAAGGTGTTCTTCCACTATATCACCACAAAACGCCCCTTCGTTTCCATGAAATACGCCATGACAATGGACGGAAAAATCGCCACATACACAGGCGCTTCCAAATGGATCACCGGGGAAATTGCCCGGACTCATGTTCAACGGCAGCGACACCGATTCCGCGGCATTATGGTGGGAGTCGGAACCATTCTGGCAGATGACCCGCTGCTGACCTGCCGGATAGAGGGTGGCCGTGATCCTGTCCGGATCATCTGTGATACACATTTGCGGACACCGCTGCAATCACAGGTAGTCACGACCGCCAAACAGGTCCCCACCATTCTTGCGACCTGCTGCGGCGACCCAGAGAAGCAGGCGGCATATCAACAGGCCGGGTGCCGAGTCCTTTGTCTGGAAGAGCAATGCGGTCATGTGAATCTTCCGCAACTGATGGAACAGCTGGGGCAGGAGCAGATCGACAGCATTCTGCTGGAAGGCGGCGGAACCTTGAACTGGTCTGCACTGGAAAGCGGCATCGTGCAGCAGGTACAGGCTTACATCGCCCCGAAGCTGTTCGGAGGTAGGGATGCCAAAACACCCATTGAGGGTGCAGGTGTTTCGTTTCCGGATGCTGCATTCCGCCTGAAGAACAGCCGATTGGAACAGCTTGGCGAAGATTTCCTGATCGAAAGTGAGGTGGAGTACCCGTGTTTACCGGAATCGTGGAAGAAGTCGGAACAATAAAATCCATCAATCGGGGACAGCATTCCGCCGTGCTGACTGTTCGTGCAAAAACGGTTCTGGAAGGAACCAGGATCGGTGACAGCATCGCCGTCAACGGCATCTGTCTGACCGTCAGGCAGCTCTTCCCGGATAGCTTTGCTGCGGATGTCATGCACGAGACCTTGAACCGCTCTGCACTTGCACAGCTCACCGTTGGAAGTGCTGTCAATCTGGAACGTGCCATGCCGGCCAACGGACGTTTTGGCGGACACATCGTAGCAGGCCATGTGGATGGCGTCGGACGCATTGCTAATATCCGAAAAGACGATACGGCTATCTGGTACACCATTCATGCAGATTCTGCGATCCTTCGCTATGTCGTTGAAAAAGGCTCTATCACAATAGACGGTATCAGCCTGACCGTGGCTGCGGTGGAACCTACGGGCTTTTCCGTGTCCACGATACCGCACACCGTCCGTCAAACGAACCTGAACCAACGGCACAAAGGGGATTTTGTCAATTTGGAAACCGATGTTGTTGGAAAATATATCGAGAGGCTGCTTCCATCAGAAACACCGAAGCAAAACACGCTCACAAAAGAAATGCTGCTGCGCTGCGGCTTTTAAGGAGAGTTTACGATGAACTTCAATACCATCCCCGAAGCTTTGCAAGACCTGAAGCAAGGAAAAATCATTCTGGTAACGGATGACCCCGACCGTGAAAACGAGGGGGACTTCATCTGTGCTGCCGAATTTGCCACCACCGAAAACATCAACTTTATGGCGACCCACGGCAAAGGTCTGATCTGTATGCCGATGTCCGAGGCTTTCGTCCAGAAGCTGCAATTTCCGCAGATGGTGCAGTATAACACCGACAACCATGAAACGGCATTTACGGTGTCCATCGACCACGTTTCTACTTCTACGGGCATTTCTGCCGCAGAGCGTTCCATTACGGCGATGGCTTGTGTGGACGACCACTCAAAAGCAGAAGATTTCCGCAGACCGGGCCATATGTTCCCCCTTCTGGCAAAAAAGAACGGTGTGTTGGAGCGCAACGGTCACACGGAAGCAACCGTTGACCTGTGCCGTCTGGCAGGGCTGAAAGAATGCGGCCTGTGCTGCGAGATCATGCGGGAGGATGGCACGATGATGCGCACCGCTGAACTGGCAAAGCTGGCAGAGCGTTTCCAGATCAAATTCATCACCATCCGTGATTTACAGGAGTACCGCAAGTGTCACGATAAACTGGTCGATCAGGTGACGACGGTGAACCTGCCCACCAAGTATGGCACCTTCAGAGCTTATGGTTTTGTGAGCCGCCTGAACGGAGAGCATCACATTGCACTGGTAAAAGGTGACATTGGCGATGGAAAGGATATTCTGTGCCGCGTCCACTCGGAATGCCTGACAGGAGATACATTTGGCTCTTTGCGTTGTGACTGCGGCCAGCAGCTGGCCGCTGCCATGACGCAGATCGAAAAAGAAGACCGGGGTATCCTGCTCTATATGCGGCAGGAAGGCCGGGGCATCGGTCTGATCAACAAACTGCGTGCCTATGAACTTCAGGAGCAGGGCATGGATACGCTGGAAGCCAATCTCGCTCTGGGGTTCCATGGAGATGAACGGGAGTATTATCTCGGCGCACAGATCCTCCGGGAACTTGGCGTAAAAAGCCTGCGCCTGCTTACCAATAACCCAGACAAAGTATATCAGCTCTCCGAGTTCGGGCTGGAGATCTCCGAGCGCGTACCCATTCAGATGACGGCGACCCCGTATGACCTGTTTTACCTGAAAACGAAGCAGGCACGGATGGGACATCTTCTGGAATATTAACAACGAAAGAGGTATTTAAAAATGAAAACATTTGAAGGCAAGCTGGTTTCTCAGAACATCAAGGTCGGTATCGTAGCTGCCCGCTTCAACGAATTTATCACGTCCAAACTTCTGAGCGGAGCAATGGATGGTCTGTTCCGGCACGATGTGCAGGACGCTGATGTTCATGTTGCATGGGTTCCGGGTGCTTTTGAGATCCCACTGGTTGCCTCTAAAATGGCAAAAAGCGGAAAGTATGATGCTGTGATCTGCCTTGGTGCAGTGATTCGCGGTTCTACCAGCCATTACGACTATGTGTGCAATGAGGTTTCCAAAGGCATTGCCACGGTCTCGCTGGAAAGCGGGGTTCCCGTCCTCTTTGGTGTTCTGACCACCGAAAACATCGAGCAGGCCATCGAGAGGGCAGGCACCAAAGCAGGTAATAAAGGCTATGACTGTGCAGTCAGTGCCATCGAGATGGTAAACCTGCTCCGGGAAATGGATACCGCCGCAGAGTAAAATACACGCAGGAGTTTGCCATGATCGTTATAAAGACCCGACAGCCTGACCCGGAATTAGAGCAGAAGATCCGGATGCTTCTGGAACGAGAGCACATCGAGGCAGAGCAAATATCCATTGATTCATGGGAGAAGTTGGTTCTTCCGGGGCTTACACTGGACGGAATGACCCACGAAGTGTCGTGCAACGGCAGAAAAGTCTCCCTTACACGACTGGAGTTCGATTTGCTGCTGATGCTTGCCTCTCACGAAGGACAAATCTTCTCAAAAGAAGAGCTTTTCCGTGCTGTGTGGGGACAAAACTGTGACGACACCTTAAAGGTCGTGGCAAATACCGTTTCCAATCTGCGAAAGAAGCTTGCCGGCTGCGGCAGCTTTATCCGCACTACCCACGGCGGCTATACTTTTGTAAGCCAAAAGGAGAACGACCCGGCATGACCAGGATCTTATTTATTTGTCTCGGAAATATCTGCCGAAGCCCGATGGCCGAATCTATAATGAAAGACCTTACGTCCAAGGCAGGACTTTCCGAGCAATTTGAAATTGCGTCAGCCGCCACCAGTGCATGGGAAATCGGAAATCCGGTCTATCCTCCTGCACGGCAGAAGCTGGCAGAACATGGCATCGACTGCAACGGCAAGACCGCCCGGCAGATGACCCGGCTGGATTATGCACGGTATAATCATCTGATTGGCATGGACGAAAGTAATCTGTGCGACATCCTGCGGCTTGTCGGCGGAGACCCACAGCATAAAGTCTCGCTGCTGATGGCGCATACGGATCATCCCCGTGAAGTGGCAGACCCATGGTTCACAGGAGACTTTGAAGCCACATGGCAGGATGTGCTGGAAGGCTGCACGGCATTGCTTGAGGAACTGCGCTAAATTGGCGTAAATTTTGGCGTATGCTGAATCAAGGTGCATTTTATAATCACCAGCGACGAGCTGATTTAACCGCATGGAACGCCGATTGGTAGCATAAAATCCTTATATGAAACAAAAAGCGGCAGCTACGTTGTTTTTCGCAACATAGCTGCCGTATCTTCGTTTTGGGAGTTCGGTGTAGCCACTACACCAATCCGCCTATTCAATTCTTACACCACACCGCTTTGTAAGGCTCCTTTTCGGGAAAACGTCCCAAAATTGGTGTAGTTGTGGTGTAGTACCGCAGATGCCGCTTGAAATCCGTTCAAAATTTCATCGTATCTTCGTCTGAATTTTGCATTTCACTGCTCAATCGGCTTCATCGTGGGGATGTCATCGACGAACGGTTATAAGCCTTTATTTCTTGATACTACTCTACACCACAAGGGTTGAATTTTGCCATTCCATTTACATCTCTACACAAGCCTTTATCCGAACTGTATCGTTTGGCGTATGAATTGGCGTAAATGGCGTATGGCGTATTTGGCGTATGCTTTATTTTATTCTTCAGGGTCTTTCCACTGTGCGAACTGACGGTCAAGATTTTCAAATTCAGACTTACGCAATTCCTTGGTCACATCTGCATAGATGTTCAAGGTTGTGGAAATATCAGAATGTCCCAGCGCATCCTGAATCACCTTGATGTTCACGCCCGCTTCGCACATCCGGGTCGTGAAGGTATGCCGCAGGGTATGGCAGCTGAAACGCGGCAGGAGTACGGTGCTGTTCGGATTCTTCGCAAGCACTTCATCGTTGCAGTCCCGGATGATGCGCCGGATGGCCTTGTTCAGCGTTCCCTGATGCTGGCACTCACCAAAGCGGTTGACAAAGATAAAGTCCGTGTAACCGTCCACCGTTACCGTGCAATGGATCTCTGCTTCTTCCTGATAGGCACGTTCCTTTTCAAAGGCTTCTTTCACGAAGTCCATCATCGGAACAGTGCGGACACCAGCCTTTGTTTTGGGCGAGTGGCAGTTGAAGTAGCAGCCCTTCTTGCCGCCGTTGTTCTCACGGTGGTCGTAGTTGACCAGCGTGTGATTGACGGAGATCGTGCCTTCCTCAAAATCCACATCACACCAGCGCAGACCAGTGGCTTCTCCTACGCGCAAACCAGTTCCCAGCATGACCGCGAAAATTGGATACCAGTGCTGATACTTCGGCGTTTTGGAGAGGTAGGACAGCAGCAGATTCTGCTCTGCTACGGTCAATGCCTTACGGCGGTTGGTTTCAAACTGGTGTGCCTTTTTCAGCTCCCGCAGAACGTTGTCTGAGGGATTGCTCCGCAGATAGCAGTCATCCACCGCCATGTCCAGCACCTGATGCAGAACCGTGTGTACACTGTCAATCGTAGAGATCTGCAAGCCCCGCTCGTCTGCCAGCGTGTTGTAGAACTGCTTAACGTCCGACTTCTTGAGCGCAGACACCTTCGATTTGCCGAAATCCGGCTCCACGAACTGCCGATAAAGGTACAGATAATTCTGAAAGGTGTTGTCCTTCAGACCACGCTTCACCTTTGCCCACAGGGTGAACACATCATTCAGGGTGACGTACCGTGCTTCTGCCTTGATGCCTTCCAGCGAATCTCGCTGAATGTCGTTTTCCTTTTCCCGAAGTTCCTCCAAGGTCGCGGCATAAATAGAATGTCGCTTGCCATCCGGGGAAGTCCAACGGAAATCGTACTTGCCATCTTTGCGCTGGGATTCGCCCTTGCGGAGAACCACACGCGCCTTGTCCTTGCGTTTCGTATTCCGATTTGTTGCCATGAGCGTTGCTCCTTTCTACATTGCGGTACAGAAAAGAGCGTTGTTCTGTGTTCATAGTACCACAGATACGCCATTCTCTGCAAGACGTTTTGAAAAATATCCGGGACATTTTCAAAGCGAGTACATTCGCTCCGTGTATTCATCCAGCTTGCGCCGCTTGATGAGCCGCTTGGAACCCACCCACAGCACGAACTGACAATGCTCCTTATCCGATAATGAACGCAGCTTGTTGATGCCAATGCCGGAATAAGCCGCAGCTTCCTCCAGCGTTAAATTGCTCTTTTCCCAAATCGGAACTTGTCGGGACTTGGTCCCTCCATCTTGCTGATGCAAGACCGTTCCATCGCTTAAAGTCCCCACCGGGGACTTCATTGCTTCGCAAACGCGAACTTCCTTCATAGGCAGACCTCCAATTCCTTGTAACCGAACGCCTGTAACCGGGCAGGAAAGCTCTCTTTTTCTGCACACAGGGCATCCGGTGGGCTTTATACTTTTTCTTATCTTTTTAAGGTTACATGGTTACAGAAAGAGGAAAACGCAGCAATCATGCGGTTTTTGCGATGTAACTGCAGCGTAACCAAACCTGTAACCGACCGTGTAACCGCTGTCCATCAGAAGGGAAAGCCCAGCTGCTTAGCTTCTGCATCCGTTATTTCGGAGAAATCTTCAGCCCCGGTTTCGGGGCTGGTTACGCGCTCCCAGCCTTTCTGAACGCCGTACTTCGGGTAACGCTTGGCGGTTTTGTGAGCCTGCCAGCCTTGGATATCGCCGCGCGAAATTCCCGTGTTCATGATCTCGCAGATGGCGCGGGTCTCCCACTCTGCCGGGATATTGGTGTTGCCCAGTGCTTCTGCGTAAAGCTGCTTGGAACACACCCGGTCACCCGTGTAGTCCTCCAGAAAGGCGTAGATCATGCCAGCCTGCGCATCCTCCTGCATGAAGTCCTGCTGATGGACTTGCAGGGTTTCCTGCATGGCGGGGCTGAACGCCAGCTTGTAATTACCGCTGTTGTAAATCGTCATGGCTTCTGCCCAGAGCTGGTCGATATAGGTGCGAGATTCCTCCTCATTGTCCAGAATGTGAACTTCGGCCAGTTCCGCATCCACCGGGATGGGGATGAAGCGGCGGTTGCCCGTGCGGTCACGGGGCAAAAAATCCTGCCGGTTGGTCGTGCCAGCAAAAACACACTGGCGCAGACGGTCGGCAGGATGTGTTTCGTAGGGGACTTTATAGGTCTCCTTCTGCTTGCTGAGAAAGCTCTTGATTTCCTCGATGCTTTTGGCATTGGCGGTGGCAATCATCTCCGACATTTCAATGATCCAGTGACCTTGCAGCTTGCGGTACACGTTGTCGTCGTCCAGCCGACGCAGGTCATCTGAGAACCACTCGTCCTTGACCGCCAGCAGCCGGAAAAAGCTGGACTTCCCCGCACCCTGACCGCCCACCAGACAGAGCATGGTCTCAAATTTGCATCCCGGCTGAAATACCCGCTTGATGGCTCCCAGCAGAAAGATTTTCATAGCTTCGCAAGTGTACTCGTCCTCCGCAGCACCGAGAAAATGGTGCAGGACGTGGGCTATCCGTGCCGTGCCGTCCCATTGCAGGCCGTTCAGGTAATCCCGGATGGGGTGGTAGCGATTCTCGTTGGCAATGATGCGGATGGCGGATTCAATCTTCTTTTCGCTGAAAATGCCGTACTTCTCCATTCGCCGCAGGATATACTTCATATCGGTGTCGTTCAGCGTCTTGCCGGAGCGGGGCCAGCCCACAGGCTTTACGATGTCGATGCGCTCGCTCAACAGGTTCAGTCGAATGGCATCGGCCAGCACATGGTCGTTCTGCAAAATCGTGATGCAGTTCTGGATCGTCCGCTGGATTTCGCCGTTGGAGTGCTTGGACAGCATTTCCTTCACATCGGTAATGGTTCGGGGAGCGCGTTCTTCGTTGACTTCTTTGCTCAATAAACATCACCTCGTACTATTATTGAAAACATTTTTCTGACTTTTCGGCGGTAGGCGGCGCAGATGGCTTCCGCTGCGCCTGTTCCGTCTGCAAGCGGCTCAACAGGTGCAGAACGGAATCCCGTGCTTTCTCCTTGACCTGCTCCTTGCCCTTCTGTCGGACTTCCGGCTTCAGCAGCTTCTCCTGCAGACGTGCGGCGGTGGTCTGCATGGTCTTGAGGAACTTGTTCAGCGCATCGTCCAAACGATGGGAGGCATATTCCCTAGTAGCTTTGGGAGCTTTTCTCTCTGGCGATAACACCCACCTCTTCGTGTCCTCGATCATCCGCATATCTTCCTTGCGGGTCTCGGTGCGTACCACGTCGGTCACGACCTCCACCGCCTTGTCGTAGGCTGCTGCCGAAACTTCATCGATCAGCGTTTCCATGTCGTTGACCTTGAGGGTCAATTCGTCCAGCTTGCTCTGATGGGCGGCAAGCTGCTCCTTCTGCTTGGCAAGGATGAAGTCCTGCTTTTCCAGATATTTGCGGTTGCCGTATTCCGCTTCTTCCTCCAGTTCCAGACCATGCCGCTCGGCGATCTCAAACAGCATCTTTCGGCAGGCGGCATCAAAGGTGATCTTGCGGTTGTTGCAGCGGCTGAGGGGCTTGTCCGGGGCGGGCAGCTCGAAGCCCAGTGCTTCCAATGCCTTTTCCTGCTGGGGTGCCACCTCGCCGTACTTGTTCTCGCAGTCGAACACATGACGCTCGTGGATGTGGGGTGTGCTTTCGTCCAGATGCAGTGCCCAGTCCAGCACATGAACATGGTCGCCATACTTGGCTTCGAACTTCTCGATGAACTCTGTGACGACGCTCAGCAAGTCCTCTGCCGAAGCGTGTTCATCCAGCGTTCCAAGTTGATAGATGGTCTCTTCCGGGCAGGTCTTGCGGCTGGACAGCAGGTCGGGAATGGAGCGGTTGCGCTCCGTGTGCCGGATTCTGGCGTTACGCTCGTTTTGGCCTTCAACAAAGGCCGTGTAGTGGGTCTCGTAGAACTGCCGTTCCACATCCGAGAAGGTCGCAGCCAGATCATTCGGGTCTTGTGGGTCGAGAGCCGAACGGAAGCCGTGAAAGCAGTCCCAGTAGATGTTGCCTTTGGCTCGTTCCGGGTCGATGTGCTCACTGTTGGCAAGGTTGAAACTGCGGTCATTGTGTTTGGGGTTGTAAGTGCCGTGGGTTCCGGCTCGTCCGTTGTGTCGTGTTAATTTCAGATAGACATCCCTCTTTTCCTGTATTTTTTGTGTACGGCCACTCGTGCGATCAAATCACAGGAGTGATACAATTCTTCTAAGCAACGGGTCTCGCATTTCAAGACCGTGTCTTGAAATCTTCTCTCGGAATCGAGAGGTAATCCTTTCGGAAAAGGATTTATGTGTTTGTTATACTGCAAAGAAAGTGGCCTACCGCTCCTTCCCTCAGTGGGAGATCATGGCGTTTGTCGCTTTCCGCTTAGAAGAGTTTGCTTCTGCTCTGCAAGAAAAGTATAACAGAGAAACTTGGAATCGAACAGGAACTGAGAGTTCCTAATTTTCGGTGAAAGTAGGAAGCATCGTTCCCATTTCTTGTTGCATCCCTATTCTTTCTTTGCGGGGAATCATTAAGATGCTGCATCTCTGTAATTATCATAGCACCTGAAATTGCAAAAGTCGTGGGCTTCGTAGGCCTATTATTGTCCCCCCTAAGTGAACCCGTTTTGATTACTTTTTCCTGATTTTGGTATAAGGTTTAGTGGAGGCTTCTTTCATTTCAACAGCTTGCCGGGAGAGTGCGCAGCAGCGGAGCTGCTGGATCTGCCGCCATTTTGCGCCAGATAATACCCAGTAGGATATGACGCACAGCATCATATCACTGGGCAAGGCGTTCCCCCTTGACTCCCTTCAAAGAGCTGCGGTCTCGCCTGTCGGCTCGGTCGGTGCTTCAAAATACCTGCGGCCTTTTGAGGTCGCCACTGGCGACCCGCACCTCTGCACTCTTGCTCCGGGCAAACTGTCCTGAACGGACAGCTCGTCCGGCTTTTTCAGTTGGCCAAAATGACCAACTGATTCTGTTACGGGTAAAATCAAGTGCCGGGTGGCGGCACCTGATTTTCAACAGACCTTGAGACGGTACGAAAAACGATGTGCTCATTTTGAGTACTTGCAGCATCTGTAACACGTTTTCGATAGACTTTTTGTCGGCAGGAGTTGCTGCAATATCGGGCATCTGCACGTTTGGGCGTGAATTTTTCACCGCAGCACTGGCAGACCAAATCCTGACGGCGCATTTGGCGGTATTCCCGCTGCCGCAGATTGTTGGCCTGATTGCCGCACCAGTAGCTGTGACAGTATTTCTTGGTGTAGATGGTGGTGTAGAACACCCGACCGCAGCCGCCGCAGATAAGTTTGTGGACGGCGTATCCTCCGGCGGTAAAGCCCGTTTCCTCATACGATTCTTTCAAATAATCCTGATTGTTCTGCTTCCATTCTTCGTTTGTCATATACATGGAGATGACCCTCCTTTCACTGGCGTTACAGAAAAACAATGTGGTCAATTTGACCACATTGTTTTCTGGTAACTGAGGAATCAACGTTTAGCCGTTCTCCCTGCATGGCTTTCCTGCCCCCTTCCGGCGGCGTTTTCCGGCTCTCCTTCTCAGGGTCATCGCCGGGTATCCCATGCAGACGGTCATGCGGTTTTCAAGGTGCGGTGCTGGATTTGGCAATAAAAAATCGCCACACAACAACCTGAACCTGACCATCCCTTCTGGGATGGCCTTGGTTCGGGTTTGCTATGTAGCGATAAGAAAGTCAAAAATTTGCTCCGACTCCTTCGGGAGCCGAGCTGGAACTCTAAGTAAATATGTTATATTAAATTGTTGGGATAGACTACCACAAAAATCGCAGTGTGTCAACGTGAACTTGTCGGGGCAAGGCCCCTCCATCTTGCTACGCAAGACCGTTCTGTCGCTTAAAAGCCCCACTGGGGCTTTCATTGCTGCGCTACGCTTCGCAAACGCGAACTTTTGAGAACACGCCATTTTCGGCAGATTGCGAGAAAATGCTCTGAAAACTTTGGCGAAAAGAGAGAGCCGGATGGCTCGTTTTACTTATTTGTTTTTTACCAGCAGTGACTGATACGGTTCCAGCTCCACATCCGCCAGCCAGACGGAAGTGCCTTCCGGGGTGTGGTACTCGCCACCCAGAGCGTCCAGACTTGCCCCCGCCGGGTACTCGGTAAAGTTGAACAGTCCCACCAGCGTTTCCTCGCCGCGCTTGCGCACCAGCGCCAGCACACCGGGGTTGTGGCTGTCCCATGTGGTCACCCACGCATCCGGGGCAAAGCAGGGGTCTGCCCGCATTTGGCGCAGCTGCTCCATGCCCTGCCACAGCTGGTTTTGCAGTGTGCCCTTTCGGGTGCGCTGCTTGGCATCTTCCCAGTTGAATTTGCTGCGGTGCAGGTTGCGGCTGTCCTCCACACGGTCAGGGTCGTTTTTGTAGTCCCAGCCATTGAGCTGTGCAATTTCATCCCCGCAGTTCAGCATGGGGAAACCCTGCAAAAACGCCATGGCAGTGTGCAGCAGAAGATCACGCTTCACGGCGTAGTCCAGTGCGGTCTTATCGTCCTTTTCCAGTGCCTGTTCGATACCGCACAGGCTGGCGGTGGTGCCGCAGCTCCGGGCATCGCCGGTGGCGGGGTCGTAGTTGTACAGCTCGCCCTTTGCCCAGCTGCCGGGGAAATTGCCCTCATAGAAGTGATAGAGGTATTCCTTGTGTTTCTGCGGGTCGATGCCCAGCCGTTTCTCCACCGCCTCGTCCAGACCCCAGCCGATATCATCGTGGCAGCGCAGATAGTTCACGAACCAGCAGTTGTCCGGCAGGGCGTGAAGGGCATCCAGCTGTGCCTTCAGCAGCCGGGTATCCCGGCTGGCAAGGGCGCTCCACAGGTTGACCATGGTGGATACGTTGTAGAGCATGTGGCATTCCGGTTTTTCCGGGGTGCCGAAGTAAGCTGCCAGCTCCTTGGGAGCCATGACCACCTCGCCTTTGAGGATGACTGCCGGGCAGACGCATTCCAGCACCATGCGCAGCATCCGCACGATGGTGTGTACCTGCGGCAGATTGCGGCAGGTGGTGCCCAGCTGCTTCCAGATGTAGGGCACGGCGTCGATGCGGAACACCTCCACACCGAGATTTGCAAGGTGCAGAATGCTCTTGGTCATGTCCACGAACACCGCCGGGTTTGCGTAGTTCAGATCCCACTGGTAGTCGTGGAAGGTGGTCAGCACCCACTTGTGCATCTCCTCGCACCATGTAAAGTTGCCGGGCGCGGTGTTGGGGAACACCTGCGGCACGGTCTGCTCGTACTGGTCAGGGGTGGTACGGTCGTCATAGAGATGGTAATAGGCCTGAAACCACGGGTCGCCCGCTTTTGCTGCCATGGCCCAGCGGTGGGTGCTGGCGGTGTGGTTCATGACGAAATCCAGACACAGGCTGATGCCTGCCTTGCGCAGTTCACGGGTCAGGTTTTCCAGGTCTTTGTTGGTGCCAAGGGCAGGGTCTACGGTGTCAAAATCCTCCACCGCATAGCCGCCGTCATTGTGGGGGTGGGGCATCTGCAGCAGGGGCATCAGGTGCAGATAGGTCAGCTTCTGCTCCTTGAGGTAAGGCAGCTTCTTTGCCAGTTCTTTCAAATTTCCGGCAAAGAGGTCGGTGTACATGGTCATGCCGAACATATTGCCCCGCTTGTACCACTCCGGGTCGGCAGAGCGTGCCTTGTCCAGTGCTTTCAGCTCAGCGCTGCGGGCGTTGTAGGCTTCTGCCATCTCCCGCTCCAGAACTTCCAGCCCTTCCCGGTTGTGGTACAGCTCCATGAACAGCCATTCCAGCTCGTCCTTATGGTAGGCAAAGCGGGTGGAAAATGCAGTTTGATCCTTCATATCCTTTTATCCTTTTCGTGTAAGATGAAGCTGCACGCTGGGGTAATCGCCAAACAGCTGCGGCAGGACAAGCCCCGCATACAGCAACGTGCTGCCGCTGAACCGCATCCCCTTGTGAATGCCGTCCTCTATGGCTTTGCCGCCGTCGCGGTCATACTGAGAGCCGAAATAGTCGATGCCATCCAGCTCATACACAGCGTCTTCTTCCAGCCCACGGAAGCACAGGTGGATGGGCAAGGGATTCGCCTGCGGATGGGTCACCACCAGATTCAGCAGTGCCTCGCTGCCGTCCTCTGCGGCAAACTGCCATGCCGTGAAATATGTGTTTTCTGCCGGGTCGGTCAGCCGGTAATAATCGCCGGTGCGGATCAGGTCGTTCAGCCGCTTGAACCGCTTGATCTGGTTTTTCACTGCGGTGCACTCGGTGCGCTTCAGTTTGCCCAAATCCAGCTCGTAGCCAAAGGTGCCGCTCATCGCCACCACGGCGCGGGTGTCGATGGGGGTCGTGCGGCCGGTCTGGTGGTTGGGGCAGGCAGAAACATGGGCACCCATGGTGCAGATCGGATAGCCAAAGGAGGTGCCGTGCTGGATCGTCAGCCGTTCAATGGCATCGGTATCATCACTGCACCAGATCTGGGGATAGTAGCACAGCATTCCGGCATCAAAGCGTCCGCCGCCGCCTGCGCAGCCCTCGAACAGCACCTCCGGGAAGCCCTGCGTCAGCCGCTCTGCCAGCGCATAAACGCCCAGCATATAGCGGTGCATGATCTCACCCTGCTGCTCAGCAGGGAAAGCACGGCTGTACACATCGCTCATGCTGCGGTTCATATCCCACTTGATGTACTCGATGTGATGCTCCCGCAGCAGCTTGCCGATGGCTTCTGCCAGATAGTCCACCACCTCCGGGCGGGAGAGATCCAGCACCAGCTGGTTGCGCCCCATGGCGGGCTTGCGTCCGGGCAGGGTCAGCGCCCAGTCCGGATGGGTGCGGTACAGCTGGGAGTTCTCGTTGACCATTTCCGGCTCGATCCACAGGCCGAATTTCATGCCCAGCGCATGGATCTGCTCGATGAGTGGGTCCAGTCCGCCGGGCAGCTTTTCGCAGTTCACGGTCCAGTCGCCCAGACCCTGATTGTCGTCATTCCGGGTACCGAACCAGCCATCGTCCAGCACCATCATCTCCACGCCGAGAGAGGCCGCCTTTTCAGCGATCTTTACGATCTTTTCGGTGTTGAAATCAAAATAGGTGGCCTCCCAGTTGTTGATCAGCACCGGGCGGCGTTTGTCCTTCCACGGGCCGCGGCAGATGTTGCGCCGCAAAAAGCGGTGGTACTGCTGGGAAAGCGGGGTCAGACCCTCTGCCGCAAAGGAGAGGATCACCTCCGGGGTATCAAAAGTCTCGCCCGGCTTCAGGTTCCACGCAAAGCGTTCCTCCTGAATGCCGCTCACTACCCGGACAAGCCCGGTCTGAGAGCGCTCCACGTCCATCTGGTAGCTGCCGGAATAGACCATCATCACCCCGTAACAGGCACCGCTGGTCTCCGTTGCATCCTGCTGGCAGAGGATCAGGAAGGGATTATTGTGGTGGCTGGAGCTGCCCCGCACCGAAGAAATGGTCTGGATATTGGTGCCCACGGCTTCCCGCTCCAGCTGCCGCTCCATGGCGTGTCTGCCGTGGAAATGCAGCAGATCCCATCTGCCAAAGGGCAGATCCAGACAGGCAGATGCCGCCTTGTCCAGCCGCAGCGTGGCATCGCCGTGGTTTGTCAGCCGCGCCGCGCGGGTGATGACATCCTGCTGTGCAAACACGCCGTACAGCAGCTCCAGCGTCAGACCGGTGGCTTCGTCCTGCATTCGGACGATCAGGGTCTCGGCATCGTTTTCCTCTGCGTGGGCACAGGGCAGACCGGTCAGGGAGTATTTGCCGGATTCTATTGTATGATCAACATAGGTGAAATCCGCACCGAATGCACCTTTTTCGTCTGCGACTGTCAGACAGGAGATGCGGAAATCGCCCACGTTGCAGCCGGTATACTCCTGCGGGAGCAGATCCGGGGAAATGCCCCGGTGGGTGCGGTAAGCGTAGTAATCCGGCGAGAATCCCCGGTCTGTGCGGGGATACAGCTGCATCAGATCGCCTGCGCCGATTTTTTTACCATAATACAGGTGCAGCAGGTGCCCCAGCGCATCCACCTTCATGTGGTAGCTGGTATGGGCGGTCTCCAATACAAAAATGCGGGAGTCAGAATCAAATCGAATGCTCATTGGTTCAACACCTCAAAGAATTATTTCCAACAAAAATGCCGACAGGCAGGCGGTCGTATTGGAACGGCTACCCGCCTGTCGGCTATGATGAAGGAGAAATGTGAATTGCTTATTTACCGCCGGTCATGGCAATGCCCTGAATAAACTGCTTTTGGAAGATCAGGTACAGGATCACCATGGGGATCATGGCCAGCAGGCTGCCTGCCATCAGCACCGGGAAGTTGGTGGTGTACTGACCGTTCAGGGTGGAAAGGCCGGCAGACAGGGTCATCATGTTCAGATCAGTGTTGCAGATCAGCGGCCACATCAGGTCAGCATAAGCGAACACCGCCGTAAAGATGGCCAGTGCCGCCATGCTGGGGCCGGTCAGCGGCAGCATGACCTTGACGAAGGTCTGCCACTTGTTGCAGCCGTCCAGATACGCTGCCTCTGCGATCTCGTTGGGGATGCCCAGATACGCCTGCCGCAGAAAGAAGGTACCGAAGGCGCTGACCAGACCGGGGAACACCAGCGCGAAGATGGAGTTGGTGGCTCCCATCTTTGCCAGCATCTGGTACTGCGGAATAATGAAGATCTGGCTCGGCAGCATCATCTGGATCAGCACCAGACCGAACAGCAGCTTTTTGCAGGGGAATTCCAGCTTGGCAAAGGCATAGCCTGCCATGGAGCTGAACACCACCGCAAAAATCACACGGAACAGGATCAGCAGACCCGTATTGACGTAGAGGTTGGTAAAGGGCAGGCTCTGCAATGCCTTGACAAAGCTGTCCAGATTCCAATGGGAGGGCAGGATCTGCGGCGGGATCGCCATAGACTCCGCCTGCGTCTTGAAGCTGGTGAGCACCATCCATACAAAGGGGAAGATCATGCTGATGCTGCCGAGGATCAAGACCAGATAGGTAAAGAACGTTACGACATTCTTTCTGGTTTTCAGACTGGCATTCATAGTTTACACCTCGTAATTGACCCACTTCTTCTGACCGATGAACTGCACCAGCGTGACCAGACCGATCAGCAGCACGGTCCACACCACAATGGCCGATGCGTAGCCCTTATTGCCGGCAACAAAGCTCTCGCGGTAGAACAGGTACATCAGGCTCTGTGCGCTGGTCAGCGCAGGGTTCGTCTGCTCCACCATCATGTAGATCAGATCGTAGACCTTCAGGGAAGCCATCAGGCGCATGATGAGCACCACAAACAGGGTGGGCGACACCATGGGCAGCGTAATGCTGAAGAACTGGCGGATCTTGGATGCACCGTCCAGCTCGGCGGCTTCGTACAGGGACTGGGAAATGTTCTGGATGCCGGACAGCAGCAGCACGGCATCGTAGCCGATGGAGCTCCAGATGGAAACGATGGCACAGGTGACCAGAACGATCTTGGGGTCGGTCAGCCAGCGGATGTTCGTGCCAAGAACCTGATTCAGAATGCCATACTCCGCATTGAAGATCCACTTCCAGACCATTGCAACCGCAGCAGGAGCCACCACCATGGGCAGGAAGAAGATGGCGCGGAAGGCGGTCTTGCCCTTGATCTTTGCGTTCAGCAGCACTGCCACGATCAGCGCCAGAAAAACGCCCACCGGCACAGTGAGGATGCAGAAGTAGATGGAGTTCCAGTTTGCCTTCCAGAATTCCGCATTGCGGAACATTTCAAGGTAGTTTTCCAGACCGCAGAACTGATAGGCTCCAAAGGCTTTCGTCTTGGAAAAACTCATGTAGATGGTCTGGAAGAACGGGATAATATTCAGGATCATCAGACCGAGGATGGTGGGAGCTATCATGACCAGCCCCCAGAAACGCCCATCCCGGCCCAGCTTTGATGTGCTTTTCATTTGGTTCCTCCCAAGCTGCATTTTCAGCCCGCACTGGCCTGATCCACGATGTCCTGCATCTTCTGCAGGCCGGTGTCGATATCCTCGGTACCTGCATAGATCTTCAGCAGCTCATCATTGACCTTGCTCTTCCACTCCGGGCGAGAGGCGTTGTTGACGCTCTGGATGCTGTACTCAAACATTTCAATGAAGCACTGGATATTGATGGGATACTCTGCAAAGCAGCCTGCCCAGGTATCCTCCAGACCCTGATAGGCAGGGATGGCTGCACCGCTTTCGCCCTGAATGCGCTGGCCCTCCTCGCTGCCGAAGAACTTCAGGATATCCTTCACGGTATCCAGATTCTTGTTACTGGCAGCAGTCGCGTAGCACAGACCGTTGGAGATGGTGGCGCGGCCGTCTCCGCTTTCCGGGTCGGGGCACTTGGGCAGAACAGCCACATCCCACTTGCCCACCATTTCGGGGTAGTTCTGCAGCTCGGCAAGGATGTTCCAGTCGCCTTCCAGGAACATTGCGCCCTTCTCGGAGAAGAAGGCAGTGCCGGGAGCGGTCTCGGCAAAGTAGGTCTGGTCCGGGCACCAGTCGTTCTGCTGGAGACCGATGTAGAACTTCATTGCCTTTTCGGTGGCAGGCTGGGTAAAGCCCGCCTTGGTCTTGTCCTCGTTCAGGATGTAGCCGCCGGCCTGATACACAAAGTTCCAGTAGCCAAGCTGGTCATCGGCGTATGCCATATAGCCGTACTTGCCGGTGGCAGCGTAGATCTTCTCGGATGCGCTGACCAGATCGTCCCAAGTCCAGTTCTCGTCCGGGTAAGCAACACCGGCAGCATCGAACATCTCCTTGTTATACACCAGACCGACCGTGTCCTTGTCCTTGGGGACTGCATACAGGGTACCGTTGGAGCCCATGGCGTTGGACAGCGAGATCTCCGAGAACTTGTCCTTTTCCACAATGTCGGTGCAGTCTGCCAGCATCCCTTTGTCGGCATATTTCAGCAGCTCGTTGGTGTGCATCCAGAAAATATCCGGCATCTGGTTGCTGGTGGCTGCGGCCTCGAGCTTTGTCCAGTATTCGTTCCAGCTGGTGACCTGCACCTCAATGCTGACCTCCGGGTGCTGCTGGGTGTAGGCGGCACACATCGCCTCCATGCCTTCCTTCTGTGCAACGTCCCAGATCTGGAAGGTCAGTGCCTTCTTGCCGCCGGAAGAACCGTTGCCGCTGCTGCCGCCGCAGGCTGCCAGCATGGATGCGGCGCTCATTGCTGCCATTGCCTTTACGAATTGTCTGCGAGAGATCTTCATTTTTTTCTCCTCCAAAGTCCTTATTCCGTAGGGTGATCTTCGTACTGTGTCGCACCGGCCGGGTCGATTTTTCCTGCTTTTGTCAGCTCTTACAAAAGCAGCGAGAAAATTTTGTGCATCATCACATTGCACAGTTTCTTTTCTCTTGTTGTGCCATTATTATACTATCTGCCAGTAGTTTCGTAAATGCAAAAATGCGACTTGTTATATCTCAATTTGAAGGAATACTATGAATTATGTTGAAGTCGTCACGCATTTTGGTATATAATAAGAAAAAGCGGACAGGAGGCGCCTTGTATGCAAGAATGTATAAAAAGAAACGTATCAACGGAAACAAAATGCAGGTTCCATGTGTTTCAGGATGAGCGATTCGTCGATCTCAACTTATACCAATATGGCTGGGAGCAGACAGAGCCTCTGCACTCCTATGGTCCCTATGCCCGCAACCACTATCTGTTCCACTATGTCATCTCCGGCAAAGGGCTTCTGCTTGCAAACGAGCAGGAATACACCATCGAGGGCGGGCATGGTTTTCTGATTGCTCCCGGTCAGGTCACCACCTACCGTGCCGATGAACAGGAGCCGTGGGAATACACATGGATCGAGTTTGACGGTCTGCGTGCCCACGAAGCCCTGAACCTTGCAGGCATCAGCGGACAGAACCCTGTGTACTCGCCTGCAAGCGCCAAAGCCGGGCAGCTGTTGCAGGAGCAGATGCTCTTCCTTGTAAATCACAGTCAGGACAGCCCCATGCGTCAGATCGGCTACGGCTTTCTGTTTCTAGATCAGCTTGTACAGTCCTCTGCCTCCCATCAGGCACAAAGTCCCCGCCGCCTGCGGGACTTCTATATGAAGGAGGCTCTGTCTTTCATAGAGCAGCATTACAGCGAAGATATTTCCATCGAGGATATCTCCTCCGTCTGCGGACTGAACCGCAGCTATTTCAGCAAGGTATTCCGAGATACCATGGGCGAAAGCCCACAGGGGTTCCTGCTGCACTACCGCATGGCACGGGCGGCACAGCTGCTGACCGAAAGCCGCCTGCCCATCAGCACCATCAGCACCATGGTCAGCTATCCCAATCAGCTCCACTTTTCCCGTGCGTTCAAAAATGTATATGGCATCAGCCCACGGGACTATCGTGCAAAGCATTTTGCACTATAAAAATTGGTCTCATTCTCCGCTATACGCCTTTCGTTTTTCCGACATATAAAAACACCCCATTTGTCAGACCGAATACTGTCGGACAAATGGGGTGCTGTTCATTCAGGGGCGCACTCTGTTTTTGCTTTGCCATTGCTGCGCAACCGCGGCATTCTGCTTTCCGAAGAAAACAAAAAATCCGAACCCTTCTCCTATCGAGAAAAGGTTCGGATTTTCATGGTTTGGTGCGGATAAGAGGACTTGAACCTCCACCGAGTTGCCCCGATTAGAACCTGAA
>ERZ780012.71-NODE-71-length-45963-cov-2.59194_pt1 | contig 45963 bp, 56 predicted proteins | sample MGYA00511869_ERZ780012 | MGnify/ENA primary metagenome ERZ780012 (study PRJEB29588, sample SAMEA2161608) | human gut metagenome | biome: human gut; feature: human-associated habitat; material: faeces | place: Denmark | collected 2008/2010 ... | reverse complement strand
GACGCGAAATGTAGAAGTGTTTGATACGGCGATTGCAATCATGGCAGGACTTATGATTATTCCGGCGGTGTTTGCATTTTCCGGCGGAGATCCGGATACGCTGCAGGCAGGACCTTCGCTCATGTTTATCACGATTCCGAAGGTGTTTGCGAATATGGGACTTGGAACAGGCGTCGGGATTTTGTTCTTCCTGCTTGTGTTATTTGCAGCCTTGACAAGCTCAATCGCCCTGACGGAAAGTGCTGTTGCGACATTCGAGGATGAGCTTGGCTGGGGACGTAAGAAGTCAACGGTTGTGATCGGATTGATTATGATTGGACTTGGAACGTTATCAAGTCTTGGATATGGTCCACTTGGATTCGTGAAGATACTCGGAATGCAGTTTTTGGACCTGTTTGATTTCCTGACGAATTCCGTGATGATGCCGATTGCTGCGTTTGTGACAAGTCTGCTTGTATCGCGCGTGGTTGGAATCGACAAGATCGAAGAGGAAATCTGCCATGGAGAAAGTAAGTTCCGGAGAAAGAAGATATTTGTCGTGATGATAAAATATCTGTGCCCGATCTTCGCGCTGATCATTCTGCTTAGTTCCGTGGCGAATGCGTTTGGCTGGATATCAATGTAAAAAGAAAATATGATGATGAACGTAGCCAAACAGATGATTGCGGAACATGTTTTCGGGTAAATCAGAGGTAATCGGATATGGAACCAAAACAGGAGCATAAAATGATATCCCGTGCAGATATCCTGCTGATCGTCGGAATTATGATTCTGGCGATCGCAGGACTTTTTGTGTGGAAGAAGCTGCAAAAGCCCGGAGCGTACGTTGATATCATGATCGATGGTGATTCTGTGAAGACATTGCAGCTTGATCAGGATACAAGCTACGAGGTAAAGCAGCAGACGGGTGTTAATACGGTCGTTGTGCAGGATGGCAATGTGACTGTGCAAGATGCAGACTGCCCGGATAAGATCTGTGAGAAGCACCGGGCAATCAGCCAGACTGGGGAGACGATCATCTGTCTGCCACACAAACTTGTAGTGGAGATTAAAGAGTAGATGGACATAGACTGGACATGGAAGACGAAAAGAGACAGAGCACAGTGAAGGACGCACACGGACAAAAAAATAACCAATCACAATTAAATAATAACCATAAAATTGCACTCTGCGGTGTGCTGATTGCACTAGCCATGATCTTATCGTATCTGGAAAGCCTGGTGCCAATCCATATGGCGGTACCGGGGGTGAAGCTTGGTCTTGCCAATCTTGTTACGATCATCGCGTTGCAGAAACTGGATCTGAAGTCGACGGTTGTAATCTCGGTCGGACGTATCATCCTGTCGAATGTCCTGTTCGGAAATATGGCGGTGTTACTATACAGTCTGGCCGGTGCGGCATGCAGCATCCTGATCATGACGGCACTAAAAAAATGCCGGGTATTCGGACTTGTAGGAATTAGTGTTGCAGGCGCAGTCTTCCACAATCTGGGGCAGATCCTGGTCGCGGTCTGCGTGATGGAAAACGTGCGTATTTTTTATTATATGTTCATCCTGTTGATTACCGGAACGGTCGCTGGTGTAGCAATCGGATTGCTTGCTTCGTTTCTGTTAAAAAATATAAGAATATAGTCACAAAAGTTGTGAAATTAAGGACACATTTGTTGATAAAAATCCTCACTTGTATTAGAATAGTAGTAAATATTTTTTAGAGTGGGGTCAGTACGATGAAACTAACTTTTAAAGGAGGCATCCATCCATACGAAGGGAAAGAACTTACGATGGATAAGGATGTAATTGAATATGTCCCAAAGGGAGATATGGTATATCCACTGAGTCAGCATATCGGTGCACCTGCGAAGGCGGTTGTCAAAAAAGGTGACCGTGTTTTGGTAGGGCAGCTGATTGCAGAAGCCGGTGGATTTGTTTCTGCAAACATTCATTCTTCTGTATCCGGAACAGTCAAGGCCGTGGAACCTAGACTGACTGCATCCGGTTCTAAGGTCAATTCGATCGTGATCGAAAATGACAATCAGTTTGAAGAAATTGAATATGTGAAAAATGAGAAGCCACTTGCGGAGCTTACAAAGGAAGAGATTTTGGAAGCAATCAAGAACGCAGGCGTTGTCGGCATGGGTGGCGCCGGATTCCCGACGAATGTCAAGCTCTCACCGAAGAATGCAGACGAGATTGATTACATTATCGTGAATGCATCCGAGTGTGAGCCATATCTGACATCGGATTACCGTCGTCTGCTTGATGAGACGGACAAGGTGATCGAGGGCTTGCGTCTTGCACTTGCAATCTTCCCGAAAGCAAAGGGAATCATCGCGGTCGAGGATAACAAGCCAAAGGCAATCCAGAAGTTGAAGGAAGTGCTTGGAAATGATCCGGACATCAAGGTCAATTCCATGAAGACCAAGTATCCGGAGGGAGCAGAACGTCAGCTCATCTATGCGAATACCGGACGGTATATCAATTCGAAGATGCTTCCGGCAGATGCCGGCTGTATCGTACATAATGTAGATACGGTGTATTCCATCTGTGAAGCTGTACGGCAGGGCAAACCGTTGATGCAGAGACTGGTGACTGTGACCGGTGATGCGATTACAGAACCATGCAACTATCTTGTACGGATAGGTACAAGCTTTGCAGAGCTGATCGAGGCAGCAGGTGGATTCCTGCAGGATCCGGAGAAGATCATTGCCGGTGGTCCGATGATGGGAAAAGCCATCTATGATCTGAATATTCCGGTTACGAAGTCTTCATCGGCAATTCTATGTATGACGAAGGATGAGGTCTCAGAGTATGAGCCGAGTAACTGTATCCGCTGTGGCAGATGTGTGGAGGTTTGTCCGGGCAGAGTGATGCCGAACAAGCTTGCGACACTGGCAGAACAGGGTGATCTGGAGGAGTTCCAGAAGATAAATGGTATGGAATGCTGTGAGTGTGGCTGTTGTTCGTATGTATGTCCGGCGAAGCGCCATCTGACACAGACGATTGCAGGCACAAGAAAAGCCATCTTGGCGAATCGCAAGAAATAGGAGGTGCGAGAAAGTGGAACAGGAAAATTTGAAATTAAAGGTCTCTGCTTCCCCGCATGTGAGAAGCAAGGCAACGACATCGGATATCATGTTCGATGTTGTGATCGCATTAGTTCCGGCAACGGCATTCGGTCTGTACATATTTGGCTGGTATGCGGCATTGCTGGTCGCAGTTTGTATCGGAAGCTGTGTTGGGTTTGAAGCATTATATCAGAAATGTATGGGCAAGAAGGTAACGGTTGGAGATTTCTCTGCCGTGGTAACCGGATTGCTGCTTGCTCTGAACCTGCCACCAAACCTTCCAATCTGGATGGCGATTGCTGGTTCTGCATTTGCAATCATCATTGTAAAGCAGCTTTTTGGTGGACTTGGACAGAACTTTATGAACCCGGCACTTGGAGCTAGATGCTTCCTGTTGCTGTCGTTCTCTCGTTATATGACAAACTTCGTATATGACGGTGTGGCAACTGCAACACCACTTGCAACACTGAAGCTTACCGGCATGGTAAACCTGCGTAGCATGTTCCTTGGATATACAGCAGGTACCATTGGTGAGACATCCGTGGTTGCACTGTTGATCGGTGCAATCTATCTGCTTTGCAAGAGGGTAATCAGCCCAAAGATTCCTTTGATTTACATTGGAACTTTTACAATCGCAGTTGCAATCTATGCAGCAACGAAGGATTACAATGTACCGGTTTATGTGGCTGCACATTTGTGTGGTGGCGGCCTGATGCTTGGTGCATGGTTCATGGCAACCGATTATGTGACAAGCCCGATCACTTCCTCAGGAAAAGTAATCTACGCGATCGGACTTGGACTTTTAACATTTGTACTTCGTATCTTCGGAAGCAGTACCGAGGGTGTTTCTTATTCCATCATCATCATGAACCTGTTAGTACCTCTGATCGAGCGTGCAACCGTACCGAAGGCATTTGGCGAGGGTGCCGAGATCAAGGATAAGAAGCAGGCAAAGCTTGCAACGAAAGAGGCAAAGAAGGAAGCAAAGAAAGCTGCAAAGACAGTAGATGCTTCAGAAGGTGATGACAAAGAACCAAAGAAGAAAGACAAGATGGATGTCAAGGGCATCGTGGTTGCAATCGTTGCAATTTGTGTGATCACCGTTGTGATGGGCGCTGCATTAGGCGGTGTCTACAGTGTCACAAAGGACCCGATCGAGAAGGCACAGGAGCAGGCAAAGAACGATGCGTATGCGGAGGTACTTCCGGAAGCAACCCGTATTCTAAGCGTGGAAGAGGACGGAGATGTAGTGAAGCAGATCAATCCATTGCTGGAGTCTTATGGATTTGAAAATGTACACATCGACGATATCTGTGTCGGCGGTGATGATGAGAAAAACACGCTGGTTGGCTATGTGGTACTTATCACAAGTACAGCCGGCTATGGCGGAGATATCCAGATGGCAATCGGTATCAACACCGAGTATCAGATTACAGGTATTTCGTTCCTGACATTGAATGAGACGGCAGGTCTTGGTATGGAAGCAGATACCGATGAATTCAAGTCACAGTTTATTGGCAAGCAGGTCAATAAGTTTGAGTATACAAAGACTGGTTCGACGAAGGACAGTGAGATCGATGCATTGTCTGGTGCGACGATTACCACATCGGCAGTAACAAATGCAGTCAATGCGGCACTTCGTACAATTCGATTCCTGACAGTAGGAGGTGCGAACTAATATGGGAAAGATAGCAGAACGTTTAAAGAATGGTATTATCACAGAGAACCCGACCTTTGTCCAGATGCTTGGTATGTGTCCGACACTTGCGGTTACATCTTCCGCGATCAATGGACTGGGTATGGGACTTACAACGATGGTAATCCTGACGATGAGCAATTTCATGATCTCCCTGCTCCGGAAACTGATTCCGGACAAGGTGCGTATTCCGGCATACATCGTTATCATTGCTTCGTTTGTAACAATCGTACAGTTTGTATTGCAGGCATATATTCCAAGCCTGAACGACAGCCTGGGAATTTTTATTCCACTGATCGTTGTAAACTGTATTATCTTAGGTAGAGCCGAGAGCTATGCATCAAAGAATCCGGTGATCCCATCCATTTTTGATGGTATCGGTATGGGACTTGGATTTACCGTTGGACTGACTACCATCGGTATCATCCGTGAGATCCTTGGCTCTGGCAGTATTTTTGGATTCAGCTTTGTAAAGGCTGTTGAGAATTTCGCTGAAAGTCATGCAAGTGATAAGGTCTTCCAGATCTTGTCCGATCAGGGACTGTTCCAGCCGGCAAGTATTTTTGTATCGGCACCGGGCGCATTCCTTGTACTGGCATTTATCATTGCATTTATCAACCGTCGTCATATCAAGAAGGCAAAGAAGACGGGCGAGAAGGCAGAGACATGCAGACTGGCAGATTGCGCAAGCTGTGCAAATGCCATGTGTGCAGGCAAGGGAAAGGAGGAGTAGGATATGAACATTATTTTATTAGCGATATCCGCTGCTCTTGTGAACAATGTAATCCTGAGCCAGTTCATGGGTATCTGTCCATTTTTAGGAGTATCAAAGAAGGTAAGCACAGCAGCCGGTATGGGCGGTGCGGTTATCTTCGTTATGACGATTGCTTCGGCGGTGACAAGTGTGATTTATCATTTCGTGCTTGTGCCACTTAAGCTTTCTTATCTGAACACGATTGTGTTTATCTTAGTGATTGCGGCACTGGTACAGTTTGTGGAGATGTTCTTAAAGAAGACGATTCCATCGCTGTATGAAGCGCTGGGCGTGTACTTGCCACTGATCACAACAAACTGTGCAGTGCTTGGTATCGCACTCAAAAATGTGCAGGATGATTTAAACATTGGAGAGTCTATCATCAACGGTATGTTCTCTGCAGTCGGATTTGCGATTGCGATTATCGTAATGGCAGGCATCCGGGAGAAGATTGATAAAAATGATATACCGGAAAGCTTCAAAGGAGCGCCAATCGTGCTGATCACAGCCGGTCTTATGGCAATCGCTTTCCTTGGATTGAACGGATTGATTTAGAGGAGGCGAAGAAATGGGAGCATCGATTTTGTACGCGGCTGCGGTCATCGGAATTGTCGGAATTTTAGCCGGAATCCTTCTGGGTGTAGCGAGCGAGAAGTTTAAAGTCAAAGTAGACGAAAAAGAAATTAAAGTACGTGAGGCATTGCCGGGTAATAACTGTGGAGGTTGTGGATATCCGGGGTGTGATGGTCTTGCGGCAGCAATCGCAAAAGGCGAAGCGAAGCCGGATGCCTGTCCGGTCGGTGGCGAGGGGCGGTGTCGAGACCGTAGCAAAGAAGATTGTAGAGATCGTCGGTGGGGAGATCGACAGTGTCAGACATGTCGCACATGTGAAATGTGCCGGAACCTGCGAGAAAGCAAAGGATGCGTACGATTATGTCGGACCAGAGGATTGCCAGATTGCGGCGAATGCACCAGGCGGCGGACCAAAGGGTTGTAGCTTCGGTTGTCTTGGTTATGGTTCATGTAAGCGTGCCTGCCAGTTTGATGCAATTTCCATCGTAGATGGTGTGGCAGTTGTGGACAAAGACAAATGTAAGTCCTGCGGACAGTGTGTACTTGCCTGTCCGAGACATATCATCGAGATGGTACCGGAAGATGCCGGTGCAATCGTCGAGTGTAATTCGAAGGAATTCGGTAAAGAGGAATTCGGTAAAGACGTAAAGGCGGTCTGCAGCGCAGGCTGTATCGGATGTGGTCTGTGTCAGAGAAACTGTCCACAGGGCGCAATCACCGTGAAAGATCACCTCGCAGTTGTCGATTACGAGAAATGTACCGGCTGTGGGACATGTAAAGAGAAGTGCCCGGTCAAAATAATAAAGTAGACGATATGTGTTAATATAATAAAGTGTATCAAGTTGTACATAATTACAATTCTGACACAGACCGTTGAAGCACGCTGGTACTTAATGAATGGCAAACTTGTTTGCCGTGAATTTAGTACCACTGCGTGATGAACCGAGCGGTATGGAAAGAGATTACGTTATTATCACTGATTCATCGAACGATTTACCAGTCGGCTATGCCGAGGAACAGGGCGTCGTGATTATTCCAATCAGCTTTGAAATCGGCGATGAAGTATTTGATGGAAGAGAAAAAACACTGACAAAGAAAGAGTTCTATGACCGCATGCGTGCGGGACAGGGAACAAAGACAGCAGCGCCGAACATCAACGATATTGAAGAGGAGTTTGAGAAGGCACTGTCCGCAGGAAAAGACGTATTATTTACCTGTCTTTCCTCCGGTATCAGCAGTACGATCAACAACGCGTTTGTATGTAAGGAAGAGATGCAGGAGAAATATCCGGATGCGGAAATCTGTGTGTTTGATTCCATCTGCGCGAGTGGTGGACATGGACTGCTGATCTATCATGCGATTGAGAACAAGAAAAAAGGCATGTCCGTCAAAGAGAACATGCAGGCACTCGAAGAGCTGAAGCATCGTATCGTGCACAAATTCACGGTGGATGATCTGACCTATTTGCAGAGAGGTGGACGTATCTCCAAGACGGCAGCCGTTATCGGTGGCATGATCCAGTTGAAGCCGGTTCTGCATGTGGATACAGAGGGAAGACTTGCAGCTGAGAGTAAAGTGCGTGGACGTAAGAAAGCGTTAAACCAGCTGCTTGCAGAGATGGATATCTGTACAGGAGGCTATGCAGACAAGCAGGATGTAGTACTGATCTGTCACGCGGATTGTCCGGAGGATGCGGAGTATGTCCGGGCAAAGGTAGAGGAGAAGTATCATCCAAATAAGATCATCATGAGCGAGGTCGGACCAATCGTCGGAGCACACGTTGGACCGGGAACGATGGTACTTATTTTTGAAGGTGACAAGCGATAAGATTTCGCATATACTAACTATAAAAAGCGAAGGTATGCGATGCGCTTTTTAGAATTAAAAGAAAAAGAAGTTATAAACTGCAAAGATTGCAGGCGGCTCGGCTATGTTGCCGATGTCGAGTTTGATTGTGAGACAGGGAAGATACTTGCAATCATCGTACCGGGACCGGGCAAATTATTTTCCTGCTTTGGTTCGGGAACGGAATATTACATCCGGTATTGCAACATTGTGCGTATCGGACCGGACATTGTTCTGGTCGATATTGATGCCTGCGATATACGGAAAATTCAGGGAGGAAAGGAATAAACATATGAAGTGCCCATTTTGCGGAGATGATAATACGCGTGTGATTGACTCAAGACCAGCAGATGACAACGAGGCAATCCGTAGAAGAAGACAGTGTGATGAGTGTGGAAAGCGTTTTACTACGTATGAGAAGGTAGAGACGATTCCTCTGATTGTAATCAAGAAGGATAAGAATCGTGAGACATATGACCGTTCCAAGATTGAGTCAGGAGTGGTACGTTCCTGTCACAAACGTCCGGTATCTGTGGATCAGATCGAGGCATGTGTGGATGAGATCGAGAACAAGATTTTCAATCTCGGCGTGCGTGAAATCGAAAGCGAGAAGATTGGTGAGATTGTAATGGATCAGATTCGTGATCTGGATCAGGTTGCATATGTGCGTTTCGCATCCGTCTACCGTCAGTTCAAGGATGCGGATACGTTTATGAGTGAGTTGAAGAAGCTTCTGGATACAAAGTAGACGGAACTGAAAGGGACGTTATGGATTATATCAAACTGATCGAAGGTGCAGAGGGCGAGATTGTTGAGAAGAAATCCCGTTTTATTGCGCAGATTGCCCCGGTTGAGACAGAAGAAGAGGCGTATGCATTTATCGAGAAGATTAAGAAGAAGCATTACGATGCACGGCATAACTGCTTTGCATTTTCCGTGGGCGCTGAGATGCCGCTGCTCCGGTTCTCGGATGATGGAGAACCACAGGGCACTGCAGGAAAGCCGATGCTGGAGTTGATTCAGAATTCTGGAATCCATGATATCTGTGTTTCGTGCGGACTTGTCCGTGCATATACGCAGGCAACAAAGGAAGCCCTAGAAGCGTGTACGACGAAGTTAATGCAACAGTTGCTTCCTGTTTTGATCCGGACGAATTATACGGATATGGGGAAAATACAATATATCCTGAATACGAGACAGGTTGCGATCATCAACACGGAATTCGCAGAGGATGTGGTCTTTACGGTACATATTCCGGTTGGCGATGCGAAAGCAATCTTAAAAGAGATAACCGATGCGACGAATGCAAGAGCGCAGATCGAAGAACAGGACGAGATCTTTGGATGATCTCGTCCTGTTTTTGTATCATATTAAATGTATGTTCCAATAATTAAAAAATATGAAATCATAGAATATAATTCACGAAGAAATATACGATGGTAATCAGTAAAAGCACCGGGATCCACTTGGCAAGTGTCCGGCTTTTTTTGATAAACACCGAAAGTACAAGCGACAGAAGATAGGCAAGCAGACTGACAAGTGTTACCTGTAACAGAGTTGCAGTTCCGTAGGTGATGCCGTTGCATAGCATGCCGATTCCGTAGATTGGAAGGATGCCAGCCAGAAGTCCCGTGCATAAAATACCATATCTGCGTTTGCCAGAAAGTGCGATGTAGATGCCACGTTCCTGATCCTGTAAGAACAACATCAGGCTGAACAGAGAAGCAAACAGGACGAGCAGACAGGTGCATTCGTAGATTGGAAGCTGGATACGATAGGTATTTTCCTTATAATCGTAGGCACCGTCTGTGACAGAGGACATACGGAAGATTGTGTCACTGTTCATATATGCCTATGCCTGCATGCGGCTTTTTAACTCTTCAGACAACGCTGCATCGTCGATCGTGTCAACCAGAATCTGTGGGGATGCAACCTTGAAGATATAATGGAAGAATGTCTCGCAGATGGCAGAGGAAAGTGTACTTGCACTTGTCTCATACAAGGAAACCTTTGGTTCCCCGGAGCCTGCAATGTAGCCGGAGAAAAATCCATCTGGCAGGACAAAACCGCATTCTGCATCACCCGCCTGTACATCCCGGATTACATCTGTGGACGCATCTACATAATAAAACTGATAGAGCGAGGGGCAACACGGATTTCTGTGGACTGGCTTTTCGCTGGAAGCAATGCATAGATTCCAGTTAAGATGAGCAGGACGCCCAGCATGCACCAATATAGCTTTCGATGTAAAATTCGTTTCCATGCGACAATCAGTCGGTTCATAACAAAACTCCCAAATGTTTAATAAAGTGCGTGGCAGAAAATCTGCATTACATACGTTCCCGGCAGATACGGACGGATCTGCTGTATCACCTTTGGCAGCAGAACATCCGGTAGAAGTCCGCCACCGCAGTAGGCAAGCACCAGCACAACAAATAACAGACAGATATTTGCGGAAAAGGTACTTCTGGAAAAGGTTGCGATTCCGGCGATCAGCAGTGCAATCAAAAGCAGTGCAGGGATGATCGTCAGAAGTCCGTTCAGGTTTGCGTGCCCCATCCAGATGGAGATTCCGATATAGCACGGCAGGAACAGGATATACAGAGCTAAAAATGTATGGATCATGTTTGCTGCCAGTATATGTCCGCGGTTTAGGTGATACAGCTTCCGGTGTAAATTCGTGGGCACGTGTCGTGTCAAGGCCGCTGTAAATACCAGCCTGAGCAGTTCCGAGCAGTCCGGCGTAGGACATGAACAATTCGTTGATGATATAAGAGGATATGGAGCTGTTGTCGTAAACAACGATATCAAGCGGTACATTTGTACTGTCCATAATTCCAGAGAAAAACTGCTCCGGGACGATGATCAGATACAGGATTTCATGCGAAGCAAGCATGTTATAGCCTTCCTCGACGCTGTTTACCTGTACGAGCTGGACGGTTTCCTCCATTCCTTCTAAATCCTGTAACATACCAATGCCAAGCTGGTTTAGGTCCAGGTTGTCGTCCTGTGGCAGATAGTATCCGATGGAAATCGCAGAAAATACATTTTCCTTATATAGATGTCTGGATAGATAAAATCCTGCGGTTCCAGTCAGGAGAAGCAACAGTAACAATGAGACAAACATCGATGGCAGATAGTGTAACAGCCGTTTGCAGTTGGCGCGGATGAAATTGAAAAACATATGGATGTGAGACATAAGTTCCTCTTAAATTTAATTTCTTAGCAGATCAATATAATTAGTGCCCTCTGGCAGATGCGACGCATCGAAGAGTGTGCCATTTTTCAGAAGATAGACTGTGTGGCAGAACTGAAAAACGGCTTCCTCATGGGAGGCAATCACAATGGAATTTCCAAGACTTAAATAATAACGCATAAACTGCATGGCATCCTGTTTGGCTGGAAGATCCAGTGCTGCAAATGGCTCATCCATCAGCAGAATCTGTGGTGCATCGAGCAGGGCACACGCGAGACTGAGCCGCTTTTTCATACCACCGGACATATTTTTGACCGGAGTATCCAGAAATGTCTGGATTCCAAGCTGGGCGAGCGGTGGTGCCTGCAATGCCTGCAGGATTTCGGATTTGCGTTTGTTCGTCCACATACGCAGATTATCCACAGGCTTTAGCTCATCATAGAGCGGATTTTCCTGTGGGACATAGCCGATTCTTACATCTGGTGTTCCGGCATATTTTTTTGCAATGCAGGAAAGCAATGCAGGAAAGCAACGTGGATTTCCCGGAGCCGTTGACGCCTAAAATCCCGATGTCACAGCCTTCCGGGACGGGAAAAGACACATCGTTCAGCACCTGTTTTTTTCCGTATGATTTTGAGATATGTTCAATCTGAAACATAATAACTCCTTTGATTGGTTTTCGATTGCGATTTTTGCATCCGTTCAAGTCTTTGGTTCTTTGAATTAAGATAGCATTTTTAGGTAGAATATACAAGTAGAAAGCGCGGATAAGTGGATTTTGTCTATGGACTTTATATTACAAATTTGCTATAATTTTAAACATATATGACATGGCGTATATTTATGCGCAACGGAAACTTGTTAGAACGAAAGACATGGGGTACATACATTATGAATGGAACGAGATTAGCGAAGAAAAATGATCTGGCGATGAAGGTGATGGTTGCTTTTGCAATCGCGAAAATCGTAGTATTGATTATTAATCATAAGACACAGGAGGGATTTGTGCCGCTGCTGGTATTATTTGCATTGTTTGCGGTTGGAAATGTTGTGTTCCAGCTGATCAATGACCGCAGTGAACTGATGAAATTCACATCGGTCACAGCATTTTCTGTGCTGGTACTTGTGTCTGTATTTGTATCCGGCTCGGTGATGGAGGCACTTCCGATCTTTATCGCGATGGGCATGTGTATCATCTCCGCATTCTGGTTGAGACGATCATTCAGATCGCAAAGCATGGATTTGCACTATCAGCTACATGGATAGAGATTCTGCTTTTAGCAGCTATTTTCACATTTGGAATTCTGATGGCTTGTAACATTACTTTGCGCGAGCAGGAGACAGACCGTCAGGAAATTGAGTACCATGTTGCATATCAGGAAGAAATCACAGAGAACATGGTCAAGGTCGTTGATAACGGAAATGCGCATATCGAGCAGCTGCAGTCAAAGCTGGATAACTTCCAGGCAGCGACAGCAGAAGTAACGAAGTCTGTTGATGCCATTTCAACCGGCGTTACCGATACGGCAGAGAATATGGAAGTGTCAACAACGATGACACAGCAGATTCAGGATATTATTGATAACCTGATCGACGTCAAGGACAATACCGTACAGTCGACACACCGGGCAATCGAATCTGTAAAGTCCGGTTTAGATATTATTGAAAGTCTGAAGGATAAGTCGGACGATATCAATGTTGCAAATGAAGATGTAACACGTGTATCCGAAGAACTCTGCGAGAAGATTCAGTCCGCAGAGGAAATCACACAAATCATCTATCAGATCTCCAGCCAGACAAACCTTCTTGCGTTAAATGCAAGTATTGAGGCCGCACGTGCAGGAGAGCAGGGACGTGGATTTGCCGTGGTTGCAGATGAAATTCGTAAATTAGCGGATGATACAAGAAGTTCGATTGACAGTATTACACAGTTGTTGAAGGGTGTGACGGATCTTGCCAATCATACATCGGATCTGGTTCGCCGAAGCGTTGATGCCGTATCAGAACAGGCGAAATATATCGAGGCGGCAGATGGAAGCTTCCAGACAATTGCTGGGGCAGTGGAAGAATTATCCGGCGATATGAAGCAACTTGATAAGCTGTCTGGAAATCTGGATGCATCGAACAATTCCATCATTGACGGTCTGGCAAATCAGCAGGCTGCCAGTGAAGAAATCGCAGCAAATGCACAGTCCTCCGCAGATCTGTGCGAGACAAACTTAAATGAATTAAATGGTGTCATTGATGAGTTAAATGAGATTGCGAAGATTATCGGAAGTCTGCGTGCGGCTGATTTAGAAGAAATCAATAAGATGTTAGATGAGACAACCGTTCAGACTGTATCTCGTGACACAACCGATTATTCAGATTATTTTTCAGAGGATGATGGACAGGAAGCAGAGGCTCCTGCGAGTGCATCCGCAGAGGAAGATGACGCAGAGGAGTCCGAATCCGAAGAGACAGAACCGGCGGAGACAGATTCAACGGAAGAGACAGAACCGGTGGAGACAGATCCAACCGAAGATGCGTCGGAGGAAACATGCGAAGATTCTGAGGATACACAGGCTGGGATAGATGAAGCATATGAATCCTGGGAAGATGCAGAAGACAGTGGAGAAAACAGTGGAATAGAAGAAAACCGAGATGAAGAAGCAACAGAAGAAGATGAAGAGATAAGTGAAGATCCCGAAACGGAAGATGATACAGCATATGACGAGGAAACAGACGAAGAGGACTCTGATCAGGAATAATCAGTAGTCCTCCTCGATGACCTGAAAGTCAAGATAATCAAAATCGATGGATTCGATGAAATTATCCTGCGTGAACCGGGTTCTTGCATGACGAATAAAATCCTGCTGAGAAATCAAGGGTGTAGCATAGCTCGTCAAGGGCGGCATACACCTTTTTTGTACGCGTCATGGTATAGTCCTCGATGCAGACGGTATGGTCTTTGACGAGACGGTTATCTTTCATTATTTTTCCCCAGATACGAAACATAGTATCACCTGCCTTGGTAGTATAGAATATGTCACAGAGAATGAAATCATGCCCGGTGTGACAGAATTATTATATCGGGCATAAGACAAAAAAACAAGTTAAGATATCAAGTGATTTAAAATAAAGGAGCAACAATATGAGTTACAAATTGATTACCAAAGATGGAAGTGCCAAGCGTGGCGAATTTACGACACCGCATGGCGTGATCCAGACACCGGTCTTTATGAATGTCGGTACAGCCGCCGCCATCAAGGGTGCGGTATCGACGGAGGATCTGCAGACGATCGGAACGCAGGTGGAATTGTCAAACACCTATCATTTGCATGTGAGACCAGGCGACGAGGTTGTAAAGAAACTCGGCGGTTTGCATAAGTTTATGGTATGGGACAAGCCAATTCTGACCGATTCCGGCGGATTTCAGGTATTCTCACTTGCAGGACTCAGAAAGATTAAAGAAGAGGGTGTAACATTCCATTCGCATGTTGATGGACGTCTCATATTTATGGGACCGGAGGAGAGTATGCAGATTCAGTCAAACCTTGCATCTACGATTGCAATGGCATTCGATGAATGTGCACCGGCCAAGGCAGACCGTTCCTACATCCAGCCATCGGTAGACCGTACAACACGCTGGTTAGAGCGGTGCAAGCGGGAGATGCATAGGCTGAATTGTCTCGAAGATACGATTAACAAGCAGCAGATGCTCTTCGGTATCAATCAGGGAGGCGTTATAGATGATATCCGTATCGAGCATGCGAAGCGGATTGCAGACATGGATTTAGACGGTTATGCAATCGGCGGACTGGCAGTTGGAGAGACACATGCGGAGATGTATCGGATTATCGAGTCGGTTATTCCGTATCTGCCGGAGAACAAGCCAACCTATCTGATGGGCGTTGGTACACCGGCGAATATACTGGAAGCTGTAGAACGTGGGGTTGATTTTTTTGACTGTGTATACCCATCCCGGAATGGAAGACATGGCCATGTCTACACGAACCATGGCAAGTTGAATCTGTTCAACGCAAAATATGAACTGGATGAGCGCCCAATTGAGGAAAGCTGTGGATGTCCGGCGTGCAAGAGGTATTCGAGAGCCTATATCCGCCATCTGCTCAAAGCAAAGGAAATGCTTGGAATGAGATTTTGTGTCTTGCATAATTTATATTTTTATAATAATATGATGAGTGAGATTCGGGAGGCAATCGAGGAACATCGTTATAGTGAATATAAACGACAGAAATTAGAAGGCTTTCAAAATCAAGAATAAATAAAAGGAGTTTTAAGACATGTTATTAACATTACTGGAATCAACAGCAACAACAGCAAAACAGCCAAGTGGATTGTTCTGGGTTATCTACATTGTAATCTTAGTCGGATTCATGTGGTTACTGATCATCCGTCCACAGAAGAAGCAGAAGAAGCAGATGGAAGATCTGCACAAGGCAATGGAACCGGGTGACAACATCATGACCACAGGTGGTTTCTATGGTACAATCCTTGATATCGTAGATGATACAACAGTTATCGTAGAGTTCGGTAATAACAAGAACTGCCGTATCCCAATGCACAAGAACGCAATCGCTGAGATTGAAAAAGCAGGTTCCGCAGTCGTAAAGGATGAGGAAGAGGATACACCTGTAAAGGAAGAGAAAAAGGAAGACAAGAAAGCAGATAAGAAGCTTGGAAAGACAAAGGAATAATCCGGATTTGTTATGAGAAATGCAGATACTAGCCATGTTTGCATATTCTACAAAAAATGACAAAAAAGGTGTAGACGAAATTATGACTTTGTGAGAAAATGTAGTTGATGGTGTTTTGTATGTAAGAAACATCTCTCTATAAAATTTTAATATTGAAAGGAGTTCCACAATGATTTACACGAAGGAAGTTGAAAACATGTGCCCAGTAGCCAAGGGCGCAAAGCATGAGCCAGCTCCTATTCCTGAAGAAGGAAAGTGGGTACACTCAAAGAAGATTGAAGATATCTCTGGTTTTACACATGGTGTTGGCTGGTGCGCACCACAGCAGGGTGCTTGTAAACTTTCACTGAACGTTAAGAATGGCGTAATTGAAGAGGCTTTGGTTGAGACAATCGGTTGTTCCGGTATGACACATTCTGCAGCTATGGCAGCAGAGGTTCTGCAGGGTAAGACAATCCTTGAGGCTCTGAACACAGACCTTGTATGTGATGCTATCAATACAGCTATGAGAGAGCTGTTCCTTCAGATTGTTTATGGTCGTACACAGAGTGCTTTCTCTGATGACGGTCTTGCAGTTGGAGCAGGTCTTGAGGATCTTGGTAAGGGCCTTCGTTCTCAGGTTGGTACAATGTACGCAACTAAGGAGAAGGGTGTTCGTTACCTTGAGATGGCTGAGGGCTATGTAACAGGTATCGCACTTGATGCAGATAACGAAGTTATCGGATACCAGTTCGTTTCTCTTGGAAAGATGACAGACTTCATTAAGAAGGGTGATGATCCTAACACAGCATGGGAGAAGGCAAAGGGTCAGTATGGCCGTGTTGCTGATGCAGTGAAGATTATCGATCCTAGACAGGAATAAGAGGAAAGGAGAAACGACAATGGCTTTATTTGAATCATATGAAAGAAGAATTGACCAGATTAACGCTGTATTGAACAGCTATGGTATCAGCTCTATCGAAGAAGCTGAGAAGATTACAAAGGACGCTGGACTTGATGTTTACGATCAGGTTAAGAAGATTCAGCCAATTTGTTTTGAGAATGCTTGCTGGGCTTACACAGTTGGTGCAGCAATCGCAATTAAGAAGGGTTGCAGAAGAGCAGCAGATGCTGCAGCAGCAATCGGGTAGGTCTTGGACATGGTAACCTTGGTAAGATGCTCCTTGAGGAAGAGACAGAGTGTTTCTGTTTCCTTGCAGGACATGAGTCATTCGCAGCTGCTGAGGGTGCAATCGGTATCGCAGAGAAGGCTAATAAGGTACGTCAGAAGCCACTTCGTGTTATCTTGAACGGTCTTGGTAAGGATGCAGCTCAGATTATCTCACGTATTAACGGATTTACATTTGTTGAGACAAAGTATGATTACAAGGCAGCTAAGCTGAACATAGTATATGAGAAGCCATATTCAACAGGTCTTCGTGCAACTGTTAAGTGTTATGGTGCTGACGATGTTCAGGAAGGTGTTGCAATCATGCATCATGAGAATGTTGGTGTATCTATCACAGGTAACTCAACAAACCCAACACGTTTCCAGCATCCGGTAGCAGGTACATACAAGAAGGAATGTATCGAGCAGGGTAAGAAGTACTTCTCCGTAGCATCCGGTGGTGGTACAGGTCGTACACTTCACCCAGATAACATGGCAGCAGGTCCTGCTTCTTATGGTATGACAGATACTATGGGACGTATGCACAGTGATGCACAGTTCGCAGGTTCTTCATCTGTACCAGCTCACGTAGAGATGATGGGTCTGATCGGTATGGGTAACAACCCTATGGTTGGTGCTACTGTTGCAGTTGCAGTTTCCGTTGAGGAAGCAGCAAAGGCTGGAAAGTTCTAGAGACAATGAGCCGTGCATAACGGATAAAAAAATGGCTGGTCAAGCTTGCTTGAAACCAGTCATTTTTTTATCCGTTTATATAGGGCGAATGCCCGAGACCGACTCGAAGCGAAGCGCAGAGGAGGTTGCACGGCGAATGATTTCCTGTTTATTTTTTATTCTAAGTATTCTCTAAGCCATTCCACAACGTTTGCCGTGTATGTGGATTCGGTTATATCTTGTATATTATTTTCCACAAAATGTAAATCTGGGCTCGCGGGAGAGAAATTAAGCGGAAAAACCCACGACGTGGGCGTAGGCGGAGAAAAGCAAGCAAGAAAAACCAAACCGGAAGCTAATCTAGCAAATATCTGGAAATCAGGGTTGAAATCATATCCATGACAGAAGAAAATTACACATTGTTATTTCCATATATGTATGATAGTGTTAATATGAATGAAAGAATATTGCAACAATCCTTTGTATATTTGGGAGGAGGAAAAATATGTCATTAAAGTTAAAAGATGAAGATTCCACAAAACGCATGAAAGATATGCAGGAAGAATTAAAAGATCCTTCACTGGGGGAGTTCAGCGATTTAGAACAGGATCCATATGTCATTGAATCCAAAAGGACAACTCCAATCGATAAGCCTGTTTATCAACCGGATGGAAAGCTTTCATCTGCAACAGATAGAAATCCATATATTTTGTCAGAGGAAAAACAAGCACGAATCTTTGGAGAAGATTTAGGTGACAAAGAAATAAGAAAAAAGTCCGTCCGTAAGGAAGTGATGATAGTTATGTTTGTCGGGCTGGCTTTGTTGTTCGCGGGACTTGCGGCATATGTACATAATGATCTGTTTTTAAGAAAAGCTGAGACCGTACCAGGTATTGTAACAGAAAAACGTATGCATAGAAATCATGCAACTTGCACCATCTTTGTGGATTATGAAGTAGATGGAAAAACATATAATGAGATATATGTGGGTGATGGACATGATATGCAGATAGGGCAGAAGGTAACGGTATATTATGATCCGGAGAAACCAACCAAAATAACGGATGGAAGGAAAATCCCGACAATGTCTGTCTATCTTGTTATAATAGGAGGGGCTTTGTTCCTGATAGGCGGTTATCTCGTATTCTGGATGAAAGCGTGACAAATAAACAGAATCTGTGTGTAATAGAAGAAGTTTTGTAAAACTTTAAACTATAAGTACATAGATAATTAATCGATTCCTTAATGAAAAATGCATTATTGTACAGAAAATGTACGAAAAATGCAGAAAAATGTAATAGTGATTTTCAGACATACATGGTACAATATTGAGTGGATGCAGGAATGTGAATTTTGCACCAAAGAAAATATGCGATCTGAGTCGCATAGCAATCAATTAACTTGTTGTTAGGGAGGGTTTTTGTATGTCAGGCTCAACAATTGCTATTATTATCATTATCGTGGCATTGCTGGTCATTCTATTTACCAGTTATGTCAAATCACCACCGGATAAGGCGTATATCATTTCCGGTTTAAGAAAGACACCGAAGATTCTGATTGGTAAAGCAGGCTTGAAGCTTCCATTCTTCGAGCGGAAGGATGAACTGTTGATCAAGCAGATCAGTATCGATATCAAGACGGACGATTATGTTCCGACACTGGATTTCATCGGTGTTAACATTGATGCAGTTGCGAAAGTTAAGATCCGTACGGATGAAGAAGGTATGCAACTTGCCATGAAGAATTTCCTGAATATGAAGGAACCGCAGATTATGGAAGCACTGGTGGATTCTCTGCAGGGTAATATGCGTGAGATTATCGGTACGATCAGTCTGAAGGAGTTGTGTAACGATCGTAAGTCCTTCGGTGATCAGGTGCAGGAGAAGGCGCAGGTGGATATGAATCGTCTGGGTATTGAGATTATTTCCTGCAACATCCAGCATGTAGAGGATCAGAATGACCTGATTATCGCGCTTGGTCAGGATAACATGGCAGCAATCCAGAAGAATGCAAGTATCGCCAAGGCAAACGCAGACCGTGATGTAGCGATCGCACAGGCACAGGCGAGAAAAGAAGCGAACGATGCAAAGGTATTATCCGATACGGAAATTGCCGTGAAGCAGAATGAGCTTTCTATCAAGAAGGCAGAATTAAAGACAATCGAAGATACGAAGAATGCGGAAGCAGATGCGGCTTACGAGATTCAGAAGGAAGCACAGCGTAAGACAATCGAGGTTACAAAGACCGAGGCAGATATCGCACGTCAGGAGAAGGAAGTTGACCTGAAGAAGAAGGAAGCCGAGGTTATGGAGCAGTCCCTCGATGCGGATATTCGTAAGAAAGCGGAGGCGGACAAGTTCGCAAGACAGCAGCAGGCAGATGCGGAGCTTTACAAGCGTCAGAGAAATGCCGAGGCAGATAAGTTTGAGAAGCAGCAGGAAGCTGAGGCGAAGAAGGCACAGGCAGAGGCAGAGCTTTTCGCAAAGCAGCAGGAGGCAGCAGGTATCCGTGCAGTCGGCGAGGCAGAGGCGAAGGCAATCGAAGCCAAAGGTCTTGCAGAGGCAGAAGCCTTAGAGAAGAAAGCCGAAGCGATGAAGAAGTATGGTCAGGCAGCGATGGTGGAAATGATCGTGAAGGCATTGCCGGAGATGGCAAAGGCAATCGCAGAGCCACTCTCTACAATCGACAAGGTTACGATCATCGACGGCAACGGCGAAGGTTCCGGTGTCGGTTCGATGGGGTCGTATGTGCCACAAGTCCTTGCAAAGACAATGGAGTCTGTGAAGGAAGTAACAGGTATCGATATCGCGGATATTATGCGTGCAAATACATACGATGCAAAGGTTAACAAGAATGTGAACATCACAGGCCTGGATGGAATCAAGGTAGAAGCTCCTGCAGAGGCGGGAACTTCCGTAGATACAACTGTGGAGTAAGATAATGTGTAAAACAGAAAACTTTTAAGATAAAAGAGGAAAGGTACTTTAACTGGTACCTTTCCTCTTTTATCGATACTATTTCTTTCACTGTGAAAGTGAATGAAACTTGATTCACGAAATCTTGCAGTTCTATCACGTAAAAAAGCAGGTAACGGGAATCGAACCCGCCTATCCAGCTTGGGAAGCTGGTGTTCTACCAATGAACTATACCTGCAATAAAACAAATATAGTACAGACAGGCACGAAAGTCAAGCATCGGATTGCCCGGAAGAATGCAGCCAAAAAGGGTTATTGTAAATCGCGGATTCCTATATTATAATATTTTATTATGCTGAAATCAGATCTGGAAGGAGTAAGGTAAGAAATGCCTTTTAACAATAATACAAAGACAGACATTCAGATAAGAAGATTCACATTTCGGATCGTCATTGTGTTTTTGCTTGCCATCACAGTTGCAACAGGAACCATCACTTTGATCCTGACAAGAAAATCCTCCCGGGAAATGAAATCAAAGGTTGTAAACCTGATACAGGCAAACACCCAATTGCAGATATCAAATCTCAATCAGTATCTGGGAAGAATTGAAGATACCGCAGCATTGCTGTTCTCGGATGATATCTATTGTGAGTATGATGCAACGAAAGAGGGGCAGGATGCATTCGAGAAGATACAGCAGGAGACAGCGATTGAAAAACGTTTGCAGGATATTAATATTCTTCAGAACTTCTCTGATTTTGGAATTGTATACGCAGATGATTCATCGCTTGGTTCAATATCGAATACGACGCTCGAGTTGTTCCCGGATGGTGGACTATATGCGTATCTGGAAGGGCATATTACGGACGAGAGGAAAGAGTCCGGCTGGTTTTTCGATTATGAGCGGTGCTATGACAGGCTGTATTACGTAAAAAGACTGAATGAGCATGCAATCATTGTGGCAGCATTTTATAGCCGGGAACTGAGCCAGTCTTTTACAGATATGGAGGATGTGCCGGGGATGCAGAGCTATCTTGTGGATTCGGCACATTCGATTGTCTATGCTGAATCAGGAGAGATACTTGGACGGAATGCAGAAGAAGTCTGGAACGATCTGCCGGATGGATATAGCAATTACTGGATTATAGGCGACAAGGAAGTTGTAGTAGTTGGAACCTGCAAGAACGACTGGCAGGTAATATGTGTGGCTCCGGAGAACGTGCTATTTGCGGAACAGCTTGGAATCACCCGGTTTGCTATAATTGTATATATTATTATGCTTGTGGTTGCTATGACGGCGGCAGGAATCCTGTATTCACAGGTGGCAGTAAAGGATGGCGTGCTTTCGCAGATCAGGCAGAAAGCAGATTACGATCAGCTGACAAATGTGTTGAATAAGCAATCATTCCGTGATCTGGTAGATACAAAGCTTGCACATGCAGGAGAAGGAACAAAGCATATCTGCATGATGCTGGATATGGATAATTTTAAGCTGGTAAATGATACATATGGGCATCAGGAAGGGGATAAATTTCTTAAGAAATCCGTAGTAATCTTCCGGGAAACTCTTGGAACACAGGCAATCATCGGGCGTATGGGCGGAGATGAGTTTGCGGTGTACATTCCATTTGAGCATGAGGAAGAGACCGTTATACGGGAGGAGGTTGCCCGGAGGCTGGATGCACTTTTGGATGCATTTCATAAGCAGTTTGATACACACTATGAATCGTGCAAAGTCTCACTTTCAGCAGGAATCTGTCTGAGAATTACGGTAGATGGAATAAAACTTGGATTCGAGGAATCTTATCAAATGGCGGACCGTGCGTTATATGTATCAAAAGAAAACGGAAAACATCAATACAATTGGTATGAGGATTGATTGGCAGATATGAGGTACATGGGAAAAATGAAAAATAAATATCGTGGAATCAGCATCTGTCTCATTGTATGTCTGATTTTCTTATCCGGGTGTTCCGGAAATAGCAAACCGGTAGTCTATGAATCCACGACGGAGATTTCCTACTCCTGGTGGGGAAATGATGACCGGCATCGGTACACACTACAGGCATTGGATATATTTACAGAACAAAACCAGGGACAGATAGAGGTGCAGGCAAACTATGGAAGCTGGGGCGGATACGAGAACAAAATGCATATTTATATGCGCTCCCACAATGCACCGGATGTGATGCAGATTAATTATGCGTGGCTGTCGGAATATGCAGACGAAGAAAATGGCTTTTATAACTTGTATGATCTGAAAGACATCATTCATCTGGAGAATTACACTCCGGAGGAGCTTGCTTATGGGGAAATGGACGGAAAACTGTATGCCGTTCCGATTTCATTTAATACACCAATGTTTTATTATAACAAGACGATTTACGCATCGTATGGCCTGGAGATCCCGAAGACGTGGGATGATCTTTTTGCAGCGGCTAAGGTTATGAGCCGGGATGGAATCTACCCGCTTGGAACGACAAAAAAACAACTCTTTCTGATGCTGGTTGCATATCTTGAACAGATAAAGGGAAAGGAGTCCGTGAAAGCAGATGGGTCATTGCAGCTGACAAAAGCAGATATTGCATTTATGCTTGATTTCTATAAGCGTCTGATTGATGAAGATGTGCTGATGCCGATCGACTCCTTTGATCGAAATGCTTTTTCGACAGGAAAGGCAGCGGGAACGCTTGCGTGGATCAGTGATGCAGCAAATTATTGTACACCATTGGAAGAGAACGGTGCGGAGGTTATTGTAGGCGATTATCTGCAGGATGCAGCTGCGAGGAAATTCGGGTGGTGTGTAAAACCAGCTACGATGTATGCCATCAGTGCAACAACGGAGTATCCGGAAGAAGCGGCAAAGCTTCTGGAGTTTCTGCTTAATAGCAGGGATATGGCACAGCTGCAGGGAACCGAAAAAGGTATTCCAATCAGTGACGCGGCAAAGGCAGCGCTGCAGGAAACTCAAAAGCTCAGCGGTTATGAGAAACAGGCAGATGACATGCGTGAAAATTACGCAGACCGGCTGGAGATATTGCAGCCGGTATTGGAGAACGAAAGCGTCTATGATGGTTTTAAGGTCAATGCGGACTATTATATCTATGATAAGCTTTCCGAAGATGAAGTTGTAGAAAAATTATATGAAGCAATTTACTGATATCGGGAAAACAATATAGTGTGATTGCATAGGTCATTACAGAAGAATACATAGAAGGAAGGATGAACAAAGTGGCATATAAAAGTGTAGATGAATTAGAGCATTTCCGGTTTGACGACTGTCAGATCGATACATTTGCAGTGACAGAAAATGGTGTGGAGCTTATGGTAGAAGCACTGATTGTGAGAGCGGACAACAGCCAGAATACAAATTATACAGAAAGCTATGCCGGTACGACGAAGATCCGGATAACAGATGGAAAACTGATCCGGTGTGTGCGTGATGGCTACAAGTATTATGATGCAAATGATGTGCTGCAGTCCGAGGTTCCGGATTATGAACTGTCTGTTGCGGAAACGACAGATTTTCCAAAAACCTGTGAAGGGGCATATCTCTTTGAGATGAAGCGGGATGCGGATGGATACGTGCTTGGAATCGAATTTGTGGATCCGGAAGATCAGACGGTAGGTGATTCATATCAGGTCTATGTGACAGGAACGCAGGTGGCTATGCTGTGGGAGCAGTATATGAACCGGGTGCAGTCATAATGCAGGTGCGAATGCCGGCAGGATGAATATTATGGATAAAAATATTGTGTAGGTAAGTCGTTTCGGGTATTGAAAATGTAGAAATTTTTGCGGCTATTTTTGAAAAATGTAGCAAAATTCATAATTGACAATTAAAAAAGTATAAGTATAATATTGGTAGTACCAAAGTGGTGCTACCAATTTGCTTTTTATAGGAGTTAGGGAGTCATTATGAAATACTTACGACAGTTTCTGTTAATCTTGTTTATCTCCTTTTTAGGAGAGTTGTTAAAATACTTCCTGCCATTGCCGATACCGGCAAGCATCTATGGCATGGTGATTTTATTTATCGGGTTGCTCAGTGGAATCATTAAGCTCGATGCAGTGAAGGATGTCGGGAAATTCCTGATCGAGATCATGCCGGTCATGTTCATCCCCGCAGGGGTTGGTCTGATGGCATCATGGGGTACATTGAAACCGGTGTTAGTACCGGTCAGTGTGATCACGGTTGTAGCACTCGTTGCGGTTATGGGTGCAACCGGACGTGTATCCCAATGTGTGATCAAGAAATCCAAAGCAAAAGAAAAGGCAAAGGAGCAGGAGATATGAAAGATTTATTTCAGACATCCATGTTCGCAGGTGTGACACTCAGTCTGCTTGCGTATCTGGCAGGTTTATTATTAAAGAAAAAGTTTAAGCTTGGAATCTTCAATCCATTGCTCATCTCGATAATCCTTACGATCATCGTGCTTGTATGTGCGCATATTGATTACGATACGTACAACAAGGGTGCCGTGTACTTAAGCTGGTTTCTGACACCGGCTACGGTCTGCCTGGCGATTCCGCTGTATGAGCAGTGGCAGTGCTTGGAATCACAGCAGGTGTACTTACGAGTCTGACGACGGTATTTGTACTGTCGAAGCTCATGGGACTTACCCATCAGGAATATGTCACGATGCTTCCGAAGTCCATTACGACAGCTATTGGTATGGGAGTATCGGAAGAACTTGGCGGTTATGTGACAATCACGGTTGCCGTCATCGTAGTAACAGGTGTGATTGGCAACATCTTAGGCGAGTTCATATGTAAGCTCTTCCGTATTACGGAACCAATCTCCAAGGGACTTGCACTTGCACTTGGGTCTTCATCCCATGCAATCGGTACAGCCAAGGCAATCGAGATGGGCGAAGTGGAAGGCGCGATGAGCAGTCTGGCAATCGCTGTCACCGGAATCCTGACCGTTGTACTCGCATCCGTCTACGCAAATTTCATGTAAGGAAGGGAAAAGGATATAATTGATAGTTGGACATGGTTAAGAATATGTATATGCATTTGTATGTGACTAACAATTCACAAGCAGACCGTTGAAGCACGCTGGTACTTAATGAACGGCAAACTTGTTTGACGTGAATTTAGTACCACTGCGTGATGAACCGAGCGAGAGCGTGTCTGCGTTGAAATGTTAGTCACATACAAATGTAGTAGAATTTAACCATATGCAATTAGGAATTAGGAGGTGTTCGTTATGATTATTACAATTGGTAGAAAATGTGGCTGCTGCGGAGACGAGATCGGTCATGCGTTGGAACAGATCTATCATATTCCATTTTATGATCGGTCGGTCATCTCAGAGCTTGCAAAAGGATATGGAATGTATGACCGGTATCCGGATTTCTATGGGGAAACCCCGATGGATACATTGATGTACACGATATCCCAGACAGAGAGTGAAAACGTGTTTTATGAGACACCGAAGAAAGCATTGTCCGAAATCTTAGACGGAAAAAACTGTATTATTTTAGGTCGATGTGGTAATTATGTATTCAAGGACCGGAAGGATAAGCTTGCAATCTTCCTGACCGGGGATGATGCGATGCGGATCGAGTCGATTGCGAAGAAGCATGGAATCCCGGAGCGCCAGGCGAAGAAGCTTGTACAGGCAACCGATGAACGCCGGGCGGCATACCACAAATATTATACCGGGGAGACATGGGGCATGGCAGAAAATTATGACCTGTGCCTGAATGTCTCGAAGCTTGGAACGGCAGGTACGATCGCAATGATTGAGCAATATATCAGACAGACTGGATTAGAGTAGGTGATGAGAAAATGGAGAAACAGACAACACAGGAATATGAAAAAGCAATCGCCTATATCATAGACCGGATCAAAGAAGGGTCACTGCAATTAGGCAGCAAGCTTCCACCGGAACGAAGGATTGCCGAGGAACTTGGCATCGGCAGAAATTCCATCCGGGAGGCAATCAGCATCCTGCATGGCATGGGACTGATCGAACGGGTACAGGGTTCCGGCAATTATGTGTCAAAGCATGTCGGCGAGTCTATCCGTCAGTCGCTTACGGTGATGCTGGCACTCGGAACGATTACGAAAGAGGAAATATTTGAATTCCGGCGGGTGATGGAGAAGGCAGTCTGCTCGAATCTGATTGCGAAAGGACTGTCCTATGAATATGAGTCAATCTTAGAGACAAAGCTGGAAGAGATGAAATTGTTCGATGGCAAAGATCTGACCGATGTGGACAAGGAGTTTCACGATACCCTGATTCAGGCAACCGGAAATCATCTGTGGGCAGTCTTGATGGAGGCTGTGACCGACGCATACCGGGATTGGATTAACTACGTGATTGAGCTTGCCGATGAATCGGTGCGGGTGAAGCTGCTGCAATGCCATGCGGACATTTACCAAAATCTCGAACAGAAAAATGAGCCAGCCATGCTTTTGGCGATTGACAGGCATTATGATTTGATAGAACAGATGGTTTAATTATGTTAAAAATGCTAAAATAACAATCTGTTTGGGTTGTTTTTTTATAGAAAAATACGTTTTACTTTCGACAAAAAAAGGTATACACTTTTCCTTGGGTAGAAAGGATAAAACGAGAAAAGGAGATGGTTTTTTTGGAAGATCTTGCAAAAGACCTGATGGAAGAACTGAACTGTGAGACCGTCTTTACGATTCCAATCTTCGGTGGTATCGACGTATCGGAATCTGTGGTCGTAACATGGATTATCATGGCAGTGCTAGTTCTTGTGGCAATCATCCTGACAAGAAACATGAAGATTGATCACATCAGCAAACGTCAGGCAATCGCAGAGACGATTGTTACAAAGCTGACCGGTATGGTGGAGGATATGATCGGACCGGAAGGAAAAGCGTATGTCCCATATCTGACAACTGTATTGCTGTATATTGGTGTATCAAACATCATTGGATTGTTTGGATTCAAGTCCCCAACCAAAGATTTAAATGTCACGATCGCACTTGCGGTTATGAGCATCGTCTTAGTTGAGGCGGCAGGTATTTACCATCTGGGTGTGAAGAAGTGGCTGCATAAGTTCGTAGAACCGATTGCAATCGTTACTCCGATCAATATCTTAGAGGTATTTACACGTCCATTGTCGCTGTGCATGCGACTTTTTGGTAACGTGCTTGGTGCATTTGTAATTATGGAACTGATCAAGATGGTTGTTCCGGTTGTTCTGCCGGCAGTCTTTTCTTTGTATTTTGATCTGTTTGATGGATTGCTGCAGGCATATGTATTTGTATTTTTGACATCACTGTATATCAGTGAAGAGATTGAACAATAAACGAAAAGGAGATAATTAGTATGGGTACAATAATCGCAATTGGTGCAGGTATTGCAGTTTTAGGAGCGCTTGGCGCAGGTATTGGTATCGGTATTGCAACCGGTAAGGCAGCAGAGGCAATCGCAAGACAGCCGGAGGCAGAAGGTAAGATCAACAAGACATTGATTCTTGGTTGTGCACTTGCAGAGGCAACCGCTATTTACGGTTTCGTTATCGCGCTTATGATCATAGTAATGTTGAAGTAATCACAGGAAAGGCAGGGTGGTAACATGCTCCGGGTAGATTGGAATTTATTACTTACCATAATCAATCTGCTGCTTTTGTTCGTGTTGATGCGGATTTTCCTGTTTAAGCCTGTACAGAAGATCATTGCAGCGCGTCAGGAGGAAGCGGACAGACAGTTCAAGGAAGCGGGCGAGAGCAAGCAGGCAGCAGAGGAAGCAAGAAAGCAGTATGAAGCAAGTCTTGCAAATGCGGAGGAAGCCAAGAAGCAGGTGCTTCAGGAGGCAAGACAGACCGCAGATGCAGAATATAAGCGGATTGTATCAGATGCTGAAAAGACCGCAAAACAGGTAAAGGAAGATGCAATCACAGATGCAGAGAACCAGAAGGCACAGATACTTAAAAAAGCAGAAAAAGATATTGCCGATATGGTTGTTGATGCAACGGTCAAGATTGTTGGAGAGAAAAAAGGTGCAGACGTGGATAACGCGCTGTACGACAAATTTTTAGATAAAGCAGGTGATGAAACGTGATTCGAGCAGCGAAGGACTATGCAGCGGATTTGAAGCTCGTTGAAAACGCGAAGTCAAATCTGCAGAGCGTAAAGGATATTTTAGAGGCAGTTCCACAGATCGGTGTGGAGTTTGAAGATCCAACCGTGTCGTTAGAGAAGAAGCATCTGGTAATCGACCGGGTGTTCCCGAAGGAGATCCGGAACTTCTTAAAGGTGTTGTGTGACAATGGCGATTTCGGATTGTTAGATGAGATCGAGCAGGCATACATGGAGCTGACGAAGAGAGGCACAGGCATAACTCACATATGTGACCCCACCGACACCGGCGCAGATGGAACGGATCCGGTTGTTCCTTGCGAAGGAATACAACAATCCGGATATCAAGATCGTTGGCAAGGAAGATGCATCCATCAAGAGTGGATTCATCATCCGTGTTGGAAACAAAGAGTACGACTGGAGCGAACAGGGACGTATCGACCAGCTGCAGAAGCATATCAATCAGTCGTTGGCAGGCAAGAAGCTGGCAACCGTCAGTGAGGAGAGCATCATTTCCATCCTGCGTGCCGATATCGCAGATTTTGAGCTGGCAGCAAAGGATAAGGAGATCGGTGTTGTCAACTGGGTTGGTGATGGTATCGCGAACGTCGATGGTATCGACCATGCATTTTACGGAGAGATCGTTCTCTTTGATTGTGGTGTCAAGGGTATGGTACAGGATGTAAGACGGGATGAGATCGGTGTTATTCTGTTTGGCCGTGATACAGAGATCAAGGAAGGCAGCCGTGTCGTTCGTACCGGTAAGATGGCCGGTATCCCGGTTGGAGATGCATTCCTTGGAAGAATCGTAGATGCACTTGGTGCGCCGATTGACGGACAGGGTGACATCGCGCAGGATGGTTACCGTCCAATCGAGAACCCTGCACCAAGTATTGTAGATCGTAAATCCGTATCGGTTCCTATGGAGACCGGTATTTTGTCAATCGATTCGATGTTCCCGATCGGTCGAGGACAGCGTGAGCTGATCATCGGTGACAGACAGACCGGTAAGACTTCGATTGCGATGGATACGATCTTAAACCAGAAGGGTAAAGATGTTGTCTGTGTCTATGTAGCAATCGGACAGAAGGCATCGACAATTGCGAAGTTAGTGAATACATTGAAGAAAAATGATGCGCTGGATTATACGATCGTCGTTGCGGCAACAGCATCCGATCCGGCACCGTTGCAGTATATCGCACCATATGCAGGTACAGCACTTGCAGAGTATTTTATGTATCAGGGCAAGGATGTTCTGATCGTCTATGATGATCTGTCCAAGCATGCGGTTGCCTACCGTGCAATCTCACTTTTGCTGGAGCGTTCACCGGGACGTGAGGCATATCCGGGTGATGTATTCTATCTGCATTCAAGATTGCTGGAGCGTTCTTCCCGTGTGACAGCCGAGGCTGGCGGCGGAAGTATTACCGCACTTCCAATCATTGAGACACAGGCAGGCGATGTGTCTGCATACATCCCGACAAATGTTATTTCTATCACAGATGGACAGATCTATCTGGTATCGATCTGGCACAGTATCGTGAGATGGAAGTGTTCACACAGTTTTCTTCCGATCTGGACGAGAACACGAAGAAACAGTTAGCACATGGACGTGCGTTGATGGAGCTTTTGAAGCAGCCGCTTGGCCGTCCTTTTACAATGGCAGAGCAGGTTATCACATTGGTTGCTGCCAATGCACATGTATTCAGTGATCTTCCGGTAGAGAAGATCAAGGCATTCCGTCTTGGACTGCTGGATGATTTTGCAAAGAATCATGCAGATATTATCGGACGTCTGGATTCATCGAAGGATCTGGCAGACGATGTGAAGGATGCAATCATACAGGCAGCGAATGAATATAAGCAGAGGAGTCTGGAAGACGAAAACGGAGGGAATTAAATGGCGAATGCAAGAGAAATTTCCACACGTATCAAAAGTATCCAGGACACGATGAAGATCACGAAGGCAATGTATATGATGTCTTCTATGAAGCTTCGGAAAGCAAGACAGAAGCTGGAGAATACAGAACCATACTTCTATGGATTGCAGGAGCAGATTGCAGATATTCTGTTACATTTCCCGGATATGAAGCATCTTTACTTCGATAATCGCGGCAAGGATCTGCATGAGACGTCAAAACGACGTGCATTTATCGTCATAACAGGTGATAAGGGTATGGCAGGTGCATACAACCACAATGTGTTAAAAGAGGCACAGAAGATGGTCGATGAGTCGGATTCCTACCGCTTGTTTGTAGTCGGTGAGCTGGGACGACATTTCTTTTCTTCGCAGGGGTATACGCTCGAAGAGGGATTCTGCTATTCGGCGAACAACCCTTCTATCCATCGTGCGCGTATGATTACAGAGCGCATCGTGGAGTTATATAAAGAGGAAGAATTTGACGAGGTATATGTTGTCTATACGAAGATGGTAAACAGCATGAAGGAAGAGGTTGAAGTGCAGGAGATTCTGCCACTCAAGACGCATGAGTTTATCAAGAAGGAATTGCTTGAAGATTCCCAGAAGGGATTAGGAAACAGTGACCGTGAGGCTGCGGAGCAATCCGATGACTGGTTTTTGATCTATCCATCTCCGAAGAAGGTTTTGGAGAAATTGGTGTATAACTATGTAACAGGTTTTATGTATGGTGTTCTTGTTGAGGGCTCGGCAAGTGAGGAAAACGCCAGAATGATGGCCATGCAGGCGGCAACGGACAATGCACAGGCAATGCTGCATGAACTTTCAATCGAGTTTAACCGTGTGCGCCAGGCAGCAATCACACAGGAAATCACCGAGGTGATCGGTGGAGCCAAGGCACTCAAGAAGAAAAAGAAGAAACAAGCGAGGTGAACGATCGCATGATGGAAAATAAAGGTAAGATTGTACAGGTATCCGGACCGGTTGTCGATGTCGAGTTTGCAGATGGGAACCTTCCGCGGATTAAGGATGCCTTGTATGTGATGAACAATGGAAAGAAATGCGTCATGGAAGTATCCCAGCATATCGGTGACAATGTTGTGCGCTGTATTATGCTTGCTGCGAGCGAAGGCTTGTGCAGAGATATGGAAGTGACAGCAACCGGATCCGGTATTCAGGTTCCGGTCGGAGAGCAGACATTAGGACGGCTGTTCAATGTACTTGGTGAGACATTGGATGGAAAGGAAAGTCTGGAGAATGGTGAGCATTGGTGTATCCACCGTGAGCCGCCAACATTCGAAGACCAAAGCCCGGTTGTTGAGATGCTGGAAACCGGTATCAAGGTTATTGATTTGCACCGTATGCCAAAGGTGGTAAGATCGGTCTGTTCGGTGGTGCCGGTGTTGGTAAGACCGTCCTGATTCAGGAGCTGATTCACAATATCGCAACGGAGAGTGGTGGTTATTCCATCTTCACCGGAGTTGGAGAGCGTTCCCGTGAAGGTAACGACCTGTGGAATGAGATGAAGGAATCCGGCGTTCTTGATAAGACAGCGCTGGTATTTGGACAGATGAATGAGTCACCGGGTGCCCGTATGCGTGTGGCAGAGACGGGACTTACGATGGCGGAATATTTCCGTGATGTAAAAAAGCAGGATGTGTTGTTATTTATTGATAACATCTTCCGTTTTGTACAGGCAGGTTCAGAGGTGTCCGCATTGCTTGGACGTATGCCTTCTGCCGTTGGATCTTAACTGACCCGGCACCTGCTACAACATTCTCTCATTTGGATGCAACGACTGTATTGTCGCGTAAGATCGTGGAGCAGGGTATCTATCCGGCTGTTGATCCACTGGAATCAACCTCCCGTATTCTGGAGGCAGATGTCGTCGGAGAAGAACATTACCGTGTTGCACGTGAGGTGCAGGAGACTTTGCAGAAGTATAAGGAACTGCAGGATATCATCGCAATTCTTGGTATGGAGGAGCTTTCCGACGAGGATAAGCAGACGGTTTACCGTGCGAGAAAGGTACAGCGTTTCCTGTCACAGCCATTCCATGTGGCTGAGAATTTTACGAACGTCAAAGGTGTATTTGTACCAGTCAAGGAGACAATCCGTGGCTTCAAGGCAATCTTAGATGGTGAGATGGATGCGTATCCGGAGGCAGCCTTCTTCAATGTCGGTACGATTGAGGATGTAAAGAAGAAAGCAGAAACCCTGTAAAGGATAGAAAGGGGACGGCGTATGAATACATTTTCACTCAAGATCATAGCCTGTGACCGGGTGTTTTATGATGGACCATGTGAGATATTGAAATTCCCTGGCTATGATGGACAGATGGCAATTCTGGCACATCACGAGAAGATGACGACGAATATTGAAGTCGGTGAGCTGCATTTCCGGACACCGGATGGAGAAGAGCATGTGGCAATCTGTTCCGACGGACTTCTGAAGGTAAAGAATAATGAGGTTGTTGTACTTGTCTATTCAGCAGAAAAACCGGAGGAAATCGACGAGTTCCGTGCACAGGCTGCGAAGGAACGTGCCATCGAGCAGATGCAGCAGAAACAGAGTATCATGGAATACCACGTATCCCGTGCTTCGCTTGCGAGAGCAATGGCGAGACTGCAGGGACATGACCGGTACGAAGTGAAGTAAATCAAATCATAGATCAGAATAAAAAGAAACACCCAACTGTTATGAAGCAGTTGGGTGTTTTTGACTGTATATTTTTCGGGAAGTGGCATTACTCCCGGTTCTTCAGTGCCTCTTCCATAGGAATCTTCCGGATCTTCTTATATTGCAGGAAACTTAATAATCCGTAACATACAATATCCCAGATCACAACCTGAACATAGATAGATGTTCCGATATGAACATTTTCCAATCATTGTCTTCAGGATGCCCGTAGAAAGCGGCAGACTGATTGCTACACTGACAAGGACAGCTATCGCGGTTGAAATAATGTAGATTTTTCCGATTTCTCTGTTGTTGTAACCGAGAATCTTCGTCAGGGAAATCGATTCCGCATTTTTCTCCAACACAATCTTAGAGAGCAGATAGATAACGATGACGAAGATAATAAGGGAAAGATATTTCATCAAAGGCATCATACGTCCCATCGAATCATTCATCTGGTCACTTAACTTTGAATAATCCGAAGGTCCCATCGTACTGTAGATGAAACTGTCATCTAAATCATCCAGCGCTTTGTCAGAGAAATATCCTGTGAAATAATCCGCATCCTTCCCGAATGTGTCATTGTAATTATCAATGCTCATAAATACGGAGAAGGCCGCCGGGTAATTGAAGCTGCCGGCAATCCGGAAAGAATATTCTTTATCGCCATATTTTTCTACTATTTTAATCGTATCGCCCACTTTATAATTGTTCAGTTTCATGAACGATTTTGAGATGATTATATCCCCTTTTTCCGCAGGCATAGAAACCTGTGTCAGATACTTTGAATTATCTGCGATTCCATATACAAGCACTTCTTTTCCGCCATCATCCGCAAGCGCAGTCAGACAGTATTTTTCAGCAGATGAATCATCTAGCTCTACTGGTGCTTTGAGTGTATATTGATAGTTTGCAATCAGATGGTCAAGCACATTGTCTGTCTGGTCATTTAGGATTGGAAGCATGCTGGCGGAGAAGATAAACAGGATATTTGCCATCAGGATACCAATCGCCATCGTGATATAGTTGGAGCGGTTCTGCAGGATTGTACGAATCCGGAACCTGGTCAGAAACTTGAAGTCCGGAAGCTTTGTCACATGCTTTTTCTTACGTTTTGACAGATCATGCCGCAGGAAGTTAAGCGGTGACAATCCAAGCATTGATCGAAGCGCAAGGTAGTTGATCACTAACAGAATCACAATCGGAATCACGGTCGTAAGCAGAAAGGCGTTTGCATTCCAGACAACCTTGAATACAGGCAGAGAGTAGGAATGGTAATACATGTCCTCCATGAATTTACGAAAACAAGTGTAACCGCCGATATTTCCGATCACTGCGGCTGCAAGGAATACATACGTGGGTGCAGCCATGTAATGCCGGATGATTTCGCCTTTTGTATATCCGGATGCACGCAGGGTTCCGATGGCACCGGCTTCCGCTTCAATCGTGCTGAAAGTCATAAGTGCGAAGATGAATGCAAGTAGTGCGATCATGATATAGAGCATCATGATCGTGCTGTTTGTATCGCCATCCATATCTTCCCTTGTAAATGAGATCGCTTTATTGTTCTGACGCATCAAAAAATCAGTCAGATAATTTCCCTGTGGAGCGAGCTGTTTGGACAATGTATTCATCAGGTTTGTGCTTGCGTCATAAGAAGCCCGGTCATCTAGACTTCTGTCCGAGAAATGATAAGCAAAGCTGTAGGTAAGCTTGCTTTCGGAGAATTCCTTGAAATAATCAGCAGTGACAAACCCCGTGGTAAATGTCGTTGCGCTGAACATCGAATCAGAGTTATTCTCGAACAGACAGCTATAATCCGGGACAGCAACTGTTCCGCAGATTGTTAAATCCTTTCCGTCAAAGGTGAGGGTGTCACCGATTTTGAGATTGTTGTTTTCTGCAAAGAGGCGGTCGATGGCAAGTTCTCCGTCCTTCTCCGGTGCGTGCCCTTCAAAGACTGAATATGTATTCAACGCCTCACGGTTTTCGTAGAGACGGATGGAATAATTGCTGTTACCTTCAAAGGTGTAATCAAAATTATAGAAGTACTGTTTGTAGATGGTTGCTTTTGCTGTGCCTGAATCTGTCTGGTCAGCGATTTTCTGCAGGTCAGCGACAGAGATTTCACTGTTTGTAGAGAAATGTCCATCCTCCAATTTATATGTCTCGATACCATCGTCGTAGGTGTGCATCATGCTCAGGGAAGTAACCAGCATACCACTGACGATTGAAATCATAAATGTCAGAAACAAAAAGATGGATATGTATTTTCCTTTTTCTTTTCTGATATCCCGAAGGATGCGTTTACGCAGTGGATTTTTGATTGTTTTATCAGCCATATGCATTCACCTACCAATATGCATTCACCTACAAATCTAATTCCATCGCCGGTGTCTTTGTTTCGTTTGTATATTCTTTCCGGATCATACCGTCGCGGAGCTTGATCACACGGTCTGCCATGAGTTTGATGGCATCGTTGTGCGTAACGATGATGATGGTATTTCCGTATTTCCGGTTGACGTCTTCAATCAATTTCAGAATATCCTTGGAGGTATTGTAATCAAGGGCGCCGGTTGGCTCATCACAGAGTAGCAGATCCGGATTCTTGACGATGGCACGACCGATGGATGTACGCTGTTGCTGACCGCCGGAAAGCTGACTTGGAATCTTATCCTTATGCTCCCACAGACCAAGTGTATGAAGCAGGTCGTCGACATCAAGTGGGTTGCTTCCGAGGTAAGCGCCGACCTCGATATTCTCCTTGACGGTCAGGTTCGGAATCAGGTTATAGAACTGGAATACGTAACCTAAGTGTTCACGTCGGTAGAGAGTCGTCTGCTTTTCGTTCATGGCAGACATGGCAGCACCGTTGATGATGATCTCTCCCTTATCATAGCTTTCGATGCCACCGATGATGTTCAACAGGGTAGACTTACCGGAACCGGATGGCCCGAGCAGGACGCAGATCTCGCCTTTCTCAATACCGGTAGAAAGTCCTTTTAAGACTTGTACACGGTTGTCTTTTTCACCATAGAACTTTTCAAGATTGTTGATTTGTAAGAACATGATTTTCCTCCTTTTATGTGACTGCGAATCGTGAAGCAAAACACGAATGCAGGTGATGGTAGCGAGTTGCAGATTATCACATTTCTACGCAGACGCGCTCCCGCTCACTTCCGCACATAGCAGACACTAAACTCGCAAAGTATCAATTCTACGAATTGTCACTTTCCTCGTTAAGTGCTGATGTGCTCCAATGGTCTGCTTGAGAATTCGTTGATATGTTGCATCCTTATTTACATTTTGATGGCTCGCATATTAACTATAAAATTAAAGATCGACTCTCTCGTCTTATCTGCCTTATTTATACGAAAAAAAGCTTCCCAATAAATTGGAAAGCTTTAAGATATGCGGCCGAGAAGATTCGAACTCCCGACACCTTGGTCCGTAGCCAAGTGCTCTATCCAGCTGAGCTACGACCGCATCTGTGTTGTGTCTCACAACAGATGATATTCTATCGTAGTTTCAACTAAATGTCAAGCGATTTCTTAACAAAATTGAATTCAAATTTCAAATTTCAAAATCCTCAAAAGTCCAAACGCACAAACCTGGATGTCTCCATAAGATCGGCATAACCGACCATCTCAAAAACGGATGCAGGAATCCAGCCTGTATTCCACGGTACAATCCCCCTCCGCACACACAGAAATCCAATAATCATCCATCCGAAGCATAAAATACCGGTACGATGTACCAATGACGGTTTTCTGCACCGGATCGATTTCAAAGGAATTGAGCGGCACACTGATTCTGTCATCCGGCTCGAACCCCAATTTCTCCGCCACCTCACCAGGCGCACCTGCCGTCTCCTGAGATACCACCTCTTTTTGTCCGGATACATAAGCATACTCCCGCTCGGTAAAGCAACGTCTGGCAACACGCAGATTATCCTTTTCCCGGATCTGCTCGATATCGACCCCCAGGGGCACATCACCGTGCGCCAGCACGACATAATCACCCGCATGGGAGAGATTGAAATAAAACGCTGGATGTCCCTGTACCGTTGGCTTTCCATTCTCGTTTTTTTCAAGCACCAATGCCTGTGGGGAGATACCAAGCTTTTCTTCTACAAGTGTCTGCAACAATAAACCTGCTACGATCGATGTATATGCTGGTTCCCGCCTACGAAAAGCCAATACCCGGGACTTTCGTTCCGGGTATAAGCGTTCAACCAATTCATCAAAATGTTGTTCTAAGTATTCACGATTTACTTTTACAACCGATACATGAATCTTTGTCATATTATTTATCTTCCAGTTCTGCAAGAATACGGAAGAGAATGCTGATTTCCTTCTCCTTTGCTGCATCGAGGTATGTCTTGAATCTGACTGAAGACTCAATCTCACCTGTGATAGAAATACGGACAAGCAGGTTACGAGCGGTCAGCATATTACGAACAACCGTCTGGTACTCATTGATCGTATCCTCATTGTATTTCAGGAATCCGTGATTCATCAGATACTTAATACGCTCTAACATCAAAACCTTATGGTCATACATTACATGCAATGCACGGATATCGAAATCTGGCTCCTCTGCATGCAGCTGCTTCTCGATCTGTGCAAGCACCTTGTCATAAACCTTGATACCAAATGTTGTATCATCAAAACGGTTACGAAGCATACGGAAATGATCCTTTGTATCCTGAGAATTCAGGTACTCACTGATTGTCTGCTTAATCAGCTCGATATCCACTTCATAGATTGGATGCTCGGTGTTCTTCATAACAACATACAATCCACGGCCACCCTTGTGATCATCCTTAAATACATGGTCATCCTGCTCTGTGATAACTTCATAGCCACGCTCCAGATCAGAGAAGCTGACTGTGTTATATGAATAATGATCCTGGAATGTGAAGTCTCCTACATAGAATACTTCCTCGTCACGGTTGTATCCATAGATGAATAACTCATGAGGGAACTTGTAATCTACCTCTGCATCACACAAAATCTTTGCCTCATCAAATACGCCATATACATATCCATTCAGGTCGATAGTCTTGATAATGAAATCAATGATGTTTCCACAATAGCTCTGAATCTGCTCTTTCGTAAGAAGTGAGAACATCAGGTATGGACACTGCTTCAATGCGCTGCTTCCTGGCATCATATCTGCGAGAAGCATATCATCGCCTGTGAAGATCTCCTGAATGTTGTAGCAACGAAGCTGAATGTAGTTGCTGAAAATCCATTTCTTTGCATTCTCATCATCTGAGAGAATGGAAAACAGTGTTGCATGCCACTGCCAAGATGTAATCATTGGATATGTTACTGGTAATTTTTTCATATCTGCCATTTTACTGTTCCTCCCAATCTATGCTAATTTTTCCGCTATCACTGCTGCAATATCGCTGAACGAATCGTAATCGCTGAGTGCAAGCTCATAATCGGTAAATGAAATATCAAACTTGCTTTCTGCTGCTACGAGCAGGCGAATCAAAGATACGGAATTCACGCCATATTCGTTTACCATATTTGCATGCATATCTACCTCATCCAATTCCGGTAACACATCATGAATCACTTTCGTAAGTTTCGTTACAATCTGTTCCTTTTCCATTGTCTGTACCCCCTTGGTATAAATTACTTTCTCGATGTCTCAAGTACTTTAATTTTACTATTATTGCGTCTGAAAAGCAAGAAAAAAAGAGTGCGCATGCACTCCGTGTCGGAATCCATTCACACTCTTTTCTCTGTTACGGCTAAATCTTAGTACTTTGTAACGTTCAGCTTTACGCCAGGACCCATTGTAGAAGCTACTACTAAGCTCTTAATGTACTGTCCCTTTGCTGCTGCAGGCTTAGCCTTAACAACTGCATCTATTAAAGTCTGGAAGTTGTCTGTTAACTGCTCCTCTGTGAAAGAAGCCTTTCCAATTGGCACGTGGATAATGTTTGACTTATCAAGTCTGTACTCAATCTTACCAGCCTTAATATCGTTGATTGCCTTTGTTACGTCCATAGTAACTGTACCAGCCTTTGGATTTGGCATCAAGCCCTTTGGTCCAAGGACACGTCCAAGACGTCCAACAACACCCATCATATCTGGTGTAGCAACAACAACATCAAAATCCAACCAGCCTTCGTTCTGGATCTTTGGTACAAGCTCATCTCCACCTGCGTAATCAGCGCCTGCTGCAAGAGCCTCGTCTACCTTGTTACCCTTAGCAAATACGAGAACCTTTACAGTCTTACCTGTTCCGTGAGGAAGAACAACTGCACCACGAACCTGCTGGTCTGCATGACGACCATCTACGCCCAAACGGAAGTGAGCTTCGATTGTCTCATCAAACTTTGCGCTAGCTGTTTTCTTAACGAGTGCAACAGCCTCTTCTAAGTCATATGTTTTTGTCTTTTCAATAAGCTTTGCAGCTTCTGAATATCTCTTACCTGTTTTCATTCAAATAAACCTCCTGTAGTTTTTGCGGGAGCGACCCTCCTACGATTATTTCTTATTAGTCCTCAACTTCGATTCCCATAGAACGAGCTGTACCAGCGATCATGCTCATAGCAGCCTCAAGGCTTGCTGCATTCAGGTCTGGCATCTTCAGCTCAGCGATCTCCTGAACCTTAGCCTTAGAAATCTTTGCAACCTTTGTCTTGTTCGGTGCTGCAGATGCTGACTTAAGGCCGCACGCCTTCTTAAGCAGTACTGCTGCCGGTGGAGTCTTAGTTACAAAGCTGAAACTCTTATCTGCATAAACTGTGATAACAACAGGGATGATCATATCGCCCTGATCAGCAGTTCTTGCGTTAAACTCCTTTGTGAACTGTACAATGTTTACACCGTGCTGTCCAAGTGCAGGACCAACAGGTGGTGCAGGTGTTGCCTTTCCTGCAGGAATCTGTAATTTAATATATCCTTCTACTTTCTTAGCCATTATAGCTACCTCCTAAACCTCTTACATCTTCTGGATATCTCCAAATCCAATCTCAACAGATGTAGCACGTCCGAAAATGTCAACGTCAATGGTTACGGTTCTCTTGCTCTCGTTAATTGCCTTAACAACAGCAACATTGCCTTCCCAAGCTCCGGTAATAACCTTGATCTGATCGCCAACTTCCACATCAATGTGAACCACTGGTGCCTCAGTCACGATACCCATCGCACGCATCTCGCGCTCTGTCAAAGGAACCGGCTTGGATTCCGGACCTACAAATCCTGTAACACCCCGTGTGTTACGAACTACATACCATGTAACATCGTTCATATACATATGAACCAGAACATAACCCGGAAACAACTTTCTCTGAACTGTCTTTTTCGCGCCTGTCTTTGTTGTCTCAATTACCTCCTGAACCGGTACGGTTACCTCAAGGATTTGCTCTTGAAGCTTTCTGTTTTCAACAGTCTTCTCGATATCATTTTTCACCTTGTTCTCATAACCTGAGTAGGTATGAGCTACATACCATCTTGCCTCACCATCGGTCGGAATTCCGCTTTCTGGTGTTCCAGATGTTGCAGCTTCGTTTTCGAATAGTTCTGACATACATTCACCTACCTAACCAACAATATAAGTTAAACCGATCTGTAACAGGTAATCCACACCTGCAATGATAAATCCGAGAATTACGGAAATCACGATTACAGCCGCAGACTGTCTCACGAGCTTGTCCTTTGTCGGCCAAGTGATCTTGCCGAACTCTGCTTTCAGCTCCTGAAACCAGCTTCTCTTCAAGGAAGGTGAAGAAGTCTCTTCTTTTTTTGACATAGACTACTCCTCCGATTACTTTGTTTCCTTGTGCATCGTGTGCTTCTTACAGAACTTACAATACTTCTTTGTTTCCATTCTGTCTGGATGCGTTTTCTTATCCTTTGTCATATTGTAATTACGCTGTTTACAATCCTGACATGCCAATGTAATTTTTACACGCACAACTGTCCACCTCCATATTTATTTTTTCACAGATGACATCTTAGAATCCTCTTTTTTCGTGCAAAAAAAAAGGACCTCTTCCATCGCAAGCTTTAGAATAACAAAACCTGCATATAAAGTCAAGGAAAAAGTTGAATTTTTACGATATTTATAATATATTTAATTATAACAAAACCATTATATTGGGAAAGGAGGCCTTCTTATATGAATATATCACAAGTGTACAATTATTTAAACCATGATCTTGTACCGAAGCGTCGCACACGCACGCACAAGGCTTCCGAACTCAAAGCGGTTTACAACAGTATTTCCAAATACAATCAGTCATCCCCGCTCTATCTGGTTTCCCTCTCGGAATCGAGACAGGAGCATATGATTGATATCAAGGAACAGGCGCTAACCCTGCGTGACATCACCGACCAATTGGCGAATCCAGACAGTGAGCTTTACACAAAGAAGCAGATCTTCACAGATAATCCAGATGCGGTATCTGGTTCTTTCCGTGCACATGCGTCTGGCGAACTCCCGGATCATATGACTTTGCAGATCGACCAGCTTGCCAACGAGCAGGTAAATGTCGGCACTTACCTTGATTCCGACGGCACGGCACTTGCACCGGGCAGCTACAGCTTCTCCATGCAGACGATACATGGCAATCTCCCATTTACATTGTCTGTTTCCGGTGCTGATACAAACCTGTCTTTGCAGGAACAGCTTGCCGATCAGATCAACCGCAGGCATATTGATGTACGCGCTTCTATTATAAAGGAAGGAAATACGAGTGCACTTATGCTCGCTTCTGCGGATACAGGTACGCCAGAGACCGTTTCTTCCTTATATTTTACATTTGATAAAAAACAGGGTGCCGAAGTAGTTGATACTTTCGGACTCAATCAGATACAGACCTATCCGGAAAATGCGCGATTTTACATCAACGATCTGGTGCATTCCTCAACCTCCAATCATATCTCGATCAATCAAGTTGCGGAATTTGATTTTCATAAGGTCACAGATACACCAGTAAATGTGCAGTTCACACCGGACAAAAGTCTACTTGTCGATCAAATGACAAATTTCACTGATGCATACAATCAGTTAGTTACCCTCTCCGAGGAGGGCGAGCCAACCTCGATTGGAAGCCGCAACCTCTATCACGATATCTCTGGTATTGTCACACGTCATGAGGAACAGCTTGCCTCCATCGGCATTACCATTGGCGAGGATCATCGCATGCAGTTTGATGTTGCACAGGCAAACGGCATTTCGTACGATACATTAAATACACTGTTTGGAGAAAATTCCAGCCTTCGGGCAGATATCGGAAAGACAGTGAATCGTCTGACCTTAGATCCGCTCGCTTACATCGACCGCCTGATTGTGACATATCCGAACGCAAAAGAAAAACAGACCGCAACCTATACGCAGTCTGTTTACAGTGGTCTGATGTATAACAATTATGCATAATATTTTCTATTTAAAAAGCAGCACGCAGATGCCGGCAAGAATCAGCAAATGCAGCGGATAGAATATGTAAAATACCCATTTTAATTTCAACCCGCGTTTTCCATTGTAAAAATGGACAATGCCTGCATCCACAAGTGCGCATAATTCTGACATATTTAATACTGATAATACAACACAAGGAGCTGCCATCCGCAGTTCCTTTTTTTGATTCCGGAATCCATATGCCGTACAGATCGCCAGGACGCCGACTGCACCATAATCTGTATGCAGCGCATATGCAAGCGCCGCCCCAAGCGCAGTCACACCAACGATCAGAATCGTTTTCAAAATCGTATCTATTTGCAGGACTCGCAGTCCCTCCAATACCGTCAGCACAATCATGCCGATTGCCAGTGTAAAGAATACATTCTGGCTGGTAAATTCCAATACATGCCCTTTCAAGATGCTATTCGTCGACAGATTCTGCCAGATCAAACGGAATCTCCGAAATAATCGCAAAAAGCAGCAGTCGTCCAATATAGAGAAACCGGTTATGTGTATACTGAAATCCCTCTAGCAACAGAAAAATAAAAATGGGAAATGCCAATCTGCCAATGCCACGCAGAACATAATACAGGATAACCATCCCTGTCATACGCACATTTCCAAATGCATCAAAATTATCCGAATTTCGCTGGACAAGCTGTAACACAATGGTTGCCCCAATGTGATCAATCAGCATCGTGATCATAGCAATGATCTTGAGCGTACTGCCTGTAATTCCCGTGCGTATAACTTCTGTTTTTTCTGCCTGCATCGTCTGTTCCAATCTACCAGTCTCCCTCTTATTTCATTGTGCGCACATTCGTCATCCTGTTCTGCGGCAGTTACGCTTTCATCTCCTGAAACACTCTGGCAGCCACTTCCGGAAGGTCACTGAACTTCTCGATTTCTGCAACTTCTGTATTGATCGTTCCAAATCCATATTTTGCGTGAATGAAGGTCGCCCCCGCCTGCATTGTCGCATCATAATCGCCCTGGATATCCCCGACATAGATGGTCTGCTCCAGACCATTTCGCTCCATCACAAGACGGATGTTATCCCCCTTGCTCTTCTCGTTATTTCCATAACATTCAATATCTTCAAAATACTGTCCAAAATTATAATAGTCCAGAAATGCCTCGATATAGCCACTCTGGCAGTTACTTACGATATACAGATGATACTGTTCTTTGAGTTTTTTCAGTGTATTCTCCAACTCCGGGTAAAGTTTTCCTCCGTTTCTGCGGAGATACTCATTCTCCCAGTCACCGCATTTTCCAACCAGAGATTTCTGTTCCGCCGAAGTAAGCTCCGGGAAAAAAATATCTCCTATCACGTCCATTGTTTTGCCCATCACCCGCTTGATATCCTGCTCGGTAACTGCCATATCTTTCTTATACTCGTTTTGAATCACCTGTGTCCATGATTTTGCGACTCCATCCGCAGAATCCCACAATGTGCCATCCATGTCAAATATGATACCCTGTTTCATCGTAAGTCTCCTTTATATTAAAATTTATACCTTATTTATTCCCAGAATTATTTTCTGCATACACATGTACCGTCCGCATGATCTGCATCATCAAATACCGCATGCCAAATATGTTTGTGCGTTACTGTGCCATGCTCTGTGTCTTCAACCGCCTGCTTATCCTACGACGCACAATCACAAAGCAGACCACGTGTGCGCAGATCGTGATGATCCAGCTTACCGGATAGGTCAGATACAGCGACTGCGGTGTATGGAACTGCTCGTTTATGCGGAAAAATGTAAATATCCACAACAGTCGGAGTCCGCACGCACCAATCAGAGATACGATCGTCGGCATCACGGAATACCCAAGTCCGCGCAGTGAAAGTCCGCGCAGTGACCCAACCATGACATCCATAATACCACACAGCGCATATACTGTACATATAATCTTCAAACGATTCATACCAGCCGCTTTCACAGCCGCACTTCTCGTATAAAATCCAAGCAGATCCGGTCCGAAGAATACCGCCAGATTGCCAAGCACCAGACCGGTCACGATCACGCATGCCTGTGCCGTAAATAAAATTTTATTCACACGCTCGTATTTGCCCGCGCCGACATTCTGGCTCGTGAAGCTGATCGTACCCTGATAAAATGAGTTCATCGATACATACACAAAGCCCTCGATATTGCTAGCCGCAGAATTCCCGGCAACGACCGTCGATCCAAAAGAATTGACGGACGACTGGATAATGACATTTGATATCGCAAAAATCACGCCCTGCAGACTCGCCGGGAGTCCGATCCGCAGAATCTCTGCAAACCGCTTCGGATGAATGCGAAGCTTTGATGGCGTCAGACGGATACTGCCCTTCTCCTTCATCATACAGCGGATGACCAGACTGGCAGAGATCGTCTCAGAAATAACCGTCGCCAGTGCAACACCTGCCACGCTCATACGGAACACGATTACAAAAAGCAGGTTCAGTCCAATATTGATAACACCTGCCGCCGACAGGTAGTAAAGTGGTCGTTTCGTATCTCCGACCGCACGCAGGATGGCACTGCCGAAGTTATATACCATCATGGATGTCATACCTATAAAATAAATGCGCAGATACGTTGTCGCAAGCGGAAGTACATCCTCTGGTGTCTGCATCCAGATCAGAATCTGTCTCGCTCCGATACAACCGATCACAGTCAGAATGATGCCGCTGAAAACACTCAAAAGCATCGCCGTATGTACGGTATCGCTGACATCTTCCTCTGCCTTCGCACCATAGAACCGCGCCACCAGTACATTTGCACCAATTGACAGTCCCAGGAAAAAGTTCGTCAACAGATTGATGAGCGCTGTGTTGCTTCCGACTGCTGCAAGCGCCGTATCCCCTGCAAAGTTTCCAACAACGATGATATCAGCCGCATTGAATAAAAGCTGCAGCACGCTCGAACACATCAGTGGCAGCGTGAACGCCAGCAGCTTCGGCAGGATGGCACCATTGCACATATCAATCTCATATTTTTTCTTACTTTTCGTCTCTCCGGACACGATGTTTCGCCTCCATTACTGTAGATTTCCATTCTCAATATTCGGCTTCAGGAAATTATCGTATGCATAATCCCACAACGTCTTCGAACCTTCCGGCGTGATCTCGTTGCGCTTCATTACCTGTTCCGCACGCACGCCCCGGTCTTTCCAGTCAAAGCCACCTGTACTTGCAGTGAGCATCATCGGCTGCAGGTTATCCATCGCGCGTGCAAACTTCGCTTCCGGCGTCTCCTTCGCCTCGAACTCCAGCCAGATATCATACAGTTTCTTCGCCTGATCCGCTGGACG